>Ga0315282_10010259_pt1 | contig 14727 bp, 22 predicted proteins | sample YL17G07_20_MG_FD_203693 | JGI IMG/M metagenome (GOLD analysis project Ga0315282, IMG submission 203693) | Sediment microbial communities from Yellowstone Lake, YNP, Wyoming, USA - YL17G07_20 | ecosystem: Environmental > Aquatic > Freshwater > Lake > Sediment | place: USA: Wyoming | collected...
GCGAACGTCATCGTTACCGAGGTCAAGCCGACAGCGTCTTTGAAGGCGATGCTCGAAGGGTTCCGCGTCATGAAAATGGACGAAGCAGCCAAGATTGGGGACATCTTCATCACTGCGACAGGAGTGAAGGACGTGATCACCGAGCGCCACTTCAAGCTCATGAAGGACGGCGCCATCGTGTGCAATACCGGTCACTACGACTGCGAAGTGAACATCCGGGATCTCGAAAGAATCAAGAAGGGGGTCCGCGAGGTGCGTGCGGACAACGAAGAGTACACATTGAAGGATGGACGCCGCATCTACCTCCTGGCGAAGGGGCGGCTCGTGAACCTCGCGGCTGCCGAGGGCCACCCGTCAGAAGTGATGGACATGTCGTTTGCGAACCAATTCATGTCGCAGCTGCGACTCGTCGAGTTGTACAAGAAGGGGAAGCGGCTCGAGAACAAGGTGTACGACATCTCGGCCGAGCAAGACCAGGAGATCGCGACCGTGAAGCTGGGGACGATGGGTATCCGCATCGACAAGCTCACGCCGGAGCAGGTGAAATACCAGAGCGACTATTCGGCGGGAACCTAGTCAGAATCCCGAACCATCGGAAACCTCGAGAATCTGCCCTTTTGAAGGGCGTCTTGCGGAAGCGAGACGCCTTTTTTGTTACCTCTCACTGATGAACGCGGAGAAGCGGACTTCAAGCCCCCGGGGACGGACGAGATCACAAAGAGAACGAGGCCATTTTTTCCTGGCTTTGCTGAAACCTTTATCGTATTATTACGATAAGATAGTTATGGGACTCTCAAAGAAAGAAGCATTTGCGGCGAAACAAAATCGTATTGCCGACCTGGCGAAAGCACTGGCCCATCCTGCACGCGTGGCAATCCTGGAATTCCTTGCCGGCCAGAACGCCTGCGGTTGTGGCGACATCGTCGAAGAGCTTCCGCTCTCGCAGGCTACGGTTTCGCAGCATCTTGCTGAATTGAAACGCGTTGGCCTCATCAAAGGCGAAATCGAAGGGTCCCGGGTGTGCTATTGCATCGACGCGAAGGCATGGAATGAAGCGAGACAGTTACTTTCACAATTCCTCACCGATGTGAAAGACTGCTGCTGATTTTTTTGCACTCATTCATCGTAATATTGCGATTGGATCCCTGAGGAGAACTCTCATGAACACGGACCGGGAAATCAAAGAGATGGTCAAGGAGAAATACGGCGCCATTGCGCGAGCGTCGAAACAACAAAACCAATCCTCCTGCTGTGGCAGCGATTGTGGGTGCTCAGATGTCGAGTTTTCGGTTATGGCAGACGACTACACGAGCCTCCCGGGCTATGTTCCCGATGCCGATCTCGCATTGGGGTGCGGCTTGCCGACGGAATTTGCACGGATCAAACCGGGGGACACCGTCGTCGATCTTGGTTCGGGTGCAGGTAACGATTGCTTCGTCGCACGTTCCCTTGCCGGTGAACATGGACGGGTGATCGGCATCGACATGACGGAGCCAATGATCGACAAAGCACGCGCGAACGTTTCGAAACTCGGATTCACGAATGTTGAATTTCGTCTCGGCGATATTGAGGACATACCCGTTGAAGATTTTACTGCAGACGTCGTTGTCAGCAACTGCGTGATGAACCTTGTTCCGGACAAGCGGAAGGCCTTCGCGGAAACGTACCGCATTCTGAAAAGAGGAGGGCATTTCAGCATCTCGGACATCGTGTTACAGGGGGAACTTCCCGAGGGTCTTCGCAAAGAGGCGGTGCTGTACGCGGGCTGCATATCCGGCGCGCTGCAAAAGGAGGAGTACCTGAGCATTATCAAGGAAGCTGGCTTCACCAGCATCAGGGTTCAAAAGAAGCGAAGGACAGAGATACCGAACTCTCTCCTCTCGCAGTACCTCTCATTGGAGCAACTGCAGGAATTCAATAATCAGCATGTCGGCATTTTCAGCATTACCGTCTACGCGGAAAGGGCGTAACAGATCGAGGGTACGTTCATGGCGAAGCGAATCCTGATTCTCTGCACCGGGAATTCGGCTCGGAGTCAAATGGCGGAAGGCTTTCTCAGATCTTTCGATCCCGGACTTGAGGTTTCCTCGGCAGGCACGAATCCGGCCGCCAAGGTCAATCCCTTCGCGATCAAGGTTATGAAGGAGGTGGGAATCGACCTTTCCGACCGCCGGCCAAGGGACGCCCGCGATTTCGTCAATCAGTCCTTCGACTACGTCATTACCGTCTGCGACAACGCGAAGGAGACCTGCCCGGTCTTTATCGGCCAAGTCAAACATCGGCTTCACCTTGGCTTTCAGGACCCTGCCGACGCCACCGGCACGGACGACGAGGTGGCGGCGGTGTTCAGGCGAGTTCGGGATGAGATCAAGGAGACGTTTCAGCAGTTCTACTCTCAGGCAATTTCCCGGCGGTGAATCATATGGATGGCGTTCGAAAGCAGCTTTCGTCCATCGATCGGTACCTTACCTTTCTGATCCTCCTCACGATGTCTGCCGGCGTCTTGCTCGGCTATCAATTCCCCTCCATCGCCGGTTTCTGGGACACCTTCAAGTCGGGGACTACGAATATTCGCATTGTGAGTGGCGCGATGATCATGGAAATGCATGGTGGAGATTTTGCGCCGACCTTCTCATCGTGTCAAGAACCAATATCAGCCAAATCTCTTTGAGCTTCAGTCGCCTCGCATGCAGTTTCCCAGTGTAGATTAGCAAGCACTCCCCCCTTTTTTTCACTTTCAGCACTAAGTCCTGAGGGAATAAATTCGTGACCGAATTTATGAATCGAAGGACTTAGCTTTCCCATTTCTCGGAGCTATTTCCGACAAACTCCATTGCTCCGGCCGTAGAAGTGCGTTTTCCGCGGGAAAACCGCATTTTCGACGTGGCACGATGTATGACTGTATGCTCATATAGTCATCCACTAATTAAACTATGAAGGAGGGGGTTTCCATGGAACAGTCCTCTGGTGAACTCAAAGCTCAAATCCTGGCAGCACTCGCGCACCCAAACAGGATTCGCATCCTTGAAGCGTTGCAAAGGGGAGCGTCATGCAACTGTGAGCTGGCTCCAGCGTTGGAGCTCGAGCAATCAAATCTCTCCCGTCACCTCAAGATCCTCGTCCAGGCGGGTGTCCTCGTTTCTTGGAAGGAAGGCTTGCGAGTGAACGTCAAGGTGGCGGATGCGCGTGTCTTCAAGATCCTTGATCTAGCTGCGGCACTCGCCAAACAGAGCGTCGAGATGCGTGCTGAAGCGCTCGAAGAAATCTAGGCAAGAGCAAGCTATCAATGTCAAAAGAAGGAGAAGCTATGACGATCAAGGTGCTTGGCCCCGGATGCATAAACTGTCGAACGCTCGAACGACGTACCCGAGAAGCGCTCGCTGAGTTGAATCTCCAAGCACAGGTCCTCAAAGTGGGGGACCTTGACGGGATCGTTTCATACGGTATCCTCCGCACTCCAGGCCTGGTGATCGACGAGAAGGTTGTGTATCAGGGAGGCGTTCCGCCGGTCTCCAAGATCAAAGAGCTCATTGTGAAGGCCAAAGAGGGGACGGCACCATGAAGGAGTGGGTGAAGTTCCTGATCCTGGTCGCTGTGTTCGTTGTTTTCTATTTCGCTCCTGTGGGCGGTCCGGGGGTGGTCGCCGCGCTCGCTGCCGGCCTTGCTCTGCTGCAGGAGTACGCTCGACTGCACGTTCTGACCTGTCTTGTCCCGGCTTTCTTCATCGCGGGGTCTATTGCGGTCTATGTAAAGAAAGACGCTGTCCTCAAGCTCCTGGGCCCAACGGCCAAGAAGACCATCGCCTATCCTGTTGCCACGATATCGGGAGGAATTCTCGCCGTCTGTTCATGCACGATCCTGCCGCTCTTCACCGGCATCTACAAACGCGGCGCAGGGATCGGTCCCGCTGCCGCATTTCTTTTTACTGGTCCGGCCATCAACGTGACGGCCATACTATTGACAGGCAGCGTTCTCGGCTGGGATTTCGCCGTCGGACGTCTGGTGGCCGCAATGGTGATTTCCATCGTGGCCGGGCTCTTTCTCGCATTTGTTTTCCGCGAGCACGATAGGAAAAACAGCAACGGCGATTTCGTCGCCGGAATGTCGAGCGATCTTCCCTACTCCAATACCACGATAGCGCTGTTCCTTCTTCTCCAGCTTGGTGTCCTCGTTGTCTTTGGGCTCGCTATCGAGCCCGCTCTGAAACGTGCCCTCGTCGCTCTGTTGATCGGGGCGGTCCTCGCAATCGTACTCGTGAAGTTTCAGAAAGAGCACACGCTGGAATGGATTCACGAAACCTGGGACTTGACGAAGAAAATCCTCCCCTACCTCTTTGTAGGCGTCTTCGTAGCAGGAACCATTGAGGTCATTATACCCCAAGCGTTGATCACGCGGCTCGTGGGTGAGAATACTCTTCTGTCCAACGCCGTCGCGTCGATATTCGGGGCCTTTATGTACTTTGCGACACTGACCGAAGTGCCCATCATCCAGAAACTGATGGCGCTCGGGATGGGCCGTGGTCCGGCACTCACGCTGTTTCTCACGGGAAATGCGCTGAGCTTACCCAGCATGATCGTCCTCTTCAAGGTGATGGGAAAAAAACAGGCGTCTGCGTATATCCTGAGCATCATGGTTCTCTCCGTTTTCGCGGGGATGATCTTTGGTGAATTTCTGTAATACGTATGAAACGGGCGAGAACATAGCATGATCATCAAGATCTTGGGCAACGGATGCTCCAAGTGTAAGACACTCGAACGACGGCTGCTCGCTCTTAGAGAGGGACAGGGTCTCGCCTTCGAGCTGCAGAAGGTTACTGATCTTGACGAGATCTTGAGCTACGGCGTGATGATGACGCCCGGCCTTGTTCTTGACGGGACTCTCAAGAGCGTCGGCACGGTGCCAAACGACAATCAGTTATTGTCCTGGATAAAGGAAACCTCAGCATGAAACATTTGAACACTTTCTTGCGCGTCTGGGTCATTGTTGCGGCGTTGATAGGTCCGGTTCAAGAGTTGATAGGGCAGACAAGACGCACCGTGGCTCCTCCTCCGAAACCCCTCGTCACGTTCATCGAGCTTGGATCCGTCCGCTGCATCCCCTGCCGGATGATGCAGCCGGTGATGAAGTCGATTGAAGAGAAGTACGGCGGTCAGGTGAAGATTGTCTTCTACGATGTCTGGACGGAGCAGGGGCAGCCGTACGCGGCTCACTACGGGATCCGTCTGATCCCAACACAAGTCTTTCTCGACAACAATGGAAAAGAGTTCTTCCGGCACGAAGGCTACTTCCCTGAAGCAGAAATCGACAAGCTATTGCAGAAGCAAGGACTCAAAATCCGAAAGCAAGGATAGCATATGGATGAAATCTTCAATGCACTGACGACGGCAATGAGCGGTCACTTCGGCGTCGCCCTCGCTGCTGCCTTCGGATGGGGCGTGCTGAGCATCCTGCTCAGTCCGTGCCACCTCAGTAGCATCCCGCTCATCGTCGGCTATATCAGCGCTCAGGGGCTTGTGACCACGAAAAGGTCCGTCGGCCTCTCACTGGTCTTCGCGGTCGGCATCCTGATTACCATCGCGCTTGTCGGGCTCGTCACGGCCGGCTTTGGACGGATGATGGGTGACGTTGGCACCTGGGGCAACATCGTCGTGGCGGCGGTGTTTTTTGTGATCGGACTTTACCTCCTTGATGTTGTGAAGCTCTCATGGGGAGGTTTTTTGGGTACATCGACCGAGCGGCGGGGATGGATCGGAGCCCTGTCGTTGGGATTGCTGTTCGGCATCGGACTCGGTCCATGCACGTTCGCGTTCCTGGCGCCCGTCCTCGGCGTGGTCTTCAGTGTCTCCACGACAAGCTTTGTAAGCGCAGCCTCGCTTATCGGCGCGTTCGGGCTCGGCCATTGTGCCGTGATCGCCGCTGCCGGCTCGCTGACGCATGTCGTGCAGCGATACCTCAAGTGGACGAGCCGGTCGAGCGGAGCAATATGGCTGCGCCGCGCTGCGGGTGTGTTCGTTTTGTTCGGGGGATTCTATTTCCTCTACATTTCATTTTGAGGGGCGTGGAGGATAGAGAAGATCGTGAAACGACAAACGAATTCAGACAGGAGAATGCTCGATGATTGAAATCATCGTCATTGTTCTTCTGACCGTTCTTTCATTCATCTCAGGGATGCTCGGCCTGGGCGTTGCCTTCGTTGCCATCCCCGCCCTTGGGCTCTTCGGGTACGAGCTGAAGCATGTCATCATGCCCTGGGCGCTATTGTTGAACGGAGTGACGGCAATTGCTGCCGCCGTGAAGTTCATGCAAGAGAAGATGGTGGACTACAAGACAGCCATCCCGCTCCTGTTGATCACCACTGCCGCCGCGCCGCTCGGCGTGTATCTGCTGCAGTTTGCGAGCAGCGGACTCGTGTGGTGGATGTTCGTGGTTTTGTTGGTTTTCCTTGCATATCGGATGGCGTTTCCGCCGACCCAGAGCGAGACCGACGTTGTGGACCTGCCGGGCAAGAAACGGGTGACAGCAGGAATCCTCGGATTGTTCATTGGGACTCTTGCCGGATTTCTGGGTGTGGGGCCGGGATTTCTAATGATGCCAACGTTGGTGCTGCTTGGATACACAGCACGCATTGCAGCCGCCACGAACGCCCTGATTGTAACACTCCCATCGTTCTCCGCTCTCGCAGCGCATATTCCCTCAGCCAAGTTCGACTGGTGGATGGTGGGGATCAGCACGGTGTTGTGTCTGATTGCTGCCCAGCTCGGCGCTGCATTCATGGCGAAACGCGTAAAGTCGAAAACGCTCGCGAGGATGTTTGCCGTGCTGCTCATCGGGTTAGCCGGTTATCGAGCGCTCATATTGATTGCATCGTAAGAAATGGAGGTGTCTTATGCCGGGGTCATGCTGCGCAAAGCCGGTTGCCAGAATCATCAAGGTAGCAGAGTTTGAAGCAGGTCTCGTCGGTCTGGATCAAGCGCTTCGCAATGTTTACATCTGCAGTGGATACGGGATTTCGGCAACTATATCTCTCCATCGAGAGAGCATGATTACAAAGAAGCTCTGCTCGCAGAGTACAGGAAGTTTTGCGCTGCGGTAGAGCGAGAATCGAAGGTGCAAGAGCGAGCAGAAACGTCAAAGCCAGCGGAGGAGCAAAAGAAAAAGCGGTTCAAGCTTTTTTGATTGAAGATAACTGAAACAAGACGGAGGCAAAGAATCATGTGCAGACCTTATGGGCACCATTTCCATAGCCCTTATTCAATGATGGGGTGTTGCTGCGGACCCTCGGGATGGCATCAACCCACGAAAAAGGAAGCAGTGGAATGGCTAGAGTCCTGGAAAGCAGAACTGGAGAGAGAACTCCGCGAAATCGAAAGGGAGATTGAACGGATGTAAAAAAGAAAACCATAACACTGAGCCTTCGGCTTTCTGAACGGAACTGGGTACGAAAAACAAGGAGCACACGAAAATGCAAAACACACCAAGATTTATCATGTGCAACTGCACGGGCGAATGCCCCGGTTTCAAAGATATGAACTTCTGGCAGCTCTTGAACTACATTCGAAACGAACTTGACGTTGCCTACGCAGTCATCCATCCTCAACTCTGTGTGGATGATGGGGAACGGTTTTTCGATGAGATTCTGAAGGACGGTTCAACCTACGTCATCGGTGCATGCGATCCACGTATGCAGAAGAAGATGTTCCGGGATGCGTTCGAGCGGGCAAAGGTTGATTTCGATAAGCATGTGATCCCGCTCGACTTGCGGAATATGACAACTGAGCAAGCGATGGAGAAAGTGCGGGCTGCGCTGGCGGGTTTGTCAAAGAATTGAGGAGGATGCGGCAATGGCATTGGCTCCAATTCCCCGAGAAAAGATTCCATGGTATCCGACCGTGCAAACCGACATCTGTACGGCAGATCAGGAGTGCATCAACTTTTGCAAGAACGATGTTTTTGAGTGGGATGAAGAGAACGGGCACCCGATCGTTAAGAATCCATTCAACTGTGTGGTGGGGTGCAGCGCATGCGCTGAGATCTGTCCCGCTGAGGCCATCACCTTCCCGACGAGGGATGAGATGCGCGCCGTCGTAAGGAAGCTGCGTGAGTCACAGACGCAATAGTCTCAGTAAACGTGAGGGATGGTCTTTGGCAGGAATTGTGCTGCTCGGCGTGTGACAATGCAAGAATTTGTATCTCACGAGGAGGTGGCGCGCCATGAAAATTCAGATCATTGGTCCGAGGGCCGATCCCGTGTTCCGCGATCTCGAAGCCGTCGTGCTTCGTGCGATCCACGAGCTTCACGTCGAGGCTACGCTTGATGAAGTCTCTACCCTCGAGGAGATCCAGAAGCTCCCGATGGCTGTCTACCCCGCCATCGTGATCGACGGCAGCCTGATGTGTCAGGGGCACACGATCACACTCGAGCGCGCCAAACAGTGCATCCTCGAAGCCGCGAAGCGTAGCGGTTCATCGTGACGGAGGCAGCGGCACTCTTCCACCGATCTCGACGCAACTCCTTGCGGCTGTCGCAGGAGGATTGGCGCCCACATCACGACACGGAGGCAAAGCGTCCCCTATGGCACAACCTGAAGAGATCTTGAAAACAAAGAAGACATTCGCCCTCATCGGGGCATCGCAAGATATGCTCAAGTACAGCTATGAGCTGCTCTTCACGCTGCTCGATGCCGGGTATACGGTCTATCCGATCAATCCCCGGTACGAGAACATCGATCACATCCGGTGCTATCCGTCGCTTGCAGAACTGCCTCAGAAGCCGGAGGTAGTCATCATTACCCTCGCTCCGAAGAACGCTGAAGCGATGGTCGAGTCAGTTGCTCAACACGGCGTCCCCACTGTCTGGCTACCGCCAGGCTCCTGGTCCGACGAAGCAATTGCCAAGGCCCGGGCTGCAGGCCTCGAGGTTCTCTTCAACGTCTGCCCGATCGGAACGCTGAGGAAGATGAAAGAGGAGAAAACAATGTGAAACTGCACAAGCGGGGCAATCCGCGTCGCGCAAATTTCGTAGCCGACGCACTCGACATCACAATCACATTGGTTTACGTGGTCAAATCGGATCAGAGATCACTCGGTCACTTCGAGAAGGACGAAGCGCAAGATGCTTGAAAGCGAGCATACGAATATTCCGCGACAAGAAATCCCCTGGTTCCCAACGATCGATGAGGGGCTGTGCACGAACTGCGGCATCTGTGTCGAATTTTGCGCCAAGGGCGTGTATCTGTTCGACGACGTGCACACGCGTGTCACAGCTCCCTTCAATTGCGTCGTTGGTTGCTCCGGGTGCGAATCGCTTTGTTCACCGGGAGCCATCCGGTTTCCGGATATGGAGGAATTCATGCTGAAGCTAGACCAATTGCGTACGCAATATGCCACCTGAAGGGCAACGTTGCGCCTTTCTGCGAGCGTCGCTGTTGCTTCAGTGACAACGAGAAAGGATCTTGGAGCAAGTACTTCGCGTACTTGATTGTGAGAGGGATGGCGTCATCTCACACAAAACGAACAATGAGGTCTATCGTCTTGACGGCGGCAGTGATTGCCTATGGTGCAACGGCAGTTTCGCAGTTCAAGTATTCTGTACTGTCGGATACGCTGGCTGCTGAGCTGAACAGTCGTCCGTCTCCTGCGGATTCTATTTCTGTGGCACCATCTTCAGCCACCAGGTATTGGATCGCCGGGGCCGAGGCCGCCGGTTCAAATGTTGCGGTGTGGGCATTTTTCAAGTATGCAGAGCACGAGCCGTACACAAGGATCAGCCTGCAGTCCATTGGAGATCACCTTGAGACGGGATTCTGGTGGGACCAAGACGGATTCTTGGGTAATCAATTTAATCACCCCTACCACGGCTCTGTCTACTTCAATTCGGCCAGGTCAAACGGGCTCGGATTTTGGGAGTCCGCCGCGTATGCCTTTGGGGGAAGTGCGATGTGGGAGCTCTTTATGGAAATCGAGCCGCCGTCGTATAACGATATTGTCAACACGCCCGTCAGCGGCATCATCTTCGGTGAAATAATACACCGCAGTACTAATCTTATTCTTGATCCGAGCAAACGCGGGCCCGGGCGAGTTCTGCGCGAGGCCTCGGCACTTCTTCTCAACCCGGTAAAGGGATTCGACCGAGCCATTAGCGGTGAAATGTGGAGCACTGGATCACCGTCATCGAATCCGGACTACAAGCTGTGGTTGTCTCTTGGGGGGAACGACCTGTTCTTCAATAGAACTTTCGTCCAGAATCACGGCTATGGACTCGCTCGATTGGATATGGAGTATGGGGATCTGCTCGCAACATCAAGCCATCACGAGCCCTTCGACTATTTCAATCTTCGCGTAGAATTAGGATTCTCGGCCAATGATGATATCCTCAGTATTGTTGCCAGCGGAGTCCTTTGGGATAGGACCGTCACGCTCTTCGACCATAGTTCGACCGTCCTCGGAATCTACAAAGAATTCGATCTCCACAACAATCTCGTTTGTCACCTGACAGCAACAAGTTGCGCCTTCAGGCTGACGAACGTGATGCCAATCTCAGCGACAAGCACCTTTCAGAGCTCCGTGAGTATCTCAGGCGTTTTCATGGGCGGAGTGAATTCGCAATACGCGTCGCTGTTTGATGAACAATATAATATGGGCCCCGGAGCGGGCGCCAAAGTCACTGCAGCTTTGAAGAGCAACGACCATGGAAGCGTCTACGTGAACTACAAACGATTTTGGCTGCATACCCTCAATGGCGCTGATGGCGATGAGTTCGTTGGAATGTTGAATCTGGGCACCAACTATCAAATCACGAAAGCAATCATGGCAGGAATTGATCTTGTGCTCTACGAGCGCTATAGCGTCTACGAACACTTTCCCGATGTCAAGAGTGGGATTTCATCGATCCGTCTCTACACAAAATTCTCACTCAACTAACTATGCGTCACGAACTCATGGGTGATGTGTAATGTATTGGATTGACAACATACTCTGTGCGACAGATTTCTCCGGATCCTCGAGCGAGGCGATCCGGGTTGCGAAATTCGTCGCCGACAAGCTCGACAGCACGATCACATTGCTGTACGTTGATGAATATGATCAAACATCCCCGGGTCACTTCGTAAAGGACGAAGCGCAACTTGCTCAATTACACCTTAACGCCCAGCGATTTGCTGAACAAGAGTTTTCGAGGATTATCCAAGACCTCGAGTTAGATCCAGCGCGGACACGCACCCTGGTGCGGTTCGGCGCAGCGTACAAGGAGATTGTCTCTGAAGCTGAAGCTGGTCGCCATTCGATGGTCGTGGTCGCGGTCCACGGCATCGGGTGTTCGTCGGCACATCTGATCGGACGGACAGCCGAGCGGGTGGTGCGATTATGCCGCGCACCGGTTCTCACGGTGCGCCCCCGCGAGACCGTCATACCAGGCATTCAAGCAATCCTCTGTCCCACGGATTTTTCTGAGTACGGCAATTACGCACTCCCTTACGCCATTTCCTTGGCGAAGCGATTCCACGCAAAGCTCATCATGCTCCACGTGGCAGATCTCACCACTCCAGATCCGCAGCTGCTACGCAGTCGGTTCCCGGATCTTACGATGTATCACGAGGACTCGGAGGATCTCATCGTTGAGCAGCGGGTAGGCCGGGATGTAGAGCCCGAAAATACAATCGTCCGTATCGCGGAAGAGGAGCCGGTCGACCTTGTTGTTATGGGCGCGCACGGCGCCCGCGGCTTGCGCAGAGTGCAAATCGGAAACACGACGGAGGATGTCATGAGGAGAGTCTCTATGCCTGTGCTTTCCATAACTCATCCGATCCACAAAATGATCTTTCCAGGACGGTTTCGTGAACCGTCGGAGTGTAAAGGACTAAAGGCGTAGGCTATGAAAACAATACTCACGATGCTCGGAGCTATGCTGCTTGGAGCACACGTCGTCTCTGCACAACCAGTGGCGAACCAACTCACTCTGTCGCTCCGAGAAGCAGTTGACATGGCACTGAGCATCCATCCTCTCCTCAAGGCATCAGACCAGAGCGTCCGCGCGGCAGAATTTCGCGTGGATCAAGTAACCAGCATTTATTACCCGCAACTGTTCTTCAACACATCGTACATCCGATGGGATTGGGTCCTTCCCAACAAACGCATACTGCTCGGGAATTCACTGAACGACCTTTACGCAGAATTCACCGTCCAGCAGCTCCTGTACAACGGCGGCCGAACCTCCATCCAGATCGATCTCGCTCGCAATCTTGTTGACGCGGAGCACATCAACTACCAGCGGCTCCAACAAGGCATCGTGTTTTCGGTCGCAAGGGCATATCTCCTGCTGATCAAGGCGGAGCGAATCGTCCCCGTGCAGGAGTTGACGATTACCAATCTTCGTGACCACGTCGCCACTGCGGAGCTGCTCTACCGTTCCGGCAAAGTCTCCCAGCTCGATGTTCTCAAGGCACAAACGCAGCTTGCTCTTGCGAACGAAGAGTTGGTCAAGGCAAAGAACTCGGTGACCGTTCGCCGGCAAGAGCTTTTTGGAGCGATGGGAGTCGACACGGTGTTTGACTTCAGAACCGTTGACCTCACCGAGGCGTTGTGGCAGCGCGAGCAGGCGCGTTCGCTTCGTGAAGACTCTCTGCTCTCCCTTCTGAATCGCCATCCTGATTTGCAGCGGGCGGAACTGGACGCTCAGGGTCGTGAGCAGGAGATATCCCTTGCACGGACGGACTACTACCCATCGGCCTTCGTCCGAGGAAGCTATAACTGGGAGGACAGTCAGGTGCTTCCGGGACACAAAAACTGGAATGTCGGCCTCGGACTATCGGTTCCGATCTTTCAAGGAGGAGTAACGCAGGCTGGTGTTGACCAGGCAACAGCCCGCGCCGAAGCGGCACGGGCAACGGAAGATGCCCTGCGCCAGAGACTGCAGGTTGCAGTACGCACGAACGTGACAACGCTCGATGACACGCGCAGCCGGGTTCGCAGCGCGACAGAGATTGTGCGTCTCGCTGAGGAAAGCGAAAAGGTCGCTGCCCTGAAGTATAAAACCGGCAAAGGAACCAGTCTCGACGTCCTCGATGCTGAGATCGTGTTGACAAATGCCCGGATTAATTACATCCAGGTCCTCACGGATTATGCTCTCGCGGCCGCAGAATTGAATTTCAACCTCGGAAGCACCGAGGTACCATTCCATGAGTAGACAGGTCGAACGATGAAAACGTCAAGGATCGTCATTCAAAGTACAATAGTCCTCGTTTCCCTCAGCTTGCTGTGGGGATGTGGACAGGATAAGTCTGAATCACAAAAGCCAACAAAACCGAAGCCGGTTCTCGTTCAGGTCGTGGAAGTGACACCGCATCCGCTGCAATCAACGGTCGAGATCGTGGGAACGATCGAGCCGAAGGTCTCGGCAAAAATCATCGCCCCAACGGACGGAGCGATCGAAGAATTGCACGTGAAGGAGAATGACTTCGTTCAGAAGAACCAGGTGGTCGGTATACTGAGCTCCGCCGACCGGCTTGCACTGCTCGGAGAAACACAGGCGAGACTGGAACGCATCAAATCGAGGTCCGGGGGGAACCCCCAATCCAGCCAGGACGAAGAATTGAAGCGCGCAATTGAAGATCGTGACTATGCACAGCGTCTCTTTCTCGGAACGCCCATCGTTTCACCGATTGCAGGCCGTGTGATCGATAAACCGGTTGAGGTCGGAAGCGTTGTCAGCGCGAAGCAGCTGCTGCTCACCGTTGCTGATCTCAATCAGCTCATCATTCGAACTGCTGTCTCCGAGCTTCTTCTTCCCAAGCTTACATTGGGCCAGAGGCTTGCGATCCGCCTGGATGCGTATCCGGACAAACAATTCAGCGGCACCATCTCCCTCATCAGCCCACAGGTAAATCCGGCAACCCGAACGGGTGAAATCGAGGTGCGTGTTGCCGATGCTGCCGGCAGACTCAAACCGGGGATGCTTGCAACCGTAACCATCGTTACAGAGCGTCGGGAGAACGCACTTACCATTCCGAGTGATGCCATGATCGTCAATGCGAATGGCCAGAATATTGTCTTCGTTGCTCAGGACAGCGTCGCTCGTCAGCGAGTGATTACGACCGGACTCATCACCAAGACGCAGACGGAAGTCCGGGAGGGCTTGAAGCCCGGCGAGAGGGTCGTTGTGATGGGGCAGGAATTGCTGAAAGAGGGCATGCCAGTGAAGGTGCAAGAGCTAAAGAAGAAACCCGGGAACACGAGCGCACCGGAAGGTGCGCGATGAAACTTTCAATCACCGCAATCAAACGCCCGGCTGCACATTCTGATGGTGGCAATCGCTGTCGGCATGGCAATAAGCGCGTGAAGGGAAGCTGTAGTTGTTTTTGATGAAAGGTACACAATAACAATAGGAGGATTTTATCATGTCAGAAGAAGTGAAGCAAGGAGCAGCTGTTCGGTTGTTACCACTCTGTGCAAAGGAGGCCGAAAACTTGAACATCATCCTGGCCTGCGACGGGGCGGCCAGTGTGGGCCAGGTTGGGAACCGAGTGGCGATAGAGCTGACGAACTCCAATCAAGCCGCCCGGATGTGTTGTATGACGGCCGTAGCCGCGGAGTCGAAGGCACACGTGGGCATTGCCCAGCGGGCGCGAAAGCTCATCGTCATCAACGGCTGTGCTAATCGTTGTGCCAGCAAGGTGTTGGAGAAATTGGGCATCCCCTACGGGCACGAAACAGTGATCGCCGAGGAGGGGGTGA
>Ga0315282_10010260_pt1 | contig 14727 bp, 16 predicted proteins | sample YL17G07_20_MG_FD_203693 | JGI IMG/M metagenome (GOLD analysis project Ga0315282, IMG submission 203693) | Sediment microbial communities from Yellowstone Lake, YNP, Wyoming, USA - YL17G07_20 | ecosystem: Environmental > Aquatic > Freshwater > Lake > Sediment | place: USA: Wyoming | collected...
CGACTTAGCTCCTGTTGCCGAGGATCTCGAAACCGACGCGGTGTTGGACGTCAACCGAATGCTTGAGGAACAATTCAGAGCGGATCCAGTCAAAGGTCTGGTCGGGCGAGGTCCAGACCTGGAATCGAATCAAGTCTTCCAGGGAGGGAGACGGTTCGGGAAGAAAGGACGATTCCGTTGCGCCTGCGAAAAGGTCCCGATGGGCCATGACGGGGCGAAAAGGGGACTCCAAGGCGACGGGCTCAGTAAACAACTGCGGGGAACAGCCCTTGGCCACCTCATTATAAGAAACCCCCTCCGGCTGCGGCGGGGTGAAATGGATTCCGGGCACCCCCTGGAGGCATTCGCGATACGTTGTTTCGATGCGGCGATAGTTGGCAATCAAGTCGTTGAGATGCCGGAACACCAGAATTCCCATGAGTGCCTGCATTTCATTCATCTTGGCGTTGGTGCCGGGCATGACGACCTCGACTTCGCTCTGAAAACCAAAATTCTTCAGATAGTCGAAGATTGGTTTCAGACCCGGATCACGGAACGTCAACATCCCGCCCTCAATGCTGTGGAAGAGCTTGGTGGCATGGAAACTGAACATGCTCATGTCTCCGAAATGGCTGATCGGACGCCCGCCCACACTGACGCCGAAGGCATGGGCGGCATCGTAGATTAGGGCCAATCTGTGCCGACGAGCGATATCGGCCAGCGCGTTTACTTTGCAGGGAAACCCATAGACGTGAACGGCGAGGATGGCCGTTGTCCAGGGTGTGATTGCCGCCTCCACCGCCGCCGGGTCCAGGGTGTAGTGGTCCTGCTCGATATCAACGAAGACCGGGCGAATCTTGTTCCAGTAGAGCGCATGTGTAGTGGCAGCGAAGGTGAAAGGGGTCGTGATAACTTCCCCGGAGATACCCATTCCCTACAGACCGATCTGGAGGGCCAGCGTTCCGTTGCTGAAAAGACAGGTGTTGCCGGTTTCGAGGTAGTTGGAGAGAGTTTCCTCAAAACGTTGGACAACAGGGCCATTGTTGGTCAGCCAGTGGTTGTCCCACATCTCCTTCAATCCCGCAGTAAAATCCTCCAACGGCGGGAGGAAGGGACGCGTGACATAAACAGGAGTGTCGAACGGCTTTCGCGCAGCCTGCACCGCCTCGCATCTTGGGACAGTACCCATGACCAGCCCCCCAATATGCTGGCGGGCACTTGTATCGGGATCTCACCAACACGCTTGCCTGCAAGTCCAAGTCAATCAGATTTCCGAGGTTCCCCGTCCATTGCCTCCATGCGCCGCATCTCCCGACCGTCTCGCGATCAGAATCCGACGAAAGGCAATTCTACATAGGAATTCAAAGGATGTGAAGCGTTTTCTTGTCATATACTCACCTGGGGGTGAAACCCGTTTTCGCGACTTCGAAATTCTCCTGTGCGGCGAAGCCGCTCAGTTCCCTTGCATCCTGCGAAGAAGCATCCTGGTCTGCTCAACAATAACGTCCCGCCCAAATGTACGTCTTAACAATTGCCTGCGGTGCAGAACCTCGTCATGCGTGAGCGGCTCAAAGACCTTTGGGTTGTCCGGGTGAAGATCAGTGGCTATCAAGCCTATGTCAAACCCCATGCGACGGTAGCCTCTGTAGACAGTGGTATCGTTCATGTATACCCGAGCGCCTCGCCAAAGGGCCGCGATCAGATTCCCTACAGCCTGCTGGCGACAATTGTTCATGACAACGACGCCACAGCGCTGCATGAGTTGGTTGTATTCGGCGAGAGGAAGGAAATCAACCAACGGACAGAAGGAATCCCCGAACATGGACTGACCAATCTCGAGAATCATGTCTCGATATGGGGCGGGACCATAGCTAAGAGGCGTAATCAACTTTCGGCCGTGCAAGTTGAAAGAGCGAAGAATGAAGAACGCGTCGGCGTGGTTATTGGACGCATAAGCCGAGTTTCCTATCTGAATGTCCGGACCGGGAGACGTGATATCGGAATGAACATCGACCGTATCCTCCAATGAGCCTACTGAGCCTGGCTGGTATTGCGTATGGGTCAGCAATCCGTACTTCTTGAATAAGTCGTATTCTTCCCTGACTTGAGGGACACAGAGCGCATACCTGTCCGTCACCGTGCGTATCTTGGGCCAGCAGAAACACCTGTGGTGCGCAGATCGAATTGCCGACAGCAAACGCCCCCGGGCAAGCAGCCTCCTGAGCAACGAAGTGGACTTCAGCCTCGCGAGAACGTTTTTTGTGTGCGGCAGGAACAGCCTGTTCTCGAGACCCGGCGTCATGGTATAGGCCTCGGCGCCCCAACTGTACCAGGCGATCTTCAGGTGTGGCGGGATTAGCCGCAGCATGGGAAAAACCGTGAGAATAACACCGTGAACAATTACGCCTTGCCAGTTATCGAATCGCTCCATAACTCGGGAAAATTCTGAATTCTTGCGAACGAGTGTGGCATACTCAGGGACAGGAAAAGAAATGTCACCATCAGACAGGAAGACGTAAACGTGCTGACCAGGAGCAGCGGCTTCGAAGCAATTGCGGATCGGTTTCAGGAACTTGAGGTCCGCTTGGAGCAAATGCAAAAACATGGCAGGATCGCAGCCTCCTGCTGCAAGCATAAGTGCGTCCGTCCATGAAGCTCAAGAGAATAGTGTGCTCATTATTCGAACACGCGATAGATTGTCCCGTTTTCTTGTTTAGCCCCCTTACGGGCGGGATTGAGCTCAAAATGGTCACAGTATTTTGCAATACCCCGACTTGGATCTTTACTTGCGGAGGTTTCCAGCGTTTCGAGAGTGCTCCAACCTTTCGTGTGTTCTTCGCCTGTTTGGTTCCGGCTTGTCCGGGTTAGGTAAAGGGGCTTTGGCGTCAGGCGGCGATTCGGCTGGCGGATGATTTCATTGGATCCGGCTTTTCGCGCAGGAATCTCGCAAGGATCGAGTCTGGCGAGGCACCCGCGCGCAAATCGGGAAAGCCAGATGAAGTGTGTGAATCAACCGGATCATCTTGTCCAAAAGCGTTCGGGGACCGTCCTCGCCGCGGGTCATGATCTTGTTCCCAAAAAACGAAAAGGCGGCGATCCTGGACATGGAGCCCACCGGACGCCCCTTGTAAAGGGCAAAGTGCGCCTCGGCCGCATCCTCGACAACCCAGAGTCCGTGTTCCCCGGGCGAATCTTGACTCCGCCACCAAACCGTGGGGACGGACAAAGTGGGGCGGGCGTCTCGCCTGCCAATCAACCCCTGGCCCGCAGGTTTGGGGAGCACGGAGTTGGCCTCGCGAACGTGGCGTCTGAAAGCGGCAGGCCGGACGCCCGCCCTACTTTTGCAGGAGCATTGCCCGCAAATCCCGCAGAACCTCACGTTCGCCCGGCGAGGCCAGCACCGTCGCCGCAAAAGCTCCGGCGCTTACAGCCGTTGCGAGCGCAAGCAGGGCGTACGGGCTATCCACCGGATGCCAGAGCCGCAAAGCGGTAGTCAACACCAGGATCAGCCCGGAAGCCACCACCGGGGCCCCAAGATTCCGCACCAGGTGTCCCGCACGCACCGGGCCGCTCTTTTGCGCCAGCCAGAGAAGAAGCGGTATTTGCACCAGGACAGACTCAGCCGAGAAAGCGGCTGCTACTCCCAACACTCCCCAATGCAAACCTATCGCAACGGCGACAACGCGGGTCATTGTTCCGATCAGGCAGAAGAGAAGCAGGTGATTGGACCTGTCTTGCGAGAGCAAGAGCCAGGGAATCATGCAGGCAAGTGGAGTAGCCAGTCCGCAAAGCCCGAGAAGCGCAAGAATCGGCGCCGCGCCCACCCACCTGGGGCCCAAAACAGCCAGGATAAGCCAGTCCGAGGAAGCGATCATGTACGCGGTAAGCGGCATAATCAGCATGTTTACCGGCCGATACACGCGCAAGAACGCTCGCCGGTACTGCTCCGGACGATCCACCAGCTGGCTCAGCGCCGGTATCATGATGGCGGAAAGAGGAGGGTTGACCTGGCTCATCGGGAGCTTGACCAGATTGAAACCGCGGCCATAATTGCCCAGATCAGCGGCGCCGCAGTATCTGCCCAGGATCACCTTGTCAAAGTTCACGGAAATGTACCCCAGCAGAGTTCCCGCCGCCGTGTTGCTCCCCATGGCCAGCAGGGAAAACGTGTCTCCCCCGCGCTTGGGCAGTCCGGGGCGCCAGTCGCACAAGAGCCATGCCGTGAGAGCGGCTGCGATCGGGAACGTAATGCACTGCAAGACAAGCGCCCAGTAACTCGCGCCCAGACGAGCCGCGATGACCGCCACCAGCAAGCTGATGGCCGAAGCCGAAAGATCCACCATCGCGAGACGTCTGAACCGCATCTGCCGCCGCAGCAGGGCCTGGTGCAGAGACGCAAAACCGGAAATCACGAACCCCAGGCTCAGAACCTGCGTCACGGCCACGAGACGGTGATCCCCATAGAACGTCGCGATCAGGGGCGCCATTCCAAAGGTGATCAATGCCGCCCCCAACGCCACGGCCACATTGAACCAGAAAAGGTTCGTCATTTGGACATGAGTGATCCGGGCGCGCTGAATCGCGGCCATGGACACCCCCAGGTCCTTGAAAGTGAGCACCAGCCCGGTGATGGCCATCACCATGCCCACCAATCCGTACTCTTCCGGGGTCAAGAGCCGCCCCAGGATCATCATCCCGCCTAGCGTGAGCGCGAACCGCAGGCCCTGGGACACCGCCATGACGGCCCCGCCGCGCACCGTGTGGCCCCTGAGATCCGTCCTGAGGCGCTCTGTGCTAAAAAACCGGTCTGGTTCATTATCCACGAGAGGGGTGTCGGGCTGCGGGGGAAGAGGCGCCATAGGCCGGCAGGGTGCTTACAAGGGGTTGATTCGCGGGCTGCTGCGCGCCCGCTGCCCTATCACCCGGAGAATAACCCAGCCCGCGGACACTGTCAAATCCTATGTGCGGGACCGAACTGCCCGAGATTCGCGCCGGGTGGTTGGTGCGATCTAGCTTGCACTGGAGCACCCTGTAGTGGCATTCTGGAATGTGGGAATCCTCTGCCAGGCACGTGACAGGAAAGGTAAGCCCTGCATCCGGAGGCGGGAGGCACTCAGAATCATGGGCATACGAGTCAAACTCAGCGAAATCGTCAGCGGCATGGAGTTCCAGACCAGCGAAAGCACGTGCTATCTGAACAGGGAAACAGCGGAAACGGTGCTGATCACGGACGAAGCGTCCAGCGCGGCGGAAGAGGGCACCACTCTGAGCATATATCCCGCGTGGGAAAGAGAGGAGATCGAGGCTGCGCGCGATATCCTGCGCAATGAAGACAAGTACGTGGCCCTTCCCTCCCAATTCGAGGTGAACGAGTACAAGATCATGGAGGAGTTCTGCCGCGCCGTGGAGGATGAGAAAGTGTCCACGGCTCTGAGCGTGGCGATTCAAGGCTCGGGGGCTTTTCGCAGGTTCAAGGACACCGCGCGCAATCTTGGCGTGACCGACAAGTGGTATGAGTTCCGGGAGAAGGCTCTACGGAAAATCGCTAAGGACTGGTGCGAGGAAAACCACATCGAGTACACGGAAGATTGAGCCGCCGTTGCCATTGCAGTCTCCGGGCAGTCCATCATATAATCGCCCGATTGCGCGGGCTCGCGCTTTCCCGAGACCCACTTCCTCCGGAGAGCGGTTCAGCGCGGCACAGATCCACCAACGCAGGCAAAGGAGATCCGCAAAATGGCAGAACGCCCAGGCGCCGTCACATTCAAGGGGGGGCCGCTCACTTTGGCCGGCGCCGAGATCAAGGCTGGCCAAAAGGCCCCGTCCTTCACCCTCACCGCCAACAACCTCTCGGACCTCAAGAGCGATTCCTATCGCGGCAAAGTCCTCGTTCTCAGTGTCGTGCCGAGCCTCGACACGCCGGTCTGCGCCGCGCAGACCCGGAAGTTCAACCAGGAGGCCACGCAGCTCGCGAGCGACGTTGTCGTCCTCACCGTCAGCATGGACCTTCCCTTCGCCCAGGCCCGGTTCTGCGGCGCCGAGGGGATCGCCCGCGTAGTCACGGCCAGTGATTACAAGCACCGCGTGTTCGGGGAATCTTACGGCGTCTTGATCAAGGAACTGGGCCTCTTGACCCGCGCCGTCTTTGTCGTGGACAAGGCCGGTGTGGTCCGGCATACGCAATACGTCCCCGAGATCACCCACGAACCCGACTACGCCGCCGCGCTCGCGGCCGTCAAGGCGGCGTTGTGAGCCTCAGAGGCTGGGACGCGGCTCGCGGCGCGGTTCGCACACTCGGGGGATCCGGCCGCTCCGCCTCTTGTCAACACAACCCGCCCCGTGACAGGGAAAGGATGTACCTATGACCGACTACGTGAGAGTGGCTGTTCTCAACAACGACGTAGAAGCCGTCGCCCTGGATGCCTGTCTCGAAAGCCAGGGCATCCCGCACGCGATCATCTCCTATGCCGATTTCGCCTGGGACGGCATCTTCCAGACTCAGAAGGGATGGGGCTACATCGAGACGGCCATCGAGGATCGCGACGAGGTCCTCGAGATTCTCGAAAGCCTCCGCAAGCAAAACCCCTCCCCCGACTCCTCCAGCGAATAGGCCGACAAACCGGGCTTGTCCCCACGGAAAGAAATGGTATGACCGAATCCGCAAACTCCGGAACCCACCCTCTCTCTGGAAAGCGCCCGGGGCCGGAAGAAGCTTTGTCTTCTCTCGTCCCCGGCGCCGAAGAGGCCATCCGCCCCACTGTGGAGCGTTTTGACCGCCAACTCCACGGCCTGCTCGAAATTTCCTACCTCGTCGGCTCGGTGATGGAACTCGATGACATCCTGCGCGAGATCGCCAATCTCACCACCGAGATGCTCGACACGCCCACGTGTTCCATCTACCTACTCGGCCCCAGGCGCCAGAATCTGACGCTCCGCGCGGCGGCCGGTATCAGCGCCGCACAGGTAGGAACCAAGAAGCTGCCCCTCGGGCGCGGCCTGCCCGGAATCGCCGCGCTGGAAAACCGCCTGATCGCCGTCCCGGACGCTTCCAAGGACGAGCGCCACGCCGCCGTCTTCGGGTCCGGCCAGGAGCAGCGCCACGCCTACGTCTGCTGCCCTCTCCGCATCCGGGACGAGGTGATCGGGGTCATGACGGCGCGGCGTTACGGCGACCGCATCTTCACCCCCGAGGATTGCACCCTCTTCGAGACGGTCTGCACGCAGGTCGCCATCGTGATCGAGAAGTCCAAGATGTACTACGACAAGGTGGAGGCCGACCGCCTGGCCGCCATCAGCATCAGCCTTTCCGAGGTCGCCCACTACATCAAGAACCTCCTCCAGGGGATGAAGGGCGGCATCTATTTCGTGGATCTCGGCCTGAAGAAGGGCGACCTCGAGGCCGCGCGCAAGGGATGGGAAGTCCTTCAGCGGGGCAACCGCAAGATCGCCTCGCTGGTCGAGAACATGCTGAACTACTCCCGCAAGCTGGAACTGGCTTTCGAGAAACACAACATCAACTCCGTCATCTTCGACATCCTGCACCAGATAGACGACTCCGCGGTCGAGCGTGGGGTCGCCATTATCCCCGAAACCCACCGCGAGCTCCCCCAGGTCGAGATAGATTACGACCGCATGTATGACGCCCTGCTCAACCTCATCTCCAACGCCATAGACGCCATTCCCGCCGACCGCAACAACGGACTCGTTCAGGTCAAGACACGCCTGAGCGCCGACGGGAAGTACGTGGAAGCCGAAATCAAAGACAACGGCACGGGCATCTCCCCCGAAAACCAGGGCAAGATCTTCAACCTCTTCTTTACCACCAAGGGCGACCGCGGCTCCGGCATCGGCCTCGCCGTCACCCGCAAGGTCATCGAAGAGCACGAGGGCAGAATCCTGCTGGAGTCCGCCGTGGGAAAAGGCTCCACCTTCACGGTTCAGATCCCCGTTCACAGAAAGAACGTCCAGACATGAATCAGGATGCGGCTTCCCGGCCGCCCCTTTTCTCCGTCATCATTGTGAGCCTCAACGGCGGCGGGGTCATCGGCCGGGCGCTCGATTCCCTGCGGGCGGACGATTACCCCAACGTCGAGATCATCGTCGTGGACAACGGCTCCACCGACAACCTCGCCGAAATTGTCCGCGCCGGCTACCCCGAGGTCCGCCTCATCCAATCGCCCGTCAACCTCGGCTTCGCAGGCGGGAACAACCTCGCAATGCGCGAGGCCGGCGGGGATTTCCTGGTCCTGCTCAACGACGACACCGAAGTCCGCACGGGATGGCTGGGCGCGCTGGCCCGCGCCGCCCACGAGAACCCCCGGGCCGGCGTTCTCGGATGCAAACTCCTCTATCCCGACGGCAAGACTGTCCAGCACGCCGGCGGAACCATCAAGCCCAACGGCAGCACCCACCACATCGGATATGAAAAGCCCGACGACGGCAGCTTTGACCAGACCTTGGCATGCGACTACGTCACCGGCGCCGCGTTCGCCATCCGCCGCGATCTTCTGGACAAGATCGGCCCCCTCGACGAAAAGTACTTCCCCATCTATTTCGAGGAGGTGGACTACTGCTGGCGGGCGCGCCGGGCGGGTTACCAGGCCCTCTACGTCCCCGGCTCGGTCGTCGTCCACCACGAATCCCGCACCCAGGCCCGTTACAGTTTCCGCTTCATCCACCGTTACAACTGCGGACGCTTGCGGTTCGTCCTCAAGTGCTTTTCCTGGCGCCAAATCCTCGCCGCCCTCTGGTACGAAATGCGCTGGTGGACCTGGAGGTACAGCTACGAATGCTACCTCCCCGTGCTGTGGGCCTACTGGAAAACCCTCTTCCGCCTTCCCAGCCACCTCGCCGCCCGAGCCGAGTACAAAAAGAAAATGCGCCGCTTGGCGCAACTGTGAGCACCGCTAGGGAAGACAGGGCCGAAAGCAGGAGGGAAAGGGAAACGAGTATGGCGTCGCCAGTATTCATCAAGACACAGGAATACCAGCAGTTTCTGGCCGAAGTGAAGACGCGAGTGTTATCCTCCCGGGTCAGTGCCGCCACTGCGATAAACCGCGAACTGATGATGCTGTATTGGGACATTGGGCGGGGAATAATGGAGAGACAAGCCAAACTCGGTTGGGGCAAGTCGGTAGTTGAGACCCTAGCCAAAGATCTCAGAAGAGAGTTTCCCGCTTCCAGCAGTTTTTCCGCGGACAATCTGTGGCGAATGAGGCAACTTTACGCCTCATATACCCATCCCGATTTTCTGGGACAACTTGTCCCAGAAATGAAACTCGGATTGAAGAGCAACGCAATTCTGGAACAGCCTGTCCCAGAATCAGGAGTTGCCATCGACCGGGCGGCTCAACTGGCGTCCGCGATTCCCTGGGGACACAATCTAGTTATTCTCAAGAAAACGGAGAATCCGCGCGCCCGTCTTTACTACCTCCGCGCCACGGCACAGCTCGCCTGGAGCCGGAATGTGTTGCTGAATCAGATCAAGGCCCAGGCGTACGAGCGGTCACTCAAGGAGGGAAAGACGCACAATTTCCCGCTGGCCCTGCCGGAGCATCTTGCGGAGCAGGCGCAAGAGGCGCTCAAGAGCAGCTACAACCTCGAATTTCTGGGCATCAGCAGGATTGCGCGGGAACAGGAACTCGAGGGTCTTCTGATCGAACGCCTGAAGGATTTCATCCTTGAGCTGGGCTACGGTTTCTGCTTCATCGGTCGGCAGCACCGCCTGACGCTGGGACGAAAGGAGTACTTCCTGGACCTGCTTTTCTATCACCGGTTCCTGAAGGCGCTGGTGGCCGTCGAACTGAAGGTAGGCTCCTTCGAACCGGAATACGCGGGCAAAATGGACTTCTACCTCAATCTGCTCAACGACAAGGAACGCGCTCCCGGCGACAACCCATCCATCGGGATCATTCTGTGCGCGGAAAAGGACAACCTGGAGGTGGAGTTTGCGCTCAAAAGCAAGACCAATCCCATCGGTGTCGCCGAATACCAGCTCACAGGAAGACTGCCGAAGGAACTCAGGGGCAAACTGCCTAGCGAGCGCGAGCTGCGGGCCGCATTGTTGCCCGGCAAAACCACGGGAGACTGACCCATGCCCCCGCACGGAGAACACAAGGCAGGCCAAACCCGGATTCTCGCCTGCGTGCAGGAAGCGAGCCGGCAATTCACCCCTTGGGCCGAGTACCAGACGAAAATGCGGCGCATAGCGCAACCGTGAACGACGTGGGGGAAGGTGGGAGCGAAACCAGAAGGAGACGGGAGATAAGGGCGGCGCCAGAACTCGCCCAGGATTCGCAGAATTCAGAATTCTGCGAAGCGCATCTCCTCCCCCGTATGTCTTTCGGGCGTATCTTGGTGGAGCTACCAAAGAGCCGTAGGATGGGCCTTGGCCCATCATTCCCAGTGCCTTTTCCGAATAAATCCGCGTGACATGGCGTTGACGATTGATGCGCCAAGGCCCATCCTACGATTGGATTCGTGGCAGCTTCATCAAGATTCGCCCATGTCTTTCGTACTTTGTGCTTTTCGCTTGACTCCCATGGGGGCGGGGAGTATACAAGAGCGGTAGTGGGGGTTTCGGGATAGCATATGAACATTTCTCCCCTTTTGACCCAGACGGAGAGTTTCCTATCCCCCAATACCAACCGCCCCCACGGGAGGTAAGAAAAATGGACATGGCAGCCATATCAGCAACCCTTTCGAGTTTTGGTGCCGTATATGGATTTGTGAAAGACTCTACTGGGAAAATCAAGGACTCTGCGGTTAGGAAGAAGGTTGAGGATCTTCTGAATAGTATAATCCCACTGCAGACCTGGATAATTACCCTTCAAGAGGAGCTCAGCGCAGCTCTTAAGGGAAAAGAGGCACTTCAGCAGAAATTGAGAGACTTAGAGAACTGGCAACAAGAGGCAGCCCGCTATGAACTGAAGGAACTGGCTTCTGGAGTCTACGTGTACGCTCTAAAGGAAGCATCTAGATCTTCCGAACCACACCATTTCCTTTGTGCGAAATGCTACAATGAAGGAAGGAAATCCATCCTTCAGCGAACTGGGCAGTTTCCCAGCGGTCTGTGTTTTCGCTGTCAGTCCTGTTCCGCAGAGGTCATTGATCACTCGAAGGCTATCCCTATGCCTCAACAACCGAACAGCAAGGACGTGTGGAGTGCACTTACGTAAGCCCTGTGGCACCTCAGTCCGTCGGGGTTCGGAGGATTCTGGGGAGGCCTACTCAATTGTGGGGGACTGTGAAATCGGGTTGATTCAGAGACGACCTCCGGGGCGTACTATAGCTCCGCATTGTTGTCCGAGGATAGCTCAAGCCCCGGAAAAGGTTTGTCGGGCGAATACCGCCGCCCCATGATATAATCCAGCGCATCGAGGTAGGCGCGGATTTGCTTTTTGCGCTTGCCTTTGCTCCATGGCGCCCGCAGCCACCCGATCTCGTAAGGGATGAACCTGGTGAGCCAGTCCCGCAGCCGGTAGTTCTCGATGCGGAAAAGCACGCGGGCCAGGCGCGGTTTAGGAGTCAGACGACGCGTCCCAGAAATGAAACTCGGATTGAAGAGCAACGCAATTCTGGAACAGCCTGTCCCCGAATCATCTGGGAGGAAAGAGGACATAACTATTCTCCTTGCGTTGCGCGCCGCCGGGTTGCTTAATTGGATAGTCTGAATTCTCAGGCGAAGAATGGATGCCACGACAGTTTTCAGATTGCAGGGAGGAACACCAATGAGACACGATCGGCTCTTCTCCACGAAAACGGGACGCGCCTGGAGTGGCGGACTCTGTGTTGGTCTCTTTCTTTGTTTCGCCGTTGGCGCCACGCTCTTCGCTTGCAGCTTTTTCACCCAAAAGACACGGGCCCGGGCCACACCCCACGATTGGGCGCTGACGGCCACGGCGGCTCTTGCGCTTGCCTATGATTGCCAGCGCATTGACTTGCTCGGTTGGGATGAGAAAACGGAGGAAAACATCGCCCGCTGGAAAATCTTCCTGCGCGATTATTGGGGCATACAATCGCGCGACGATTTGCTGCGCAACGTCAACTGGCTCGAAGAGGGTGGGGGGCATCGGATTTTGTTCAAGAATGAGGGCGAACGTTTGGCGGCCATGACCACGGAGCAATTGCGGGATATGATCAACAACTCCGGCGAGGACGAAAGATTCAGGATTCTGGTGGTGTTGCGCAACTACGAGGCGCAGGGGACAAGAGGCATTCTCGCATGGGATTGGAATCGCGTCATCCATATCGCGGGATGGAGTTGGTTTGTCGGCTATATTTCGGAAGATGAGGCGTGGCGGATCATCATGCCCATCGCCCGCGATCTGCAAAGAAACTACAAATCCTGGGATGATCTGGTGAAAGGTTATATGATCGGTCGAGAATACTGGTCGCTCCAGCAAACCAAACTCAAGGGTCAGAAGCTCTTCGATGCCCACCAACAATTGCTGAAAGATCCCCGGAGTCCTTACCATACGATCCCTTGGGATTTGAACTTGGGCAAAGAGTAAATCCAGGCTGGAGACAGTCTTTTCAAAATCGGGCGATCCAATCTTGTGGATGTCCCCATCGTGTAAAATCATCGAACAAAGATAAGCAACGGGAATAATGAGGCAAAAAAACCGTACAACGCGCGCAACATAGGGTATCCCCACGTGAATTCCACTCCGTGCGACACATTCCGTTGGCTCCCCTGGGTCCCGTTCGTCCCATTTGTCCCATTTCCCCCATCAGTCCCATCACCCCTACCCTTGAGGCGCCCATGACCCAAGGCTTCATCCCACCCCACGGCGGATACGCAAACCTCCTCTCCTTCCGCAAAGCCGAGATCGCCTATGACGCCACGGTCTGTTTCTGCGACCGGTTCCTTGATAGGCGCGACCGTACCCGCGACCAGATGGTGCAGGCCGCGCGATCCGGCAAGCAGAACATCATCGAAGGCTGCCAGGTTTCCGGAACCTCCAAAGAAGCGGAAGTGAAACTGACCAATGTCGCGCGGGCAAGCCTGGAGGAACTCCTGGCCGACTACCGCGATTTCCTGCGCGTGCGCGGCATGAACCTGTGGGAAAAAGACAGCAAAGAAGCCGTGTTTGTGCGGCGTTTGGGCACCAAGCCCGATGTGTCCTATGAGTCCTATAGGACCTATCTCGAAACCCGTCCCCCTGGAAGTTGCAGCCAACATTCACATCTGCCTCATCCATCAAACCAACTACCTTCTCGACCAGCAGATCAGGCGGTTGGAAAAAGACTTTCTGGAAAAGGGCGGCCTCCGCGAACGCATGACCCAGGCGCGCCTCCAGGAACGCCGCAAACAAGGGAAACACGGAGGCTGATCAGACAACAGACACTCTCACCTTTCCCATGCCTCTTGCCACGCATTCCCCCATTCGTCTCATCTGTCCCATACGTCCTATTCTTCCCCTGCCCGCCCATTCGTCCCATCAGTCCCATTTGTCCCACGCCTCCCATTGCCTATACCCCCGCACTGTTGTCCGGCGGTAGCGCAAGGCCCGGAAAAGGCCTGTCGGGCGAATACCTGCGGCCCCGGAGGTAATCCAGCGCGTCAAGGTAGGCGCGGATTTGCTTCTTGCGCTTGCCTTTGCTCCACGGCGCCCGCAGCCACCCGACTTCGTAAGGAATGAACCGGAACAGCCAGTCCCGCAGGCGGTAATTCTTGATGCAGAACAGCATCCGCGCGCGGTAGTGCAGGCGCTGGAAGGCCTCGCTCTGCCAGTTGAGGACCGGCGATTCGTGGTGGACGAGCACCGACTTCGGAGCGAAAACCACCCGGTAACCCATCAGGTGCGCCCGGTAGCACAGATCCAGTTCCTCGTAGTAGGCGGGGTAGTAATCCTCGTCCAGCCCGCCGCCGCACAGCTCCAGAAACTCGCGCCGGATCGCCATGCCCGCGCCCGTCACGTAGTCCACGTCCTTCTCCTCATCGAACTGCCCCCCGTCCTCCTGCTTGAAGCCCAGGTGCTCCACCATGCCGTTGCCGTTGATCTTGCCGCCGGCGTGTTGGATGATGCGGCCGCCAGGATAGTGCATCTTGCATCCCGTGACGGCGGCGCGTTGGTCCCGCGTCATCGGGCGCACGAGCTCGGCGAGCCAGTCCGGCGGCGCCTCTGTGTCGAAGTTCAGCAGCACGATCACCTCGTGCCGCGCCCGCGCGATACCGATGTTGCAGCCCCCCGCGAACCCCATGTTCTTGTCGTTCAGCACAACGGTCTCATCGCGGCGGCAGCGCTGGAGCACCTCGCGCGTGTTGTCCGCGCCGCAATTGTCCACCACGATCACTTCATATTGCGGGTAATCGAGCCGGCGCAGCGATTCCAGGCATTTCTCGAGGTATCTGGCCGCGCCGGTGTAGGTGACTAAGATGATGCTGGCTGAGGGCAAGGCGGATGCGGACGCGGACTTGAAAGGCGGGAAATCGGGCTGGCGGGTGCGGATGCGTTTGGACATAAGAGATTCTTGTCGTCCCGCGCGAGCAAAGTGCTGCCGCTCCTGGCGGGGCGCTTTTCATCAATAGAATGCCTGTCGCGGCGTGTCAAGGCCTCTTTCTCCGTTGTGTCGTCCCGTGAAGGGCCTTGCGATATGAGTGGCGCAGGCTGGAAAGCCACTACCGTTTAAGGGTTTGTGCACTCTAACCACTGGAATATGAATAATATGCAAGACTTGAGCGTATTCTCAGCCGTCTTCAGACTGCTCCTCTTTGCCCCCGGCTTCAGCCCATAAGCGCTAAGA
>Ga0315282_10010261_pt1 | contig 14727 bp, 14 predicted proteins | sample YL17G07_20_MG_FD_203693 | JGI IMG/M metagenome (GOLD analysis project Ga0315282, IMG submission 203693) | Sediment microbial communities from Yellowstone Lake, YNP, Wyoming, USA - YL17G07_20 | ecosystem: Environmental > Aquatic > Freshwater > Lake > Sediment | place: USA: Wyoming | collected...
GGATGTGGCCGCCCACGATCGCGTGACCCCCGAAGAGGCCGACGTCGCGCTGGAAGAGGTGCATCGAGCCGCCCTTGCCCTTCGACACCCCGGTCTCCCGGCCGAACAGCTCCGCCATCACGCGGCCGGGGTCCGCACCCTTGACGATCGCGTGCACGTGCTCTCGATAGGAGCACAGGACGTAGTCGTCGGGGCGGAGTGCCGAGATGGCACCCACGGCGACCGCTTCCTGCCCGATATCGAGATGGCAGAACCCCCCGATCTTCTGCAGCGCGTACATCTCGGCCCCCCGCTCCTCGAAGCGGCGTCCGAGCAGCATCTTGCGAAGCAGATCGAGCAGGAGATCCTTCGGCAGAGCGGCAGGACGATTGAGGAGCTGTTCCTTGGCCATTCCCTTCTCGTCAGAAACAGGCCCGGGGCCGGCTGTCCGTCGCCCGTGTCGGACTAGGACGAACGCCGCCCCGCGCCGCCGATGGCGCGATCGTACGACTCGGCCTGCTCGTGCGCGTGATAGGAGCTGCGGACGAGAGGGCCGGCTTCGACGTGACCAAACCCCATGTTCAGCGCGGTCGCCTTCAGCATCTCGAACTCGTCCGGGTGGTAGTACCGGACCACAGGCAGATGCGCCGCGGATGGGCTCAGGTACTGGCCCAGCGTGAGGATCTCACAGCCGACCTCGCGCAGGTCGGACAACGTCGCGACGATCTCGTCCCACTCCTCGCCGAGGCCGACCATGAGGCCCGACTTGGTCGGGATCTCGGGCGCGTAGCGGTGCGCACGGGCGAGCAGCTCCAGCGTGCGCGGGTAGCGGCCGCCGGGCCGGGCCATCCGGTAGAGCCGCGCCACGGTCTCGGTGTTGTGGTTCAGCACGTCCGGCCGCGCGTCGAGCACCGTCCTGAGCGGCGGCTCCTCCCCCTTGAAATCGGGGATCAGCACCTCGATCCGGCACTCGGGCAGCCGGGCCCGGACGAGCCGGACGGTCTCGGCGAAGATCGACGCGCCGCCGTCCTTCAGGTCGTCGCGATCGACCGAGGTGACGACCACGTAGCGCAGCCCCATCTCGGAGGCGGCGCCGGCCACGCGCGCCGGCTCCGCCGTGTCGAGGCCGGCGGGCCGCCCGTGCGCCACCGCGCAGTAGCCGCAGGCGCGCGTGCAGACGTCCCCCAGGATCATGAAGGTGGCGGTGCCGTGGTGCCAGCACTCGCCGATGTTGGGGCAGTGCGCTTCCTCGCACACCGTGTGCAGCCGGAGGTTCGCCATGAGCCCTTTGAGGCGCTGGTAGTTCGGGGAGCCGGGCGCGCGCACCTTCAGCCACTCGGGCTTGGGCACACGGGCGCGGTGGAAGATGGCGGGTAGCTGGGCGGCCATCGGCAAGTCGATGAGGAGCCCCAGCGGGAGTCACAGACGCGTTCCGCTGTAGGGGTTCAGTTTTCCATCATAGCATGCATGCTGCCGCCCGGGCCGCCCGGCCGGCCTTGTCCCTTGCGCCGCTTTCCAGCCGGACCCTATACTGATCGACAGGGCTCCTGGTGTCCCGTTAGTTGCACGCTTCATCGAGGAGGTGAGCATGCCTGTCTCAGGTCTCGCCATCACCTGGCTCGGTCACGGCACTTTTCTCTTCACGTCCCCCGGCGGCCGCCGGATCCTCATCGATCCGTGGCTGACCGGCAACCCGGCCTGCCCTCCCGACCGCAAGGCGATCGATCGCCTGGATCTCATCCTCGTCACGCACGGCCACTTCGATCACATCGAGGACGCGGCGCCGCTGGCCCTGTCGACCGGCGCCACCGTGGTGTCCAGCTTCGAGATCTGCCAGTGGCTCGGGCGGAAGGGCGTCGAGCGGACCAGCGGCATGAACAAGGGCGGCACGCAGCGGCTCGCGGGGATCGACATCACGATGGTGCGCGCCGAGCACTCGAGCAGCTACGTGGACGAGGGCGGCATCACGTACCTCGGCGAGCCGGCCGGCTACGTGCTCCGGTTCGAGGACGGCACCAAGGTGTATTTCGCCGGCGACACGGCCATCTTCAGCGACATGGCACTCATCCGCGAGCTGTACGCGCCGCACATCGCGTTCCTGCCGATCGGCGACTTCTACACGATGGGCCCCGAGGCGGCCGCACGCGCCTGCGAGCTGCTCGGCGTCCGCCAGGTCGTCCCGATGCACCACGGCACGTTCCCGGCGCTGACCGGCACGCCGGCGCGGCTGCGCGAGCTCGTCGAGCCGAAGGGCGTCGTGGTCATCGAGCTGAAGCCGGGGGAGACGCGGCAGCTCGCCGCCGTGTAGGTCTTCCCTCTTCGGGCCGTAGAGGCCGGGCTTCAGCCCGGCCTGACGCGGCTGTTGCTCGTGACGGGGACGCGATGGCTGCAACCGAGACGACAGGCGTTCTGGAGCGCACGCTGCTCATCGGCGACGGGTGGCGGGCGGCGGCGAGCGGCGCGACGCTGGACGTGGTGAACCCGGCGACCGAGGAGGTGGCCGCCCGGGTGGCCTCCGCCGGGCCGGACGACGTCGACGCGGCCGTGCGCGCGGCGCAGGCGGCGCTCGATGGCCCCTGGGCGCGGCTGTCGGCGCGCGAGCGCGGCCGGCTGCTGTGGCGCATCGGCGAGCGGCTGATGGAGCGGGCCGACGAGGTGGCGCGCCTGGAGACGCTCCATAACGGCAAGCCGATCTTCGAGTCACGGCAGATCGACATCCCCTCGGCCGCCGAGTGCTTCCAGTACTACGCGGGCTGGGCGGACAAGGTCCACGGCGACACGATCCCCGTCAAGGGGAACTATCTCACCTATACCCTCCGCGAGCCGGTGGGCGTCGTCGCGGCGATCGTGCCGTGGAACTTCCCGCTGCTGCTGGCGGCGTGGAAGATCGCGCCGGCGCTGGCGTGCGGGAACACCGTTGTGCTCAAGCCGGCCAGCCAGACGCCGCTGACGGCGCTGGCGCTCGGCGAGATCGCGATCGGGGTCGGGGTGCCGCCGGGCGTCCTCAACGTGATCACCGGCCTCGGATCGTCCGTCGGCCGCGCGATCATCGCGCACCCGGGTGTCGCGAAGGTGGCGTTCACCGGCGACACCTCGACCGGGCGCGAGATCATGCGCAGCTCGGCCGACACGCTGAGCGGGCTGGCGGCGGCCGTCTGGACGCGGGACATCAAGAAGGCGCACCACGTGGCTCGACGGTTGCAGGCCGGCACCGTCTGGGTCAACGCGTACAACGTGTACGACGCCGCGGCGCCGTTTGGCGGCTACAAGGACAGTGGCTTCGGCCGGGAGCTTGGCGAGGCTGCCCTCGAGCACTCTACCCAGGTGAAGACGGTCTGGGTGGATCTGAACAGGTGAGACGCCGAACCCGGAACGGAGAACGGAGAACGTTGAACGCCGAACGCAGAACGCAGAATGAAATGCACTACCTGGTCGCGACGGCGCCGACCGAGTACGACTTCCATGCGCTGGCGCGCGTCATGTGCGAGGAGATGCGCCACGGATACCAGATGTCGTACCTGCTCTGCTCACACTGCGGGTGAACAACTGGCTGGAGTTCTGCAGCTACACGCAATTCATCGACCGCGACGGCAAGGTCCAGCTCCAGATGCTGAGCCACTCGGGGTTCGCCCCGCTCGCCCGCAGCCTGGGGCCGATGCTGAAGGAGGAGTCGTTCCACCTGGGCACGGGCAACGACGGGCTGCGGCGCGTCGTGCGGGCCGGCGTCGTCCCGACGCCGGTCATCCAGAAGTTCTTCAACAAGTGGATTCCGACGGCGTACGACCTCTTCGGCAACGACCACTCGACCTCGGCCCAGGGCGTACCTGTGAGGTCTCAGGGGCAGGTTCGACGAGCACGACGCCGGGCAGGCGGCCGACAGGGAACACCTGAACGAGGCGGCACGCTTCCTCTACTACAAGGAGATCCAGCGGCTCACCGACTCGCTCAACCGGTTGCTGCCGCCGGAGGCACAGCCGGTCGTCGAACAGGAAGCCGAGGCTCAGGGTGCCGAGGATCTCCGGCGACCCGGCGCCGACCGAGATCGGCACGGTGATGACCTGCATGATGCCCTTCGGGTGCGGCCAGAAGGCGGCTGTCAGCCGGCCCGCGAGCCCCTCGCGCCCTGCGGACAGCCGCACGACCGCATCGGGTGGCACCAACGTCCCGGTCTCGGCCAGCACCCGCCCGGAACGTCCGGTGACCAGGAACAGGTCGGACTTCACGCGCTGCTGGTAGTCCTGAGCGATCGGCTCACCAGCACGGCGAGCAGCGCGCTGGCGAGGAAGATCCGGTTTGTCAGCGAGGCGCAGCAGTCGCAGCAGGCTGTAGTCGTAGTCCACGTAGTCGAAGAACCCGGTGTCGTCGGGCGCAATCGTCGCCGAAACCTGGCCGGCGATCTGGAGCCGGCCTCCGGCCAGCATGAGGGGCGAGGACGGCAGCTCCTGGGCGGACAAGGAGTGCGGACCGGCAGTGACCGCGCACACCGAGAGAAGGATGGCGCCCACCAGACGGTGGCAACGGGACGGGCGGCGGCGGCCCGTCTTCCGGTCAAGGCCGTCGGGGCGGAGGGGTGATGGTACGATGTGTCGACTATAATGCCGCGATGGGATCCGCGGAAAAGACCGGCCGCCGGTTCTCGCTCGGAGAGGCCCGCGCGCTGCTCCCGACCGTGAAGCGCGTGACCGCCGAGGCTGTGAGGGACACGGAAGCGCTCGCCACGCGCCTGCACGGGCTCGACCTCGCCGACCCGGGGCGCCAGCGCCTGAGCGACGAGCTCGAGCAGATCGTGACCCGGTGGGCCCACTACATCCAGGAGATGGACCTCGAGGCGAAAGGGCTCTGGCTGGTGGACTTCGACAACGGCGAGGGCTACTACTGCTGGTGCTACCCCGAGGAGTCCATCACGCACTATCACGGATATGCCGAAGGCTTCGCCGGGCGGATGAAAATCGTCTAGAGCGCCCGGCGATCTGCTGATTGTCGAGTCGGTGATCCGGTGACTCGGGTGATTTGTTGACCTGGTGATTGGGTGATCTCGAGCTGCGCCCGGGCCGTGCGACGACAGTGCTGCTGCTGTATCAACGGGCGAACAGACGGTCGGTCCTGAAGACGACGATCATCGTGCCGCGCTCGAGCCGCGTCAGCGTCGCGTCGGGATAGGGTGAGATCAAGGTGACGGAGGCGATCACACGGCCGTCCTCGAGGACCGACCCTCGCGCCACCGACAATCGCCGGCCGACATAGAGCTGGGCCACCATGGCCCGATTGTACGGGCCGCTGTTGCCGAAGGCGCCGCCGGGGTCTCCGTTCTCGATCTGCCAGGCCGCGGCGGTCACACCGGGCGGCATCGGCACGTCCCGCTTGAACCGCGCCCGCACCTGTTCGATCGGGAGGCTCGTCGTCAGCACCCGGTAGGTGCCGGGAGGAACGTCCGGGGGCGTGAACAGGCGGGTCAGCGCCGAGTCGAAGCGGCCGAGCGCCGAGTCGGGCGGGAGCTGGGCGCGGGCCGTGCCGCCGAGCGTCGCCGCGAGGGTGGCGGCGGCGCATGCGAACCGCGGAAGGGCCAGCCGGATTCGGGTCATGGTTCGGATTCTACCTCCGTGTCGAACCCGCGTCCCGCCACCGTCTGCACCTTCGTGTCGCACCACCGTCGGTCCCTCCGTGTCGAACCCGCGTTTCGAACGCCCGTTGGCACCTCCGTCTGTGCCTTGGTGTCGCACCTCCGTATCGAACCTTCGTGTCGCACCCCCCGTATCGAACCTCCGTGTCGCACCCGCGTCTGCCTCTCCGTGTCGCCCCTGCGTGTCGAACCCACGTTTTGAACCCCCGTCGGCACGTCTGTGCGACGGCCGGTGTCGAACCTTGACACCGGCCGAGCGGCACGCTACATTCTACACAGTGAAACTCGTTTCCGCATAATGGAAGCCAGGCAGACGCCCAACCCGCAGCGAGCTCAGGCGCCTAGCACCTCGGTCGACAAGGCGCTGGAGGTGTGCGAGACGCTCGCCGGCGCGCCAGGGGGGATGAGCCTGACCGACCTTGCGCGCGCGCTGAGGCAGCCGCGCCCGAGCGTCCACCGGCTGCTGTCGGTGCTCAAGCGTCGCGGCTATGTGCGGCAGGACGAAGAGACGCAGCGGTACGGGCTGACGCTGAAGATGCTCGACCTGTGTTTCCGCCTGCTCGGTCGCTCCGAGTTGAGGTTGCATGCGTACCCGGTGCTGAGAGAGTATGTGGTGCGCACCGGCCAGCGCAGCTTCATTGCCATTCCCGCGGCAGGCGAGGTGACCTACATCTGGAGGACGGGTCCGGACGAGGTGGCGATGCGGACCGTGTACGGGAGGGAGATGCCGGCGCACTGCGCGGTGTACTTCGACACGCGTCAGGCGACGCGCCGGCTGAGCTGTCTGCGGCTGGTCAAGCCGGCCGACGTCGCTCGCAGCGACCAGGTGCTCGTCAGGCTCGGGCCGCCCGCGTCCCGGGACAATCCGCAGCGTTTGTACTGCACTTGCGCGCCGGTGCACGACTACACCGGCCGCGAGGTCGCGCGCGTCGGGGTGTTCGGTCACGGGCCGGACGATCGCCCGATCCTGGAGGAGCACAACCGCGGCGCCTGGGAGCTGGCGCGGCACATCTCGGTGCGGCTGGGACATCTGTCCGCGGCGGCGCTCGGCGTCTCGGCATAGCAGCCCGCGACGAACGTCGGACGGGCTGATAGGGACTGACGCCGGCACTCTGTTGATTTCTTCCCTGCCCCCTGCGGGGAATGGCGATTCTCTCGCGATCGGAGGAAGATAATGGCGTATATCATCTGCGAGCCGTGCATCGGGACCAAGGACACCGCGTGCGTGGACGTCTGCCCGGTCGACTGCATTCACCCGCGGAAGGACGAGGCGGATTTCGAGACCGCCGAGTTGCTCTACATCCATCCGGACGAGTGCATCGACTGTGGCGCATGCGTCCCCGCGTGCCCGGTCGAGGCGATCTTCGCGCTCGACGAGGTGCCCGAGAAGTGGAAGAGCTTCATCGAGATCAACGCGGAGCACTATCAGAAGTAGTCAGTAGCCAGTAGCCAGGAGCCAGTAGAATTGCCCGACCGAAACGACCTGTGGGCCTCGCCGTAGCGCAGGGCTTCAGCCCTGCGAGCGGCGGCAGGCCAGTAGTCAGGAGCCAGTAGAAGGCCCGGGAGCAGCAAGCTGCTCCCCTCGTCGTAGCGCAGGGCTTCAGCCCGCCTGCGAGCGGGCAGGATCCAGGGGCGTTGCCGCCCGGTCTGAATGAGGACTCCCGTCATGGGACTGATCGATCACCGCTTCGAAGACAACATCATCACCACCAACATCGACACGGTCATCAACTGGGCCCGGCAGTCGTCGCTGTGGCCGATGGGGTTCGGGCTGGCGTGCTGCGCCATCGAGATGATGGCGGTCGGTGGCCCGCGCTTCGACATCGCCCGGTTCGGTGCGGAGGTGTTCCGCGCCTCTCCGCGGCAGGCCGACCTGATGATTGTCGCGGGCACGGTGACCAAGAAGATGGCGCCGGTGCTGCGGCGGCTGTACGACCAGATGCCGGAGCCGAAGTGGGTGATCTCGATGGGGAGCTGCTCGAACGCCGGCGGGCCGTTCCCGACCTACAGCGTTCTCCAGGGGGTGGACAAGGTGGTCCCGGTCGACGTGTACATCTCCGGATGCCCGCCGCGGCCCGAGGCGCTGCTCTACGGCATCATGCGGCTGCAGGACAAGATCCGGAAGGAGGGCACCGTCCTGCGCAAGGAGCGCGTGATCAAGGCCGGCCAGTCGGAACCGGTGCTGGTGGAGGCCCGCGGGTAGCGCCATGCTCAAAGACCTGCTGAAATCGATCTTCCTGGTCGATCTGATCAAAGGGCTGATGGTGACGCTGAAGTACACGCCGCAGCCCGCGTTCACCTTTCAGTACCCCAAGGAGCGCCGTCCGGTGGCGCCGCGCTTCCGCGGCGTGCTCCGGCTGCAGGTCGAGCCGGAGACGGGCGCGCAGACGTGTATCGTCTGCGATCAGTGCGCCAAGGCGTGCCCGGACGACCTGATCTCGCTCGGTGGCCACCGCGAGCCGGGGCAGAAGCTGAAAACGCTGGACTACTTCGACTTCAACCTGTCGCGGTGCAGCTTCTGCGGGCTGTGTGCCGAGGTCTGTCCGACCAAGCCCATCAAGGCGTTGATCATGAGCGAGGACTACGAGCTCGGCTACTACAGTCGCGAGGCGCAGATCCTGCGTGTCGACGAGATGTACGACGGCCTGCCGATCGAGCAGTACACGCACTAACAGATACGTGCCGTTCCTGGTCCTTCGTTCCTTGGCTCTTCGTGCGGTCGTTGCTCGCTGGTTGCTGGCCGCACCAGGACCAAGGACCAGGGACCAAGGACTACTGCCTCCTGCTACCCCCCTTGTCGTACTTCCAGTTGCCTTTGTTCCCTCCCGACTCTACAATGCCTTTCAGGCGTTCTGTGGGTTTCCGGCGACAACTCATCGTTCCCCGACTTCGGGAGCGTGCCATGCGATTCGGCCTGCGGCTCCTCTTTGCGGTCTTGGCCCTCGCCATTGGCGTGCCGTTCGTGGCCGGTCTCCACGCGCTGTCGCCCGGCGCGGCGCTGGTCCAGCTCCAGCTCGGGGATCTGCTGTTCACCGACGGCCGGTATCGCGACGCGATCGACGCCTACGGCCGGGCGACCGGAGTAGAGGACCGGGCCCTTCAATCGGTCGCGCGGCGAGGCCTCGTGCGCGCGGCGCTGCGCATCGCGGAGTTCGAGATCGCGCGGAAGGCAGCGCTTTGGCTCAGGACCGCGGCGCCACGCGACCCGGACGCGCTGGCGCTCTATGGCGACTCGCTGTGGGCCGCCGGGCTGTTCGACCTCGCCGAGCGGGCCTACCGGGACGCGCTGGCGATTGAGCCCGAGCACGCGCGCGGTCGCCACGGCCTGGCGCGCGCCCTCGCTGGCCGCAGCCAGCTGGACGCGGCGCTCGCCGAGGCCCAGTCGGCGGTGGCTGCCGACCCGCGCGACCCGGAGATCCACCACACGGTCGGGGAGATCTACGAGCGGATGCACCGCTTCGAAGAGGCGGCGCTCGCCTATCACAACTACCTGAACGTGCTGCCCGAACGCGACCGCACGGAAAAGATGTTCTGGGCGCAATCGGAGATCCGCTTCCTCGAGTCGTTCGGCACGCGGGTGCCGTTCGACGTCGAAAAGGGCGCCGGGATCGCGCGGCACATGGTCGGCTTCCGGCTGGTCAACGACAAGGTCGTCGTCAAGGCGAGCGTGAACGGCAGCGAAGCCAGCGAGTTCGTGGTCGACACCGGGGCGGAGCAGACCGTGGTGTCGCGGACGACGGCCCAGCGGTTGGGGATTGTGCCGATCGTGCACACGATCAGCGCCGGGGTGGGGGCACTCGGCCTGCGCGGCCTGCAAGTCGGGCGGCTCGACTCGCTCGAGATCGGGACGCTGAAGATGAAGAACGTCCCCTGCCTGATCAAGAACCCGCCGCTCATCGGCTTCCCAACCCCCGAGACCGAGAGCCTGTCCCCCCTGGCGCTCGGGCTGTCGATGTCGGTCGACTACGCGCGGCGGCAGCTCACCTTCGGGCCGGCGGCCGACGACGGGCCGGCGGATTTCGAGCTGCCGCTCTGGATGAACCGCCTGGCCACGGTGCCAGGCATTGTGAACACCCACGCGACCAATTTCGTGGTGGACACGGGCGGCGAGGTGATATCGATCAACACCGAGACGGCCAACGTGATGCCGGTCTCCGGCGCGACGCGACGCATCCCGGTCCGGGTGTACGGCACCTCCGGGTGGGACCCTGATGCCTATCTGCTCTCCGGCGTCGACCTGTCGCTCAGTGCCATCCGCTTCCCCAACCTTCCGGTCATCGTCCTCAACCTGCGGGCGCCGAGCGTGCTCCTCGGCTATCGGATCGGCGGCATCGTCGGGCACAAGTTCTTGAGCCGGTACCGGGTGGGGATCGATCTGACGCGGAGCGTGCTTCGGCTCAAGAAGGTGAACTGAGCGGACGCCTTGCATCCGCTAGCCTGACTGCCTTCTGCACCGACGCCGAACGGGGCGCCTTCGGGGGCCAGCCGCGTATCTCTAGACCCGCGCGGTGTCGCGCTGCATCGCCTCGTCCCGCTTCCTCAACCGTTCGGTCCGGCGGGCGTGCGCCTGATCGCAGACGCGCCGCTCCTCCTCGGTCTCGACGAGCAGGGGCCGCACCGGCACCTTCCGTCCCTCGCGATCGATGGCCGCGAACACCAGGAACGCGCGGCTGGTGAGCTGGCGCTTGCCGGTCAGTGTCTCCTCCGAGAAGACCTCGACGGCGACCTCGAGCGAGGTGTTGAACGTGCACGTCACGTGCGACTTGAGGATGATGAGGTCGCCCACCTTGATGCCGTGCAGGAACTGCAGGCCGTCGACCGCGGCGGTGACCAGGAGCGTCCGCGTGTGGCGGTGGGCGGCGATGGCGCCCGCGATGTCGATGAGGTGCATCACCGTGCCGCCGAGGATGTACCCGAGCGGGTTCGCGTCGTTCGGCAGCACGACCTGCACCATCTCGGTGGCGGAGTCGGCCGACCCCTTCGGGGTCATGTCGGGAGCGGGGGGAATCTGGTCGGACATGGAATCAGAATACAGGACACAGGACACGGAATACAGAAGACGGGAGAAGCGGAGACGGAAGGTGCTGGCAGCCGAAACCCGACGCGACGGGCGGGCGCCGGCCCGACGCAAGGCCGGCGCCACCCCGTTCTGTGTCCTGTATTCTGTGTCCTGTGTCCTGTGTTCTGTATTCTGTGTCCTGTATTCTGTGTGCTGTCCCTAGAAGTCGTACCCGATCCAGACCTGGAAGCGGGGCTTGCGCCACGCGCTGCCGCCGTTGTTCGTCCCATTCACGATGTCATCCGGGGTCGCGAAGAGCGCGTTCTCCCAATCCTTGTTGAAGAGCGTGCGCCAGGACCAGTCGAAGTGGATCGGGAAGCCGAGGGCGAACGTCTCGAGGCCGAGGCCGTACGAGGCGCGCGCGTCGCGCAGGCGGAAGCCGCTGACGGTTCTCGGCGCGCCGTACTGGAGCACCGGGAGCCCGGTGGCCCGGTCGAGGACCACGTTGCCCAGGACGTCGTACTGCGGGCCGATCACCGGCGTATACGATTCGGACTGCGACGTCGCGAACTTGAAGCCGCTGTCGGCGAACCACGCGCCTCCGACGTTGAAGAAGAAGACGCCCCGGATGCCGCCCATGACGCCGATCGGCGTCAGCATCGCCTCGATGAGCGGGAAGCGCAGCTCGGCATCGCCGAAGACCGCGTTCTGGCCGAGGAACTCCAGGTAGTCGTACCCGTGCATCTCCGAGTTGCCGCCGAAGAACAGGAAATCGGGGGAGGTCCCCAGGCTCTTGAAGCCCCTGGCCCGCAACGCGAGCACGCCCGTGCTGCCGATCCGCTGGTAGTACCGGGCGTCGCCGTCGAGGGTCCGGCGCGACAGCGTGTTGCCGATCTTCGGGGCGGCGTCGAAGGCCAGCCGCATCGTGCTGCCCGAGAGCGGCCCGAACTCGCGGAACACGGTCGTCTCCTGCACGAAGGCGACGCCGAGCGGAACCAGGGTCCCGTTCGAGAACAGCTGCCGCCCGTAGAGCGCCTGCTGGTACTCCTGGGACACCTGCTGGACCGACGGGTCGTTGTACTGCTCCTGGTACTGCACGATTCCACCGGAGAGCTCGACCCGCCGGAACCGGTCGAGGGGGTAGATGCCGAAGATGCTGCCGCCGCGGAGCGTCTGGGTGGCGGTGGCCATGTCGCGGCTGATGAACGGAGCGTACGCCGGGTCGTAGAGCACGCCGCCAAGCTGACCGTAGTAGAACAGCGTCTGTGAGAACCCCTGCACGGCCCACTGGAAGCGGCGGGAGAGGTCCACGAACGAGAAGGCGAGCGTGCGGTACTGCGAGATCGACGCGGCGAAGATGTCGAAGCGGTGATCGCCAAGCACGTCGGCGAACGACAGCTGCGTGCCGCCGAAGATGTCGCCGTTGCTGGTCACGCCCACGTTGACCGGCGGGCGGCCCTCCACGAACAGCTTCTCGAACGTCCCCTTCTTCTTCTTGTTCTCGGCCACGAGGGTGTGCGTGAGCGGCGCCTGGAAGTCGATGATGGGCCCGGGCGCGCCGAAGTCCGCCGAGGCGACCTTGCGCAGCGGCTCCTTGCGGTCGAGCGTGTGCAGCTCGTACTCCCCCTTGTAGTAGGTCACGAAGGCGATCCGCTCGCTCTTCTCTCCCTTGAGGATCACCGGGGAGACGTTGCCGCCCAGCGCGTCGGTGTACTGATCCAGCTCGCCGGTCCGCAGGTTCAGCGACCACAGGTTGTAGATGTTGCCGTTGCGCGCCACTTCGGGGTCGATGGGCTGCGCCGGGTCGGTCGCCGTGGACGAGAAGATGATGGTGCTCTCGTCGATGAACCGGGCCGCGCCGTCGTCGTGGGTCCCGAAGGTGATCTGCGTCTTCTTCCCGGTGTCGAGGTCGAGGCGGAACAGCTTCTCGTTGCCGCTGATCCGCGCCAGGTAGACGATGAACTTGCCGTCGGGCGCGTAGGTCGGCGCGTAGTCGGCGAACTCGTCCTTGGTCAGGTTGGTGATCGCCTCGGTGTCGAGGTTCACCGTGTAGATGTCGCTCTTGGCGTTCTCCATCGCCGAGAAGGCGACCGTCCGCCCGTCAGGCGAGAACGCGGGCGACTCCGGCTCGTCGAGCGTCTTCATGGCCATCCGCTGCTCGATCTTGCGGCTCACCACGTTCTCGACGATCAGCGTCTTGTACTTCTCGGTCCGCACAAAGAAGGCGAGCCGGTCGCCGCGCGGCGACCAGGCCATCCACGGCACCGTGTTCCAGCGGTCGCCGGGAATCGAGATGTAGTCGAACCCCATGTTCTGGTCGAAGCCGGGCGTCAGGTTGCGGACGATCTGGCCGTCCTTGGCCGAGACGAGCACGATGTCGTACTCGCGGTCTTTGCGGTTCCCGGTCACGACCGCCATCAGGTCGCCCGACGGGGACGGCTCGATCGACAGCGCGTTGCTGAAGGCGGTCTTCTCGGCGTTCGGCGCCAGGTTCCGCCCGTAGTCGGCCGGCCGCTCCTTGTCGCGGAACGGCTTGAACCGGTCCTTCAGGTACTTCTCGAACTGCTGGTCGAACTCGTCCGGCTTCATCCGCAGCGCGTCCTCGTAGGCGCTCTCGCCGCCGCCGATCACGCTCTTGCGCAGCGAGAAGAGGAACTGCCGCAGCCCTTCCTTCCCCCAGCGTGACTCGATGAACTCGAACGCCGCGTGCCCGAGGTTGTAGATCAGGCGGGGGTTGGTGAAGTTCCCGTACCCTTCGAGCTCGCTCATCTTGGGCACGATGTCGGCGACCGCCGCGTCACGGATGGTCATCAGGTCGAGAGGCGCCCAGTACCCGGTCTCGTAGTCCGACAACCCCTCGTTGATCCAGAGCGGCATGCTCCGGCGAATCAGCGAGGTCGGGATGATGTCGAACTCGAAGATGTGCGTCAGCTCGTGCGTGATGAGGCGATAGAGCAGATCCGACGGCTCGTCGAGCGGCAGCAGCATCCGGTCGCGCGTCGGCTCGGCGAAGGCGCCCACGCCCTCCTGGGCGGCGCCGGGGATCACGTTCTGCTGCTCGAACTCGCTGTGCGTCTTGAAGATGATGAGCGGGACCTTGAAGGCGAGATCGTGCTTCAGATCGGCGCTGATCTGCTGGTACGCGCTCTCGGCGTAGCTCGCGACCCGTTCGAGATGCTGCTCCATCTCCGGGTAGTAGTAGATCTCGAAATGGTCGGTCGTGTAGATGTGCCAGTCGAAGTTGTTGTAGTGGACCAGGTTCTTGCCGTAGTACGGGACCAGCGACGTCTGCGCGCTCGCGGCCCGTGCGCCAAGAACCATCGCGATGACCAGCGCGCCGACAACCCAGGGGGCGGCGCTCCTTGACCGGATGCGCATAGCACTCACCTCTACGCCGGGACAGGCAGTGAAACTCGGCCAGTCCGCATCTTACTGTCAGTCTGACGGGTGTTGCAACGACTCGACTCGGATGGGCGGAAGCTGAGCAAGAGCCGTACCAGTATCTCATCGACGAGCCGCGCGGTCATCAGCGAAAGTCGGGGGCTCGCCGCCCGCCCGGCCTGATCAGGTGTCTCTCCTGCGGTCACTGCGTGACGTGATCGCAGGACACCTTGAGCCTGTGCGCCACGCGGGGCAGCCCGGACGCCCTCGCCGGTGACACCAGGCGGCCGGCACATGCCATACTGGAATAACTGGAGGCGCCGGGGGGTTTACTCCCCGGTGTTGCGCACGCATGGCGTTCCGCCGGCACCCCCGGCCGGCCCCGGCGCCGGACCCGGGTGGGGCATTCGAGGCCGAGGCGTTGTCGTACGTCAACCGGCTGTACGCCGCAGCCCTGCGGCTCACGCGGAACCGCGCCGACGCCGAGGACCTCGTGCAGGAGACGTACCTGAAGGCGTTCAGGTCGGCGGGCCGGTTCGAGCCGGGCACCAACCTCAAGGCCTGGCTCTTCACCATCCTGCAGAACACCTTCCTCAATACCCGGCGCCGGGGGGCGCGCGAGCCGCTCGCCGCCGACGACCAGTTGGCCGAGCATCTGGCCGCGGAGACCGCAGGCGACGGCGCGAGCCCCGAGCAACTGCTGCTCGGCGAGTCGCTCGACGCGGATCTGCAAGCCGCGCTCGACTCG
>Ga0315282_10010262_pt1 | contig 14726 bp, 3 predicted proteins | sample YL17G07_20_MG_FD_203693 | JGI IMG/M metagenome (GOLD analysis project Ga0315282, IMG submission 203693) | Sediment microbial communities from Yellowstone Lake, YNP, Wyoming, USA - YL17G07_20 | ecosystem: Environmental > Aquatic > Freshwater > Lake > Sediment | place: USA: Wyoming | collected...
CTATAACCGGATAATCTGTTACCCTCTCTATATGGTGCTTGTTGAGCTCGTACTTATTGCCAGTAATCTTATTCAGAGCGATTCCAAGTATGTGTTTGTTTCTCTGCTCCAGCACGCTTATCGTCTTTATAGCATCAGTGACAGCAGGAAGCTCGGGATTTGTCACGACTATGAAGCTGTCGCAGGCATCCATGACCACTAGAGCCTCCTTGCTCATGCCAGGCGCAGAATCTACAATCACATAGTCATAGTTCTTCTCCAGATACTTTATCGTCTCGCCCAAAGCAGACGCGTCTATACTCGCGTCTACAGCCAGTGAAGAGGGTATGACATTCAGGCCGGAAGAGTGTACATAGATTACCTGGTCTATCTGCAGCTTGTTCTGGAGCACGTCATGCAGAGAAACTGGCTCTCTCACGAAGCCGAGATGCAGGCCCAGGTTAGAGGTTAGGACGTTGGCGTCAAGCACTATCGTGTTGACGTTGAAGAATTTGGTGAGGGCGACTCCCAGATTAGCGGTCACAGTAGTCTTGCCCACGCCGCCCTTTCCAGAAACTATGCCAATGCTGTTCTTGCGCATGCTACTTTCTCCTGAACACGATTCCTTTTATTTCTGATAAAGTATCAGACACGTCTTCTTTATATTCATATCTCCTTCTCGTTCTTATGACCCTTATAACCATTATTATCAAAACAGACAAAGCCAGCAAGACCAGATAGCCGTTATCATACAACAGTTTGAGCCCAGCGAAGAGCCCGCCCAGTGCGTTTATCTCCTGTATCCTGAACACAAGCTCTTTGGTTATTGTCGTGTTCTCATAAGTTATGTATAAGCCGGCGTAGTAGTTGCCCGGCTGCGTATCCTCCGGGGCATAAATGTTCATGAATACATTCGTCTGGCTGTATGGCGGAATCACCAGGTTTATGCTTGCAGGCGTTGTGTTCCATCCTTTCGGGAACCACGGGGTTATGGTGACGTTCACGTTCTGTGTATAGATGTTGCCTATGTCAAAAGTCAGGTAGTTATCGTGCCCGCCAGCTACCAAGATGTTCTGAAAGACGTTCGAAATCTGTATCTTGTCAACGCCCTTTTCGTACATTATATTGACCTGCTCTATCGGCCAATATACATAGGGCTCGTACTGGTCGATTACATTGTTTACAGTATAATCAATGCTTCTCTTCTCCTCAGGTCGCATATTTTCCATAGTGAACATAACTATCGGATCTGGCTGCACTATGGAACTGGGCGAGGTGACAAAACTGACCTGGTCAACGTTATCCGCTATCATCTTTGGAATCTTCTCGTATATGTCTATCTTCTTGTGCGGGCTGGCGTCGTTCCAGACGAGTATCTTGACAGTGCTCTTGTTGTTGACGAAGTCCAGGTCGACCCGCCTGTACATCTGCGGCGCCATGTAGTTATCGGGATAGCTCTTCACCCTGACGATGAAATAGCTGTAACCATAAAGTCCTCTGTTTTGTATCTCTGCCTTAACGAGATAATCTCCGGAATCCGCATTCTCCGGGACATTAAGCGTGAAAGAGATTGTCTTAAACGCGTATGGCTCTATCGATATGCCGCTGGTTAATAAAGTCATCCAGTTGGTGGGTATGCCGGTGAAATTTACAGTTATGTTCTGTATTTTGTTCTCCGGGTTCCTGACCACCAGATCGACTATAATCAGGCTGCCAGGAGCCACCTCTTGCAGGACAGGATACTTCTGGAACTGGACGAAGATCGCCCTTGGTATCGATGGCGGCAGCGCTCCTCCGCCACCCCCGCCTCCGCTCGGCGGGGTGACTGGTCTTGTATTTATAGTCATGTTTTTGCTGAAATTTACTGAGCTGTTATAAATATATGGCAGATTGGTAAAGTTTAGAACACTGTAATTAGCAGTTACATTAGTAATATATACTCCTGCTGGCATGAGTGAGGTGCAATTAAACGCAATGTGTCCAGGTGTGTTCGGTGCAATCATGCCGCTATTGACTATAGAACCACCACACGAATTAAATCCGTTTGAAACGTTCACTGATAAGATAGATATGTCCATTGAATGGCAGTTTCCAACGTTTTTATAATGCACTTCAACTTCGAATGGTGAATCATCATAAGTTGGGGTCGGAACGAACACAACGTCTGTTATATTTAATTCAGGAGTGTTATTGCACACGCTGTTGACTGAGACTGAAACCACTGTAGTATAATTATACGTTTGACTAGCGCTTACGCCGTACAACAATATTAAGAATATTAGCAGTTTTTTCATCATTATCACGATAGCTCACGCTATGATGACTATAAATCATACCTGATTAAAAAAGATTTGGTTTTATCTATGCTTTTTTGGCCTGAATTGCTGGAACAATATTACAATAACAAGCACACCTATGAGTATCCCGAAAATCATCTCATTTGAGAGTCCAAGGCTCCAGCCACCACCCTCTTCTCCTGAGGGGGTGTAAAGCGTCTCACTGTAGTTCTCAGCAGTAATCAAAAGAGTATAAGAGAATGGTCTTGCCTGGCTAATCTGGACTGTTCCTGCTTCCCCATACCATTTTGCAAGCGCATTGATAGTTAATTCATAACTCTTGCCCAATGGTGCATCTTCAGGTATCTTTATTGTTGCCACCGCCTTCTTAGCAGGGATAAAGCCCGTGATGTTAGTTGCTTTCAGATAATATATACCTGCGGGAGGATTTGCTGGTTGTTCTTCCACTATTGGCAGCGGCTCGACGTACAGATTTTCCTCAACCGGAGTCATAATTCCGCTTATATTCCAAATGTTTGTCCCAAGTGGCGGAAGATCTATCTCAAGATTGTCTGGATTGTTAGCCACAGAAAGCACTATATGCGATATTCTATTACCATAAGCATTGAAGATATAGAATTCGACGGTCTTGTTCTCTCCAGGGTGGGCCGTATATGAGCTAACGGGCTGCATTGTCCCAAGGCTGTATGCTGGAGAGTTTACATCGGCTAAGGAGATTGGAACTAAAAAAAGGATTGTTAAAATAAATAGACAAGATCTATAATTCATGTACTTCACTCATCTATTTTTAAGTTTTTATGTATTTAAAAGGCTACCCATAAAGAGAAAATTGAAAGAAAAAGGAAAGGTTTTAATTACACTGCATAGCTCCAGTCTGTTGACCACAAATTCTTACATTTGCATTATATGTAGTAGGGGCCTGACCCTCTGGTACGCTTATGTAATTCCAAAAATATTCTCCTTTGTGCCCTGTTCCAAGAGGCGCGGTCTCGTTAAACACCCATGACGGAGTCAGTGTGTAGCTACATCTTGCGGTGTTACAACTGGCATTTATGGCAGTGCTGTTTCCGGTAATGTTCAACTTCATATTTCCAACAACAAATGAGTTGGAGCCACCATCCGTAAATACGCTTCCGTTTATATAGCCCATTACAGGCACATTTGTTGCATTATCTACCCGCACAAGTAGTGGTGCATTAGTCGCACGACTGTCGTTTACCCCCGGATCCAAGTTCCCAAAGGTAATCGTTCCACCCGTAAGTGTGATTGACACGAAACCGTTAACAGTCACGCTGGCAGTAGTAGACTGGTTTGAGTTGCTTGCCGCATAGGCATTGGGCAGCGTTGTTGTTTTTACCATAAGCATAATTGCGAAAGCTAATATAATCAATAGCCCAATAGCGATTCTCCCACTATTCATTTGACTACCTCCATTCGTATTCTCTATTAGTCATGCCCCATTTATAAACTTTTTGGTAGGCTACCCAGCTTGGATTGAATATACAATTATACTATTGGTGTAAAGCCCTGGTGGTGTATAGCTTGGGATAGCAACCCACCAGTAAGCGCTGACATTTGTCCCAGAAGTGAAGTTGACCGGTATGTTGCTCTTTAACAGTTGATATTGAGTTGTAAGACTCTTATTGTTCTGGCCCTGACTATTATCAGCAAAGGTCTGGTTCTGTACCATTATATAGTTGTTGTTAGGGCCGGTCATGTTCGTCTCATTCGATTTGATACTTATATTGACATTGACGTTAGTTATGCTGTCCACACTCACTATCATCGGGAAGCCTTTAATTGTGCTTGCGTTAGAGGTTATGCCAGGATCCAGCGAGGTATAGTCCACTGGCACACCATAAAGGGTTATAGAAACAGTCACATTGGTCAGGACATCAAAGGCTCTCGTGAAGTTAGTCGTGTTTGTGAAGAAGTAATTGGCCGTAGCGTTGAGGCTGACGTTATAGGGGTTGCCTGACAACGGGTCGCTGCCTGTCAGGGTGTAGTTCCCTGTCCAGTTGCCTGCCAGCGCCTCCCAATACGCCTGGTTGACGTCCCTTGTCGTAGAATCTTCGGCTATTATGGTCGAGTTGACTCTGGCCAGGTAGCTGCTGTTGAGCTGCAGTGCGCTCTCAGGCCCGAGCGATTTCAGAGTGGAATTTATCTTCACCATGTCCCCGAGCGAATAGCTGGCGTTAGGATAGTCGCTCTGGCTCTGGAACGTCAGGTTGAACCCGCCATAGACAAGGACAGTCTTCGTCCCATTGACCGTGTAGCTGACATTAGACTCGGCCCACCAGGTGTAATTGCCCGCGTAATAGCTAACGTTAGGATCCCAGTAGAGAGTAGTGCCTCCGCTTGAGTTGGTCGTGTTATAGCCCAACACCAGATTGGTCTGCCCGCCTATGCTCGGGCTGGTGAGATTGGCTTTGAAGGTTATGTTCACCGTGCTTGAAGCTGTCGTATATACAGTCAGGTTGAGGACATCGGCAGTGCTAGCATCCACTGAATCCCTATCGACTATGGTCCCATTAGCTGGAGATATTGGGCTGACAGTTATTGCGCCAGAGGTGATGTTTACTTGGAAATTACCCGAGTCGTTAGAGGACACCGAGCTATAGTTAGATGTGAAGTTGCTATCTAACCAGTACGAAACAGGGGGCGTTCCGGTTGCGTTCACCGTCCAAGATAGAGTGCAGGTCTGGCCCTGAATCAGAGAACCGCAGGAGAGCGGATTGGCAGCGAGTTGATACACCCACACATCATCGTTATCATTATAACCCAATCCACTAACCACTTCATCCCTCCCATCGTTGTTAGCATCACCAACCGCGAGGGAATAAACGCCCACAGGTACATTACTTATGTTCGTCTCCACCCAGCCACCCGTCTTATTTTCATACATCATAATCCAATTAGTGACTTGCCACTCATCGGTGCCAATGACTATCTCATTTTTCCCATCATTGTTAACGTCACCGATAGCAGAATAAATATCGGTAAGTACATCGCTAAAATTCGTCTCCACCCAGCCCCCGCTCTTGTTCTCATACATCCTGGTTTCATTACCCGTATTCGACGATCCAGATATAACTATTTCCTTGCTCCCATCATTGTTCGCATCCCCAATCGTGACAGAATAAACCGTATGAAGTCCATCGCTTATGTTAGTCTCCACCCACTTGCCAGTCGTGTTCTTGTACATCCTGAGGTTAATGGTACCACTATATACCCCAACAACTACCTCGTTCTGACCGTCGTTATCTGCATCTCCAACAGCAATAGCATCGACTTCATCACCTGGGCTGCTTATATTCGTCTCGACCCAGCCTCCGGACTTGTTCTCATACATCCTGGTTGTGTTATAGTCGTCGTTGCCGATAACAACCTCGTTTTTCCCATCGTTGTTAGCATCGCCTATAGCAACGGAATAGATGCTCCAAGCCGTATTGTTTATAATGGTCTTCACCCATGTTCCAGATGTGTTCTTGTACATAAGCAGATTCTCGGCACCATGAGTCGCCCCAGTAACCACCTCTTTCTGGCCATCGTTGTTCGCGTCCCCTATCGCAATGGAATAAATATCTGAATCCGTATTCCAAGCTATAGTTGTATTCACCCACGTGCCCGTCTTGTTTTCATACATCTGCAGTTGATAATCATTCGGTCCAAGAACCACGTCCATCTTCCCATCATTGTTCGCATCTCCTATCTTAACAGAATTGATTTGTGACCAAATCTCCGGAGCTATGCTGGTTCCCAAAAATCTAGGCGGGTTGCCAGTCGATGCATAGAACGGCACCGCTCCTGCAGTCGCGCTGACGTTGGTATCGGGATTCAACCCGGCGCTGGCGTTATACCTAAGAACACCAGTCACATTGCCGCAAGAGCCGCCGACACAAGTGACGTTCATAGAGACGTTGAACGTACCGTACTGTAGTAGGTTCTGGCTGCTCCCGTTAGTCGGACTCTGGTAGCTGACGTTTAGCCAGCCATATTGTACAGTAACATTTAGATTGAGGATATGGCTCGCCTGACTGGAAGTATAATTCTGGTTTCCGGTCCAATTGGCGACTATCGAGTAATTCCCAGCGGCATAAGGCGCCAAGTCGGTATAGTTCATCAATGGCGAATTCTGAGAATCCCAAGGGATCATGTCGCCTGGGGCGTAAGTCCAGTTAAAGACAACATTATCTATCTTCCCCATGTCTGCCCCATAAGAGGCCGAACCGTCTTTTGCATAGCACCAGGTGAAGGTGTGGGGTCCTTGCGAAACCGGTTCGACCACAGATCCATTGGTCCAATCGCCAGAGTCTGTTGAAGTAATTAGAGCATCAGCCGTTCCGGAGTTGGCGCATGTGCAGTTATCGCTCCCGCATGCCTTGTCCATGCAGAAACATAAATTATCATACCAACTCTCAGAACTAACGCTCCAGTTAAATGAGATGTTGCCATCCCTCGTGTAAGTCTTCGTCACATCTATCCAGCTCATCTGGTCATCATCTATATCGCCGCTAGCAGCAGAATAGGTGCCGTTTATAGGCTCTGTCGAATTCTGGTGCCAGACAGCGCTTCCTCCGGTCTCCCAGCCGGATGGGAGCCAAGAGCCTTCAAAGCCTTCGTAACTGCTGGCAGTATCGTGGCTGAAATTGGTATAAAGGCCTATCTGGAAATTATAGCCAGTCGTGAAGTTAGCCGTGAAATTGGCCGCAGAGTTATTGAATAGAGTCTTATCGCCGTTAGTGCCGTTTATGTAAAGCGTTATCGGTATCCAGCTCTTATTGACCTGGTAATAGTGGACATAGTCGCTGTTGTTCAAATTCTTGTTGCCTGACGTGTCGTTCGCGTACCATTTCATATAGTAATAACCGGCAGCAAGAGAGCTGACGTTGTAGCAGTAGACGTTACCTCCGCAAGAGCCGACTATCACATTAGTCATCGTTCCATTGAAATTCTGCTCTACCCAGACGTAGCTAACGCCAGTCGCGTCGATTACCGTGGCGTTGAACTGGTAGCCCTGGCTAGAAGAGTAGTTGGTCATGTTGCTGACGTTGAACGCCCAGGCAGCTATGTTCGGCGGGGTGATGTCTGAATAAGTTATGTTGACCTGGAAGTTGCCCGAGTCGTTCGCAGATACATTCACATTATCTGAAGTGAAGTTAGCATCCAACCAATACTGCGCACCGAAAGTTCCAGTCGCGTTCACGACCCAGCTCAACTGGCAGGTCTGACCTTGGGTTAGATTACCGCAGGAAAGCGGGTTAGATGATAGCCCATACATCCTGACCTCGTTAGTGGTAGAACTCATTCCGATAACCACCTCATTCTGCCCATCCCTGTTTGCGTCCCCAATCGCGACAGACCAAAGAGCAGAAGGCGCACGGCTTATATTCGTCTCCACCCACCCGCCTGTCTTGTTCTCATACATCGTCACTTCGTAGTAGGTGGAGAACATCCCAACGACCACCTCATTCTGCCCATCCTTATTCGTATCTCCTATCGCGACAGCCCGAACATCGGTAGGCGTGTTGCTTATATTCGTCTCCACCCAAGTACCTGTCGTGTTCTTGTACATCCTCACTACGTTAATGCCAGAAGTTATTCCGATAACCACCTCGTTCTGTCCGTCCCTGTTAGCATCCCCAATCGTGACCTCATTAACCGTATCTGGCTCATCGCTAATATTCGTCTCAACCCAGTCGCCGCTCTTGTTCTCATACATCCTAAGCTCGTTAACGTCAGAATTCGTCACGACAACCACGTCATTTTTCCCGTCATTATTAGCGTCTCCTATAGCGACAGACCGAACATACGTTGGCAAATCGACTATATCCGTCTCCACCCAGCCACCACTAACATTCTCATATATCATGACCGTACCAGAAAACAGCCCAACAACCACCTCATTCTTCCCATCGTTATTGGCGTCGCCGATAGCTAAAGAATTAACACCATCGTAGGGTTCGCCTATATAAGTCTCAACCCAGCCCCCGCTCTTGTTCTCATACATCCTCACCGGGTTAGCGATAGACCAAGCTATACCGATAACCACCTCGTTCTGGCCATCGTTGTTGGCATCCCCGATAGCGACAGAGTTAGTATCGTAAGGTTCATCGCTTATATTAGTCTCCACCCACTTCCCAGTTTTGTTCTCGTACATCCTGACTTCATTTAGCGTATCTCCTGTTGTTATGCGCCTTATTCCAATAACCACATCTTGCTGTCCATCGTTGTTCGCATCCCCTATCGCTACAGACCAAACATCCTCAGGCACATCGCTTATATTCGTCTCAGCAAAGCGCTGGTAAGGTTGGCTAGCATACATGACATTAAAAGGAATCGTCCCTTTAATCGTGCTCACGTTAGTATCTGGGTTCTGGCTGGAAGCGTTATATCTCAGAACAGCAGAGACAGAGCTGCAGTTACCTCCGACACAGGCGACGTTCATACTGACGTTGAACGTGTCGTACTGACCCACGTTCTGGCTACTAGAGGCAGCCGGACTCTGATAGCTGACGTTTAGCCAGGCGTATTGGGGAGGAGTGGTGATGTTTATCTGGAAATTGCCCGAGTCATTAGATTGGACATTAGATGTGTTATAGGTGAAGTTAGCATCTAGCCAGTATTGAGTCCCTGGCATTCCGGTTGCGTTCGCAGTCCAAGAGAGAGTGCAGGTCTGGCCAGAGGTTAGAGTGCCACAAAAGAGGGGATTAGACGATGGCTCGTACATCTTCAATTCGTCATCTGGGATACCGCCCCACATCGCGATAACAACATCATTCTGTCCATCCCTGTTCGCGTCCCCGATAGCAACAGATTTAACTCCAGCGGGTTCATAGTAGCTTATATTCGTCTCCACCCACCTGCCAGATATGTTTTGATACATACTGACCACATCAATCTCCACCGAAGTCGATTTATCAGTCCCTATAACCACCTCATTCTTCCCATCATTGTTAGCATCCCCTATCGCAACAGAATTAATAGAATAGCCAGGACTACCTATGATGGTCTCCACCCAAGCGCCCGACTCGTTCTCATACATCCTCACTTGATTATAGTTGCTCGCTGCAGCAATAACAACATCATTCTGTCCATCATTGTCCGCATCGCCTATAGCCACAGAATAAACATCACTATCCACATAGCTTATATTCGTCTCCACCCAGGTACCAGTCGTGTTCTTGTACATCCTCACCTCATTTTCGTAGACATTCCCCATCCCGATAACCACCTCTTTCTGTCCATCTCTATCTGCATCGCCGATAGCAAGAGAATGAATCCAAGGCCAACTACCTGTTTCATCGCTTATATTCGTCTCTACCCACGTGCCTGACTTGTTCTCGTACATCCTGAGTTCATAGTCAACGTCGGCTCTCCCGATAACCACTTCATTCTTCCCGTCGTTATTCGCGTCTCCGATAGCGACAGAATAAACTTCATAATATTGTTCATTGCTTATATTCGTCTCCACCCATGTGCCTGTCGTGTTCTTGTACATCCTCACCTGGTACTCATCAGCATACATTCCGATAACAATCTCGTTCTGTCCATCATTGTCTGCATCCCCAATTGCAACAGAATAAATTTCATCATATGTGCCCGGGAAATCGCTAACATTCGTCTCAACCCATTTACCACTCTTGTTCTCATACACCCTCAGTTTCTTGTGATCTCCGTAATGATAGATTCCGATAACCACCTCATTCTGCCCGTCGTTGTTCGCATCCCCTATCGCCACAGAATTGATCGCATTATCAACAAAAGTTATATTTGTTTCAGCAAAAGTGGTCGGACTGCCTGTTAGAGCATAGAACGGGACTGCCCCATCAATGCTGCTAACCGCTGCATCCGGATTCGGGCCGGTGTTGTTGTACCTGAGAATACCATAAACATTACTGCAAATTCCGCCAACACAAGTAACGTTCATAGAGACGTTGAACGTGTCGTACTGTAATAGGTTCTGGCTGTTTCCAGAGGCGGGCGACTGGTAGCTGACGTTTAGCCAGCCGTAGCTCATCAGGTCAAGGAAATGGCTTGCCTGGCCGTATGTGTAGTTCTGGTTGCCCGACCAGTTGGCTAAAATGTAATACTTATTGGCGGCATATTGTGACAAGTTAGTGTAGTTCGTTAATGGCGAGTTCTGTGTGTCCCAGAGAGTCATATTGAATGTAGTCCAGACCACATTGTCTACTTTCCCCATGTCCGCCCCATACGTTTCACTATTGTCTTTCGCGTAGCACCAGGTGAAGGTGTGGGTTCCAGCAGGGACAGTTTTGTTAATAGAGCTACTGGTCCAGACCCCATTAGACGAGGAACTGATCCTTGCATCAGCTGAACCATAACCAGAGCAGGTGCACCCAGTATCGCCGCACCCCTTGTCCATGCAGAAGCAGAGGGCGTCAGAGTAGTATTCCGAGCTAACGCTCCAGTCAAATGAAACACTTCCATCCGTAACGTAAGTCTTAGTCACATTTATCCAAGTCTTCTGGTCATCGTCTATATCCCCGCTAGCCGCGGAATAGGTGCCGTTTATCGGGTTTGTCGCGTTCTGGTGCCAGCTGGTGTTGCCGCCGGTCGCCCAGCCGGCTGGCGGGAAACTGCCCTCGAAGCCTTCATATCCGATTAAGTTTCCTCCCCTGCCCAAATTCGTGTACAGTGTTATTGGAAGGTTGTAACTGGACGAGAAGTTGGCCGTGAAGTTGGCCATAGAGTTGTTGAACAGAGTCTTATCTCCGTTCGTCCCGTTGATATACAGGCTAATGGGCAGGTAACTCTTGTTCACCCGGTAATAATGTACCCAATCAGTGTTATTCAGGTTCTTGTTGGCTGAAGTGTCGTTCGCGTACCACTTCATATAATAGTAGCCGGCAGCTAAAGGTGTGACATTGTAGCAGTAGACATTCGTTCCACATGAAGTTACAGTAGTATTCGTCATAGTCCCAGTGAAATTCTGTTCGACCCAGACCATGCTAACGCCAGTGCTATCGTTCACGGTGACGTTGAACTGGTATCTCTGCGTGCTAGAGTACGTTGACATGTTGCTGACATTGTACTTGAAGTTGGCTATGTTCGGCGCGATAGTGTCCGGTGGTGCAGTTATGTTAATCTGGAAATTGCCCGAGTCGTTGGCAGGCACCTGGCTTGCAGACGAGGTGAAATTACTGTCCAGCCAGTACTGCGTGCCTATAGTCCCTGTCGCGTTCACTGTCCAAGAGAGTGTGCAGGTCTGGCCAGATGAGAGAGAACCGCAGGAAAGAGGATTTGATAACTTATTGTACATCCTAACCTCATTAAATGCATACTGAAATACAGTAACCGCTTCCTGCTTCCCGTCATTATTGGCATCCCCAACCGCGACAGAATAAATATCACCAAACACATCGCTTATATTCGTCTCGACCCACGTGCCTGACGTGTTCTCATACATCCTCATCTCATTGGTGGTCTCAGCCAGCCCAATAACCACCTCGTTCAGCCCATCACTATTCAGATCCCCGACAGCGACAGAATTGATAGCAACAGACGCATCGCTAATATTCGTCTCAATCCAGCCCCCGCTCTTGTTCTCATACATCCTCAACTCATTAGTGCCAGAGTTCAACCCGACAATCACCTCGTTCTGGCCGTCGTTGTTCGCATCCCCCATCACGACAGAATAAACATAACTAGACTCATCGCTTATATTCGTCTCAACCCAGCCCCCACTAGTGTTGGTATACATCCTGATTTCATTAGTGCCAAAGTTCATCCCAATAACCACTTCATTCTTCCCATCATTGTTGACGTCTCCTATCATGACAGAATTAACGTATTCTAACACATCGCTTATATTCGTCTCGACCCAGCCACCGGACTTGTTCTCATACATCCTGATTGCCTTTGTGCTATAGTACAACCCAACAACCACCTCATTCTGTCCATCGTTGTTAGCATCGCCGATAGCGACAGACTGAATAGTATTTCCTATCTCGCTTATGTTCGTCTCCACCCAGCCCCCGCTCTTGTTCTCATACATCCTAAGTTCATTAGTGATTTCAGAATTTGTCCCAATAACCACGTCCATCTGCCCGTCATTGTTCGCATCCCCCACGGCGGTAGAAGAAACGTGAGGATATTCATAATCCAGATCGCTTATATTCGTCTCCACCCATCTGCCTGTCTTGTTCTCATACATCCTTGTTGAATTATAAAAGTCTCCCCCGATAACCACCTCGTTCTGCCCATCCCTATTCGCATCGCCGATAGCGACGGACTCAACACTAACAGACGCATCGTCCAGATTGCTTATATTATTCTCTTTAAAAATGGTTGGGAAGTTTGCGGTTTGCACATAGAACGGCGTAGTCCCTGCAATGCCGCTGACATTGGCATCGGGGTTCAAGCCGGCGCTGGCATTGTACCTCAGAACGCCGGAGACAAAATCGCAGGTCGCCCCGCCGACGCACGTAACGTTCGCGGTGACATTAAACGTGCTGTGCTGGGTCACGTTCTGGCTATTGCCCGAAGTTGGATCCTGATAACTGACGCTTAGTCGGCCATAATAATCGCTGACATTTATCTGGAAATCGCCGGAGTCGTTCGCAGGCACCTGGCTATAGTCAGAGGTGAAGTTAGCATCCAACCAGTACTGCGTGCCTGGCTCGCCCGTTATGTTGACCACCCAAGAGAGGCTACAGGTCTGGCCGGATGAGAGGCCGCCACAGGAACGCGGGTTGGATTCGGCGTCATAAATCCTAACTTCATTAGTCGTAGTCCACAACCCAACCGCCGTCTCGTTCTTCCCGTCATTATCCACATCTCCTATAGCAACAGAATAAGCGTCGGTTACAGTTACACTTATAATCTTCTCTACCCATACCCCGCTCTTATTGCTATACTGTCGCAAACCGTCGTTGTATCCGCCACCGCTCGCCACGATCTCATTCTTACCGTCGTTGTCAATATCTCCGATAGCAACGCCATAAACATCATCAGAACCCCATGAATCAAATGGGCTCACGTAAGTCTCATCCCATATCCCGGACTTGTTTTCATACATCCTGACCTCATAATAGGTATTAGAGCCGCCCATTACCATGGCCACCTCGTTCTTCCCGTCGTTGTTTGCATCCCCTATGGCGACAGAATAAGCGTCCCCCCGCGTCTCTACTGTTCCGCCGCTTATGTTGGTTTCTATCCACTGCCCAGAGTGGTTGTCATACATCCTCATTATAAACTCCCCATAATCTCCCCAATACAGCCCTATGATTATTTCGTTCTTCCCGTCGTTGTTGGCATCCCCGATCGCTACAGAATAAACCCCATACCCTATGTCGCCACTTACGTTCGTCTCCACCCATCCGCCTGACTTGTTCTCATACATCCTGACCTCTTTGTCACGATCAATCCCAACAACCACCTCGTTCTTCCCATCGTTGTTTGCATCACCTATGGCGACAGAATAAGGACACCATGCATCGCTTATGTTCGTCTCCACCCATCCGCCTGACTTGTTCTCATACATCCTGGTCCAGTTTTTATCGCCATAGCCGTAGCCGCCGATCACCACATCATTCTTCCCGTCGTTGTTAGCATCCCCTATCGCGACAGACTGAACCTCAAAAGGCGGATCACTTATATTCGTCTCCACCCAGCCACCGGACTTGTTCTCATACATCCTGACCCCATTATCGCCTTGATATACCCCAACAACCACCTCATTCTTCCCATCATTATTCGCATCCCCTATCGCAACAGACTGAACAGTTTTATACTCATCGCTTATGTTCGTCTCTTGGAAACTGGGCAGGGCGTAGAACGGCGTGGCTCCAAAGAGGTTACTAACGTTAGCATCGGGATTCTGGCCGGAAGAGTTGTATCTAAGAACGCCGGTCACAGAGCCACAGTCACCGCCGACGCATGTGACGTTCATACTGACATTGAACGTGCTGTACTGCGTCAAATTCTGGGAGCTAAGGGCAGCCGGGCTCTGATAACTGACGTTGAGCCAGCCGTAATTCCTTAGAGTCAGCGTATGGTTCGCCTGGGTGTAGGTGTAGTTATCGTTAGAGAAGTTGGCTATGATCAGGTAAGCTCCGGCCGGGTAAGGCGTGAGGTTCGTGATATTCGTCAGCGGGCTGGTCTGATTGTACCAGAGAGCCATAGCCCCGGTAAGATTGGTCCAAAGGCTTATGTTGAAGCTGTAGGCGCTAGAGAAGTTCGCGGTGAAGTTGGCGTCGCTGTTGTTGAATAGAGTCTTATCCCCATCAGTGCCATTGATATATAGGCTGATCGGTATCCAGCTCTTGTTCACCTGGAAAGTCTGGTTAGAGCTATTGAAGTAGGCCAAAGAAGTATCGTTTGCCCACCAGGTGTAAGTATAAGTTCCAGCAGCCAAGACTCCTGCATTATAATACCAGGAGTTCCCGCCCGGGTTCGTCGCAGTGTAATTGGTGAATGATCCGCTGA
>Ga0315282_10010263_pt1 | contig 14726 bp, 11 predicted proteins | sample YL17G07_20_MG_FD_203693 | JGI IMG/M metagenome (GOLD analysis project Ga0315282, IMG submission 203693) | Sediment microbial communities from Yellowstone Lake, YNP, Wyoming, USA - YL17G07_20 | ecosystem: Environmental > Aquatic > Freshwater > Lake > Sediment | place: USA: Wyoming | collected...
AGCGGTAGCTCGATCCCTCGGATCATCCCCATGGCAGGCCTTTTACCGAATCACCCTCCCTCTCTCATTTAAAGGCCTCCTCGCTTCCGTCATTCTTTCCTGGGCAAAGGCGGTTGGAGAATTTGGAGCCACGGTCACTCTTGCAGGGGCCATGCCGGGAAAGACTGAAACCATGCCCATCGCTATTTTTACTGCTTTAGCCTCTGCAAATATTGAAAAGGCCGTTGTTCTTATCCTCATTTTAGTAGCTTTTGGACTCTTGACCCTTTACAGTGTCCGATTGATTGGGAAAAGATATCGATATGATTAAAATCGAAGAGCTCACTATCCTTTTGGGATCTTTTAATTTAACGGATTTCTATATTGAAATTGAAGAAAAAGGATTTCACTTCCTCCTCGGGCCAACAGGGGTTGGCAAGACCTTGATTCTTGAGTCTATTATGGGATTACATAAACCCAAAAAAGGAAAGATTTGGATCGGTGATAGAGAAGTTCAAAACCTACCCCCTGAACAGAGAGAAATCTCCTATGTCCCCCAAGATTTGGCCCTCTTTCCCCATTTAAAGGTCAAGGAGAATATCCTCTATGGGATCGGGGCAAAAAATCTCAAGGTCCAAGCCTATGAGGAATATGTTCAGGCATTGATCCAAGTGATGAAGGTTGGACACCTACTTGAGCGATACCCAGCCAATCTCAGCGGAGGGGAAAAGAAACGAGTTGCCCTTCTCAGGGCGTTAGCCCCAAAACCGAAACTCCTTCTCTTAGATGAACCCCTCTCCGGCTTAGATCCATCTATTAAATTTGAAATCCAACAACTTCTAAGAACCCTCCACGCTTCTTTCCATCCAACCATTCTATGTGTCACCCATGACTTTGAGGATGCCTATCTTTTAGGAGAGAGGATAACCATTTTTATTGATGGGAAGGTTGAACAAGTCGGGAGAAGAGAGGACATCTTTTTGAGACCTAAGTCTAAGAGAGTGGCTCAATTCTTGGGTTTAAAAAATCTATTTAGTGGAAGGATCTTGAGACAGGAAGACCCCTTACAACGATTGATCATTGGAGTCAATGGTCTCCAATTTTCTATTCCCATGACCTTATATCAAGATAAGATCGAGGTAGGGAAAGAGATTGATCTCTTCATCCGGCCTGAAGAGGTCATGATCATTCGTGAGGGGAAACCTGTTAAGGATTCCCTAAGGCGAAATATTTTTGAAGGAGAGATACTCGACATCGCCGATAAAGGCAGATATCATTCAGTATACTTTCAAACAAAGGAAGGAAAGGTCCTGTTTGAAATCTCCATCCCGAATTATACATTTCGAAATTTGAATCTTTCGACCGGTAAAATCGTCAAAGTGGCTCTCAGGGAAGAATCCCTCTGGATGATGAGCTAAACTCAATTTCATACAGCAAAAAGGGAACGGGTCCGCTTCTGCATCCGTCCAGAAGAGATTATGGTGTTGAAAGAGGACAGACCCATTAAGAAGAACTTGAGGGCAAATATCTTTACTGGGAACATCGTCCGCATCGTTGAGAAAGGGGCGGAGCATACGCTCTTTTTCAAACAGAGCCGGGACGATTACGATTTCGAGATTTCCATGCCGAACCTTGCCTACCGAAGCCTCCGTATTAAGGAAGGGCAGCTTGCGAAGGTTGCCTTCAAATGGGCATCCATCTGGCTCATCCCCGAGGAGTAAAAGACCATTCCCAATCTCAATTCATGGGTTGTATTTGTTAACTTATTTCATCATTCTGCTCACTCAAGGGTTTCCTCTTAAGACCGGGAACTTTTTTTGTCGTCCGGTTGTCTTTTGAACTAAAAGACACTGAAAAAGGGAGGTAAAGCTATGGTACGGAACGTTTTCCTGACGGCGTTGTTTATCATATTGGTTATTCCGGCATTGGTATGTGCCCATTTGGAGAAACAAAATCTTGTAGATGTGCGGATCGTTTCGGATTCCGGGGAGGAGTTTCAGAAGTACAGGGCCCATCCGCGCGTTCACCAAGAAGGTAAGTTCTTCTACATGGAGGCAGTGAAGGGACAGGGATATTCCATCCAGGTCACGAACAAATCGAACAGACGTATTGGCGTTGTGATTGCAGTGGATGGGAGAAATATCATCGATGGCAAGAAATCAGACTTGGAACGTAATGAGCGGATGTACATTATTGGAGCTCATGAAACGAATACGTTCGAAGGCTGGCGAACAGGCTTGGACAGGACGAACAGGTTCTACTTCACCGAGCAGTCCGGCTCGTATGCGGAGAAGGTTTTTGCCGATGCGTCAGCCATGGGGACCATTGCTCTTGCTGTATACAGGGAAAAGCTTCCTGAAATAACCCCTCACTCCGGTAGTTCATACCGAATGAAAGAGGAACTTGGTGAGGCAGCGCCTGGCCCTTCCGCCGGGAGCCGCTCTGCGGACAGGGCTGAACAGAAGAAGACTCAGGAGGCAGGTACTGGATTTGGGGAGACGACTTATTCTCCCGCCCGGGTGGTCCACTTCGACCCGGAGCATACAACGGCTGAAAAAATTGTACTGAAATACGAGTGGCGATCAGAACTCTGCAGAAAAGGAATCATCCCTTGCGGTCCGAAAAACAGATTCTGGCCTGATGATCATGAATTTGCCCCAATCCCGAAAGATTTCAAAGGGTGATCTCGATTCCCAGAAGAAGGGGCAGTCAGTTTGCAGGTCGGGCCACGTGAATTTATTAAAATGGAATGAAAGGCGCACCCAGAAAAAAGTGCCGTGAGGCTTTGGAAGACTATTTCTATCTCTCCTCACCATTTAATGGAGGTTTTTTTCTCGAAATCCGCCCAGAAATCCGCCTCGGCCTTCTGCCAGTATTCCCCCCACCGGGCTTTGAAGTACTTTTCCAATTTCTTCATCAAGCGTTTCCATCCTGGTAAGTACTCATATTTCAAAACATCCTCTAGGAAGGGGACAACTTCTCCCAGCTTTTCCTTCGGAAGATAGGCCCGCGCTTTCATTTCGAAAGAACGTTTTAAGGCCTCCGGGGTGAGGGCGTGAGCCGTCAGCATCGTCACGCGGAAATTTCTCCTCACAGCCAAGTCCAATAGGTCAAAGCCGCGAACCCCCATGATGTCGAGAATCACCACATCATAGGTTTGGGACTCTAACTTCTCGGCCGCTTCCTCATAGGTGGTGGCTTTTTCGAATTTACATTTCGGGGCCGCTCTCAGAATCTCCTCTTCCAGAACCGACAGGACATCTGGTTCGTCATCTACAGCCAAAATCGTCTTGCCATTTAAGATTGATGGACTCAATGTCGCTCCCTCCTTTAATTACAAAGTTTTTGATTCATCCAATCCTTTATCAAATTATAAGGATATTATTTGTCAACGTCAAAATAAAATTGTGGAAATTATTTTCTTCATTTGTCCAGCTGCTCGGTGGATGGAAGATCTTCAACCTTAATGACGGGAGTTGAATTTACGAGTTGCAGGAATGAGTAAAGCTATAAAACGGGCGGAGTCGGTATTTGAAGAAAACCCGAAGATCAAACAAAGAATTCTTTCAGCAACAGGCAAAGAGTAAATAAGGTCGAATTTTCCTTTACCCTATTTGTGTGCTTAATAGATGCCCGTATGCAAGCCTGATCCTCTCCTTTTTTCATTGTCGTTTACTGTAAATATGCCTTCATAACATCAAGGAAGTTGTATGACCCAGTATGTTGTACCATATCTCCGTTTTGGCCAACCCAACGGACATCCCCACACTTTTCCATAACCTCAAGATGAGCCATGACTTCATTCTGCGCCATCAGTTTTCCAGCACCGGTCAGCAATGATTCAGGAAAATGCTGGACAGCTATGGCATCCAGCCCTGCTGGTTTACTATCTGTAATCCTCAAAATATCAGAGCAGCGGTCAATATGAAACTGGATAATTTCCTCGGCTCTGCCACACAGACTATCCATGAGGTTTAATCCGCCATTGTGAAACAAACGGTGGCCAGGAAACACGGCTATAGGTTGAGGAGTAAGGCTGGCCAATTTGCGCAGAGACTTAATATAGTTCATCAAGCCATAGACCGTGTTTTCGTAGCGATAGCTGTCCGGCAAGATTCGACGATTAACTTCAAAAGTACTTGATAAAGTGGGGTGAGGAGTTATATCAGGCAGCACTGTGTCTCCGGTAAATATTACTTCATCCTCTGGAACAACACATAGGGCATCCGGAGAATGCCCTGGAGTAAATATGAAACTGAGGCTGTCACCCAGTCGTCTTTGATCACCGTCAATAGCAATATCGATATCCAGCAGACTTCTTCTTTGTTGATATTGCATACAAGTAGTGTAGAACTTTTCTGGCATGATGCATTGACGACAAGAGCCAGGGTGTTCAGGATGCTTGGCACCATCTTTTATATGGGAATGGTAAGAAATCATCTGTCGGTAGATTGAATGGGCCCATAACTCACCCTGTACCGAAGGGAATATCTCAGCAAGATTTCCATCGTGGTCTTCATGACTATGCGTAACTATGATCCGGTCAATATCTGAAAAAACCTTGCCGATTGACTTAAGGAGAGATTCAAAAACAGCATAATTTCCAAATCTCCCCGTGTCGATCAAGCTGGTTTTACGACCAACAATTAAATAGCACCAAGTAGGTCCTAAGTCCCAGTCTGAATTTAAATGGATATTCGGTATGCCTAAGCCAAAAATATCAGTCCCTTTGGCAGTTTGGTAATGGATAACCACACCTTCCCCGTTACTTTTCCCCGAAACAATAATTTCCGGCGTTTTCATCACTTTAAAAAGAAAGTAAAACAATCACGGTCTTGCCCTGCATCTACCCGTTTACCCCGTTAGAAAGCCCGGCTGCTTGCCCCATGGGAAGCTTCACTTCTATTGGGTCTTGCAGCTGGGACGAAGGTGATTTCCTCATTGGAATGAATACGGGGCTTAAAATCCCGTGCGAGCCTTCCCGTTAGAGGCCAAAGGTCTTCTAACGGGGTTTACTATCCTAATAGAATGTTTCATTGAAATCGTCAAGTGAGAGACAGATGGCATTTGAAAAAATTGGGGGTAGGCAGCGGAAATACGGCCGGGATTTGTCCGGCAAGTGCCTCTCGAGCTCCGCCTTATAGGCGGGGAGCATCAATCAGGACGGGAGTTGAATTTAGGAGTTTGAAGAGTCAACGGAACTTTAAAGCGGGCGGAGTTGGTATTTCGAGAAAACCCGAAGATCAAACAAAGAATTCTTTCAGCAATAGGCAAATACTAAATAACGTATTATTTCCTACATTTGATTTCCTTTGAAAAGTGATAATTTTGATCAACGTCCCCTTTCCGTGTCTCCCATTGGCACCGAGGATAGGGATTTTTTCTATTATCTCCAATTATTCTGTGCTATGTTTCATGTTAAAGATCAGAAAAGAAAGGAGTCTGTTATGGATGAAGCGAATGAGCAAAAGGAACAAACTGTCCAGAAATACCTACTATTAATGAATATGATTTGTGTTATGGAAAACCGTCTCGTCCGTTCTGAAATGGTGTATTTGATTATCAATATTCTTATTTTCTTTAGCTCGACGATCTCTCTCAATCGGGCGAGATTTTTCGGCTACCCTTATCTTCTGTTTTGGTTTGTTATCGGTATGTTCGTGTGTGCATTCTGGATTGCATCCGCCATGAGGTTGCAACTTAAGTTGAAGCTTCGTTATTTTCAAGCCAGATATCTGGAACGAAAGATGGATTCAGCAGGCGAGAACTTTTGTTCTGATGAAAATAACTTTTTCGATCCTAAAATACGGAAGATAGAGAGCCCTGATAAGAAGGAACTCCTGCAATATCCAGTGAAGGGTTTCACCCGGATGGATGGATTCATAGGTGCTGCTAAACCACGTTATCTAACCTGGATTCTGCCAAGTATTTTTTTCTTACTCTATCTGGTGACTTGGATATATTTTTTGCTGCTTGGCTATCAAAGATGAAACGAGGGCTCTTTCTTTTGCGAGTCTATTCTTAGTCACAGCGGTTTGTGCTTTCACTTAAACGATCTAAGATATAGGCAAAGAAGAGGAAGCTTATGGACAGACCTCTTCACACTCACTTTCAATTGGAAATTATCAGTTCCCTTATTAACGCTGGTATGAACATTTGTACGTGAAATCGCCGATAACAATAAAAGGTTAAACAGGCAGTGTCTGGCGAAGCTATCAAGATTAAAGACCTGACCTTTCGCGCAGAGGATTTTCAACGTTAATGACTGGAGTTGAATTTAGGAGGTAAGGAGTAAGCAGAACTTTAAATCAAGCAGTAAAGTGTGTAATGTGAGTTTGACGCCAAATACAGGCTAAAGGATTTTGAAGGCCTTCCCAAGAAAATCCAAAGAAATAAAATTGAATAACCTAAACACCTAAGATAGTTAGCATAGCATTTTACAATTAAGGATCGCGGGAGGTGGAATATGAGGCTTATCCAAAAATATAAATTAGTATTTACTCTTGTCTCTCTCATCTTTAGCTTCCTCGTAGTTTCCACAATATCTGGATGTTCCACGACGGCCCAACTGAAAGGAGCGCCAGAGTCGAATCTCCTGCCTAAACGAGGGGCAGCAGTTCAGATTCGCAATATTACAATGAAGGTTAGTAAGAAGTACGACGTCGATGTTGAGAAGATGCTTCGTGACGCACTCGGAAAAGCTCTTGCAGATCAGGGACTTCAATGGTCGGGTGATCCGAACGCGGTTCGCTTTATTTTCAACGCCGAGATTTTAGACTACGAAATGGGTAGCGCCTTCGGGAGGTGGTTAGTTCCTGGAGCCACACCCACAATTTTGGCAATTCGAGGCGAACTCCGAGATCCAAAGGACGACGCTTTAGCCGGAACTCTCGAACACAAACGGGGGGTTTACGTAGGAGGACTATATACAATTGGAGCATGGAGGACTATTTTCCAGTCGGTATCTGATGATGTAGCGAAGGAGCTAAAAATTAGGATCAACGGGGAAGGTTTCTGTGTGAATCTGTCTCCTCGATCAGAACAGAATGTTGAAATTCCGATTGCTAAGAAACCGATAGGAATAAAGACGAACCCGCTTGAAGATCGGCGACCGGATAAGGCCAGAATCGGAGAACGAAGTGCGGCCTTCGGTGTTTCCATGGGTGACGTCTTCTTCGGTCGCAATGTATCAGAGTTTCTTACTGAGACTATTTCCGATGATTTACGTGCTACGGGCCATAGGATTGTGGATGGTGGTCAAGATATCACGATAGGGGGCGAAGTTCTTAAGTTCTGGGTAGAAACGAAAACGACCCCTTTGTATTGGGATATAGTGGGGACCATCGAAATAAAGTTGATATTTCAGCCGTCTCGGCCCGATACAAAAAATCTGGAAAGACAATATAAGGCGACAAAGGTTGAACGGACTTACGTTTGGCCCACCAAGAAACTTGCTGGCAATGTCTTAGAAGCGTGTATAGGAAATTTGATGCAGCAGTTACATTTGGATAACATCTGGGCGCAGGAAATGATCTCTTTTGAAAAGTGATAACTTTGATCAACGTCCCCTTCCCCCACAGGGTTGATCTAGTAATCAATATAGGTTATTAAACTCCGTATTGTCTCTTAACAAACCCATTCACTTTTCAAAGAGGTCTTTTATGCCAAATGTTGGAATTATTGGAACGGGTTCTTATGTTCCTAAGCGGATTCTTAAGAATCGTGATCTGGAAAAGATGGTTAATACAAGTGACAAGTGGATTGTTGAGAGGACAGGCATACGCGAACGAAGAATTGCGGGTGACGATGAAACGAACGTAACGATGGGCCGAATCGCCCTTGAGCGGGCCTTGGAAAATGCGCGTCTTGCTCCAGAAGCGATCGAAATGCTGATCGTGGGCACCAATACCACTGAACCGGTCTGGCCATCAGCAGGGGGCCACATCGCAAAAATGCTCAGTCTTCGAAAAAACATCCCTTTCCTCGATATCCAGGCAGGATGTACAGGTTTCAATTACTCCCTCTCAGTTGCCGAGCTATTCGTCAAATCAGGGCAATATAGAACTGTTGCGGTAGTCGGAACGGACAAGCTTTCGACCATTACCGATTATAAGGACAGAAACACGTGTGTGCTTTTTGGCGACGGAGCCGGAGCCGTCATATTGCAGCAAAGGGCTGAAGAGGGCATCATCAGATCTCATCTTGGCGGGGATTACAATCGTCGTGATTTATTAGTCCTCCGAAAAAATGAAGGAAATGGGAATCGATTTATGTGGATGGACGGAAGAAAGGTCTACGTTTTCGCCAAGGCAGTGATGGTGGAAAGCTGTCTGCGCGTTCTTGATCCCGGAGGGACTGCCAGCAAAGAAGAGCTCCATGCCTTGTTCGATCAGGTGAGCAAAATCATTCCCCACCAGGCCAATGCCCGAATCATTAAGGGAGCAGCAAAAGATCTCGAAGCCCGGTTGGACGTTCCCAAAGGATCAGTCGATAAAAAGATGATTGTGACGATTGAAAAATACGGTAACAATTCGACCGCCTCTATCCCTCTCGCCCTCGATGAATCCCTCCGCCATGGAAAACTGAAGAAAGATGACCTTGTGATTCTCGTTGGTTTCGGAGCCGGATTGACCTATGGTGCAAACCTTGTGAGATTATAACCTTGGGTAATGCAAGAACCCTCACCTGAATGGATTAAATGAGATTCGGCCTTTCAGGGCGGGGGAGAGGATAATCTTTCCTTCTTTATCTGTGGTGAGGCAACCACACCTTCAAGCTTTTGACACAGGATGTATCTTTTTTCAGGACCGAGAACAAGACGGCTGGAGCCAGAGCATCTGCTACCTTCCCTTCTTTGCAGATGAGGGGGACGCTTTGACATTTCTCTGGAGGGAGACCGTCTTTGGGGTTGAAAATATGGAATGAGATGAGGCTCAGCCTTTTTTTGATATTAAAGCGCGCGGAGCCGGTATATCCAAAAAACCCGGAGATCAAACAAACACTTTATTACGATTACCTGACCCCGAATTTTGACCCCGAAGTTCTACCAATGTTTCTGAGCAGCCACTGACAAAAAAGGCCCTACCGGGGAAACTTTTTCCTTCCTTGGCTTTATTTCTTGAAGATTCTCAAATAAGCCACCTACAAGAAACGCGAAATATCATTTGGATTTCAAATGGTTACACAGTTGCATTCTAGGTGCAATCTTACTGGAACGAATTTTGCAGCTTATCACTTTGGAAGTCATCCAATCGCGGATATGAACGAACTATGTTCTTTATCATTGTAGGGATCAAAGAATGTATTTTCTGATTCAGCTCTTACTTGCAGTCATCGCTATCTACAGTGGACTCAACTTCACGGGGGACATGAGGCTTTACGTTCCCCTGGGTTGTCTAATAGCAATGTTTATCGTGGGGCGTTTGGACACTGCAAGATTCGAGAAGAAAGAAGCCCGGAAGAGCTTCCTGAGATCGCAAATGGAAAAGATCCATAAAAAAGAGGCCTCAGGGATCAAAGAGCAGGATCTCTTCACCATGAATTCATTACTCTGCCCGAAAGGTGAATTGGTACTTACCGATACGGTGCATTCTATTTTCAAAGATTTTGGGTTTAGCGTAGCGGTAGGGGGCAAATACAGTTCCGTAGATCGGATTGTGAGAATTCCAGATACCCAGTTCTGTTTTGGTTTGGAGATCTTGACGAGCGAAGAGGAGGTGGAGAAAAACCATCCCAAGATAAAGCGGGCTTTAGAGTTTGCGAAAGAGAAAAAGAGAAATGAGAAGACCTTGATTATCGCAAGTACTCATGTTCATCAACCCATTTCAGAGAGAGAACGGTTGAATGAAATCTCCACGGAACTGCGTGAATTCTTGGCAGCCTACCAGATGAGTTTGATAACAACCTATTCTCTGTACCAGCTCTGGGAAAAAGCAAAGAGTAAAGAAGTTGATATTCTCGACATCTTCCGAAGAGTTTATTCCCACCCAGGAGGGATGTTTTCTTCCGGAGAAATTTGTCAGTCTTCCCCTGTTTCCGTAGCGGCCTGATCAAGTATACCCTTTCGAGAAAATTATTAGTGGTTTAAGAATTAATAAAAACATAGAAGCAGCTTAAAAAATAAGTTAGCCCATGTGACCCATCGGGTGTGAGAAGGTAAAGCGGGCGGAGTCGGCATTTCGAGAAAACCCGGAGCTCAAACAAAGAATTCTTTCAGCAACAGACAAATATAAAACAAGGTCAACTTCTCTTGAGGGCTCCTTCCTGTAAGTGTGATTTTTGAAAATCCTCCTTCTATACAACACTTGAAGTAGTAATCAATAATCCTTGTTGACGTTTGCATTCAAAATTAGTAGACTTTTATCAGACCATAGAGTTTTAAACTAACCTCCCAACGAACCTTTGGGGGATTCCATGACCACCCAAGAAGTAAAACGTAAACTCACAGCCATCCTCAGTGCCGATGTCAAAGGTTACAGCCGCCTCATGGGGGAGGATGAGGTTGGAACAATCCGCACTCTTAACGCTTATAAAGAAGTAATGGCTGATCTCATTCAGCATCATAATGGTAGAGTTGTGGATGCAATAGGAGATAACTTATTAGCTGAGTTTGCCAGTATGGTGGACGCCGTTCAGTGTGCCGTGGAGATTCAGAAAGAGCTTAAAACTCGAAACGCTGATTTACCTGAGAATCGAAGGATGGAGTTTCGTATTGGAGTCAATCTTGGGGATGTGGTTGAGGAAAAAGATAGAATCTTTGGGGATGGAGTCAATATTGCAGCCCGTATGGAAAGTCTTGCTGAGGGTGGAGGGATCTGCATCTCAGGAACAGCTTATGATCATGTTGAGGGTAAACTTGGGTTAAGCTATGAGCATCTTGGCGAACAAACCGTTAAGAATATTGCAAAGCCGGTAAGGGTTTATCGAGTGTTGATGGACTCTGGAACTTTTGCTTCAACGAATATTATAGATCAACACATTCAATTCTGCACTACCGTTGATGGAGTCCGCATCGCTTACTCCTTGGTTGGCCACGGACCATTTTTGGTTATTCCTCCGGGATGGGTCAGTCATTTACAATTGCAATGGGAGCACCCATCTGCACGTGATTATTTGAAAAAAGGAACTCGTAATCAAACCTTTCTATTTTACGATAAACACGGCTGTGGCCTCTCTGAACGGAACAGGACAGATTTTACCTTAGAGTCGGAGGTTCGCCCATTGGAAGCTGTGATCGACCATCTCAAGCTCAAACGTTTTGCATTGTTTGGATTTTCTTGTGCTGGTCCCGTTTCCATCGCTTATGCAATTAAGTATCCGAGGCGTGTTTCACATCTAATCTTATACGATTCTTATGCTCGGGGTGAGGCAATAACTTCAGAGGAATTTAGGAAGTCGTTTTCATCCCTGATTCGTTCCGCTTGGGGTGTTGGTTCTAAGACCTTGGCCGACATATTCCTACCCGGAGGTGATGTTTCTGCCCTCAAATGGTTCACCCGATTACAACGTGAGGCAGCTACAGCAGAAATGGCTTCAAAATTGTTAGATCTTACATACAATCTTAATGTGACAGACCTTCTCCCCAGATTACGTGTTCCTACTTTGGTGATTCATCGTAAGGGTGACAAGGCTATTCCATTCCATCTCGGGAGGGAGATGGCATCTATGATTCCAAACTCTCGCTTCGTTCCATTAGAGGGAAGTATTCATCCACCTTTCTTTGGTGATGCGGATGCTGTACTACGCATCATGGGTGAATTTTTGGGTGGACCTGCTCATGGAATGGATTCTATTCGGTGAAGAAGGTTCAAGTATGACTATCACAAACGATCAGAATATTCTATCAATTTCATTTCGTAATCATTAATCATTTACCCCTTGCATAAATGAACATTGGTAGGTGAAAGCGCCAATAATAAAAGTTAAACGGGCAGTTCTGGCATGGAGTGAGACGAGGCTCAGGCCTTTTTTGATATTAAAGCGGGCGGAGTAGGTATCTCAAGAAAACCCAGAGATCAAACAAAGAATTCTTTCAGCAACAGGCAAATAGTAAACACCCTACCCTTTTCCGCCTTCTTCACTAAAAACGGCAATGCTAATAAAATAGACCTGATCCCAATCCTTGTATGGGCAATTTTGTATGTCCTTTGGACTGTTCAGGAAAAATTTGACATGAAAAGGTTAATGCTCGGGGTTATTTTGGGATGGTTCTTGGGAATAGGGGTCACTCAAACCGCCATGGCAGCATCAGATCGTGTAATGTCTGATGTATCTCGAACCGGTGCACAACTTCTGATCATTGATGCCCATGGGCATTTGAATGGAGATATGTCGGCAAAGAAATTAATCGAGCTCATGGACCAAGCTGGGGTATCCCGGATGGTGTTGATGCCAAGGTACTTCACATCACGTCGGTCTGGCGGAGAAGGCAGCGATGAGCAAGCCCTTAACTATTCGACAAGATACCCGGGTCGTTTTATCCCTTTCATCGGAGGTCAGCGTAGAATTCTCACCGCCAGAGAACGATGGCTGAAGCCAGATGGAGTGGCAGAAGACCTGCTTACCGAAGCAGAGACAAAACTCAAATCGGGAAAATTCTATGGGGTTGGAGAGTTTATTTTACGTCACTACGCATATGATCGTGAAAATGGGCAAGGGGGTTCTGAACACAATTTCCCTATTGATACTATTTTGATGCGCCGCTTTATGGATCTTGCTGCAAAATACCGAGTCCCCCTTGTGATTCACGCTGAAGGCGAGCCAGAAGTCGTTGCCGGTATGGAAAGCTTATTAATATATAACCCGGAGGCAAAAGTAATCTGGGCTCACAGCTGCGGTCGTTCCTCTGCGGAGATTATTCACAAAATGCTTAGCCGTCATTCAAACCTTTACTGTGACTTGGGCGCGATGCTGAACGCTCCTTTTGCTGGTTATGGCAGGTACTGGCCTAAGCGGACACAGTGGATGTTTCTTATTGAGGATGGGTCGGGGCACTTATATCCGGACATGAAGGCGTTATATGAAGAGTTTTCGGACCGCTTTTTAATCGGAACTGATTGTGCCCATACTTCAGCCCTCGAGAATTATACGAAGCGGATCGAAAGGTTCCGTAAACTTCTTTCTGACCTTAAACCAGAGACGGCACGTCGCCTCGCCTTTCAAAATGCTGAGGAATTATTCAGGAAATAGAATGCAAACAATCTGTTTTGTTCTATCCTGTCAGCAGTAGAGAATGCTTAAAAGCCATGCTCAGACGAATGCACTCCGTTTCAACCCAAAATCGATGATTTTACTTTCCTTAGTTTGCGAGGACTTGTAGGTGAAATCGCCAAGACCAATAAAAGTTAAACAGGCAGTGTGTAGCATGGAATGAGATGAGGGTTAAGCCTTTTTTTGAAATTAAAGCGGGCGGAGTGGGTCTTTTCGAGAAACTACATTTCAAACAGAAATCAATAAGATAACGCTTCAATATCCCTCCCTTTTCAATAAGCAAATTGGTAAAGAATAAAGATTGTTTTCACAAAAGAACTTTTCGGTTGACAGGTCCAACACTTTTTGATAGGGAAATCGACGGGGGAAGTTTTCCTCATATTGCTATCCCCAAAAGTAATCTAAAAACACAACCTTAACCTTTTGGAGTTGGATATGAAATGGGATTTCCAAAAGGTCCCAGTGCAGGGCCTCCAAAGGGATTCTTTCATCCCCTTTGGAGGCCACCTCAATCTCTCCAACCCAAGATAAAAGTCACTAAGCAAATTAAAAAGGAGGTAATCATTATGTTATCAAAAAGAAATATTACTATTTGCGGAATTTTTGTTTTTTTGTTCATTTTCCTTGCAACTTTAGTTTCTATAAATGCCGCAGATACAACCTCTCAGATCATCAATCATATAGACGAAATACTTAAAGACAATCCCTTAAAAGCTGGTGAGAAAGCACAGACGATCACGATTGCCCAAGACGATACGATCAGTCTCTTGGTGCTAAGATTAACTGAGGGTGTTGGAGTGAAGCCTCATGTTCACAAAACACACGATGAAACCATATATGTAATTAAAGGGACAGCGCAAATGTTCATTAATGATAAATGGGTTGATATTAAACCCGGAAGTCTTCATTTCAACCCTATGGGTAAAGTCCATACTGTAAGAAATACAGGTAATGAGCCATTGGTAGTTATTTCAATTTTCACCCCAGCAATGAAAGAGCCTGATAGGCATTTTGTGGAATGAGCAAGCGATACTGTGTGAGACTGCTTGGAATATTTGAATTGTCGAAGTAGCCGTCCAAAGGGAAACCTTCTCTAATGTCATTGATCCAAGAGGAGTGGGTTGCTGACTCCAGCCCACTCCACAATTATTCTTTTGGTGGTATATATTTCTAACCATAATCATTGACTTTAGGAATTATCTTGGATTGAGCAGGTGAAATCGACAAATAACAATAAAAGGTTAAACAGGAAGGGCCTGGCATGGAATGAGATGAGCGTTAGGCCTTTTTTTTTGATATTATAAAAATTTTTGCCCAGAAGATCTTCAACCTCAATGACAGGAACTGAATGTAAGAGTTTCAGGAGTGAGCAGAACTTGAAGGCGGGCGGAGTCGGTATATCGAGAAAACTCGGAGATCAAACAAAAAATTCCTTCAGCAACTGTTAGCGCCGATTTAGATATCCCCCTATATCACTGATCTCATATTCCGTCCTTATAATTCCTGTTCTTCAAGATCATAGGGAGATGAAGGTGTTT
>Ga0315282_10010264_pt1 | contig 14726 bp, 10 predicted proteins | sample YL17G07_20_MG_FD_203693 | JGI IMG/M metagenome (GOLD analysis project Ga0315282, IMG submission 203693) | Sediment microbial communities from Yellowstone Lake, YNP, Wyoming, USA - YL17G07_20 | ecosystem: Environmental > Aquatic > Freshwater > Lake > Sediment | place: USA: Wyoming | collected...
CAAAACAAATTGAAAGAAATCGGCGACTGGCGCATTTTCCCATCCACTCTGGAAAATCTGGGCCTCGGCCGATACGGCATAGCCGACGGATTTGCCTATCTGGACGGTAAACGCATCATTTAAAGCGAACTGAATTTACGGATTGGTTTGCGGATCGATCGGCGGAAGCCGCTTCGCTTTTAATGAATTCCATGCCCCTTCGATTTTTTCGCGCACATCCCTCACTGAAATGCGAATATCAAATTTGAACTCAAACGGAAAAGTGGCTTTTTCTAAAAGTTTGATCGCCTTCAGATAATGCCTGTTGCCTTTGATCCAAGTCTTATGGATGCGTTTGGCATATAATGCGATCATGGCTTTGTAAAATTTCCAACGGCAAATCGAATGCACAATGCTTAAAAGCGAGTAAAATTTGGCATGTGCTTTGATTTGTGCTTTTTGGAGCTTGGCGACAGAAAGCAATTTGGGTTTGAAAACGACGTGATGCCCGTCGTACAAGCTCCAATCCGAGAAAAGGATACGCCCTTCTTGCTTCATCTGCTTGAAAGTGACCGATCCGGGTATAGGCGTTAATATCAAAAATTGCACCGTTGAAATTCCCTTTTTAATGGCGAATTTCAAGGTCGTCATCGCATCTTTATAAGTATCTTCTTCAAAACCCAAAACGAACATTCCATGAATTTTAATCTTGGCTTTTTTGAACTCGGTGATTGCGCTTGCGATCCCTTCGACGGTTTGCGATTTTTCAGCATTATCCAATGCTTTTTGATTCACGGTCTCAAAGCCCACATAGACCATAAAGCATCCTGATTTCCGCATGAGCCGCAAAAGTTCCGGATCTTTGGCTACATCAGCGCGAACCTGGGCGGTCCATTCCAGATTCAGCTTTTCTTCAATCATCCGTTCTACAAGTCTGCGAGTGCGCGCTTTATCCACTACGAAGTTGTCATCATAGAAGAAAATCACATGGTCTTTGCCCGTGTACTGCCGAAGCTCGACAATAACATCTTCAACATCCCGGTAGCGGACCTTGCGGCCGAATATCTCAGTCACCGAACAAAAAATACAATGGTAAGGGCAACCTCTTGTGGTTTGAACGGGAATCACTTTCTGGGATGTGAGCCCTTTAAAAAAACCCGCCTTGGATTTAATCAACGAAAAATCGGGAGTAGGTATTTGGGATAGATTGACAGGGGGTGAAATGGTCGGATTATTGACCACATTCCCGTCTTTTTTATAAGTCAGGCTATCTACCTGGGAATAATCGCCTCCGTTGGAATATGCTTTTAAAAACTGCCTTAATGTGATTTCTCCCTCGCCTCTGACAACAAAATCGCAATGCTCAATCGCCTCATCCGCCATAAAACTTACATGAGGTCCGCCCATAAGAACGGTCTTGCCTTTGGCGCGAAGTTGCTGAGCGATCTCGTAAGCCCTGGGGGCAGTAGAAGTAATTGTGGAGATTCCGACAATATCCGCATCCAGCACATTTTCAAAATCTATTTCTTCCAACTCTTCAACGTATACGGCTGTGTCCCAATTCTCCTGACGTGCTATCGTAGCCAGAATCACGCATCCCAACCGCGGCATTGGAAACATCGAGAAAATGTGAAGTCCCGGCGCCTTTGGTTCGATAAAAACTATTTTACTCAAATCAGTCTGCCTCCAAATTACGAATTAACAACTGAGGTTGTTCTTTTTAGGCACAAGAACATGTATTTTTCATTTTATCAAGAGAAAAAAAATCTAATTTACCATATTGGTAAATTTTTATGGAGTTATTATCAAAATGCAATTGAACTCATCAACATCAGGCGATAAAAATAAACAAAACAAACTAAATATTGCGAATTCCAGCACAAAAAATAGCATTACTTGGGGCATTTTGGTAATAAATTTTACTTTTATTTTTATCTGTAATCGTTTAAAATAGTTACTTACTATCGTAGTTAGCGAAAGGAACCTCCAGGTCTTTTTGATTTGAATAAATTTATAGGAAGAAATCTCAGCAAATATTGTATAATTAAACAAGGTGAATTGCATGGGAAGCAAAATCCTATTAATTGATGACGAAATCGAGTCAATCAATCTTACTTCAAGTTTTTTGATTTCAAAGGGATATGAAGTAATTTCCGCAAACGACGGCTATACAGCTCTTATCCTTTTTAGAGAGCTTAAACCGGACTTGGTAATTCTAGAAGCCCTGCTGCCGAAAATGAGCGGACACGAGGTCGCCAAGGAAATCAGGCAAATCCCTGACGGCAAAAATGTGCCTCTTATTATTCTGACCAGAATCAGGAAGACTTTAAGTTTGGAAAAATCATTGACCAGCAATGCAATAAGAGCAAACGCCATTCTTCAAAAACCGTTCGATTTACCGGATTTGCTTGAAAAAGTGCAAAGCTTTATTGGCACTCCGGAACCTGTTTCTCCGGAATCCACTGATTCTGATGAGGAAAAAGAAAAAGAGGAAATACATAAAGACATTGAGGAAGAACAACGCCCGGACATTAGCGCCAAAGAAAATTTGACGGACGAAATCAAAACAGAAAAAGGAAGCCTTAATGAAATCCAGCTTTACAAATTGCTCATCAAGCTGCACAGAAAACATGCCTCAACCAAGCTGCTTGTAAAGACATCTTCAGATCGTCTGAGCATTATCTTCAAAAACGGCGAATTGGTCTCGCTTCGCTCACCTTTTGACATTGACGATTCTTTCAGCAAATACCTGGTGAAGCGAGGAGTTTTTTCATCTCACGAAATTGAGTCCTTCACAATGGTAAGCAAACAAGAAGGTTGCACCATACCGGAATTGTTAGCTCGATTGAATCAGCTCACCAAAAAGGAAATCGATGATCTTACCCAAGATTTTTTAACCGAAAAATTGACGAAATTATTTTTCTTTAGAAATGGATCTTACGAAATCTTGACAGGATCTATACCTTCAGATTTCAGTTCGACCCCGATTCAAATCGGCGCTTTATTATTCGAGACGTTCAGAAATCACATAGATGAAATCGCAATCCAAAAAGCGATGACTAATAACCTGGACAGGGTATTGGAAATCTCTCCTGATTCGCCATTTTCGATAGAAGAATTGGATCTTTATGGCGATGAAAAAGATGTCCTACCGCTCTTAAACGGCCTTAGAAACCTTTCACAAATTTTAGAGTCGGCTCCCGACAAAACTACTGCAGCTACATTGTACGGATTAAAAATGATGGGGGTACTGCGTTTTACCGAGCCAAAGAAAGTCAAACCAAAATCGAAACCGCTCAGCCTTGAGGGCCCAAAAACCATCGAACTGCCGCGAATCACATCGACGATCAAAGCAAAATCCCAACCCGAGCCGTCTAAAGTCACGCCGACTTTTGTCAAAAAAGAGGCCGCACCGCAGGAAGACGAAAAAGAAATATTCCATATAGGCGATCAATTGTTAGAAGCAGGTATGTATGCGAAGGCCATGGAAGAATTTCAAAAATTAGTGGACAGAGGCTCTAAAAATCCGTTGTTGTATATAAATCTGGGTTGGGCGCTTTATAACAATCCGACTATTCCAAATGAAAAACGTGTCGACGAGGCATTGAAGCTGGTCAACAAAGGAATCAGACTCAGTCCTCGGCTTTGCGATGGGTATTTGGTGCTTGGAAATATTTTAAAGGAAGAGGGAGACCTGAAAAAAGCCAAAGCCAATTTCTTGCTTGCTTTGGAATATAATCCCGAATGTGAAGTGGCTGAACGGGAACTTCGTTATATTAAAATTAAAGAGGATCATTCATGATCCTTGTGCATGACTTAAAATTTGCTTTTAAACCGGAAAATGATGCCATTGGAAGGCAATAAAATCCGGCAATTTTATATGAAAATTTAGCTAATTTTATATTCCGGTAATTGCCGTAAACAATAAGTGATATTTAAAAATTCTTAGCCAGAGCAAGAGCAAGAAAATGGGCAACACAATATTGATTGTTGACCATGACAGCCAATCACTCTCTATGATTTCCGATTATCTCTTTTCCAACGGTTTCAAGGTGTTCCCCGCTCAGGACGGTCATAAGGCGCTGAGCATTTTTCAAGAACATAAACCCGATCTTGTAATATGCGAATTTTTGCTGCCCGGGATGAACGGCCTCGAAGTGGTTAAACAAATTCGATCCGACCCGGCCGGTAGAAATGTGAAAATCATTATGACCAGCCAGATTATTGTCTCCTCGGCGCTAATCAGGCAATTCAAAGAGAATGTAAGCCGAGAAGATATATTGCTGGGCAAGCCGTTTGCGATGCCGGATTTGTTAAATCATGTATGTCACCTGTTGAAAATAAAGCCGGGATCGATTTCGAAACAAAAAGCCGGCGATAAAATTGTCGGCTCCGAATCAGAGTCCACAGCCAAACGGCCAATGAGGGATTCGTCTCCATTGCAATCTCAAAAGCGCGAAGCCGTCAAAGAATCGAGACAGGCGTCCCAGAAGTCGTCCTGGAGCGGCACGTTGAGTGACGTCCCCCTTTACAGAATTTTGGGCGCATTGCATCAGAAAAAAGCTACGGGCCGGTTGATGGTGAAAAAAGAAGCCATTAATGTGGACATTATTTTCAAGTCGGGAGAAGTGATCGCGGTAAAATCCAATTATATTATGGAATCCACTCTCGGATCTTACCTGATCAAAAGCGGACTCATTTCCAAATCAAAATACGATCTGGCTTTCCAAAAGGCTTCTAAAGAAAAACGCCAAGCAGGCGAATTGCTTGTGGAGCTGGAATTCCTGACTCGCCCGGAACTAATGTTGATGCTTCGCAAGCATATGGAAGAAAAGCTGGCGTATATTCTATTGGCTCGAAAAGGGCTGTTTGAATTTACTCAGGGCTCGGTGGCGTCGGAGTCCGACTTGGAGGGTCTAGACCTCGCTAAAACAATTTTCAGCGAATTGCACAAGCATGCCAAAGAAGTGGAAGTCTCGACGAAACTGGATCCTTATTTGAACAGTTATGTGCTTCTTTCAGACGAAACGCCTTTCTCCCCTGATGAACTGGCGCTGTTTCCTGATGAAGCGATAATTTTGCGCATGGCTGATGGAAATCATACGGTGCATCAAATTTTAAGCCGCGGACAAAACCCCAGGTCTGTCGCCGCAGCAATGTACGTTCTTCGGCTGATTCATGTCATCAAATTTGTGGATCGTTTCGGCAGTGAGGTGAAAACTTCTCAGAGCCAACAATAATCAAAGATTTATGCAAATAAAAAAGGGGCGCTTATTCGCGCCCCTTTTTTAATGTCTGATAGGCGACTGTCAGTCAGCCGCTTAAATTCCCAACAGATCTTCTATGATCGGTTGGAGTGAGTTCAAATCAAGATTCTTGCCGCGAATGATCAGTTCCTGGTCCACCACCCAATGATAAGGTATAAAGAAATCGGTGGGATTATAGTAAACGCCAATCGTCCAATAAGGATCGGCAAGCACCACATATTGCAAACTGAAGTAATTCACCCAAGTTTGCAGATTGGCCGTAGAAGGCGGATTGCCGGCAAGATTTTCGCCCACAAGACTGACTACATTGAATCCATATGATTGATAAACTAGATAGTACGAAGACTCCAACACGGGAGCCTCACCTTGGCAGCCCCCTCACCACATGGCCATGCTCTCGAAGAGCAACACATCCCCTTCATGATCGTAAAGGTTCCAGTTGTCTCCGGTGCTGGACACCAAGGTGAAATCGGCCATTTTATCTCCGACATTCGGACCGATATTGACATGAGTAGTAGTCGTTCCGCCGGTCGTCGAAGTAGTGGTAATAGTTGAAGTTGTCGTCGTGGTAGTTGTGGTTCCGGTATCATCGTCAGTTGTATCGTCATCCGCTGTGTCATCATCCGCGGAGTCGTCATCCGCAGTGTCATCGTCAGCAGTGTCATCCCCGTCTACAGAGGAATCATCATCCTCTTCGTCATCGTCTGACGCATCATCATCAAAAAGATCATCATCTCCATTATTGGTGTCATCGTCGACTTGATTATTGTCGTCATCATCTCCTGATGCCGGACACCCCAACCCAAGCCAGGCGATAGCTAAAAGGAGCATCAGCAATGCGGGTAGATAAATTATTTTCGACGCATGTTTCATGTGCACCCCCTTAAAAAATAAAAGGCGTATTTATAAATTCGGATTAAACATAACTCTATCAAATTTGATATTATAATCTATAAGTCATTGTCTTGCTACTAGACGATAAGAAAATGCTTTTCGGGAGGCTTGGAGCCATGAAACGCTCAGGAGTCAGCTTTAATATCGAATGGACCCCTCTAGAACGAGGCTTGATGGAATACATGGCGCCGTGGACAAATCCGGTGCTGGTGATTCGACTTCTCAAAGAGCCGGATCCAATGATGTTGGCAGCGGCGGTCATCGGAGCGCTGGAAGAAGTGCCTCGATTTCGGATTACTCTGTGCGACAATGGGTTCACGGAAATTCCAAACTGGAGGGAACGAGGATTTCTGAAACTTGCGCCGCGCGCCGAATCGCCGTTTTCGACCGCCGAGACGTTGGCGTCTAAAACATTCAATCAAAAAGACGAGCCGGTATTTGCAATCTCTTTGTCACAGGATGCCGGTGGAGGCGCCGTCCTTTCCGCCGCCTGTAGTTGCGTTGCGGCGGATGTTCTGTCCTTAGCCTCATTTGTCGGCCGCATATTGCAATACTATTATTACAAAATGGGGACGGGAGGCAGACCGCAGCCTCTTCCTCATCAACTTCCGAATCTGCCTGATATAACTGAATTAACCGGCCAGGAAGAGCGTGAAATTCACAACCTTTGGGATACACTCCTGCTCTCAAGGCCTGCGTCCGAGACAGGATGTATGCTCTTTCGCGTGCCCAAGACTGTAGGACCGACTAGACCGCATTACATAGCCATCCGACTCGACCGGCAAGCCGCCTTAAGCCTTCGAATGAAAGTCAAAGAAAAGGGTCTTTCAGTCACGATTATTAATTCGATTTTGGTATGCGATGCTCTTTCGGATTGCGCCAGCAAGCTTCCGGATGCGGTTCGTTTAACCATTCCGGTGGATCTCCGAAGATATTTGGACGATCAGGTTCGGTTTGGGCCGTTTACCCTGCCCCAGACAGTCGATTTCCCTTTGTCTATGCTCCGGTCGGACCGATGGGCTTCAGCCGCAATGATCGAGACTTTATTCAGAGCAGGCCTTACATGGAAAAGATCGATTCACGAGCTGTCGCTTCCCTCTCCTATCGATGAATGGCCGTCTCCGGGGCGTCTGACTCGCGATGGAAGCAAGATCTATATTCGCCCACTGATCGAAGGAGCGGCTAATCTGGGCGATCTTAGTCAGGTGATCGGAGGAAAAGCTCTCGGCATACAAGAAGCTTATGCCGTATCCACAACCCCGGCCTTGGTAGGCTTTGATGATTTTATGACTCTATCCGCTTTGCTCTGGTTGCCTGACAATGCGACTGAAATAGCCGATTCGCTTGTGCATGCGCTGATTGACAAATTTTCCAACCTGACCGGCGGAGCCGTGGAGGCGGTGTAAATATTATGTGCACATATATCGCTGAAATAAAGGAGCACGGCGATGAAGAAGATGATCCTTTTCGTCCTGGTTTTGGGGCTGACGGCAATTTATTTATCTTTTAGCTGTTCTAAAAATGACGATGACGACAATGCGGGACAACCTGGAAGCGATGATGATATCTCCGCAGATGACGACAGCGGATCGGACGATGATGCAAGCGATGACGATATTGCAGGATTCTCGTTGTCCTCCTCCTCTTTTTCAGATAACGGTTGGATCCCTGCAAAATACACATGTGATGCGGAAAATCCGGCAAATGGAATTTCACCGCCGCTAAGCTGGTCCGGAACTCCTGAAGGAACGGCAGCTTTTGCTTTGTTTCTCACCGATCCTGATGCGAACGACACTCCTCACTGGGGTTTAGTTGATATTCCTGCGGATGCAACGGATTTGGAGCAAGGCATAAGCCCCAACGGCAATATCATGACAGGCGCCTGGGAAACATTAAATTATCTTAATGAGGTCGGATATGCCGGTCCCTGCCCGCCAAAAGGCGACAGCCCTCATCATTATACTTTTGTATTGTATGCAATAGATGAATTGATCGATAAGCCCGAGCACCCTGCTAAGCTGCACGACATCGAAAGCATCGTCATCTTGCATTCATTGAATCAGGCCGAATTGATCGGGCTTTATAAAAGATAGGAAAAGATATCGAAAGCCCCAAATCCGGATTGGTTGTACGACATTATTTAGTTTAAAAACAATTGGTCATTCTAATTTTCTCTTGCCAGCTTGGATAAGGTTTTCCATATTCTGAACCTGTTTTAAAAGATCTTCATCGGCCATAAACTGCCAATTTTTCTCAATGCGAAAAAGGCGGTGTTGAATTTGAGTGAGAATCTGCTGAACCCGGACATATTGTTCGTCGATATCCATCAGCCTGCTTAAATTGATTTCCAAAAGTCGAATCTGAACATCCGGATATTCGGCCAAAAAAAGTTTGAATTTCGAATGAGGAACTTTTAAGCAAAGCGAACTTTCAATCGCTCGTAAGGTTGCAGTCCGCTTTACGCCTAAAATTGCCGCAATATCGCCAAAACACGCTCCCGGTTCGCTGATTAAGGCCAGTCGCTTTCCGGAACGCAGAACTTCGAATTTTCCGGATAAAAGAATATAGAAGTCGCGGCTGTTGTCATCTTCATAAAACAAGACTTGCCCTGGAGAAAATGACATCAGAAAGGTGCTTCCTTCCTGCAATATTTGGATTTGCTCCTCGGTCAGAATCGTTGGGATCGCCGGCTGGCTGAGAATAATGGTCGGCGGTGTAAATATATCGGAAATATTCGCTCGGCCGGAGTCATCTTTTTGCGATTTCTGAAGCTTAAATTCCCTTTCAGCGGCTATCTCATGTCCGCATTCCAAACTGTTCAAATCATCCAATAATTCATCCGGCGTCTGGTACCGAAGCTCAGGACGCTTAGCGACCATTTTAGTAAGAATATAACGGAACCTCGCGCCGCTTTTCATATCTATCGCCGCCGGAATTTCAATGTTGTCCGTAATTTGCTTCGTCATGATTACAGCCGGGGAATACTCCATAAAAGGCGGTTTACCCGTCAGCAGGTGGACAAGCGTGGCTCCCAGCGAATAGATATCACTTCGAATGTCGATGTCTTTGCAACCCGATACCAGTTCAGGGCTCATATAATGAGGAGTGCCTAGTACAATGCCCGGTGAAGTCAAGCTCGGATCGGTTTCTCCTTTAATGAGTCCGAAATCAGCAAGTTTTATTATTCCTTCAGAAGTACAAATCAAATTCGCAGGTTTGATATCTCGATGAATTTTTCCTTTGGAATATGCATAAGAAAGGGCAGCGGCGACTTGTTTGGCGATGTCTAATATCTTCTCCGGAGGCAGAGGGCCATACAGCGAAACTATTTTTCTTAGATCGATTCCTTCAATAAATTCCATAGTAAAATAAATTGAATCCTCGGTCTTTACGACCTCATATCCTTTAACAATATTTGGATGCGACAGCTCGATGATCCCCTGTGCTTCTCGTAAGAATCTCTGAACATATTCTTCAGAGAGATGATAATCCGGGTTCAGCAATTTTACGGCCACCAGTTTGCCGGACCGATGATCTTTGGCCTTGAAGACATAGCCCATTCCGCCCCGACCCAAAACTTCGAGAAATTCGAGATGTTCTATTTTCGGCGGAGCGGGCAGGTCATTATTATTGTATTGAATCGTATCTTCTGAAGTCATGACATTAGCATAATACAAACCTTACAAAATGCGAAATTGACAATTGGCAATCCGCAATTGAATCGGCGATTTCGGAGTGCCTATTGTGTAGTGTAATGAATCTCCTTTTTTCACTCGATTTTTTTCTTGACACTTTTTTACCCCATAATTAATATCGCGCATCTGATTTACTTAACGGTAAGTAAACAAGCCGGTAAATGGAGTCCGGGGACTGTAACTTATAGGTTTTGCTCATATTATTTAAAAAAAAATCTTTGTTTTCAATGTCTCGGCCTATAAGTCTACAGCCTACAGTGCGGAAAGGAGACATCTGATGAAGCGGTGGTGGTTTATCATCCCATTCGCACTTGCCTTATTTCTGGTCACTTCTACTGCCTTTGCTTTGGATTTAAAAGAATGCATCCAGCTAGGCATGGCTAACTCAGACAGAATCATGGCTGCAAAAGCGGAATGGGATAGATCACGAATGGTTCGAGACGCATCCATTGGGAATTTTTTGCCCGGGATGTCTGTTCAAGCTTCTAAAATGTGGTTGGATGTATCCAGTAACTTCAATATGTCGTCGGCCATGTCCGTGCCGCCTGGCGTTGAGCCCTCTTTTGCTCAACAGTTTGGTTTGATGATGAGCCAATTTGATTTCAGCTCATTGACTACCGTCCCAAATCATAGAGACGACATTACACTTCAAGTGGCCCAGCCGCTCACGCAACTCCCGATGATCGGCTTCTACGATAAAATGGCGAAAGATGGCCGCGAATTGGCTCGCCTTGGCTATGAGGTCACTCAAGATCAGGTGGCTATATTCCTAAGTAGTTCCTATTTTAACGTACTGAATATCCGGAAAAAAGTTGAAACTCTCAAAAAGGCGCTCGAACAAGTGGAGCGTCTCAACAAAGACGCACAGAACATGATGGATCAAGGATTAATCACAAAAGCGGACCTGCTCAAATTCGATATGCGGCGCATTGATGTGAAGATGCAGCTTTTCCAGGCTGAAAATGATTTGCAATATGCTAAGTCCTATTTGGCCAAGTTGCTGGATTTGCCCGTTGACAGGATCGACTGCACAGACGCCGATGTAGCATTGCGTGAGCCGCACGATTTATCCTGGTACATCGAACACGGGCAAAAGGAACGTCGAGAGCTTCGAATGACTTCGCTGCAAGAAAGCATTGCGCGATCCAACCGCACTGCCGCGTACTTGAATATGGTGCCCTCCATCGTCGCAGTGGGTCAGGCCGAATGGACCGATGACGGCCTGATCACGACTCCGGACCGCACGTATTCCGCAGGTTTCATGTTGTCGTGGAACTTTTGGGTATGGGGCAAAGATTTCTTCACCGCTCGGGCAGCCGGATATGCAAAAGACAAGGCGATTCACGAAGCGAAATCTTCCCGCATTGAAATCATGTCATCAATTGAGAATGCATGGCGAAATGACCTTGTAGCGCATGAAGGGCTCGCTTCGACGCAAAGCATTTTAAAGCAAGCAGAGGAAAATTTCAGGATAGAACAGAACAGATATAAAACGGGTAAATCCACTGCCTCCGATTTATTGGGGGCCCAAACGCAACTCACAGGCGCAGAAACAGGCGTCGCCGGCGCTCGTTATGGAGCGATATTAGCGGATGCCGCTTTGTTGCTGGCTATCGGATATAAGCCGTTTCCGGAAATAATGGGAGGAAAGTCTGATGAATAAATTCAGAGGTACGGGGACATTTACTATCAGAAGAATAATTTTGACCGTATTAATTTTCATAGCGTGTCTGAGTTTATTCACTGGATGCAAAGGCCAATCCAAGGACACCTCCAATGCCGCCGAAAATCCGGTCCCTGTTGAGGTGCTCACTGCGGGCTATGGACAAAGCGCCGGCGAGATCATCGTCACAGGTACGCTTGAGCCGTTGAACCTTACACAGGTAGGCACAAAAGAAGGCGGAATTGTCCGCGCCGTTTATGTGGAAGTCGGCGATTGGGTGAAAAAAGGGCAACCGCTGGCGGCATTAGATTCTTCGGACTTCGCTCTGGGCGTTCAGCAAGCCGAGGCAGCTTATCAAACCGCTTTGATCTCATTCGAGACCGCTGAAAAAGACTTCCAACGTCTCACAAACCTGCATGAGGAGGGCTCCATCTCTCCGTCCGACTTCGATAAAGCCCAGTTGGGACATAAAGCCGCAAAACATGGGTTGGAACAGGCTGAAGCTGCGTTGGGCCTGGCCCGCAACCGGCTCAACAACGCCACTGTTCGCGCGCCGTATGACGGGCAAATCACGATGCGGATCGTAAACCTGGGAAATTACGTGGATGCCATGACCCACCCTGTTCTGTTCTCAATGGTCGACATTTCCAGGCTTCGCGCTTTGCTGAAGCTGTCCGAAATGAGAGCCGGCCTTTTAGCTCCCGGCGACGAAATCCGGATCTATCTACCTTCCCTTCACCGCAATATCGCGGCAAAAATCGACGTGATCACAAGTTCGGTCGATCCGATAGGCCACACTCGTACGGCCGTGGCCTGGATTGACAACTCCGGCGAAGATAAGATTCCGGGCGGGATATTCTTCGAGGCCAGAATTCTCCCTGAATCGCTTAAAGGCAAACTCCTGTTGCCATCCACCTCCGTTCGCGTTGAGGCTGACGGTAAAACCGTAGTCTATATCGTTCAAAACGGAAAAACGGTACAGAAGTCCGTCAATGGAAAATATCTGGCCGATCATAGCGAGTTTATCGTCGAGAAAGGGCTGAATCAGGGCGAAAAAGTGGTTTTGGAATCTTCCGTGGTCAGAGGAGATCAGGCCGTATCTATCCTGGAATCCGCTGAAAAAACAGTGTCAACGACCGGGGAGGAAAAGAAATGAAGCTTGCCGATGTATCCATCGCCCGGCCGGTCTTTGCGACCATGATGATCGCGGTGATCCTGGTTTTCGGGCTCAATGCTTTGCCCAAATTGGGCATAGAGCTTATGCCGGACGTGGAGTTTCCGATCGTCACCATCACCACCGTATATCCCGGCGCTGATCCCACCGCTGTGGAGGAAAAAGTAAGCCGCAAGATCGAAGAAGCGGTCAATACTTTGTCGGACATCAAAGAACTGAGGTCATACTCCTATGAGAATGTCAGCCAGGTCATTGTACGGTTTGAGTTGGAAGTGAAAATAGATCGGGCTCTCCAAGATATCCGCGACAAGGTTTCATTGGTCAGGCAAGAAATGCCTACGGATATCGAGGAGCCGCTGATTCAAAAACTGGACCTCGGCGCGCTTCCGGTGTTGACTTATTCCGTCAAAGGTCCTCGCGATATGACCGTTGCATCATTGACGAAATTCGCCGATAAGGTCCTTAAAGAGAACATTCAAAAAACCAGCGGCGTTGGAAAAGTGGAGATGATGGGAGACCGACCGCGTGAAATCCACCTGCTGGTCGATCCTACGGCGCTGGACGCCATGCACCTTTCCACAGACGATTTGATAGGGACGCTTTCTGCGGCGAACATTGAGCTTCCGGGAGGAAGATTCGATCAAGCCACGCGCGAAATGTCGCTTCGTGTAGATAACCAATTCCGTGATCCGCGTGAGATAGGCGATATCGTGATAGCGCGGATCAACGGCTCACCGATTTACGTTCGTGATGTCGCCAAAGTGACGGATACCGAAAAAGATCCCAGATCAGCGGCATCGGTGAACGGCCAGCCATCCGTATTGATCCAAGTGCTCAAACAATCCGGAACGAACATTGTAGCCACGGCGGATAGAGTCAAAAAGGTAATCGAGAAGATCGAGCCGACCTTCCCAAAGGGCATTCAAGTCGACCTGGTAAGCGACAGTGCGAAATTCATTGAACGGGCAATCGATGATTCGATGTTCGACCTTCTCTACGGAGCAATTTTGGCTGTTTTGATCATTCTATTCTTTTTGCGCAACCGCCAAATGACCATGATATCCGCCGTTGCGATTCCCACTTCGATCATAGGAACCTTCACCGTCTTTCAGGCGCTTAAGTTTTCATTCAACTATATGACGATCTTAGGTCTCTCTCTTTCCGTCGGAATCGTCATCGACGATGCGATCGTGGTCATCGAAAACATCTTCAGGCATATCGAAAACGGTGAAAGGCCTATGGCCGCCGCACAAAAAGCAACTCAAGAAATCGGGTTGGCCGTCATGGCGACCACATTCACGATAGTGGCTGTCTTCGTGCCTGTGGCGTTCATGAAAGGCATAATCGGCAGAGTCTTTTATCAATTCGGCGTCACGGTGGCAGTCGCTGTTTTGATTTCTCTTTTCATAAGCTTTACGTTGACTCCAATGCTGGCGTCGCGTTTCGTGCGGCACACCGAGAGACACGGCAAATTTTTCCTGATGATTGAAAAAATGTTTAAAAAGTTGGACGAATACTATTCAAAATTGATTTCATGGGCTCTTGCATCCAGAGGTAAAGTAGTCCTGATCGCTGTCGGTTTCCTTTTATTTTCCTTTGTAATCGCTGCGTTCGTGCCAAAAGAATTCATGCCTCTACAGGATGAAGAAAAGTTTCAAGTCAAGGTCGAGACGCTTCCCGGAAGCTCTTTGGATAATACGCGTAGAATTTGCACTCTGGTTGAAAAAGTCGTCTCTGAAATGCCTGGCGTTGAGCTGATTGCAACGACCATCGGAGGCGGAGCCGAAGAAAAAGTAAACGAAGGCCAATTGTTCGTAAAACTTGTCCCCTCCGATAAAAGAAAATACAGCCAAGAACAATTGATGATTATGCTTCGCAATCGTTTGAAAAACTTCTCAGGCGGAATGGTTTCGGTCAAGAGAGCGGAAGAATTGGGCGGCGGCAGCTTTCACGCTGAACCGATCCAGTTCTGCCTCCGAGGCCATGATCTGAAGTCGATGGAAGACGCAGCCAAAAGGATAGTCGCTAAGATAAAAACCATCCGCGGATTCGTG
>Ga0315282_10010266_pt1 | contig 14720 bp, 10 predicted proteins | sample YL17G07_20_MG_FD_203693 | JGI IMG/M metagenome (GOLD analysis project Ga0315282, IMG submission 203693) | Sediment microbial communities from Yellowstone Lake, YNP, Wyoming, USA - YL17G07_20 | ecosystem: Environmental > Aquatic > Freshwater > Lake > Sediment | place: USA: Wyoming | collected...
TCATCCTTCCGGTAAATTTCAGGTAGCCGGTCTGGGGATCGATGAGGCCCCAGTCTCCCGTGTGCAGCCACCCCTGAGAATCGATGGCCCTAACTGTTTCCTCCGGCTTCTTATAATATCCCTGCATCACATTGAAGCCCCGGACGCAGATTTCTCCTTCCCTTCCCGCGGGCAGGTTCACCCCGGTTTCGGGTTCGACGATTCTTATCGCCGAATCGGCATGGGGCAGACCGTGAAAATTGACCCGCCGCTCCAGAGGATCGTCAACAAAAGTGGTGGTTACATTGGGAGAGGTCTCAGAGGTTCCGTAGATATTCAAAACCCCGGTCATGCCCATTTTTTCGTAAACGTTGCGGATCACCTCTGCCGGGCCGATAGCCCATCCCTTTTTTAATGAAGAAATATCATAACGGGCGAAGTCCGGGTGCTGGTACATCATCAGGAAGTGGGTTTCGATGCCGTTCATGGCCGTGCATTGCTCCAGCTGCACCGCCTTCAGGCTCTCATCGGGGTCATAAGTTTCCAGAAAGACCATCGAGGCGCCATGGGTGAGGACCGACAGGGTAGAAATGACCGCTCCTCCCACGTGAAAAAAAGGGAGGGGGCAGAAGAGCCGGTCTTCCGGGGTGAGGGTCTGTCGCTGCCCCATGTAAAAAGCGTCGCGGATGGCCCCGTCATGGCTGAGCATCACGCCTTTAGGGAAGGCCGTCGTCCCGGAAGTGTATTGCAAAATAATGACATCGTCCGGTTGAACTTCCTCCATCCGGGACCTCAGCCCGGCATCGGAAATTTTTTGCCCCAGGGCCAACACCTGCTCAAAAGCGAAGGTTCCGGCAGTCTTATTCTCACCCGGCAAAATGATGTTCTTGAGGAGGGGCAGCCGGCTGCAGCGAAGCTGGCCGGGGAATGAGCTTTCCATCTCCGGACAAATTTCTCGGACCATGGCGGCAAAATCGATATTCAGAAATCGGTCCGCCATCAGCAGGGTCGTTGAATCGGACTGCCCGAGGATGTATTCTAACTCGCTCGTGCGGAAGCGCGTGTTCAGCGGTACGAGAACCGCTCCCACCATGGCTGTGGCCAGCTGGGTGTAGATCCATTCCAAGCAGTTCCCCATCCAGATGGAGACTTTTTCTCCCTGCCGGATTCCCAAGGCGAGAAGCCCTTTGGCCAGGTCCTTGGCTTTTTCCCCAAGATGCCTGTAAGAAATGCGTTGATCCTTGAAGATCAGAGCCACGTTTTCTGGATAGCGCCCGGCGGTTTCCTCCAGCACTTGCCCCAGAGTTCTTTTCACCCATCCGGCCAAAGCTTACCTCCAAGATTCACAACCAGGACACCGAGATCGTTTTTCCGGGAGAATACCGGTCTTATTATAATCAGTAAATCTTGCGGGGCCACTCCCTTTTTTATCGAATGGCAATGGGTCGGACGGGAGAACCGGTCCCGCCTTTGATCTTCAGGGGAATCACGATGAAGACAAACGAGTAGACTTTCTCCCGGGCCAGTTCTTCCAGGCTGAGCATCTCCATGATCTGGATACCCCGCTCGGCGAGCAGGAACACATGCACTTCCATGGATTTGGATGGAACTACCTCGTAAGCAGTCGTATCCGCGCCAGTCAAGCCCATCCCCGCCTCAACCAGCAAACGGGCCGCATCCAGAGTGACTCCCGGGACCCCTTCAGGATCATTAAAAACACCGGGCTGATCCCAGTATCTCGCCCAACCAGTCCTCACTAAGACCACGTCCCCGGGTTCAATCTTCACTTTTTGGAGGGCCATTGTCTCCTGGATATCCCTTCGGCTGATGGGATACCCTCTTTCCAATACTTCGACTTTCTTGAGCCCCGGAACATCCAGAAGGATACCGCGGGCGATGATCGGCGGGGTTTCCTCAATGCTGCCCCGGGATAACCCTTTCAGGTAATCCTGCTCCCGGGCCGCTTCCACCCCGCCAAACAACTTCCCGTTCTGGGAAATGTGTCCGACTGCGTCCAGATGCGTGCCCGTATGGCCCCCAAAGGCAAAGAGATCGTTGGCCGAACTCCCTCCCCCTTCGTATCTTACATCGCCGTGTTTCCGGGCAAGTCCGTAAACAAAAGGAGGATGCAGGGGGTGATGGGGCATTCCAGGATGCCAGGGTTGCCCCAGGTCATAGATCTTCCCTTCCGTGATCAGCTCTTTCAGCCCCGGTTGAAACATGGTGTCGGTCCTCTATTTCCCTTTGAATTGGGGCGGGCGTTTATCCAGGAAGGCCTGGATGCCCTCGGACCGGTCCTCGGAAGAAAAACAGAGGGTTTCTGCCATGACCTCATAGGCCAGGCCTGCATTCAGGGAAGACTGGGCAGCCTGGTTGATGGCCTCCTTGCAGATCCGGATGGCGATCGGGGAGAGAGAACATATCTTTTCGGCGATGGCCCGACCCTCCTGATCAAGGTCTTTTAAGGGCACGGTGCGGTTGACTAAGCCGATCCGTTCTGCCTCCCGGGAATCGATCACCTTCCCGGTAAACATGAGCTCTTTGGCCAGTCCGGAACCGATGAGTCGGGGCAGCTTCTGGGTGGCGCCTCCCCCCGGAATAAAACCGAGCAGGATCTCTGTCTGTCCAAACTTGGCATTTTCCGAAGCGATGCGGATATCACAGGACAAAGCCAGCTCCACCCCGCCGCCGAAGCAGAATCCGTTGATCAGGGCGATCGTGGGTATGGGAAGGTTATCGATGTCGTTATAGAGTTTCTGGCCCAGGTTGTTCATGTGATGGTACATTCCCAGGGGGGAGAAGGTCTTCAGGTCATTCAGGTCTGCCCCGGCGACAAAAGATTGTTCTCCCGCCCCCCGGAAGATCAGGACCCGGATGTTTTCATCCTTCCGGATTTGGTCCAGGGCCTCGCCAATCTCTCTGCGGGTCTCCCGGTTCAGCGCATTCCGTTTGTCCGGCCGGTTGATGATGATCCTGGCAATCCCTTTTTCATTTTCAAAGATGATATTCTGAAAAGCCATAGTCGCCCCCCCCTAAAAAAAACAGTTTTGAGTTTGGGACTTCAAACTGAAAATCCCGAGTCCTGAGTCCGAAGTCCCAGCTTTTAAGTTTGAGTTCCTCCGCCTTATTTTATGCTTTGCGTCCTCTGCGTTCTCCGTGGTTAGATTTGCTGTTACCGCCCCGGGATCTTCCACAACCTTGATCTGGCAATGTCCAGCTCCTCACGGACCATTCTTATTTCCTCAGCCCAGGGTGGAGGGATCGTTTTAAGTTCGTCGGCCACCTTGAGGTCCCACCCCACGCTGGCTTTGATTTTCTCCGTATCGGCGTGGGGATAAATTCGCCAAAGATAGGCCTCCTTGGAGACGGGATCGAACCTGAAAACCCCGAGGGGGGACAGGATCATCTCCGGGCCGGTATCCGGGCGGAATCCCGCCCGAATTCGGCTGTCGTACCCATCCAGGTATCCCGGAGTCGTGAGGTAATCCAGCCGGGCCGGAAAGCCATCCTTAGTCGTTCGGTCGGAGAGCAGGAATAGTTTTTTCGAATTGGCTCCGAGGTCCGCCGCCCCCCCTGAGCCAGCCAGCCTCGCTTTTGGCTGCTGATAGGGGCCGATGCAGGTGGAATTGATGTTCCCATACCGATCCACCATGGGGGCATCGATCATGGAAAGAGGAAGGTGCCCTGCGGCCAGAAGCCCGCAAAGGGTGTCATAAGTCTCCCCGGCCATGGCTAAATGGGGACTTAAAATCAAATCGGCCCCCGTATTGGGCATGATCGGGCAGTAGGTCCTCTCAATTCCTCCTCCCTCATAAAGGCAATAGATGTCCGGGGCGTGGAGACGCCTGGCAACCCGGGAGGCCACCATGGGCCAATGGAAACCAACAAACAGGGCGTCCCCATTCTGAATCTGTTTAGCGGCAGTGAGGATCATCATCTCAAAGGGGGTATAATCTTGGCTTTCCATTACGCTTGTTTCCTCCAGCGGAGTTCCTCTTTCTTTTTATTTCCCAGTTTCTCGGTATACTCAGCCCGATTCTCAACGCCGTATACCCACTCATCCATGAATTTTTGGAACCCCTCCAGGGTTCTGGAGGCTTCCGCGTAGGCAGCCTGGAACCAGATGTCCCGATAGTAATGTTCAAAAACATCGGAGGGGTGGGCGCCCCAGGGTTCATGAACCACCGCGGTAATTCTGAACCCGGGAACGATGGTCTTGAATGCCTCCTTCAGGATCGTCGCCTGATCCACGATTTCCTCGGCAGCCACGATTATGATTTTCCCGGCATTGGCGGTCCCCCGGACGTCTCCCAGCGGTCCCCACATCTGGGCATTCCCTTCCGGGTCCGCCCGCTGTACATGAACCAGACAGACTTCAGGAATCAGGGGTTTCACTAAGCAGACCTTCTCCCCGGAGAAGGGGGACTCAATGACTCGCACCTTGTCCTCACCCAGGATGGACCGATGCTGAAAAATGCCGGTCCCTCCGAGAGGATAGGTGGGCATGAAGGGCAGCCCGTGAGCAGCGGCATAGATGGCCATGCAGAACGAGCCGAAGGAGAGTTCTTCCAGCTCAATCCTGAGGGGGATTCCCTTTTCGATCGAGCGGCGGAAACAGTAGGCCGAGGAGGGCCCGGTCGGATTCCAGACGTAAGGAGAGATGACCCGGCTGAGGCACCCGGCCCCGATCATCTGGTCGGCCAGGATGTCCCCTGAACTGCGGATGAGAGTCAGGTTCTTTTTCTTTTGACGGATGATCTCGTGGGCAAAGGCGTACCCCTGGTTAATTGAAAAACCGGAGATTAAGAAACTCTGGCCATCCTTTATATATTTCGCGATAGCCTCTTTCATGGTCATCAGTTTGTTCATTATTTTTTTCTCCAGACCGCAAGCGTGGGAGCAGCCCGGCACTGGGACCCGGCATGCGTTTCACGTGTTCGCCCCTACTTCTTCTCCTTTTTTCCCAACAGGTTTTCTACGAGTTTGAACTTCTGAACTTTTCCGCTTCCGGTCATCGGCCAGTCCGTAACGAAATGGACCTCTTTGGGCACTTTGAAATTGGCCATCCTTTCTTTGCAGAAGCCGATGATCTCCTCTGAGGTAGCCTCCATCCCTTCTTTCAGCTCAATGCAGGCCACGACCTTCTGTCCCCATTTTTCATCCGCAAGGCCAACCACCTCAACATGTTTAATCTTGGGGTGCCGGAAGATGAAATTCTCCACCTCTTCAGGCGAGATATTCTCTCCCCCGCTGCGGACTACATTTTTGATACGGCCCATGAAGAAAACGAGGCCCTTTTCATCGATAAAACCCAGGTCCCCGGTGTGGAGCCATCCTTCTGAATCGATCGCCTTGGCCGTCTCCTCGGGTTTCTCATAGTAACCTTCCATCAGGTTCCATCCGCGAACGCAGATCTCCCCGTTCTCATTAGGAGATAAGCTCTTTCCGGTTTGGGGGTCAACAATCTTCATCTCTACCCCGGGCAATGGCTTCCCCATTCGACTCATCCGGTCTCTTAGGGGGTCGCGCAGACAATCGGAAATCGAGCAGCAGGGGGAGGCTTCGGAGATTCCGTATAGATTGGTAATCCCGGTCACTCCCATCTTTTCATAGATATCCCGGACCGTCTGCGGAGGGCCTGTGGTCCAACCCGTCCGCAAAAATAGCTTTCCCCGACCCAGGCCCGGTTCTTCCATCATTTTAATATACATGGTCTGGATCCCTCCCACAGCCGTGCACCGCTCCCGCTCCATAATGGCCAGAGATTCACGGGCTTCAAAGGAAGGAAGGGTCACGTTGCAGCTGCCGTGGGTGAGGGCGGCCAGGAGTCCATCCACTAACCCGGCATTATGATAATACGGGCAAGGGTTGAAGTAGCGGTCTTCCGGATTCAAGCCTAAACGTTCGCCGATTTCAAAACCATTCCTTAAAATATTGTTGTGGGTCAGCATGACCCCCTTGGGAAACGCCGTGGATCCGGAGGTATAGAGAATGCTCACCGTCTGGTGAGGTTCTACGGAGGCGGCCACCGGTTGGAGGTTTATTTCCTTCCCCTGATCGAATAGATCGGAAAAAGAAAAAATTCCCGGAATGGGTTTCTCCGAAATGGAGATGACCGTTTTCAGGGCGGGTAATTCTGCCGATCTGAGGTTGCCCGGGGTAAAGGATGCCAGATTGGGGAGAAGTTCCCGGAGCATCTTCAGGTAATCGGTTTTCTGAAACTGGTCGGTCATGATTAAAGCCGAAGAGTCCGATTGCTGCAGGATATACTCCAGTTCCGCAGCCTTAAAACGGGTATTCACGGGGACAAAAATGGCTCCGATCATGGCCAGAGAAAACATGGCATACACCCATTCGAAACTATTCGGAAGCCAGAGGGCCACCTTATCTCCGGGTTTCACACCAATAACCAATAGGCCTTGGGATAGCTGCTCCGCCCTTTCGGCAAGCTGGCCATACGTAATTCTTTGGTCGCTGACGACCAGGAATTCGCGGTCACGGTAAAGACCCGCGGCTTCCCGTACAGCCGAGCCGATCGATTTTGGGGTCCAGCTACCCATCGTTCATCTCCATAAAAAACCTGTCCCTTTTAACAGATTTGCCCAAACCCATTTTACAACAATCGACTAAATCATCCGGCCGATCTCATAGGCATCCCACACGGCATTCATAACGTTCTGGGGGATTCGGGAGTCTCCGATGAGAAAGAGGTTAGGGGTCTGGTTGCGCAGGGTTTGGTACAATCCCCGGTCGGGCTTTAACCCCGCGGCCACAACGATATCGTCTACGGATGCATATCTTCTCTGGAAGTTGGGGTCGATGAGAAGGACCCCGTCTTTTAGCACTTCCGTCAGGGACGTGTTGGTGAGGACCTCAACTTTATGGAGCTTGAGGAGGTCCAGGAGCATGAGGCGGTTCATATGCTGCACGGGAAGGCCGGCGATCAGCAGGTCTTTGAGTATTTCCACTACGGTCACCTTCTTGCCCTGCTGGGCCAGCCATAGCGCGGTTTCGCAGCCGATCAGCCCCCCGCCCAGCACCAGTATTTTTCCCCCAACCTTTTTCTTGCCGAGGAGCAGATCGCTGGCCGTGACGACCTTGTCTTTTTCCAGGCCAGGAATATCGGGAATGATCGGTTGCGACCCCGTGGCAATGATCGTCACATCCGGCTTTTCCCTGCTGACCAGCGCCGCATCCACCTCGGCGCCCATTCTAATTTCCAGGTCGAGGCTCTCGATCTCCCGTTTAAACCAATCCAGCAAACGGGACAGGTCCTTTTTGAACTCGGGGACAGAGGCTTCCAGCAGATGCCCCCCCAGGGAGTTCGTTTTTTCCCAAAGGATAACCTTATGTCCCCGCAGGGCGGCAACGCGGGCCGCTTCCAGGCCAGCCGGGCCTCCGCCAACAATGGCCACTTTTTGGGGCTTTTCCGCCCGCTCAATACGGTAAGATCTCTCGCGGCCCGTGGCTGGATTGACGGCGCAAGACAGGGGTTTCCCCTTCGTTATCCTCCCCATGCACCCGTCGTGGCAGCCGATGCATGGGCGGATCCGCTCCGGCTCCCCTTGCTCCACCTTCTTTACCCAGAAGGAATCGGCAAGCAACCCCTTGCCGAGGGCAACGAGATCCGCCTGTCCTTCCGCGATAACCTTTTCAGCGACTTCCGGAATCGACAGTTTTCCTACCGCGATAACCGGTATGCGGACGACCTTTTTGACAGCCCCAGCCATGTCGGCCATCAGGCCAGGCTTTTGGTAGACGGGCGGGTGGGGCCAGTACCAGCTGTCATAGCAGCCGGCATCCACGTGGAGGGAGTCGAAACCCGCGGCCTCCAGCCTTTGGGCCATCTGCAGCCCTTCTTCGACATCCCGGCCGGCTTCGATGAACTGTTCTCCGGGCAGGGCGCCCGAATTCAGGGCCTTGACATAATGTTTTAATCCGAACCGATACTGGACCGGGAAGTCAGGGCTGACGTTCTCTTTGATTTCTTTCAGGACTTCAATGGGCAGCCGCAGCCTTCCTTCCAGGCCTCCTCCGTATTTGTCCGTCCTTTTGTTCCAAAGGGCGGTGGTGAACTGATCGAAGAGATAGCCCTCATGCCCGTGGAGCTCGGCGCCGTCTACCCCGGCCGCAGCCAGGATCTGGGCGGCATTCCCGAAAGCCTTCACCAGTTGCTCGACCTCTTCGGTCTTGAGCTCGCGGCAGGTCTTTCGGGGGTCCCAGTAGTAGGGGATCGCCGAAGCCGATACCGGCGGGTTACCCTGTAGCCTCCGCGGAGCCACCACGCGGCCGAACCCGGCGGTCAACTGGACAAAAATCTTGGCCCCCAGGGAATGAACGGCCTCGGCCAGCTCGGTAAAAGGGGCCAGAGAGTTGGGGGACAGCAGCGAGAAAACATCCGGAAATTGCTCGACCTCGTTCTCGACTTTAAAGAGACCTGTGATGATCAAACCGACTCCGCCCCTGGCCCGCTCGATGTAGTAATCTAACATCCGGGGGCCTGGGCTGCGATCCGGGTTTAAGAGCCCCGCGATGCCCATGGGGGCCATGGCGATCCGGTTTTTAATTTCCACTTGGCCGATTTTTACCGGTTCCAAGAGCCTTTCGAATTTGCCAGCCATGTTCCCTGCTCCTCCTTTAGGCTGTTTTTAGAAAGCCAGGGGTCTCTATGCCCGACATGAATAAAAAGCCGCGGACTTCCCGGAGTTCTTTTCCGGCTCCGACCCAAGCGCCTTGGAAACTTCCGCAGGCGCTCAGGGGCCCGTCTTGCCTAACCCCAAAACTGAATTGATTAAAAGCGAATCCCATGAAATGGATCTTTACGAAAGATTATTCCGGCCATCCGATTTTCTAATGGCCCGCGCACCCATTTGCAGAGCTTTCAGGTTGATCTCCAGTTTATTTGCCGGGAAGGTCTCCCGAATGGTTTCCGCTAAGTCCTCTTGATTGAGGGGCACCTCGTCCAGGGCCACCAGGGCGGCCACCATAATAATGTTTGCCAGAATGGGGGCCCCAAGCCCTACCGCCATGTCGGTCGCATCCAACATATAAGCTTTATACGAAAGTTCATTGAGGAAAGACTGGAGGGCTGGCGTGGTTGGATATTTGGCATTCCCCACGGTGACGTCCAATGGGTAGATCGGGCGGGAATTCACCACGACCAAAGTATGGGGATTTCCGTAATGCGCCATAACCCGCAGGGCCTCGACGGGTTCCAGACCCACGATGATATCCGCTTTCCCTTCCGGGATCAGGGGACTGCACTGAACTTTCCTGGAAATGCGGAGATGACTCATCACGGGCCCTCCCCGCTGAGAGGCACCGTACGTTTCCCCGATCGTGACGAAATAATCCTTCGCCACCAGGGCATTCCCGAGGAGCTGGGAGGCCAGTACGTTGCCTTGGCCCCCCACCCCGGTGATGATCAAGTTCAAGGGATCCTTTTTTAGAGCCATGGCTGGGCCTCCTCCCGGATAATGGCGGAGTTGGGGCATATGTCGGCACAGACCCCGCAGCCAATACAGATCACTTCATCCACTTTTGCTTTCCTGGCCTCCGTGTCCCAGATGATCCCGGGGCAGCGAAAAACCCGGGCGCAGATCCGGTTGCAGCCGCATTCCTCGCCGATACATTTCTCCGGATCAACATGAACTTTGTAGGGAGGGGTCTCGCCCTTAAGGCGCAAGAGCGCGCACTTTCGTTTAAGGAGAAGGACCTTTACCCCTTCCTCCCTGAAAAGCCGGGTCAGGATCTCAATGGTCCCCTTCAGATCAAAGGGGTCGTGCACCTCCACTTTGACCCCTAAGGAGCGACAGATGCTCTCGATATCCACGACCGGGCCGGGGTTCCCCATGGCATCCAGACCCACTCCCGGATGGGATTGGAAACCGGTCATGGCCGTGGTGTCGTTATCCAGAATGCACATAACAAAATTGGAGCGGTTGTGCTGGGCATTTACCAGGGCAGGCATCGCGGCATGGAAAAAGGTGGAATCCCCGCAGACCGATACAACCGGCTGATCAAATCCGAATTGCCGGAGCTTGCCGAAGCCACAGGCCAACCCGGTTCCCGAACCCATGGCGCCAGCCGTCTTAGCTAAGTTGAACCCGGAGGCTGTCCGGGCTAAAGCGTAACAACCGATATCCCCGGTCAGGAACCCATCCCGATCATCCAGCCTCAAGGCATTCTTAATGGCCCAGAATGAGGCTCGATGAGGGCAACCAGGACAGAAGCCCAGAACGCGTTCCGGAACAAACTCGTTATGGATTTCCCATACCCGCTTGGTGTAATTGGCATCCCGAGGCTCGTAAGGGACATCCCCTAAGACCTTCTTCAATGCCTCCACCACTCGATCGGTATTGAGCTCGCCAATCATAGGGATATGGCCGGAACGCTTGCCGAAAAAGACCCGGGGAGCGATTTCCAGGGCCAAGATCAAATCAGCCGAAATTTCCTTCACATTGGACTCTAAGAATGGATCCACTTCTTCAACAAACATGACTTTCTGCGCCCGGCTTAGCTCCCGGCCGATGAGGCGCTCCGGAAGGGGCCAGGTGGTCCCGATTTTAAGGATTCCCACCCGATCTTCCAACCCCAGGAGCGCCACCGCTTCGCGGGTGTAAGCGACTCCGCTGCCGGAAGTGAGGATCATCAGGTCTGGACGCTCCGGTCCTTCGTAGCCATTGAATGGCGAACCCTCGAAGTGCTCCTTAGCCCTGGCCAGTTTGTTGTGAAGCAGGGAATGCTTCGGCACGACCGGAGCGTAATGAAAAGGAGAAGCGGTGTCGAACTTGGGTTGGCGTTTTAGCTTGGGCAGATGTCCCAGGGTGACGTTTCCCCGGGCATGGGAGATGCGCGTGACTCCCCGCAACATAACGATGGTCTTCAGTTCTTCGGAGAGCTCCAAAGCATATTGAGTCATATCCTTTGCTTCCTGGAAAGTGCTGGGCTCCAAGAGGGGAATGTCGCCTATCCGCGCAAAGGCTCGAGAATCCTGTTCATTGGAGCTGGAGTGGGAGGAGGGGTCATCGCAGACCACTAAGACGATTCCTCCCCTTGATCCCGTTATCGTCAGGGTGAAAAGGTAGTCACTGGCAACATTGAGCCCATTTTGCTTCATGGCCGTGATAGACCGCAATCCAGCCATGGAAGCGGAGACGGCCATCTCTAAAGCGACCTTTTCATTGACAGACCATTCCACGTAGATGCCCATGCTCTCCGCTACTTCGGCCAGGGAACCAATGATTTCCGAGGAGGGGGTACCCGGGTAGGCGGCAGCCACTTGAATCCCCCCCTCCAGAGCTCCCCGGGCAATGGCTTCATTCCCCATCATGAGGACCGTCCGGCCGGGAGCATCTAAATTGATGACGGACATGCTTTCGACCTCCTTACCGATCGAATCTTTTTCTTAGAGTCATTTTTTACCAGGCGTGAAGATGTGCCAGAAAGGGATAGGCACTCAACCGTTATCTTCCAGGATGCCTGCGTCCTTTCCACTTCGTGATGGCAAAAAATTTTCCAGCCAGGGATCGCATGGGTCCAGATACAAGAGGTTGTTTGGATCGCCGGTTTTTTCGATGATCGACTGGATGGCCTTCTTTTTCTTTTTGCCGGAAGCCGTTTTTAACTTTTTTAGGTTCTCAGGCTCCACCTCCCGAAACTCCAGTACCCCCTTGTCTCTGGCCATTTCAAGAAGCTCTTGACCCCTGCTCGTGCGCACCAGGATTTGATTCCAACCCCGGTCGATATCCCAGCTCTCAGGACTGCGAGCCCCCCCGACAGAAAGATCGCTACATTCGGCCGTCATATCGGCACAAAAAAGGCAGCTAGGCCGGATCATCGGGAAAATTTCATTGAGCGGAACTTCAATCCGGGCGTCAACGGTTTCCAGTTCCATCATTTGATATTTGCTGGGAGGAATATCAATATGCTTCAATTTCTCGGGAGAAGTCTTGGCCCTGACCATTTGCTCCATTCCCTGCCAATCGATCCCCCATCCGCAAAAGAGACCGAAAACCATCCCAATGTTATTGGCCTGATTTTGACCTTCCCATAGCTGGCTTTGAATCTTGTAGACGGCTAAGGTCTTGCAGGGAGTCCCGACGACTCCGATTTTCTTGTACTTGTTTTCTTTTAAGGTATGATTCAAGACCGCCAGGGTAGGCGGTATTTGAAAGCTTGTGCCCAGGCACTGGCGAACCTCTTCGGGCTTGCAGACCAAGACTCCGGCAGGATTTAACCCGTGTTCCGAACGGGTCAATACGGCAGAATCAATAAAACCTTCTTTCATCGCCAACTCCACCAGGGCCGTCATGCTTCCTCCGTGCTGGCTGCTGGCGCGGATCTTTTCATCAGAAGCCCGGGTCATATAGAGACCACGGAACGGGCCTATTTCCGGAATAAATGGCTCTTCCGGGAAGAATAAGGAACGAAGCTTCTTCATGTTGGTCCTTGTCCGGGGGCAGAAAGTGTGGCAGCGGCCCGTGGGGAGATTGCAGCTATCCGTCATGACCACTCGCCCTTGAATGGAGCTGAAGTAAGGGCATAGGCCCAGGCAGGCTCCGCAAGCGGTACATAATTTTTGTTTCAGGACTTCTCGTTCCAGGTCTGCCGGTCCCTTGATTTCCGACATAAATCCATTTCCTCCTCACGAACAGCGATTCTACTGGGCCTTAGGTAGGCCGAAAGCCAGGCTGCGGGTTCCCGATCGGAACCCTTCAACCCCGGCCTGAAAATTCGTCTTGCCTTTCATAGTTCCGCTGGCGATTATTGGATGCCCCGTTGTTGCAACCACATGGGCATCAAGACTTGATCCACCTCACGAGAGACTTCTGGCGCCACCCGTTTCATTTCTTCGGCTAATGGCTCGCTGACATTGAATCCGGCTACCGCTCCATCAAAAACCAAAATTTTTTCCGTCCGCGCAAACCGCCTGGCAATATCAACTGCTTTCCTTAGATCTTCTGCCTGCAAAGCATAATCCATAAAGTTTGAATTTTGTTCGCAATTCCGTAGAAAATCCGCTTGCTTGTCCACCACCAGGGTGGGGAGTTGTTGAGCAAAAGAGACACATGGGAAACCTTTGGAACAGTAGTTGATAATGAGGGCCTTGATAGCCGGGTTAAGGGAGGGAAGATTTCTTTCTTTCATGAGTGTGCCGCCGGGATCCACAAGCATATCGGAATACCGGTTATAGGGCGGGAAAGCAATTTTCAAATCAAATTCATCCACGCTGGCATTCAAGAAATTGCCGAAAAGGAGGCCTCCAGAGGTGGTGTAGGGGATGGGTCCGGGGTAGTCGATGATTACGATGGCCTCTTTTAAGCGCCCCAGCAGGGTCACGATCTTTCCATACCAGGCCAAATTCAGCCGGGTAAAATACCGATCCTGCTCCACAAGATCGTGGCTGGCATCCACCCCGATGACCCCTGTCGGTGCCACCTGGAGCATTACGGAGCCTATGAATTTATCCTGGACAAAGGGGGCCTCGTAGATCATTCTGCCGAGCAGGTTCGCCGCCCTCGGCCCCATACTCTGATGGTAGGCGGAGCGGGTTTCAATGGTGGCATAGGACATGGCGAAAGGTTTGAACAGCCGGCCAATTTGGCGGTGGTAATGAAGCTCCCGTATGTCGTTATTGTGGGTATGAATGAACCAACGGGAGGAATAAGCCTTTTCCACACCGTACAGGGTCCCGATTTCCGTTTTAATGGGAATTCCCCGATCTACGGGAGTAATCCCTTCGGCTTTACCGGCAAAATACTTATCCAGTTCGAAATGCCTTATATGTTCATCATTTTCCTGGAACCGGAGTCCCACCCCCGCGCGCAAATGAATTTTGTTCGTTCCGCATTGGCGTTCCACCTCGTCCCGGACGGTCCGGATCATTTCCACGTAGGCCTCGCCGCCATAAATCGTAAAGCCATGGCTGGAGGCCAGGATATTCACCGAATCCTCCGGCTGAATCTTGCTTAATTGGATATTTTTCAGGGACTGCAGGGTGAGGTCTCTGATGACTTGGCGAATCCCGGGAGGGGAGTTCGCCGCAATCGGCTGGGGGGCGTCCGGGAAAAGTTCCGCCACTTGGACGGATGTCAACCCCGGCAAATCCACGGCTCTTGTCTTTAAAAGCTCAGGGCTCAAATTGTAAGAAGAGATTCGCGGCCTCGCCGGCGGCAGGGTTTTCACCGATGTTTACCTCCTGGGAAAAGGTTGTCTATGGCTTGCCGATCTTCGCTTAGAAAGTACGTGGGGAATTTTTTTTTAACCTCCTCGGCAATGTTCCAGATGGATACATCCGCCCCGTACCATTGGTATCCAGGGGCCTTATTCAGCTCGATTCCCGCTGCCCTCAGCAGGCGGATGACCCCGGTGATGCAGAGAACGCCGCAACCGGAACGAACTCCCGTCGCTCGGGATATTTCTTCGGGTGTTTGGGCCCCTTTTAAGATGGCCGCAGCCACTTCTTTGGCCTGAATGCGGCGACAAAAACAGACCACCTGGTCAGGATACATGTGCGCGGCCTCACAAATTTTCGCCACGGCCTCTTCGGAAACATCCCCCGGATCCACTCCAACCTTTAAGGGTGATTGCCTTTGCTCTCTGGAAATCGCCTCCCTGGGACAGCGGGATATACAGATGGTGCACCCGAGACATTTTTGATCATCCATGGCGGCGAAGTTTCTCTTCCCCTGCTGTTTAAGCTGAATGGCCTCAACAGGGCAAACCTTTACGCAAGTGGA
>Ga0315282_10010267_pt1 | contig 14720 bp, 31 predicted proteins | sample YL17G07_20_MG_FD_203693 | JGI IMG/M metagenome (GOLD analysis project Ga0315282, IMG submission 203693) | Sediment microbial communities from Yellowstone Lake, YNP, Wyoming, USA - YL17G07_20 | ecosystem: Environmental > Aquatic > Freshwater > Lake > Sediment | place: USA: Wyoming | collected...
GAATTTTTGAGCCGCGTATGGGGATAGGGTGGGGTATGAGAAGGGGATGGGATATACCCCTCCCCTGGGGATCGGATACGCCCCATCCATCCCTGTATACAGAGGGGATATCTACGCTAGGCATATCTCCTTTATCCTATTGACTTTTGTGAAATTCCTGTTATACTATAAGCAGAAGTTAGGAAAGCAGGAAGCAGGAAAAGACGGGAAGGCAGGACGGGAAAGGATGGGAAGGTTCCCTGAAGCTCTTTGAAAACTGGAAGGCCGCCGCGGAAGGAGTCCCGTGAAGTTACGGGAAGACCTGGAGAAATGGGCTGGTCATGGCGCTGGACCGTGTGAGGGAAGCGCTTAGAAGCGGACTCAAGATTCCATCTCCAGGAGATACCGTGGGATGCAAGCGGTGGTCAACCCTGCGAAACAAAGGCATGGAGTAACAGGCACGAACCAGTCAAGCCGGTCTGTGGTCTGAAGATGAGCACGGTTTAATAAACCAGACACAAGGTTAGGAAGATACCCAGGGATAACCGAACAATTCAATGAACGGTATACCCTGGCGAATACTTCGGCGCAGTAAGCCGGAAGTCTCCAAGAGCGAGATAACCCTAGAAAATATCCTGAGACTGAAAAATGGTTGCCATGGATATGTACAGGAATGGCATATGCCTGGGAGGTAATAGCCCAGGAGAATTGCCAGGAGATTTTATCCTTGGTACGGTTATAGGCGGGCATCCGTTAGAGCAAGGATACCATGCTAGGGTAGTAGCATGGCGAGCGTGGATGCCAACATTGTCCGACACAATGGGCTACCCATCTTAGAAGGCATCTGATACAGGTGCCTTGCAAGATGGGGAGGTGCGACTATGCCAGGCTGGAAAAAGAGAACGGCGCAGTGGCGGGAGGAAACGGGCTGGAAGAAATCTGAATACAGTCCCAGCCAACAGGCGGAAGCGGAGGTCCACCACATAGAACACAACTACAACAAGAGGATGATGACCTCACCTCACATCCACAACAGGACTCCAAGCAAGGCGCATGTCTGCCCGAGGAAAGTATACAGGACACATCCAGATCCTGAAGTGAGATACCTGGCGGAGAGGCAGGCAGTGGAGAGCCATAGAGTCTGGGGCGCATGTATGAGGTATGATCGTAGGGTGCCCATGGCTGTCATCACTCCGATATGGGAGAGGAAGTCATGGTCAAGATAGGACCAGCTTGGTGCAGGAATTGGAATAGAGACAATGACCTTGCCATACCAGGAGATAGGAAGCCCAAGGTTAGGACCTCGTTACCTCTCAGGTTTACTCAGGCAGAGAGGTCGAAGATATCAGCAGGAAAGAAGGTGACAGCGGCGAGGCAGTACCACTTGTATCTGTGGCATTGCGGACGGTTCAGGTTCTTAAGAAATCACAGGGGGAAAATGTCATGGCTCGAAAGGGAATGAGGTACGGAGTATACAGAGCAATCGACGGACAGTACCGTAACCTTCTTTGGATGGTCAAAGAGGAGTGCCGCCAACTTATCCGGGAAGGCAGGATAACTGAAGCCACGGAGAAGGCAGCCAAATTTCTAGGGCAGGAAGAATGAGTTAAATCCAAGTAGAAAGGGGTAACATGAGAGATAACAATAAGGGCTTCAACCTCTGGGGAAGCATAGGCACAGAGGCGCAGGAAGTTCTCAAAGAATACAGACGGGAGTTGCCAGCCTTGACATGGGAAGAGAAGAATCACCTCTTCGCCATAAAGGACTTGACAAACCCCGAGTTAGTTAAGTATCTTAAGATTGACAAAGTCTTTCGCGGAGAATACTTTCATAATCTCCGCATGGTCCAAGACATAGAGGCGACGTTCAAACGCAATCTCGAACGCTATCTGGCGAGAGCGGAGAACATCGCCATGGTCAAGAAGCAGCACGATGAGCGGGTGATGCAGCGCAAGGCTGAACTCATGAAACGCTATGAGATCAGTGCTCGCTGCCTCAAGGGTCGGACCAGTCAAGGTCTTGCCTTTGTCAAGAAGTTGCCGAAGGAATGGTTCAGCGAGAAGGCTATCTCATGAAACTGTATGCCGAAAATGTGACCAGATGCTCCTGTTGTCCCGCTTGCAAAGAAGTAAAAGAACTCGTGGAGGTATATTAAGATGTGTAAATTCTTCTCATTCGTCGGTGACGGTCATGGAAACTTCAAATATTCTGACTGGAAAGACAGACAAGAAATCGGAGTCAACAAAGACCCAGGACCAGATTCTCATACCACAATTCTTGAAAGATTGAAAATACCAAAAGAAAAACAAGGCCGTTGGTCAAAATACGAATATAATCCACTGACAAAGGATTTCGAGATTGACTTTGAAGTTGAAGGTCATGATTACGAAGCTGCAAGGAATTGGGTCGAGGCATTGAATTTCAAGAAAGTTGTCCCAGCATTGCGAATAAAAAAGATTATTCACCCATTCGAAATAATTCCTCCAAAGAAAATAACAAATGTTCATTTAAAGTTACTTAAAGATTGGGCTTCGGTCAGGGATTCGGTCAGGGATTCGGTCAGTGCTTCGGTCTGTGCTTCGGTCAGTGCTTCGGTCAGTGCTTCGGTCAGTGCTTCGGTCAGTGCTTCGGTCTGTGCTTCGGTCAGGGCTTCGGTCAGGGATTCGGTCAGTGCTTCGGTCAGGGCTTCGGTCAGTGCTTCGGTCTGTGCTTCGGTCAGGGCTTCGGTCAGTGCTTCGGTCTTGGATTCGGTCTTGGATTCGGTCTTGGATTCGGTCTTGGATTCGGTTGGGGCTTATTATTCGTCATTCGTAGACATAGAATATCAATATGACTTTTCGTCTGCAATCAAATTATGGGAATGTGGATTAGTCCCATCTTATGATGGTAAGGTTTGGAGATTGCATGGAGATAAGGACGCAAAGATTTTATGGGAGGGAAAGGTATGATTGCCAACGTTTGCCAAATAGCTAGAACTGCGAAAGGTGAAATAATATGAAAGCACTGCCTACAGTTGATGATCTCCGACGTAGACTTATCAGTGACGGACCTGACAATACTCCGGCTGTCATGCTTGGCGACGAGATGAAAGCCCTTATCATGAAAGAGCATCCCAAGGAAGCATGGGACATGCTCATCGAGGAAGCCAAGGACTTGCTGGCTGAAGCCCTAAGGATAACAAGATACAGCCGTAAGTACGTTCCGAAACCAAAGACACAGACTCGTCTTGAGTTCGGAGTAGGAGATCCAGAAGCGGGAGAAGAGCATGTATAAGATACATCCAGAGAATTTTCAGAAGCGCCCCACGGCAGAACAGAAAAAGGTTTGGTGCATCTTAGAAGATTCGGCATCGCTTCTTGGACACCCATTCGGCGATCCTCCAACTACCCGTATTGAAATGCATCTCAAGATAAGAGAGATGCTTGCCTGGGAAAGCGGTAGGCTTAAGTCGGTGCTTGTCTCATGGCGTACTGCAAGGAAAGAAGCCAGAGAGGTAAGGAGGCAACATGCCGTCGCCGGGTGAAAGATATTTGCTTCCAGACGGACAGATAGCAGAACTAATCAATAGGCATCAGTTCGATAATAACATCTGGGTGACTACCAGAGTCTCAGACGGAAGCACGATGTTCCTAAGTGCTGATACAGTAGACTCTCTTTCGCTGGCACCGGCAGGAGCAGGAGGACCTATCAGGACGCCAGCACCAACGCCAGCACCAGCGACAGCACCAACGACAGTACCAACGCCAGCACCAACGGCAGCACCGACATCAGCGCCAAGCGTCCACAGACGTAGGACCCGCCAGGCTGAAGCAGTGGCACCAGAGTCGATGCAAGGCGGAGAAGTAGCCCAAACTCCACCGCAGGTACCAGTAACACCAGTGTCACAAATATGTCCTTATTGTCAGATTGCGTATTCAGGAACTCTTGGTGTAAGCCATAGCTGTATTACCATACAGAAGTATGTATGCAAACAATGCCATATCTTTAATCCTGACGTGGTTCCGTCACGCAGGACAGCCAACGTAGTACCAAAACTGTGTAACACGTGTCGAGACGCAGGTTATGATTTCTGCAAGAAATGCGGAGAAGTATTCAGGGCGACGGCAGAAGTCAACGGTCGTTCGGTTTCACATTCCCTATGTATACACTGCGATAACTTATCAGAAACAAACATATGGGCGAAGTTTCCCTGTCCTGTCGGAGGACCTGTCATAAATGAGATAAGAACTCATAGACCGTTCTCTGTAGAAATAGAGAGTTATCTTATCCCAGCCCAGTCGATCATCCCCCGTGCCGCAATCCAACACTGGGAAGAAGCCACGGACGCCAGTATACATCCTGACGATGACGATGAAGCAGCGTATTCTGTAGAGTGGCGCAGTCCTCCCATGACAGGAGACAAGGGTCTTGAGTTTCTTAGTAACAGTGCGAGAAAGATTCGAGACATGGGATTCAGGGCTAACAAGTCATGCGGTCTTCATGTCCACTTCGATATCAGCGACATATCAAAACAAGACATGGCAGCTCTTAAGAATTTCGGATTGCACATCGAGGTTCCTATCTTCAAATTGGTAAGCCCGTCAAGGCTTGGAAATAATTTCTGCCGAGGATTGAATGACGTAGCAAATACTTCACGATACAGGTGGATGAATCTTCAAGAAGCATTTGATAAGCATCACACAGTTGAGTTCCGCTTGCATCAAGGAACTACTGTTCCTGACCGAATAGTTGAGTGGGTGAAAGTTTGTGCATTAATATTAGAGACAGGATTGAAGTTAGGGTATACACAAATAACTGCTGGTAGCGATCTCTTTAACATACTTGGCTTCACAAGGTACCAGAAGTTGTACTGGATGGAAGTAGTCGAGAGATTGCATAATGCCAGTGCATTAGCGGAGTTAACATGCAGATAAAATTAAACCAGGCGGAGTCAGTCAGGATGTTCGAAATCTGGTATGCGGAGAAATTTACCCATGCAACCCGATCACTTGAGAACGGAAGCGTCAAATTGGACAGCGTTCCATCTCCGGTATACAGACGCGGACATGCTGCATGCGGGCCACGTACGGTACACGCCATGGACGGATCGACGGTAATAGTCTGGTACCGCGCCGCGAATCCACCAACGGCTCTAGCAATACGGGAAGCCGAGGTATCGACCCGAGTCACCGCCATGCCGCGGCAGTTGTATGTGGGCAGACTGATCGACATCCTCCGCGGGCAAAACGGGACTGTATACTTTAAGTGCAGGACCGTCACTCGGCAAGACATTGCTCACGACAGAGAACCCGCATACAGGACATTCAATCCATCAAAGGGACAGTTGCTTGAGATGACCATTAACCCATCAGCCGAGGCGCTCGCCGGCGCTGGAGCGATGCCGTCAGTAGTCAATGCCTGTATACAGACGTCACCTGCACCAGCGCCAGTTGCTCAGGTCGCCCTAAGCAGGCACGATGAGTTGGCGAGAGAACGTTCCAGACGTTAGGGGAGGGTAACTATATTTGTGCTAATTTTGGTTGGTTCAAACCGAAGTTGCCGCGTAATACAGACCGTGTTAAGTTGCTGAAGCATCTCTGTCGTAAGGCGCAGCCGTATGGAGATAAGAGCGTTGGAGTCGCCACTCTGCTTGAGAAGCCAAATCACATGCTCAAGTATACAGGAGCACCAAGTCAGTGGCTCGCGCAGCAATCAAAGTTGCTGCCCAAGTTGGCGGAGAGCGACGCCATTATTGGTCATACCAGGATGCCGACGCATGGAGCAGTGAATACAATCAATTGCCACCCGTTCCGCATAGGAGATTGGATAGCTGCACATAACGGAGTCATTCACAACTCAAGCGAGTTAATGTTAAAAGCACTGTATATCGCCAAAGGAGAAACAGATTCGGAAGAGGCGCTCACCTGGCTAGCAACCAATTCGTTCTCAAAGGAATCATTTGACGACATCAGGGGTTCGTTTGCCATAGTAGCTATGAAAGTAAACGGATCAGAATTGGTTCTTGCCGCTGATTACGGAACGCCGCTGTATATATGTTGGTTCGGAGATGGGTTGGTGTGGCATAAATGCGAAGACGCTTTGAGATCTTCATTGATCGCCGCTGGTATACAGGGCGGCTTCGAGATCCAATGCTTGAAGAACCAACGCTTACATTTGCCGAGCAAGAAGATAGAAGACCTTGGCGGAGTTCAATGGAGCGGGGGCGCGTATACTGACACCCCGGATTGGGTTCGATCGGAAAAGAAAAGCAAAAAACAAAGGCAGATCATGCTGAGAAAAAACGAAGATATATTGCAAGACCCGTCGTTCCGGTATACTGAATCAAACATATGGACTCCAGAAGCCGAGTCAGAAGAGATGGAACGACTGGCTATCGAGAAAAACATAGCTGATTAGGAGGAATTGAAATGCAAATCATGTCATCCGAAGGTGCTTACGAGGACAGAATCAAGTTTGATGAGGACGAAGTCGCCATAGTTAAGAAAGCCCTTCACGCCAAGTTGTTCTGCCGAAATGAAGGATTGCCAGTGCGCACCGAGAAGTGGCAGACGCTCCTCAATGAGTTAGCGGACAAGTTCGCTATACCTGCTCCGAAGTTAGACGCAACTCTTGGAGAGATACCAGGGTATTCATATGAAGTCGAGACCAACACTATTCATGTGCAGGTCGGCGAGATTAGAAACTTCAGCCTGGTGTCAACGCTTGACGGATTCGCAGAAGCACTGCAACATAGGACAGAGGGTGAGAATGTCAACCCCAAGTTCGTTATTGCGTTCGGGCTTAGCATGTTCAAGGCTGCTGCTCCTCGCATGTTCGAGGCAGCCAAGGCTGCCGGGCGGTTGATGTATACAGACTCTGAATACACCGACGGAGGCAGGATAGCGGAGACTCGGCAGGCTATAATCCGGCAACTCGGGTTCATGCCGGAGTCAGGGCGTTCTCGTCCTGCTTGCGATGTCGAGACGGAGAATATGGGAGATGCGCCCGGCGTCGAAAGATTGCCTGCTGATATCAGGAGCATGCTGTCCGGCGGAGATACGGGTCCTGCGAAACCTCCGAAGGCAGAGGACGCGGATGACGATGACTGACGACCTGTGGTCAAGCAGTATACTGGCTTACTGTTCTGAGTGTGGGCATTGCAAGGCGCACTTGCCCACGCTCGGCACAGAACTCATTTGCGTCACTTGCGGCAAGTTGAGACAGCCGCTTAGTGAGGAGGAACTCAATGCCAAATTGGTGTAGCAACTCGATGACTGTCACAGGTCCAGAGGCTGATATAAAGAAGTTTAAGAAATATGCCGAAGGATATGGCGCGGCATGGGATGGACAAAAACCTCCTCATGACGACGGACATCGTTACCTTCTCGACTTAAATAAGTTCGTTCCGATTCCACTGGAGGTCCTGACCAATAGCATAGACTGTCGTAGTGCTTACCGTTCCGGCGGTTATGATTGGTGTGTCACCAACTGGGGAACTAAATGGAATTGCTTAGACGTAACAGTAGAAATAATAAATCCGTCTAGACTAGATTATTATTTCGTTACAGCCTGGTCGCCGCCAAGCACCAAGGTCTTGATCGCCATGGGAGAGAAGTTCCCCACGCTGAAATTCCTTCTTGATTACATAGAAGAAGGAGCGTCATTCGAGGGAACAATGATAGTAGAAAATGGTAGTCTTATTGGCAATAGTTGCCACGACATTGTTGACGAGCCAAAGAAGCCAGACGATGTAAGAGAGGCTGACATTCATGGCTAAAGAAAAGGCTGACTTCTTATCCGCTTACTATAATGAAGAAGCATGGGGCAGTATACGGAAATTCTCTGGAGTGCATGTCAGTATTATGCACCAACTGGTAGCGACTGGAGAAGCCGATCCCGAGGAGACACAGAATAATTCTCCGTCCATTAAAGAGTTCATTGACTTCGCTGACGAGATGAAAGATACATTTAGTGTTGATGTCTTATTCCACGGATACAGAGTTCTGCCCACAAGAGATGACGTCCGTGTGTCCCTAGAAGGATTCGAAATCAAGGGAGCGATAGACAGGGTGGCTCTCATATCTGTAGTAAACTTTGGTAGATGCGCAGACGAGTTTGAAATCAGAGACGATTACATCCGCGCTTGGTGGGATTAGATGCCAGAATTCAATGGCGCAGAATATATGGCGACAGGTGGAAGCCATTGTCCTTGGTGCGGGAGTACAGACTTTTGCGGAGAAGAGATACATATTGATGAGGCAAATGCCTGGCAGACAGTCTCATGCAGTTATTGCGGCGGAGCATGGAATGACATATACAGCCTGTCAGATGTTTCTCCAGTCAGACCTCCAGATGACGACAGATTGCCCAAGAAGAAATCAGAACTTCCACGTGATGACGTAAGGGAGGACGACCTTGCCTAGATACAACGTTCCTGTTTCGTGGGAAGAATATGGCTGGTGCGATGTCGAGGCGGCAAATCCAGAAGAGGCAATAGACAGAGCCACGTGTGAAGATTTACCGGACGGGACATATGTTGATGACAGTATGAATGTAGATGAAGAAGTGTTCCGCGCTGAATTAGAAGATGATGCCCGCCTTAAAAAAGAACACGAGCCAGACATTGACCGAGAGATGGACCAGGAGGAATGATGAAATTACTTACGAAAGAGATATTGGACAAGTTGCCCAAGTTATACAGCCAAGAGAATAATCCTGATCCGACAGTCGTTTGCAAATTTTTTGATCCGTGTGGCAGTTGGACTTGGTTTATAATCGAAGGGGAACAGAAAGATGATGACTTTTTAATGTTCGGCCTGGTCAAGGGCTTTGAGGAAGAACTCGGTTATGTCAGCATGAATGAACTGGCATCAGTCAAAAACAAATTCGGACTCGGCATTGAGCGAGACATGCACTGGACTCCAGTCCCTCTTTCTAAAGTGAAGTCAGGGGAGGCGCGGTAATGGGCATCAGAAAAATTCGAACCAGTGAATTCGAGAAGATAAGGGCAGAATTTTCACACTCGACAGATGCGCATGGCTTAGTGGCCGAGGAGATGCGCTATTCGGTATTGTTATATGGAGAAGGTTTGAGGGCTATCAAGATGTCTATTTGCGGGATGGACGAGTTGATACAAGCAGCTCGCCTTGCCCGTACCAAACTTCGGAGGCTGACATGACCGCACAAGAACTCGCAGTAAGGGTAGTCTCCAGACTAAACGCGAGGCACCAAGACCTGGGTGATATCATCGAGGAGGCTAAGGATACAGAACTAGAGGAGACATACAGAGTCCTAGATGATAACGATATATCCCCAGGCTCTGATGAGGGGCAGAAACTTATAGAAGAAATGGATGGAATGATTCTATTCGTACCTGAGTATTATGAGTTGTCCGCCAAGGTGAAGAGATGAAAAAGAAACAGCCACCGTGCCAGAGATGCGGAGCGCGTCAGTTCCATGTGCGGTATACAGAGACAGCGCACGCTGTCGTTGCCGATGACGGTGATATCCTGGAGGACGGATACAATCTGGTTCACCATGAAATGAATTGGGATCAAGCGTGGTGCGCTAAGTGCAACGCCAAGGTCAAATGGACTGGTCCGGAGAATTAAATGCCACGATATAGAGTGACTTGGAGCGAGCGCTATCGAATGGAAGTTGAAGCTGACGATGTGGACAGCGCGGAAGCACTGGCTCATCGTAGTCGAACAGATCAAGACTTTGTGCGATACGGTCAGGATTATATAGAAATTATAGAACCAACAGTTAGGATGGGGGCGTCACCCTTAGGTCGCCTCTTAACAAAGATAAAGGAGAAACAAGGTGAAGAAGACGGCACGAACTAAACCAGCGCAGGCGGCTGTATACAGGCGCACTTGTACATGCGGATCAAACAACTTCCGAATAGAACAGATGTCCCTCTTGGTTGAGAACGCCCCGCTCGAGATCCTTCCCCAGGGTCGCTATGTATACAACGACACAGCTGGTTCCAGCAGCGGGTGGAATCCTGGCGAGGACTTCAGAGTCTCTTGTGCCATGTGTAAGAAAGAATGGGCTGTAGTTCCTGATGGAGATCATATCCACTTGGAGGAAGTAGAATGAAAAAGAAAGCAATAAAGTTGGCGATGGTTGCCGTTGGTCGTTACTTGATTCATAACTCGGGTTGCGAACTCGAGTTGGTATCAGACGCCCTTACCACGCAGAAAGAGTTTGTGGATGAGGTAATTCGTATGGTTTGCGATCATGACACAGATTGGGAAGCGATGACGTGCCACATCCTTACTGTTACCAAGGCTGGTAAGATGGACATATCCGACTTCAGTAGTCGCTTCATGAATGCCATAACAGAACTTGCTGACGACAAAGAACTTACAGACGAGAGAAAGGAAATTCTAGGTCTTTAATAGGTCTTGACAAATAAAGAAGTTTCTGTTATAATATTACAACGCAACCGACAAGGTTAGGATAAGTACGGTTGCGTTTTTCATTGGAGGTAAATCAAATGCCAACGCAAACCTTGACTCGAACAGGAGTAACAAGACTTATCACTATCGGACACGCGGCAAAGATCGGTCTTGACAAGGCTGTCAAATTCTGGGAAGAGCACTTCCGCAATCCTGTCAAAGAGTATCTCAAGGGAGTGGACCAGCACGAACTTACAGTTGGTGCCAGCCACGTGTCCCTTGCTGTCACTCAGCCCCAAGGCAGGCTGGATTACAGCAGGATGGTGGCTGACATAAAGGCGTGTCTGGCTAACTGTCGTATACAGCCAACAGAGTTGAGCACCCTGTTCGACTCAGCTATACTCACAGTAGGTGACGGTCGGGCTGCCGCGGAGTTCCTGGCAGCCAGGCTTGGCGTGCCGGCGTCTGTATACAGCCTTCCGGCTCCTCCAGATGCCCTGCCTACATACAGCCTGAGATGGGATTTGGTACGAGGACAGAGTCTAACCGAGGCGACAGAGTTAATGGCGTTAGATCAGATTCTCATGGGATCAGTACAGTCTGTACAGACCCCATCTCGCGTGACAGCCAGGAGGCGGTCTGCTGTACGTAGAGACCAAAACCAGTGCTAAGGCACCTCTAATGCGAAGCCAGGTGGCTTGCTATGAAGATTAAAAGGGGCTTGATAACTGATATATTAATACAATTAGGAGTAATAGCCCGCACGGGGCTGTCAGCCAGGCTGGCGGCAAAGGTGATCTCAGAGGATGGACTTGTCTGTATAATTCGCAGATCCACTATACCTAACTACAGAATACCAGTAGTTGTTCAGCGCGCGCTTCTGTGGCCGCTAACAGTGCGAGAGTGCAATATCTATTGCTCTAAGTCCAATCAATAGGAGATCCCATGCCGGATATATTAACTTTCCGCAGGCTCTTAGACGGCAGAGATTACCAACAAGAGATATATCTCCTTAGCGAAGCAAATGGGAGGACCAACTTCGTTACTGATGATGTCACTGAGGCAAAGAGCGCGTTCTTTCATGAGATCAAACACGGAATGATAGGAGTACCGGCAAATAGGATAGCCAAACAACTACTTACTATTAACTGCCTAGATGGCTCTTTCCATACAGAGGACGAGATATATGCCTGTTTGATGAGAAATCAAAACACTAGCGTGGTAAGGAATTGGTACGATTACATTGTCAATACATTTAAGATGGATTCGTTAACTGATTCTTCAATCTATAAATTCACATGGATTGAATATTCACTTGTGTTATTTAATGTAACTATAGATGAATTAAGGCGGAGGTCAACTCTTGATTTACATTTCCCAGTACCATTCTCGATACCAGAATATGTGGGCTCCATTCCTGAAAGAACTAATGTTGAAATAGATAGCATGATCAGAGTCGGAGCGCCAATGCTTCCGCGTACTCTTGCCAGGTCATATCCAGTAAATACTATCGTCTATCTTGACTTCAATGCCGAAGCTGTCAATCCTAATATAATGTCGGCGATAAGAGAAGGTGAATATATCTATGTAAGTTCTAACGGAATAGATTTGATAAGATCAGCTGATGACGTTGGTTCCGACATATATATGTTAGGAGTGCTGTATAACCGAATAGGAAGAGTAATGTCGATAACTTGTATTCCGAACCTCGCGTGGCGAGTGTCGTTTTATATGCACGCAGGGTCAGTGATGCCATTTATACATGAGGGCGTGGTTTCTCCCATTCCCGCGCATGATAACGAATCAACTCCGCCTCCTGGAGATATAAATACAAATCCAGTGGGTATCCATGACAGGGTACCGCTGAGCGACCAACCAGTTCTAGGAATGGAAGTAGGACCAACTGTGAATGAAGATCATTGCAGGGTAAGTATTCGCAATAAACGACACCGCAGTATACTAATATCATGCCCAGGGGAAGTGCAACTTAATACAATACAGGTTAAAGTTAATGGAGCGTTACAGCAAAACGGCTCTGATTATAGTACCACACCAGAACCAGCAATTATTTTCTCACGTCCACTGAAAGCAAGAGATATAGTAGATATTAACTTCGACTGGATATTAGTTCCTCATACAGACTAGGAGAAGATGAAGACAAGAGTGCTGCTGGTTAGAGAAGGTCGTAAGTCAGATGTCGAAATCACTACACCGGAACACATCTATAAGTTCATGGCACGAAAGGCTGCCGGTCTTGACAGGGAACACCTATGGAGAATAGACCTGGATGCCCGCAGCCATGTCATTGGATACGAGTTGGTGTCCATGGGTACCCTTACAGCATCTTTAGTACACCCCAGAGAAGTGTATACAGGCGCTCTACTCAACAAAGCAGCGACGATAATAGTAGTTCATAACCACCCATCAGGAGATTCCAGCCCATCAGAGGACGACAAGACCACCACCAATAGGCTGGTAAAGGCTGGAGAGATACTCGGGATACCAATTATTGACCATGTTATCATAGCAGACAAGAAGTATTGCAGCATGAGGGATCGCGGACTTATCTCGTAGGAGGTTATATGAAATTCAAAGACAGCCAGTTCATGACAGCTGTTGAGAAAGACAAGGTATACAGGCATTGGACGGCGTTCGTTAAAGCTTTAGCTAAGGGAGAGGCAAGTGAGAGGCTGTTCACAAGGGATCTGTATAACCACTTGATTCAGCATTGCAGTTTCATAGCACATTATAATCAGGGCGGGTTCTTTGAGACTTACTTCGGGGAGCCAAGTGATGTGTGCCGCTTCATTTCCCAGTTTGACAGCACGACTGGTGCTATCAGCGTGGAGTACGGGGGCAATTGGACGAGCCGGGATGGGTATCCTGACATTAATATTGCCATGGTAGAGGTGGCGACACCGCTGGTTCCTGAGATAATAGCGCACTTTCAACAGGATGCCAGAGAGAAAGACCTGGCTATTGCTCGGGAATTGCTTAGTAAGCATGGACTTAGGGTGGCTGGTGAGTAGATGGGGCCTCGGCGCTCTCTTGATCGGGACCGCGGGCTGGATATCTGGGCTGTATACAGGTTGGATCGGAGCATTTAAATGCATTTCCGGACCAACCCAAACCCATTCCCGATCCAACTGGGTTGGAGTAGGGTTGGATGGCTGTATACAGAGGAGCCTTACTGCCGCGGGAGTAGTTGCTGAGTAGATCTGCTGCCGATGCCGGGATGGCATAAGGGCGGCGAAGTGCCACACGTGACGGCTCCGTACATTTGGGCGTATACAGCCGTGATGGGACAGCGTCTGGGACTTGGTACGGACCTGGATACGGGATTCGGGGCTGACGCGGGGCTGTATACTGCTGCGGGCGGCTTTGACGAGCGACTTATGGCAGAAAGTGGTTCTAAATCGGGTTGATGGCAGGACTGTGCGGAAAGTTAAGCAAGAATTAAGGGCGTATACAGGCTGGTTTGTCGTCGGGGCGGGGCTGAGTCTGGCTGACGGGAAGTTGGGTCACGCGCTCTAAAGACTTGTGCGACCGATTGACGGGGAGGATGGGTCACGGATTCGGACCAATACCAAGAAAGGCTGTAGCAAAAATTTATACATGACGACATGACAGAAATCCATATTTGACATGGCTAAAGTAAATGCTGTATTATATTAGAGATAGGAGAATGATATGAGCCAGGAAGTCAACCAGGAAGTCGAGGCATTTAAGAGAAAACTATTAGCCGACAGGCTGACACATGCACACAGCCACAAAGGGACCTATTCAACAGGCTGTATCCTAACGGAGTTCCAGAGCAAGGCTTATCTCAGCCATAGACCTTGTGATAAGACTATAAGAAAGAACCAGGCTGACACCAAGAGGATGAAATGAAACTGATTAGAATACAAGATTCGGGGAAGATACTAACTAATACGATACTAACCAAAACTGTTAAGGTTCTGACATAGGAGGTCTTATGGCAAAGTTATCAGCAAGAAAGAGAGAAAGTATGACAGCCCGTATAGCTGCTTATGACATGTGTGCTATACTTGACGACTCTAATTCCGGCGATCTGAGTTACCTATTAAGTTGGCTGTATGGCGAAGGCTTGACACAATACAATAAAATGAGTGATAATGAGTTATGTCAAGAGTGGAGAGAGGGAAAGTATGGCGGTCCTTCTAAAAGGGAGATAGTGACATCCAGCCAAGCGTATAAAGACCATGAGTATATCAGGCAGTTGTGGGATAAGGGAGTGATAGATTGCGTGAGTGATGGCAGAAAGACCCACTGTATAGGCAGCCCTGAGTTCAAGAGGTTGATGAAATGATTAACGAGAACAGAGATTGACAAGATCAA
>Ga0315282_10010268_pt1 | contig 14719 bp, 12 predicted proteins | sample YL17G07_20_MG_FD_203693 | JGI IMG/M metagenome (GOLD analysis project Ga0315282, IMG submission 203693) | Sediment microbial communities from Yellowstone Lake, YNP, Wyoming, USA - YL17G07_20 | ecosystem: Environmental > Aquatic > Freshwater > Lake > Sediment | place: USA: Wyoming | collected...
GCAGGGCGAAAATATTTACAGGCTTGCAGAAGAACTTAAGATACAGGAACGGAAGGTAATAGATTTTAGTACGCCCGTAAATCCTTTAGGTGTTTCGAAAAAGGTAAAGGCAGAGATACGGAAACACGTTAAATATCTTCATAACTACCCTGATCCTGAAGCGAAAAGATTAAGAAGGAGACTTGCACAGTACCACGGGATCAACCCTGAGAATATTCTTTGCGGAAATGGAAGCACAGAACTCATTTATCTGATAATTAGGGCATTAAAGCCTCAAAAGGTTCTTATTCCAGCACCAACATTTTCAGAATATGAAAAAGTATGCAAAACAAGTGACAAGTCACACATCACAAGTTTCAAGTTAAAAAAGGAAAATAATTTCGATATAGATCCTGACGAATTTATTTCACTCCTCACTCCTCACTCCTCACTCAATTTCGATATGGCTTTTCTCTGTAATCCTAATAATCCAACAGGAAGATTACTCAGGAGAGAAGATGTCAAAAGGATTGCTGATACAGCAAGAGAAATGAAATGTTATCTCGTTGTTGACGAGGCATTTATAGACTTCAGCCCTGATGAGTCAGTAATAAAAGAGGCAAGGGATAATCCATATCTCATTAGGCTGAGAACCATGACAAATTTCTATGCCTTGTCTGGTTTAAGAATCGGATATGGTGTCTTTCCTCAGCATCTTATTGGCAGGCTTAAAGAATATAAAGAGCCATGGACAGTCAACAGCCTTGCGCAGAGGGCAGCAGTTGTAGCAATTAAAGATAAGGTGTATAAAGGTGAAACATGCAGATTAATAAACGAAGAGAAACGATTTCTTGAAAAGAGTTTTAAAAAAATGGGGGTAGAGTTTTTCCCTTCGAATGCTAATTTCTATTTGTTGAAAATAAACAGTGCTCATGAGATATACCATCATCTAAAGAGAAAAGGCATACTCGTCAGGGATTGTTCAAATTTTAGAGGGCTTGATAATACGTATTTAAGGATTGCTGTGAAATTGCATAAGGAAAACACAATTCTAATAAAAGAGCTTACATCGATTTTACAGAGCTTAGGTTAATATGCTTTTCAGGCAATGGGTAAGGAGTGCTAACTATGCGATAGAAGGGATACTTCATGCTGCAAAGACCCAGCGACATTTGCGTTATCATTTCTTTATTGCAGCCTGTGTACTTCTTTTAAGTTATATCCTCGGTGTTTCACGCACAGAGTTTCTCATCATCGCCCTTTCTGTAATAGCAGTTCTTTTAGCAGAGATGTTCAATACCGCAATAGAAGCAGTCGTTAACATCATATCACCGGAGCATAGTGAGAAGGCACGTGTAGCAAAAGACATAGCAGCAGGCGCAGTGTTTGTAACTGCCTTTGGGGTTGCAGTTATAGGCTATATAATCTTATTCCCCTACTTGCGTGATTCTTTTCAGACAGGACTTTATATAACAAAACACTCAAAGGAAGAAATTTCCACCATATCATTTATAATCGTAGTTATCCTCGTTGTCATAACAAAGGCATATTTCGGGAAAGGGCTACCATTACGCGGAGGTATACCGAGCGGGCATGCCGCACTCGCATTTTCAGCATGGGTGGCGACAACATACATATCAGAAAATTTCATCGTATCAATGATTTCTTTCGCAATCGCTGTAATCGTTGCTCGGAGCAGGGTTATAACAAAGGCTCACACTCCATGGGAGGTTATTCTCGGCAGTCTAATAGGAGCATCTGTAACCTTTCTGCTGTTTCGGATATTTTCATGATATTCAAAATTGCAGATAGAAAACAAAAAGGCTTCATATATTTAAAATTCGTTATACCCAAAAGGTGTCACCCTGAACTCGATTCAGGGTCTCATAAGATGCTGAATCTATTTCAGCATGACAATTTCTGCCAGCAGTTTTAGTTGAGTTAGGGTAATGCTTTCTTTTGATTAAAAGGATATGAAATAATAACACAATGCTGAAACTTTGTGATGCAATAGTTGAACTTTATAGAAAGGCTGCAACATCGTTACCCTCTGATGTTGCGGTTGCTTTAAAGTATGCATATGAAAAAGAGGAAAAAGGGTCAAATGCTAAGGCTGCACTATTAGCGATCCTTGAGAATATAAGGATTGCGAGGGAAACTGAAAGGCCAATATGCCAGGATACAGGTGTACCTGTATTTTTTATAAAGATACCCTTTGGTATAAGCCACATCGAATTGAAAAATACTATCATCAAAGCAACACGGTTTGCTACGAAAAATGTCCCTTTGAGGGCCAATGCTGTTGATATACTTACAGATAAAAATTCTGGAGATAATACTGGTATTGGTTTTCCTATCATATACTTTGAAGAGACGAATAGCAAAAATCTTACAATAGACCTCATGCTGAAAGGGGCGGGGTGCGAAAACGTTGGTCAGTTATATAGGTTACCATTTGAAGAACTCAAGGCAGGGAGAGATTTAGAGGGAGTAAGAAAATGTGTGCTTGATACGGTATATAAAGCACAGGGTAGGGGATGCCCACCGTATGTTATCGGTGTAGGTATAGGTGCTTCAAAGGATCAGGTAACAAAGCTTGCCAAAGAACAGCTCATAAGAAGGCTTGAAGATATAAACAAATTTGAAGTCTTATCAGAACTTGAAAAGAGTCTTTTGAAAGATTTAAACCGGCTTGGAATAGGGCCAATCGGCCTTGGCGGTAGAACAACTGCTATTGGAGCAAAAATCGGAATAAATTACAGACACCCTGCATCATACTTTGTTGATGTCTCAGTCTGCTGTTGGGCAGATAGAAGGGCGAAATTGATATACCAAGTTCAAAATTCAAAGTTCAAAATTCAAAATTGAAAAAAGCGAAGACAATAAACCTCCCCATGACTAAAGATGATGTGCTTTCTCTGAAAGTTGGCGATTTGGTCTTAATAAATGGAAAGCTTGTAACAGGCAGAGACGAGGTGCATAAATTTTTGTTTAATGAAAAACCATCTAAAAAACAAATACCATTCAATCTTCAAGGAACAATCCTTTACCATTGTGGCCCGATAATAAAAAAAACAGAAAAAGGTTTCAAGCTTATTGCAGGTGGTCCGACAACAAGCATGCGGGTTGAGATGTACGAGTATCAGATAATCTCAGATTACGGTATTAGAGGTATAATGGGGAAGGGAGGCATGGGCAGAAAGACCATGAATGCCCTCAAAGAAAATGGCTGTGTTTATCTGCATACCATAGGGGGTTCTGCTGTTTATCTTGCAGATAGAGTGAAGAGAGTGGTTGATGTCTGGAAGCTTGATGAGTTTGGTATGACCGAGGCTATGTGGGTATTTGACGTTAAAGAATTTCCAGCGATAGTGACGATGGATGCTCATGGTAAAAATCTCCATGAGGAGATTGAGAGAAGATCATATAATGCATTGAAAAAACTTGTTAGGTTAGGCTAAAAAAATTTAAGATAACATAACTATGGTAACGATTATTCTGTTATTGATTGTAATAGTTCTTGTTGCAGTATTTTCCGTTCAGAACGCTATGCCTGTCAGCATCACCTTTCTTTTCTGGAAGTTTGAGGCATCCCTCGCAATCATTGTCTTTCTTATCGCACTCGCAGGTATGGTTGCTGGAGCAATCATCGTATTACTGCTCAAAATAAGACCATCTGTAAAAAAACAACAAAAAATAAACTAATACAAACGCATTAAGTAAAGTGTCATTGCGAGGAGTGAGATTCCTCACATGTCATTGCGAGGCTGACGAGGTCAGCCGAAGCAATCTCATGACATGCTCGGAACAGGCTCTGCAATCTCACAGTTGTGAGTACGATTGCCACGCTCCCGTTGGTCGCTCGCAATGACAATGTAAATGCATTTAATGCGTTTGTATTAAGTATAAAACAGGAAATGGCCTTTTCTCTCATTCTCGGGCTATCGCCCTCCGAGGAGGTGTTTCATTGATGATCACATATATCCACTATTATCTCCCTTTCTTCCATATCAACCCTATCTATCCTTACCTTTACTTTTTTCCCTATTGTAAATGAACGTTTTGTGTGCTTTCCAACAAGGCTCATTAATCGCTCGTTGTACTGATAAAAGTCGTCTGTCATATACGAAACATGGAGAAAACCCTCTACGTAAAAATCCCTCAACCTGACCTTTATACCAAAAGGAGTGATATTTACAATCTTAGCATCAAACTCGTCTCCAACCTTATCCTTCATGAACCATACCCTCATTGCATCCACCACTTCTGACTCTGCCTTATCAGCAAGACGTTCCATACGTGAAGAATGAAAGGCAATCTCTGGAAGAAGATTATTGAGTTCCTGAATTTGTTTGTCTGACAGTTGTTTTTTATTCAATACCTCCCGCAAAATCCGATGCACAACAAGGTCAGGATAACGCCTTATAGGTGATGTAAAATGTGCATAGCATTTTGATGCAAGGCCGAAATGTCCAACATTTACGTGTGAATAGCGCGCCTGCTTGAGGCTTCGTAATACCAGATAATTTATTATTTCTTCCTTAGGAGTATATTTTATTTTTTTAAGTAATTCAGAGAAATCCTTTGGCTTTAATGGCTGTTTAATTCTGCAAATATATTTAATCACCCTGATGATATCCTCAAACCTTATGGGGTCTGGTTCTTCATGGATCCTGTAGAGAGTCGGGATTCCAAGACCATCGAGATACTCAGCAACCGATTCATTGGCTACAATCATGAATTCCTCGATAATCATATGACCAAAATTTCTCTCTGCCTTTATGATCGCCTCAGGCCTTCCCTGCATATCAAGTAAGACCTCAGGCTCAGGGAGATCGAAGTCAAGACTCCCTCGCTCAAGCCTTCTATTCCTGAGGATACCGCATAACTCACCCATCAATTCAAGATCCTGAAGGAGATAATCATATTTGTTGCGCTCATGCCTATCATTATCAACAAGGATTTTCCTGACAGATGTATACGTCATCCTCTCATCGCTGGTAATAATGCTCGGATAGAATTTTGCGTCAAGCCTATTCCCATTTCTATCAAAATCCAACTCTACAGTGAATGCAAGTTTCTCGACTTTCGGTTTCAGGCTGCATAAGTCTTCAGATAGTTCTCTCGGGAGCATAGGTATAACCCTGTCAGGGAAATAGACACTGGTCCCCCGCTTTCTCGCCTCAATATCAATTGCTGAATTCCAATTAACATAAAAACCAACATCTGCAATATGCACATAAAGTATATAACCGTGTTTCGATATGTTTATAGAGACGGCATCATCAAAATCCTTTGCTCGCTCACCATCGATAGTGACTGTTTGAAGTGATCTTAAATCTTTCCTCTTATGTATTCTACGTTCTGTGTCCTCTGCTCTGGATTGATACAGGAAGCTTGCTTTATCTATGACATTTCTCGAGAACCTGCGCGGAAGGCTGAACTCGTCAATAACCGCCTCCACTTCAGCTTTTGGGTCTTCTGGCTTTCCTATAATCTTTACTACCTTACCAGCAGGCGGTTTCCTATCCGTTGGATAACTGGTTATCTCCGCTATAACCATATCTTTATTCTTTGCCCCGCCTCTGTCTTTCTGGGCTATGTAGAAATCAAAATGTACAGATTTATTTTTTGGCCTCACATAAAAAGCTGTCTTCGATACCTCGAACTTACCAGCTATTCTTGTGTGCGCCCTTTCAAGAATCCTTATTATCCTGCCTTCACGTTTATACCAGTTTTCAACGCGCACAAGAACCCTGTCATTATTCATTGCACCCAGTGTAGCCCATGCAGGGATGAACATATCTCTTTCTCCTGGTTTTTCCAGTACCACAAAACCATAGCCATCCTTATGCGATTCGAAATAACCATTTGCAAGATTCATATCTTCAGCAGGACCATAGAGCCCCTTTCTTGTAAGTACAAGGTTTCCATCACGAACCATCACTCCGAGGATTCTTCTTAGTGCCTTTGCCTCCTTATGGCTCAGCTTCATGAGAGACACTATATCCTTGAAACTAATGGGTCTCCTTGTCTTTTCTCTGAAAAATGAAAGTACCGTTTCTTTGTTTATCATAGTTTGCCCTCACTATTAAGGTATATTATTATACATTGTTCTTCCTTCTCAGAATTGCTGAAAAAGATTCAAAGAGTCAATGGTTCGCAGGTTCAAATTTTTATCTTTTACAGATTTAACAAATCTTCTTTAGCATTCTTACAATATAATTTTTTAGTATTCCACTTAAATCAAAAAAGGATCGGATTTTAGTTGCGTTTGTTCGTCAATTGCCTGTATTATTGACAGTTTTGGTCAATTGTGATAACTTGAATAATACGCACAATGTCAGATAAATCATCCGTAATAAAAGAAGCTCAGAAATATATTGCTCGTGGGCAAATAGATAAAGCTATTGCTGAGTGGGAGAAATTAATAAAAGATTATCCTGACGGCAATACTTACAATACTATTGGGGATCTTTATCTTAGAAAAAATGACAAAATAAATGCGGTAGATTCATTTCATAAGTCTGCACAGTTTTTCCGACATGAAGGTTTTTCTCTCAAAGCATTAGCACTCTATAAAAAAATACTCAATATAAACCCTTCAGATTCCGATGCCCTTTTTTCTCTCGGCGAACTGAATGAGGAGAAGGGATTTACCAAAGATGCCATAAAATATTATCTCGCTTCAGCTGACAACCTTCCTAAAGGAGATAAAAAAGAAAAGCTTCTTGAAATATATGAGAAGGTACTTGCTCTTTCTCCGGCTAAAATATCTCTTAGAAACAAGGTTGCTGAAATATATGCAAAGGAAGGTCTTATGGCAGATGCAGCAAATCAATACATTCATATAGCAAGGCTATATTCTGAGAACGGAGACACGGAAAAGTCTTTAGAATATTACCATAAGATCCTGGATTTTCAACCTGTAAACAGAGAGGCCATTTTAGAGATCAACTACCTCTATGAAAGAACCGGTAATCTTAAACAAGCCCTTGAACAGATTGAAGAGGCTACTACCAGATTGCCACAGGATATGGATATCCATCTCAGGTGTGCAGAGATTTATCTAACGGACAAAAGGATTGAAAAAGCAAGGGAATGCCTCAGAAAGGTTATTGAAGTAGAGCCAGCTAATGTTAAGGCAAGAAACCTTCTTGGAGATATCTACATAAAAGAAGGTAACAGAGAGAAGGCATGGACAGAGTATCTTGCAGCCCTCGATGGCATGATACTCGATGAAAAGTACAATGATGCAATTACAATCCTTGAGTCTTTCAAAGATATTGATCCGCTGGAGACAGGTAAGAGACTATTCTCGCTTTATAGACAGCTTGGTGAGCAGGTTCAGGTAGCTAATGAGCTTATTTCTCTCGGAGATATTTTTACTGGGAAGGACATGCAGAAAGAAGCACTCAACTGCTATAAGGAAGCACTTACCATAAACCCAGGGGATGATTCTCTCAGGGCTAAAGTGAATGAACTTGAGAAGGAAGTTAGCAAGGAATATATATCAATTAAGGCCGAAAAGTCAGTTGATGAAGCAATTATTGAGGCAGATATGTCCCTCAAGTATAGTCTTTATGAAAGTGTGAAGAATCTCCTTGTACCATTCAAAGAGAGTGAACCTGAAAATATAGATCTCCATGAAAGACTGAAGACCCTATACATTCATACAGGTGATAAAGAGCAAACCATTACAGAATGCCTTATCCTGAACGAGCTTTATAAGAAGGCTGGCGATAGTGCGAAGGGTGAGCAGATGATTGAAGAGGCACTTGAAATATACCCTGAAGAGCCGAGGCTTATTGGCATGGCAGTGGTTTCACAAGACACTGTCTCGCCTGGTAAACCTCTTGAAGCTGAGGCTATACATAAACCTGCTCCTGACAAGGAGGTCATGGATGTATTTAACGAATTTAAAAAGGGACTTGAGAAAGAGCTTGAAAAGGATGATCACAAAACACATTACAATCTTGCAATAGCATATAAGGAAATGGGCCTTATAGATGACGCAATAAGAGAATTCCAGATATCGCGTAACGGTCAAAAGTGGTTGGTATCTTCTTCCACCATGCTCAGCATATGTTTTATAGAAAAGGGCCTTTATCCACTCGCTATAGATGTTCTCAAGGATGCTATAGAAAAGGTGGAAGATCAGGATGAGTCCTACTGGGCAATGAAATACGATCTCGCCGAAGTCTATGAAAAAAATAACAACAATAAAGAGGCACTCGAATCTTATATTGAGATATTCGAATGGAATTCGAAATTTAGAGCTGTTAGTGACAAGATAAAACAGATGAAAGTTAAAGTTGGAGACAGTGTTGAAAAAAAGAAAACGGGGAGAAAAGATAGGGTATCTTACCTTTAACATATGGATTATTTAGGATATTATGGCCTGAAGGAGCATCCATTCTCTAACATTGTTGACAGCAGGTTTTATTATAATGGCCCTCTGCTTTCTGAGGCTCTTACAAAATTGAGATATGCTGTAGATACAAAAAAAGGTCTCTCTGTTGTCATTGGTGACATAGGAACCGGTAAGACAACACTTGCGAGAAGGTTTCTTGAGGAATTAGATGAGGATGCATACGAGGCAGCCCTCCTTGTTGTAGTACACTCCTCTGTTAGTTCAGAATGGCTTTTTAGAAAATTTGCAATCCAGCTCGGGGTTAGGGATCTAAAAGATGATAAAGTGGAACTTCTCGCTCAAATTTATGAGAGACTTTCCGAGATAAACGAGGAGGGTAAAAAGGCTATTGTAATGATTGATGAGGTCCAGATGCTGAATTCGAAGGAGCTTATGGAGGAGTTTAGAGGTCTTTTGAACATGGAGACCCCTGACGGTAAGATGCTCAATTTTGTTTTTTTTGGGCTGCCTGCTCTTGAAGAGGTTCTTTCCCTTGATGAACCACTCAAACAAAGAGTAGCCCTTAAAATCAGGTTAAAAGCTTTTTCTGAACATGACACCAATGATTACATAAAACACAGGCTCAGGGTCGCAGGTTGTAATAAGGAAATATTTTCAGAAGAGGTTGTAGGGCTTATCTACCAGTATACAAATGGCATACCACGGCTTATCAACACTGTCTGCGATAATGCACTTCTTGAGGGATATCTGCTTAAGGCAGATACCATAGATAGTTTAACGCTAAAGACGGTTGCAGTTGACTTCGGTTTAGACATCAAACACAAATGATATGTCTTTAATCTGTTATTTTCTGTACTATAGCTAACGCACTAAATGCTTTTATCCCCACAGCTTATAAATATCGTTAATTTTCACCACGAAGAAAGAGAGGCCTCCTTATAAGTCTCTTTGTTAGTGTAACTGAAACTGTTTGTTTTATAATAGCTGTTGAAATAGGAAACTTTTATTTCTCAGCATATTTTTAATATCTTTATTAGAAAGGAGTCTGAAAACCAAATATGCAACATGATGTCTTTGAAACAATAAAGACCAGAAGAAGTATAAGAAGATACAAAAAGGAAATGCCTGATGAAACACTTATCAAAAGATGTATAGAGGCTGCCTGCTATGCACCCTCCGCAAAAAATGCCCAACCCTGGTCATTTGTCCTGGCAAAGGACAGAGAAAAAATAAAAGAACTTAGTAAAACCCAAGTCTACTCTAAATTTTTGGAAAACGCACCTTTTGTGATAGTAGCCCTTGCAGAGGAAGAAAAAAGTAATCACTGGTTAGAGGACTGTGCGTGTGCCATAGTCTTATTGCTGCTTGAGGCTCATTCTTTAGGATTAGGTGCCTGCTGGAATGCAGTGTATTCGCCAGGGTCTCAGAAGAGGGAAGACTACGTGAAAAAGGTTCTGGATATCCCCATAAAATATCGAGTAATAGCCAATATCGGGATAGGTTTTCCTGATGAAAAGCCTTTACCAAAAAAGGTAAAAAGTTTAAAAGAGGCTATTTCAAAGGTGGTTTAAAGTTTCTGATGTCTAAGTCCGCCGTTCCAAAGAGTGCTATTTTCAAAGTGAACATAACTTTCTTATAGGTCGCATCTCCTGGAGCCTCGATAAAAATGTACAGTACATATAGAAGTTAACACCTGCGAGGTTTCTGCTTTGTATTTATTCCTTCTTGTAACAAATGGAATCAAAATTGATCTAATTATGTATATTAGAATCGCAAATTATCAAACAATAAGAAAGGCTTTATACCTGCTTATAAGAATGTTTGCAACCCTTTTGCATGAATCAATATGATTGAAAAGTGGCTTAAAAATACTAAGGAGAAGTCTGATTTTAAAGACCTCGGGATGATTCTCGTTCACAACGGGATAGTCCGGGCAACATCAAAGGATGGAAAATCCGTCAAAGGGATGCATCTCTCTTATGACAAGAAAAAATTGACGTCCCTGATCGATGAATTGAGGAGAAGAGACGGTATTGTTGAACTAAAAGTCTGGATTAATGAAGGATGCCTGAAGGTTGGGGATGATATTATGTATGCATTCGTTGCAGGGAGATTCAGAACAACAGTGATTCCAGTGCTTGAAGAGCTTGTTGCAAGAATAAAAAAAGAGATAGTTTCAGAAAAAGAAATTTTTTAATATATTAACAGTATAAGACCTCTTTTGTTCGACTAATCAAACGGAAAAAACATAGGGGACCCCTATATTATTAGTAAGGTAACGTAATACGTAGAGAAACACGATAGTTATGCGTGGTAGTCTATATTTCTTATCGCATGCCGAATCCGCAATTTGCACCCATATAGAGGTGGAACAGCGAACCTAAAAATGATAAGTCCTTTCATCTCTTACTTCCTGTAATTGAGAACTCCTGAGCATGATATAATCGTGTAGAGTATGACCGGAAATGAACCTATAAGGAGGAACTTGCATGGATAAAATACCAATAGAAAAAAGTTTGTTTTGCCTGCCTTGGACTCAGACTATTCTCGGTACGCACCTGGATGGAAAAGTTAATTTTATGGCCATTGATTGGCTGACCCGCGTAAATTTCAATCCCCCAATGCTTGGGATTTGCGTAAATAAGCAGCATGCATCACACGGGGCTATCCTAACTACCAAGGAATATAGTGTGAATGTTCCGACTGTAGATATGGTAGAGATTACTGACTATACAGGACTTGTTTCCGGGAAACGTGTCGATAAGTCAAAACTATTTGAAGTATTTTACGGAGAATTAAAGGCAGCTCCCATGATTATCAAATGTCCTATTACTATAGAGTGCAGAGTGGTTGAGGTAGTATCACTTCCAACCAACTCTTTTTCCATTGGTGAAATTGTCAGTATATATACAGGGGCACACTTCCTTATGGACGGAAAACCTGACATCAAAAAAATTAACCCGTTCCTTCTGACGATGCCTGATAATAAATATTGGTCAATTGGAGAATGTGTTGGCAAAGCATGGAGTGCTGGGACTTCTTTACGCGAACGCATAAAACAAAACGAGAGAACATAAATATCAATGGAAAGGGAGTTAAGCAGAGAAGAAATCAAGCATCTGGTAATAGATTTTCTGAAAGAGCAAACTCTTTGCGTTATCGCTAGTTGCTTAGGAAATATGCCAAGGGCAACTACAGTAGAATTCTTCCCGATAGATACAACTATCTATATCCTATCAGAAGGTGGAAAGAAGATAGAAAATATAATGCAAAATCCTAATGTATCGATAGCTATCCACGCACCATTAATCGGCTGGCAAAGTGTGAGGGGACTACAGATAACTGGCATTGCCGAAATAGGGAAGAATGGTTCAAGTCTATTTAAAGAAGGTCTTGAGGCCTTTAAAATGCGCAGAGGAGTAAAAACCGCCACATTGCCAGATTTCATGAATGTCATAAAGGTTAAGCCAAATAAAATTGAATATTTAGACACTACATTAGGAAATAAAAACGTTAAAGTGAAACATGTTCTTGAATTCTGAATTCAATTGCATGACGTCACTAACCCGATATGCCTTCTTTAGAGTGCATATAGACGAAGGCAAATTTGCTCCTTTCTTCCTTGTTTACTTCAGACTTCAGAAAGTGGTTAAAAAGATGCAGATTATACCCAGAAATGAATAATATTCAAAATCTAATGTTATAGTGCTCCACCTCTGAGAGGTCAGATTACTAATCCATTTTCCAGGCTACATATAGGAAAATACCGAAACTAATTGACGAGATAAACAAACCAAAGCATGTAAGACCTAATGACGCATTTTCCCAAATAAAAGACGTTGCTGAAAGAACTAAACCAATCGCCGTAACTAACGAACAAACAAAACAAAGAAGGAATTGAGAATTCTCAGCAAAACTATGTCTGATAAACTCTAAAAAGTCTTTCTTAAGAAATGAAATATATTGCAATATAACGGCTTTAGTCCATCTGTCCTGCATAAAATGATTGCCCCAATTTTTTTTGATTTATATAGTCGTTACCTCTTAAAACAATTTTAATACATAATCTTTTATCCCTATAAAAAGTGATATTTTTCTATTATCTTTTTAATCAATAAACGTCTCTCTTTCAAAGGGACATTCAGGTAAAAAGGTGACTCCATCAGAATTGTTATCACTTCTTTTACCTTATTTCTGTCAGTAAACTGCTTCATATGTAATTATTATGGATCTTTTAAACACTGAAAAATATCGGTGTCCATCTGATTTTTCTATAGGTATTTGTCCTACATGCGAATGTGGGTTTTCATCTATGTTCGCATCTATAGAAAAGTTTAGTAGGTGACCTTGAGAAAAATGGCGTACAACCTCCGATATGAAAGATGCATGCTACCCCATTAGGAGGAGTGAAGTCAATGGGGTCGAGTGAAGTCAATGGGGTCAGCCCTTGAAGATTGACATTATATCTTTGGCTTCTTTGTTCCATACGGTTCTGAACTTCCTGCCCCCCTCTATTTTCCTCTTCAGCCTCCTGTATCTGTGCGATATCCCTGAGGAACTTAATCCCCCCGTCTTCTCCGATATCTCTCTATTAAACGCCGAGGTGTATTCTTTGGCAAGATATATAAACATCTCCTGTTTCCTTCCAGACTGCTTATTAGCATTCCCTTTACCCTTATTTCCGATACGTTGATAATAAGTGCATACCTGACTGTATAATCCGTCAATATCTATTTTATCTTCAAAAATCCTCTTCGCCGTTACTTCTCCAAAAGATCTGCCTTTCTTTATACCTTTCAGTACCTTCTTAATAAACTCCTTTGTGCCAAGCATAGCTTGCCCTACTATATTTTCTACTGGATACCGAGGCGGATTCTCTATTCCGGCTTCAACAAATTCTTTGTATTTCCTCTGTGCTTTCTTCTGTGTCTCTCCATATTCTTCCAACAGCCATCCCTTGTTTATCCAATCATACCCCCCTTCCTTTCCGATGTAATACCGATAGCTGCTCCATTTATACTCCTCAGGCACCTTTACAATTTGTGCCCTTATGGGATTTAAATGGATATACCTGCTCAGTTCCAGCAAATAACCCTCTTTCTCGATACACAATGACTTGTACCTGCCTCCAAATACATGCCCTATCCATCCCCCTTGCCTCCTCAGATAGCTTCCATAACTTGATCCGATAAAGTGCATATATCCGCTTAATTCACCACCCGGGATTGACATCAATAAATGATAATGATTGCCCATTATGCAATAAGCGTAAAGCTCTACCTTGTATTTCTCTATACCTCTTTTCTGAAGTCAATGGGGTCAGCCCTTGAAGATTGACATTATATCTTTGGCTTCTTTGTTCCATACGGTTCTGAACTTCCTGCCCCCCTCTATTTTCCTCTTCAGCCTCCTGTATCTGTGCGATATCCCTGAGGAACTTAATCCCCCCGTCTTCTCCGATATCTCTCTATTAAACGCCGAGGTGTATTCTTTGGCAAGATATATAAACATCTCCTGTTTCCTTCCAGACTGCTTATTAGCATTCCCTTTACCCTTATTTCCGATACGTTGATAATAAGTGCATACCTGACTGTATAATCCGTCAATATCTATTTTATCTTCAAAAATCCTCTTCGCCGTTACTTCTCCAAAAGATCTGCCTTTCTTTATACCTTTCAGTACCTTCTTAATAAACTCCTTTGTGCCAAGCATAGCTTGCCCTACTATATTTTCTACTGGATACCGAGGCGGATTCTCTATTCCGGCTTCAACAAATTCTTTGTATTTCCTCTGTGCTTTCTTCTGTGTCTCTCCATATTCTTCCAACAGCCATCCCTTGTTTATCCAATCATACCCCCCTTCCTTTCCGATGTAATACCGATAGCTGCTCCATTTATACTCCTCAGGCACCTTTACAATTTGTGCCCTTATGGGATTTAAATGGATATACCTGCTCAGTTCCAGCAAATAACCCTCTTTCTCGATACACAATGACTTGTACCTGCCTCCAAATACATGCCCTATCCATCCCCCTTGCCTCCTCAGATAGCTTCCATAACTTGATCCGATAAAGTGCATATATCCGCTTAATTCACCACCCGGGATTGACATCAATAAATGATAATGATTGCCCATTATGCAATAAGCGTAAAGCTCTACCTTGTATTTCTCTATACCTCTTTTCAGTATTTCAAGAAAGGTTTCTTTATCTCTGTCCTCTGCAAAGATGTATTCGCCTTTGTTCCCTCTCGACAGAATATGATAGATAGCTCCTTCATACTGTACCCTTAGTGGTCTTGCCATGACGGTATTTTAGCCAATACTAGCTTTTTTGTCAATTTTCAAGGGCTGACCCCATTAATAACA
>Ga0315282_10010269_pt1 | contig 14719 bp, 17 predicted proteins | sample YL17G07_20_MG_FD_203693 | JGI IMG/M metagenome (GOLD analysis project Ga0315282, IMG submission 203693) | Sediment microbial communities from Yellowstone Lake, YNP, Wyoming, USA - YL17G07_20 | ecosystem: Environmental > Aquatic > Freshwater > Lake > Sediment | place: USA: Wyoming | collected...
CATGTTCGGAGAGGCGATCATGTCCAGGCGCACGGACATGATGCTGAGAGAGGCGACCCTGAAGTTCGTCCAGTACAACACGATGCTTGGAGCTGACTCAGGGGGGTGAATTATTCAACACAGTTGTTGAACGGCAATTGCTGATTTGCGACATCGTGCAAGAAGAGGTCGTGCTGGCACGGATCGGATTCAAAGGCGTCGGAAGACCCGTTCCGCCCTCTCCAGGACCTGATGCCAAGTAGGGATGTTCGTCACCGACCCCACCGACTCGATGACGAACGATGCGGCCGAGCTCCCTAGCACCGCGCATTCCCTCACAGAGTAGCCCCTGAACCTGCCCGCGTAGAAACCGGCCCTGAACGCGTCCCCGGCTCCGGTCGTGTCGACTATCTTCGCAGGGGCTACCGCCGGGATCTCATAGACCCCGCCGGGACAGTAGACGACGCTGCCCTTCGACCCCCGCGTATTGACCAACAGACCCACCGTCTTCAGCAACTGCTCCGGCTTCGTCACGCCCATATATCCCATCGCGGTCCGGAGCTCGTTCTCGTTCGCGAAGAAAGTGTCGCACAGAGGAAGCGCCTTCCTGAACGTCTCCCCGTTCCAGATATGGTGTATCTCCTGGGAAGGGTCGAACGATACGTGCTTCTTCAGGATCCTGCATTGGCTCATGACCTTAACGTAGTAGTTCGGGCGGCCAGTGCAGATATGCACCACCTCCGCCTCCCTCGCCGCGCCCATCCTCGGCTCGAACCTATCCATTTCTCGCATCGGGCCCTGATAGACATAGGCGATCTGGTTGTGCATCGAGTCCGACACTATCCAGACCGTCGGGGTCTCGTATCCATCAACGGGAATGAGTTCCTTCAGGTCGACCCCCCTTTCCCCCATGAACTCACGGAAGTCCGCCGGCAAGTCCTTGCCGACGAAGGAACAGAGTGCTGTCGGAACCCCGAGCGTCGCGGCGATGGTGGCCATGTTGGCCCCCGTCCCGCCGAAGAATCGTTTCTTCTCATTCACGTCGACGGATGTGTTCGGCTCCGGCAAGTGTTCGAGAGTGATGATGTAGTCGAGCGCTGTATGACCGTAGATGCAGAGATACGGACGTGCCATCAGGTCCCCTCTTGCCATCCGGCGAGATACTTCGTTTGCTCCGGCGTTAGGCCGTCGATCTTCGTTCCCATGGTCTTCAACTTCAGGCGAGCGACATGATCGTCGATCTCCGCCGGGACATTGTACACCCCCGGCTTCATCTCCCGATAGTGCTGAGTCAGGTGCTCGATAGACAGGGCCTGTATTGAAAAGCTCATGTCCATGATCTCGACCGGGTGTCCTTGACCGGCTCCTAGGTTCATCAACCTGCCCTCGCAGAGCAGGTACGCTTTCCTTCCGTCCGGAAAGCTGTACTCGTCTATGAACTCCCTGACCTTTCGGGGCTTCCCAGCATACTCTTCCAATGACCGCTTCGATATCTCGTTGTCGAAGTGCCCGGAGTTACCGAGAACGCATCCGTCCTTCAGCGCCACCAGATGCTCGCGTCTGACGACGTCCTTACAGCCGGTCGCGGATATGATGATGTCCGCTTCCTTGACCGCCTCGGTCATCGGCATGACCTCGAACCCGTCCATGATCGCCTCGATTGCCCTGACGGGGTTGACCTCGGTCACGATCGCCAGCGCCCCAAGGCCCCTCGCTCTCATGGCGATGCCTCGCCCGCACCATCCGTAGCCTGCCACGACCAGCTTCTTCCCGGCGACGAGGAGGTTCGTAGCCGTCATCCAGCCGTCGAAGGTCGATTGCCCCGTGCCGTATCGGTTGTCGAAGAGGTACTTCATGTGCGCGTCATTCACGGAAATAACGGGAAACTTGAGCTGGCCGTGCTCGGCCATGGACCTGAGTCTGACGACTCCCGTCGTCGTCTCCTCGTTCGCACCTTTGACACTGGAGAGCAGGTTCTTCCTGTCGGTGTGGACCATTGTGATAAGGTCGGCACCGTCATCGATCAGGAAGTCCGGCCCGAGATCCAGGACGGAGTTCAGATTACCGTAGTACTCCTCGGTCGTCTCCCACTTCTTGGCGTACACTTCCAGACCGTAGTGTTCGCGCAGCGCCAAGGAGACCGAGTCGTCGGTGGAAAGGGGATTGCAACTGGCGAGGCGGATCTTCGCGCCCGCCTCGGCGAGGGCGACGGCCAGCATGCCGGTCTTCGCCTCCACGTGAAGCGCCATCCCGATCCTCAGGCCGTCGAGAGGCCGCTCCTTGACCATCCGCCTTCTGATGTCTGCCAAGACCTTCATGTGCGTACTGGCCCACTCGAGCCTCCTGATCCCCTTCTCGAGCTCGTCCTTCAAAAGACCACCACCACAAAATGCTATCCTTAGAGTTTATTCTTTGCCCTTCGTGGGATCGGTCTGGAGGTGATCGCACATCGCCTGGGCTGTCTCCTTCAGGTTCGTCCCGTTGTCGAACGACGATATCAGCCGTTTCCTTCCCGCCCTGTCCTCCCTAAGGATCCTCACAAATTCGGTCATGTTCGGCAGCGCCCTTGTCACCTCGTCGACTATTGTGACTGTCGCTACCTTTGCGGTCCTCGAAAGAGGATTGAGATCGACGGCCAACACGATCTTGCCGGCGCGCACCAATGCCTCCGCCCTGTCACCGTCCTCGAGCGGGACCAGGACCACGTCGGCGGAGAAGATCCCTTCCTTGGTGCAGAGGGCGCGGTCGGAAGCTATACCCTCGAGCTTCGCATTAGGATTCCTTCCCAGGACCCTCTTCGCCCCGGCCGCCTCCATATGGCGGATGACCTTCTCCATCCTTCCTTCGGTCCTATGGAAGAGATTGACCTCGATCTTCGCGCGTATAGCCTCGGAAAGGGCTATGACCTCCTCGGGACAGAGGGCCGCGACATTACCGTTAACAGAAATGACTGGGGTTTTGGCCTCCAGCAGGTAAGCGACGGCCACCTTCTCGGCAAGCAATGCATCTGACGTCGTCCTTTCCCCGAGCAGGTAGTCGAACGCCTCCCCCCTCCCGTGGGCGATGAGGCCAGTCGTCGAGACTACTCCCGCCATGTTCAGCTCGGCGAGCCTTTCCCTGACGATCAACGAATGGTACCTCGGGTGATCCTTCGACACTTCCACGAGCAATTGGATTGCTTGCGTATCCTTAAATTGTTCCTATCTCTTTCTCTAATCGAACCTGATGCCTGGCGAGACACCAGCTGACTGCTGGAACTATCCGGTTTCGAGGCAGCGCTTAAGACGGGTCGGCGCAAGTAATTAAAGCTTTACGAAATATTTAAATACAACATCTTGAATGTAGTTGGCGGCGCCGGGTCGTATTCGGTGACGCTTGGTGAGCAAATGATGGTCCTTGGAACCGTCCAAGAGGTTACTTTTGATGGGAAGCTTGTCATCAAGGCGGCTTTTGCTCCGCACCTGAGGGCGAGGGTCGTTGACAACAGAAAGAGGACAATGGGAACCGTCAGAAGGGTATTCGGACCTGTTGCCGCCCCATATGTCTCGATCGAGCCGACCGGCGACCTGAACCTGCTTGCAACCTTGGGCAAGCTGGTATACGTGGAGGAGGTCGGAAACTATGGCAAGGACAAGAGAAGGGACCGATGAGATAGAGCGATGTCCCGAGTGCAACAGCGGACACCTTGTTAGGGACTACGAACGTGGCGAACTGATCTGCGAGGACTGCGGGCTGGTCATAGACGACCAGTTCATTGACCAGGGACCTGAATGGAGGGCATTCGACGTGGAGCAGGGCGAGAAGCGCGCGAGGACCGGCGCCCCGATGACATACACCATCCACGACAAAGGTCTCTCGACAGAGATATCCTGGAAGAACAAGGACAGCTATGGAAAGAGCATCCCGACCAGAAACAGGGCGCAGCTGTACAGGCTGCGGAAGTGGCAGAGACGGATAAGAGTCTCGAACGCCACCGAGCGCAATCTGGCGTTCGCCCTGAGCGAGCTCGACCGCATGGCGTCCGCGATGGGGCTCCCGAGGAATGTCAGGGAGACCGCGGCCATGGTCTACAGGAAAGCGGTCAACAAGAACCTCATCAGAGGGAGGAGCATCGAAGGCGTCGTCGCCGCCTCGCTGTACGCGGCGTGCAGGCAGTGCGGTGTGCCGAGGACCCTGGATGAGGTCGCGAACTCGAGCCGGGTCGGAAGGAAGGAAATCGGCAGGACCTACCGCTTCATGACGAGAGAGCTGAAGCTGAAGCTCATGCCGACAAGACCTCAGGACTACGTGCAGAGGTTCTGCAGCGAGCTGAAGCTGAGCGGAGAGGTGCAGTCGAAAACGGGCGAGATCCTGAAGGATGCCGCGAAGAAGGAACTGACCTCCGGGCGCGGTCCGACTGGTGTCGCCGCGGCCGCGATCTACATAGCGTCCATACTGTGCAATGAGCGCAGAACGCAGAGAGAGGTCGCGGATATCGCTGGCGTCACAGAAGTGACGATCCGGAACAGGTACAAGGAGCTCACGGAGAAGTTGGGAATAGAGATCCAGCTCTGAAGGGATGCCGACCTAGAGTCCATACGCATGGCAAATCTCCGAAAGATTATTTACTAGACCTCGCTATTACTCGGCTTGGTCGAGAATTTGTCACGCGGCAAGTTGGTGCTCAAGCCTGCCGGAATTTGGCTTATCATAGGAGGCCTCCTGACATTCGGAGCCTCCATCTGGATTTTCATTGTTGAGGGCGTGTTCGGAACCACAATCGGCACCCTCCTCGTCCTGTTCCTCTTCCTGATCGGAGGACTGGAGGTATCCGCTGGGAGATCGGTCTGGCGTGCAGAGATCGGAGGCTGGAAGGGGATAATGATGTCCCTCGGCCTCTCGGTCCTGTTCCGCGTGATGATGGTCTACTACTCAAAGGATCTCTACCTCTTCTGGACCGGGGCTATCATAGGCATTGGGGAGTTCGTCATGTTCCTGTTCCTGTATCTCAGGCGGGGATTATTCCTGCCGTCGGAGGAGGAGCGGGCCGCGGTCATGAGGAAGATGGAGGTTTCTTCTGTCAAGGCAGTGGCGGAGTGTCCGAACTGCCATGCAATCGTTGAGACGGAATGGGAGTCCTGCCCTGACTGCGGTATGGCGCTCCCGAAGCTTTGCGCGAAGTGCGGGTCACCGCTTGAGAAGGGGGCTGCCAAATGCTCGTGCTGCGGGGCAGAGGTAGAGAAGTCCACGGCCATACTGAAGATGATTAAGACGCTCCAGACTTCGGCGGAAGAGGACGGCCTCCCAGAGACGAAATCAAGCAGGTATGCGCGACTGGCGGAGGGATACCTGAAGAATGGGGAGATCGAGAAGGCGCTGGACGCGTACGACAAGGCGATTGAGAATACGGCATTCGACCGGAAGCGCTGCCACTTCATGGTGAAGATGGCGACGATCCTCAGGAACACTGGGAAGATAGATGAGGCACTCACCCTTCTGGACGACGCGATTGAAATGGACCCGGCGGACTACGCTGGCGCGGCCAAAGTGAAGAACGAGATACTAGGCGGCGGTGCACAGCCTGCCGAAGCCTGCAAGGTCCCGCAGCCGTCCTAATCGTTCCTACGGCCTGACCCGCCTGAACCTGAGATACTGCACGTCCTTATCCGACACCCTCCCGAAGAGAATGTCCTTCTTCACTCCGTGAGCAAGCCTCACCGCACGGGACACCTCTGGCCACATGGCCTTGTAGTCCTCGGGGACAGCGTGCACCAGTAACTTCGCGTGATGCTTCTCCGGGTCCGCATCGTAGACCCTGAAGTGCGCTCCGTACTTGAAGCCAGTCTTGACGATGAGGCCACGCTTGCGCATGTCGCTGTATGCCCTCAGTCTCAATTCGAAGTCCGGCTGGATCTTCATAGCCTTGCGGACCAGTCCGCTGAGGTTGATCTTTCGGCTGGAGCTGGGTCCCCTCACCGTGATCTTTCCCTCGCCCATGAGGTAGGCCGTCTCTATCAGGGAAAGCTGAAGCGCTTTTCCCAGCTTCTTCCCGTAGAAGCCGTGTCTGTAGAGTTCCTCGGCCTGCTTCTCGTCGAGGACCAGCACTCTATCCTCGAACAGGGTCGCCTCGGTCCGCGGAATGACGTTTTCGTCAGTAGGGTGCCCGCTCGGCCCCGACCTTGACGCCTTGTAGTAGGTTATGTCCCCCTCCTCGTCAACAATCGCAAGCAGGAGCTCCTTCCTCGTCCTCTCCGACCTCACCATCTCCTCCAAGAAGCTCGTCACATCGAAGAGCGACCTCTCCGCCACAGCCAACACCCAGTACTTAGTCTGCGATGTCGTCGGCGTGCCGCCCCTCGGGAACACCCTGAAATCGAACTCCCCGGAATCTGGCTTCACGACGTATCCCCTCTGCCTGAGGTCCCGATAGACGATGTAATGAATCTCGAATCCGTCGCAGGAAGAGGCGCTGAGCTTGATCATGTCCGAGAAGGTCAGAGGCTTCCGAGCTCGGAGGATCTCCATCCTCCCTGTCTCCAGAAGGTAGCAGGCCTCCAGCATGTCGAGTTCGAGTGCCCCCCCGGACAGTGGATAGCCATAGAATCCCCTGTTGTAGATCTGGCTCGCCTCCTTTTCGTCCCTGACCATCACGGCGTCATCGACCAGTTCTCCGGGCATATCTCTCGGAACTCCGTTTTCGTAGTTATAGTTATTTCCTCGCTTCACGACCGGTCAGATATCGATCCAACCCCGATTCATCTTGCTCCATCCCGCTTCCAGGAGTATGGGGGAAAGCTTAATATCAGATGTTAACAACTTTAGGTTCACTAGTCGGTGTTAACATGAACGACCTCGACATGCTACTGTCGATCATCGAGAACCCGACCAGGCGCAAGATCCTTGAGGCCCTGGTCAGGGAGCCCAACTACCCCCTCCAGCTCTCAAAGGATCTTCAGATGAGCCAACAGGCGATAATGAAACATCTCAAGATCCTGGAAGACAGCGAGCTCGTGAGAAGCCATCCTGAGGAGAGCGATTGTGGGGGACCGAACAGGAAGCTCTACGTCCCGACATCGGAGTTCACGATAATCGTCGACGTCGGTCCCGGCCTGTTCAATGCCGAGATTGTCATGCCAGAGGGCTCGGACCGACTGATCGACCAGGACGGGACTTCAACCGAACCCCAGGGACAGATAATTGAAAGGGGCTTCAAGGAGGAGGTCGACAGACTGAAGGGTTCGATTCTCAACATCGATAGGGAGCTCGAGGACTTGCACGCAAAGAGGGCCTCACTCATCAGGCTGAAGGAGCAGACCCTTGAACTGGCCAGGAGATTCGTCGAGAGCAGCGTGGACAATTACCAGGTAAGAAAGATCGTCTATGAGTCGATAAAGAAGCCTTTCCTTAGCCCGCAGCAGATAGGCAGAGAGCTTGGCATACGTGACGAGATGGTACTGGACATACTGGAGGAATTGGATGGAATCGGGGGCAAGCACGATGGAAGAGAGAAGTAAACTGAGGCGGTTGGCAGAGCACTGCGGAATGGAACTCGAGAAAGCTGCGAAGGAAGCGCAACAGGGCGTCGCGAAGGCGCTCGAGACGGTTGAGAATCTCGGCAAGAGGACATACTCCATCGTGGAGAAGGAGAGGAGAACCTCCAGGACGGGGGCAAGGAATGTTGCGGTGGACGCGCTGAATCGGATAAAGAGGGAAGTACCCGGCATGCGCAGGGGCCTCGAGAAGATGGAACAAATGATCAGGAAGCGGGTAGAAGACCTTGAAAAAGTGTTGGATGATCTAGTGTAAGAAATATTTATATAGAAGCGCTTTACATTATAGTGTATAGCCTTAGGTTGTTAACCCAAGGTTGTAATGTTGGAAACAAAGGAGGCAGGACGATATGGATAGAAAGAAATTCGACAAAGAGAGCGTAGTACCTATGACCTGCTTGAGACCACAGACCATGCTGGACGAGGTGGATAAGATGTTCAATCGCCTTAGGTTCGGAATCGAAGACTTCTGGTTCCCGTCGATGGCGGTCGGCGGGGCCAGAGTCCCGATGATCGATGTCAAGGACGAGGGCGATCACTACCTGGTCGAAGCAGAAGTGCCGGGCATGACCAGGGAGAACGTCGATATCGAGCTGGGCGAGGATAGCCTCGAGATCAAGGCGAAGAAGGAAGAAGAGAAGGAAGAGAATGTGGAAGGTTACATCCGCAAGGAGAGGGGTTCCCTCAGCTTCTACAGGAGACTTCCGCTGCCCGAAGATGCAAACAAAGACCTCATCGAGGCAAAGATGGAGGACGGCATCCTGAAGATCTCGATCCCGAAGGTAGATAAGCCTGAAGATAAGAAGAGAAAGGTGGAGATCAAATAAGAGCTCCACGCATGAAGAACAAGGAAGTGAGTTGAGCAATGGATTCGTCGGAGAAGGTTCTAAAGGTCGCCGAAGCGAAGTCGAAGGACGCGGGCAGAGGTATCGCCCGCGTCGACCCCGAAGTGCTAGGCGCTCTCGGGCTGACCGCAGGCGACGTCATTCAAATCGAGGGGAAGAAACGGACGGTCGCCATAGTCTGGCCAGGGTACCCTGAGGATGCGAATCGAGGGACCATCAGAATAGACGGCACAATCAGGAGGAACGCGCAGACGAGCATAGACGAGAAGGTGGCGATCAAGAAGGTCATCGTGAAGGAGGCTCAGAAGATCACTTTCGCTCCGACGGAACCATTGAGGATAATGGGAGGGGAGGAGTACCTGAGCCAGGCCTTGGAAGGCAGGGCCGTCACGAGAGGCGACGTCATCGAAATCAATGTCATGGGAAGGAGGATCGACCTCGTTGTCGTCTCCTTCGTTCCGTCATCGGACGCTGTCATCGTGCAGCGCGACACGGAGGTCAAGATCGGTGAGAAGCCGGTGAAAGATGGGACAAGCAACATACCGAAGGTCGCGTACGAGGACATCGGCGGCCTGAGCGACGAGGTCAAGAAGGTCAGGGAGATGATCGAATTGCCCCTCAGGCATCCCGAGCTGTTCGAGCGCCTCGGCGTTGAGGCGCCAAAAGGAGTCCTGCTCCATGGGCCTCCGGGCACCGGAAAGACCCTCCTTGCCAAGGCCGTGGCTGGAGAGACAACCGCCAACTTCATCTCCATAGGCGGCCCGGAGATAATGAGCAAGTTCTACGGGGAGAGCGAGGAACGGTTGAGGGAGATATTCAAAGAGGCCGAGGAGAACGCTCCCAGCATCATATTCATCGATGAGATAGATTCTATCGCCCCGAAGCGGGACGAGGTGACAGGAGAGACTGAGAGAAGGGTGGTAGCGCAGCTCCTTGCCCTCATGGACGGATTGGAGTCGAGAGGAAAGGTCGTGGTGATAGGCGCCACCAACAGGCCGAACGCCCTCGACCCGGCCATAAGGAGACCGGGCAGGTTCGACAGGGAGATAGAGATCAGCATACCGAACCGTAACGGAAGGCTCGAGATACTCCAGATACACACTAGAGGCATGCCCCTGAACGCAGATGTCAATCTAGAGAAGCTGGCCGACCTCACGCATGGCTACGCGGGTGCCGACCTTGCGGCTCTGTGCAAGGAAGCTGCGATGCACTCGCTCCGGAGAATAGTCCCGGAGCTGGACCTCGAGATGGAGAGCATCCCGATGGAGATACTGAACAAGATAAACGTCAAGAGGGACGACTTCTTCGCGGCTCTCAGAGAGATGCAACCGTCGAGCCTCAGGGAGGTCTTGATCGAATCCCCCAATCTGAAGTGGGAGGAGATCGGAGGTCTGGAGGATGCGAAGAGAGAGCTGCGGGAGGCCGTCGAATGGCCTCTGAAGTACGGCCAGCTGTTCGACTATATGAACGCGATTCCACCCAAGGGAATACTCCTTTACGGAGCGCCCGGGACGGGGAAGACCATGCTCGCAAAGGCGGTGGCGACGGAGAGCGAGGCGAACTTCATAAACGTCAAGGGTCCTGAGTTCCTGAGCAAGTGGGTCGGAGAGAGCGAAAAGGCCGTCAGAGAGACGTTCAGAAAGGCGAGGCAGGCCGCCCCGTGCATAGTGTTCATGGACGAGGTCGATTCCATCGCCCCCGTAAGGGGCGGGAATTTCGACAGTCACGTCACCGAGAGAGTAATAAGTCAGCTGCTGACCGAGATGGACGGACTTGAAAGCCTGCACAACGTCGTCGTCATAGCGGCGACGAACAGGCCGGACATGATAGACCCGGCGCTCCTCAGACCTGGGAGGTTCGATCGCTTGGTACACATCTCGATGCCCGATCTCGAGGGCAGGAAGAAGATACTGGAGATCCACATGAAGAAGAAGCCACTGACCGAGGACGTGGACATCGCGGATATCGCCAAGAAGACCGAGGGGTACAGCGGCGCTGACCTATCCGCACTCGCGAACGAGGCGGTCATGCTCGCGATCCGCGGGATCGTTGCGAAAGGCGGGGACCTATCGCAGGAATCCCTGCAGAAGGAGAGGGTGAGCATGAAGAACTTCCTCGACGCGATGGAGAAGGTGAGGCCCACATCCCGTACCGACCTGACCAGATACGACAAGATCATAAAGGACTTCGAGTACGTCAGGTGATGAACATGAGGAAGAATGACGACAACAAGAAAGGGAGACCGTGGGACGACGTCTTCGGAAGCTTTGACGAGGAGTTCGAAGAAATGAAAGAAAGGATGGACAGGCTCATGGAACGACTGACGACCGGAGCCGCTCCGCTCGACAACGAGCCGATGATCTATGGCTTCTCGATGAGGATCGGTCCTGACGGCAAACCTCGTATCCAGCAGTTCGGGAATACCGCGGCGGAGAACGAAGCGCCGTCGACCAGGGAGCCCCTCACCGACGTGATCGAGGAAGAGGACAAGGTGAGGATCGTCGTCGAGCTGCCCGGTGTCGAGAAGGAGGACATACACCTCCACGCGACGGCTAAGGCCTTGGAAATCGATGTGGACAACCATGGTCGCAGATTCAGCAAGCACCTGGACCTGCCGTGCGAGGTCAAGGGGGACAATGCAAAGGCCACTTACAAGAACGGCGTGCTCCAGATACTCCTCGAACGGTCTTCCAGAAGGAATAAGAAGAAAGAGATCAGGATCGAGTGAGCGGGACGATCCCGTCACCTCCGCATCTCATTCTTTCCTTCTTGTTTTTCGCGAGTCGCCGATCTGACATCTCTGGGACATGCCGAACCATTTGCGTTCCGAAATGCCCCGTCCTGTTCCGCAAGCCATCAGGGATCGCATGCTGACAAGGATTATATAGAAGCTCAACTTGTTAATGGGCGTGCACAGGGAAGAGCTGACAGAGAGCGTCAGGGACATACTAGCAAAGGCGGGATTCTATGTCTCGAGGCCCATCGTCATGCGCAACGTGAGTTTTGACGTTGTTGCAAGGAGGGACCGGGCGCTCCTGATAATGAAGATCCTCAGCAACGTGGATGCTTTCTCGAAGGAGAACGCCGAGGAGCTCAAGGTGCTCGCGGAGGCACTGGAGGCCTCACCACTGGCCATCGGCGAGAGGTCTGGTTCGGGAGAAATCGAGGAAGGCATCGTGTACTCCAGGTTCGGAATCCCGATCATATCGGTCGACACCCTCTCAGATTATGTGCTGAAGGGCGTCCCACCGTTCATCTTCGCGGCCCCGGGCGGTCTGTACGTGAAGCTCGACAGCGAGATGCTCAGGAAGCTGAGAGAGGAGAGGAGCATCAGCCTCGGCACACTGGCGGAGGTCGCAGGCGTGTCGAGGAGGACCATACAGATGTACGAGTCCGGCATGGGCGCCATGATCGATGTGGCTTCTAGGCTCGAGGAGTTCCTGAAAGAACTCTTGGTCGTTCCTTTGGACCCTTTCACCTACACACCGGAGACGGAGCAACGCCTGGTCGATCTGGACAAGCTGGACATCTTCGGGCAGGAGATATTCGGGATACTCGACCGCCTCGGTTACTCAATAGTGCCGACCGTCAAGTGCCCCTTCGAGGCGCTCACGAGCAACGAACGCGCACTGATCCTGACCGGGCTGGGAAAGGACGAGAGCAAGCTCGTCGAGAAAGCGCGCATCGTCGGGGACATCTCGAAGATAACGGAACACAAATCGGTGATTTTCATAGAATGCGTGAAGAGCAAGCGCAGCATCGGCGGAACCCCGCTCGTCGGAAAGGACGAGCTCAAGAAGATGGATGAGTCGGACAAGCTGTTCGATCTGGTGATCTCCAGAAGTGGGTCGGATGAGAAGCGTTGAACTGAACGGGTCGGTCATCAACATCCTCCCCGTCGTGAAAGGCCTGGTCTCGGAGGAGGAGTCCGTTGCGAATGCCTTCATTGATATCAGTCCGGATGTCGTCGCCGTTTCGATCTCCAAAGAGGAGCTAGAGGGGCTCAGAAGGAAGGAGGATTACGACAAGTACGAGCCTAGCTCTCTCGAGATCGCCTACGCCGAGAACCTGTCAATCTTCGGCAAGGTCGAGATCCCTCCCCCGTGTTACGTCAAGAGCCTGGAGTTGTGCGATAAAGACAAGGTGCCAATCATCGCGATAGACATGGACGAAGAGAGCTTCTCCGACACGTTCTGCGACAGCGTAGGCGGCCTCGATCTGCTCAGAGAGTCGCTATTCGCGAGGAAAGCCTGGAAGAAGAGGTTCGACCTCTCGTCGCCTGAGAGTTTCGTCATCGACTGGGACCGGAGGGTGAACAGAGCCAGCGGGTTCAGGGAGCTCGAACGCGCGAGAGAGAAGTATATGGCCGAGGCGTTGGCCGATGCCGCGCGATCCTACAAGAGAATCCTGGCGGTGGTGGAGTGCGAGAGAGCTGAAGGTGTTATCGGAGATCTGGAGACACCGCCGCAGCCGGATAGAGTTTAAATAGCCAGTAAACGATGAGAATCGTATGGATGGGGGTCCTGAGGCGGAGCAGCTGGATGGACTTTTTTTCTCGCAAGATCAACGAATTCGTCGCCTTCCCAGAGAAGACCCGCCTTCCCCCCCCACTTGGGATGCTTTTCTATGTTGTAATACTTGCACTTGTCCGGGATCTCTTGGAGTGCTTTCTTCTTGACCATCAATTCGTGCACGCCCCCAACCTTTGAGGATCGTGCGAAGGAATGCGGCCCCCATATACGCTCCAGCGCTGAAGCCAGTAAAGAGATGAAGCTGAACAGCGCTCCAGTTCCTTGGGAGGAGGAGGACGCCTCCGATGAAGGCGAGACCCCTTATGATGGCGAAGGAGAATGTCAGTAGCAGAAGAAGCTGGTGCATTTCTTGACCTTCCTGAAGAAAGGTGGTACCGGATAGGAATGTCATATACTTGTTCATGATTGAACATCTGGATTCCTCATCCCTTGGACCTAGAAACACTTAACTGGGCTACTTTCGCATCCTGAACCTAGAGGTGTTATCTGATGAACGGCAAGGAACTCAAGGAAAAGCTTGTAATCAATCTAGATTCTATGGTCGAGTCCGCTAGCGAGAGGATCGTGAGTAAGACGTTCCTGGACAAACAAGAAGCCAACGTGGGACTTTTCTGCATGGTGAAGGAGCAGAGCCTGTCCGAGCACACCTCCACGGTGCCAGCGATGATACAGGCAATGAAGGAGGCGCAGATCAAGCTTGGGAAACAGGATCACGAATGCGGCTCCGGTGATCGCATATACATGCCCGCCAGCCGTGATCATGCGCTGCTGGCAGAAGAAGACTTCGTTTTCCTATTGACTTTGTTCAAGGGCAGCGAGGATTGACAAGCAAAATGAAGGATGCCTGGATCCCCCATTTTTCATTAGTGGCTTTGTTGATGGCATGCTAAAAGTGGCTCCCCGCCGATACGGGTGTTTGCATACATTCCGAAGGCGGGAGAACCATGTACCATATAGGTCTGGACATTCATAAAAAGCACACTCAGGCATGCGTGATGGACGAAAGCGGAAGGGTGCTGTCGAACGAGCGGTTCCCTTCCACGCCGGAGGGACTGGATGAATTCCTGAGCGGATTCGAGCAGGCGAAGTTCGTGCTCGAGTCCACCGGGATCTGGGAGTTCATCTACGAAGGCATCGAAAGAAGGGGGTTCGAGGTGGTTCTGGCTCATCCTATGAAAGTGAGGGTGATCGCGGAAGCGAAGGTGAAGACGGACAAGGTGGACGCCGAGATCTTGGCTCACCTTCTCCGTGCCGACCTTGTGCCTCGGTCGTATGTCCCCTCGCGGGACATACGGGATCTGAGGCAGCTGGTACGCCAGCGGGCGTACTTGGTTCAGAGAGCGACATCGTTCAAGAATCGCATCCATGCGGAGCTGCTTCGCCGCGGGATAAGGAGGCCAGAGAAGTACGTCAAGCCCTTCACGCAGAAGAGCGCGGAATGGATGCGGTCGCTGGGTATTTCGACGATCGATGCGAACCTGGACTGTCTGGAGACGCTTCAACAACAGATCGGGCAGCTCAACGACGAGCTGCTTCGGGAGTTCGATCGGAGAAGGGAAGCGCAGCTCATCGCCACGATACCCGGCATCGGGTACTACGGAGCGTTGTTGATCTTCGCTGAGATCGCGGACATTCGAAGGTTCAGGGATCCTGAGAACCTATGCTCCTACGCCGGCCTGACGCCGACTGTGAACCAGTCGGCATCCTCCGTTCACTACGGAGGAGTGAGCAGGGAGGGATCGAAGTATCTGAGGTGGATATTGACGGAGAGTGCGCACATTCATGTCTAGACTGAACCAGACTCGCGACTCTCGCGCTTCCATGCTCGAGTCAC
>Ga0315282_10010271_pt1 | contig 14717 bp, 9 predicted proteins | sample YL17G07_20_MG_FD_203693 | JGI IMG/M metagenome (GOLD analysis project Ga0315282, IMG submission 203693) | Sediment microbial communities from Yellowstone Lake, YNP, Wyoming, USA - YL17G07_20 | ecosystem: Environmental > Aquatic > Freshwater > Lake > Sediment | place: USA: Wyoming | collected...
GCCATCCTGGATGAGATCCCGGGTCCCCGCTACGTCGGTTGCGACAACCGGACAACGCGCCGCCAGCGCTTCCAGCACGACGTTCGGCATTCCTTCCCACCGGCTGGGGAGCACCAGAACATCCGCCTGCGACAGGAGTTCCGGGACCCGGTCGCTCTGTCCCGCAAACTGCACATTGCTCAGTGCCAGTCTATCCGCGAGGCGCACAAGCTTTTCCCGGTCAGGCCCATCGCCGACAATCAGGAACCGTGCCTCGACCCGGCGCAAAAGCTCACTCGCCGCGCGGAGCAACACGTCCACGCCCTTTTGTCTCGTCAGGCGCCCGATAAAGAGCACCGTCTTTGTACCGCTCGGCTTCTCGCCTCTTTGCCCCATGAACCTCTGAAGATCCACCGCGTTCGGAATGACCGCAAGCAGCCGTGCGTCGAAACCTCGCTCGATCATGTACTCCCGCAGGCCCCCGGAGTTGGTCAGGATGCACTCGGCGAGCCGCTGCGCGAGTCTCCCGACGAGGAGGTGCGACCGTCTGGGCTCCGCGACGCGGACGCCCCAGATCACCACGGGCACAGCCGCAACCGCCCCCGCGCACCCCCCGAGGAGATTCGCATGAAAGAGCCACGTGTGCAGGATGTCAGGACGGGTCTCACGGAGCCATTGGACGACGCGGCCAAACGCGCGCACGTCCGGCCACGCCCTCATGTGAATATCGGTGACCTCGATGCCGGCGGCGCCGAGATCCCGGCCGATCCTGCCCGGAGGCATCAGCGAGGCGACGGAGACGCCGAAACGCTCCCGGTCGAGTCCGGTCGCGAGCATCGCGAGGTTCCTCTCGGCGCCCCCGACGTCGAGGTCCGTGATCAGATAGCCAACCTGGATTCTCTTTCGGATCATCCGAGCACCGCAGATATTCTAACCCAACCGGAGCCGTTCGCAAAGGAATGCTTTTTTGTTGCCAGGGGTTCCGCGGCAAATAGACTATCCCCGGAGGAACCGACTGTGAAGCTCAGCGATTTCGATTACCACCTGCCTCAGGAACGGATCGCCCAGCGCCCGCTGGAGCACAGGGAAGAATCCCGACTCCTCGTGCTCCGTCGCAAAGATGGACGCATGGAGCATCGGCGATTCACCAACGTGGTCGAATACCTGCATGCGGGTGACGTGCTGGTCATCAACGACACGCGCGTGCTTCCGTGGAAGGTCACGGGACGGCGAGCCACGGGAGGCGCGATCGAAGGTCTTCTCATCGAAGCACGTCCGGACGGAACGTGGCTCGCGATGTTCAAATCGCACGGGAAGCTCGTCCCGCGGGAGCGGCTGAGGCTGCTCGACAGACGCCTGACCGCACATCTGGTGAGCCGGGACGACGAGGGCATCTGGACGATTCGTTTTGACGAGCCGGACGCGCCTCGGATTCTCGCCGAGTGCGGCCTTGCGCCGCTCCCCCCGTACATCAAGAGAACCGCGAGGGACGACGAACTCGCTGGACTGGACCGTCGACGTTACCAGACGGTCTTCGCGAGCCGCCCAGGGGCCATTGCCGCTCCCACCGCCGGGCTCCACTTCACCACCGAACTGCTCGATCGGGTCCGCGCCGGGGGAACCAAGGTCGTGACGCTCACGCTCCACGTCGGAGTCGGGACCTTCCACCCGGTGAAGGTCGAGAGGATCGAGGAGCATCGGATGCATCCCGAATGGTATGAACTGACGGGCGAGGCGGCGTCGGTCATCAACGAATGTCGCCGCTCAGGCGGGCGCGTCGTCGCGGTCGGGACGACGAGCGTCCGCGTGCTTGAAACCTGCGCCGACGAGCACGGAACCCTCGCCGGTTCCTCCGGCACGACGGACCTCTTCATCTATCCGCCCTATCGCTTCCGAGCGGTGGACGTGCTCATTACCAACTTCCACCTGCCCGAGAGCACGCTCCTGATGCTCGTGTGCGCGTTCGCGGGCCGCGAGCAGATATTTCACGCCTACGAAGAAGCCAAGCGGGCAGGGTACCGCTTCTTCAGCTACGGCGACGCGATGCTGATCCTGTGAAGAGTGATTGCCTTCAATTCCGAGGCGGGGCGTACACGTTTGAGACCGGCGAGCCTTCTTGACTGGGCCCCCTCACCCTGACCCTCTCCCCCTGAAGGAGGAGAAGGAGTGAGATGGTTGCTTCAACGTCGACGGGCGAGCAGGTCGTCGAGGAATCTGAGGGCGCCTTCGCGGTCGGAGAATTTCCCTTCGAGTTGGGCGTTGTAGACTTCGTCGAGGATTTCCTTGAAGACGGGTCCCGGCGCGAGCCCGCGTGCGATGAGGTCGTCCCCCGACGCCATCGGCTTCATCGGAGGCTTCTCCTCGCGGAACTTCCAGTACTCCCCCATGACGAACCGGTAGTTGTCGAGGTCCCCGGCGGAAGCGAGGGCGTCGATGCGGTGAAGCTCGGCGAGGTCCTCGAACAAAGGCTCGCTCATCAGCTTCTTGAGCGTGCTGAGCTTCATCTTCTTAGCGTCGCGGAAGCGCATGTGGTTCTTGACGAGCCAGACGACCACCTCGCGCTCGCGGTTCGAGAGACGCAGTCTCCGGCAGATGTCGTCGGCCAGCTCCGCACCGGTCTTTTCGTGGACGACGAACCCCTTCGAACCGGCGGTCGGCGGCTTCCCCACGTCGTGCAGGAGCAGTGCGAGGACCAGTTCCCAGCGCGCATCCTCCGCCTTCTCGAGGCATCGCAGCGTGTGGACGAAGACGTCGCCCTCGGGATGCCAATCCTCGCTCTGAGCGACCCCCTTCATCGCGCTGACTTCGCTCAGGATGTGCGGAAGCAGGCCGAGTTCGTCGAGGAGTCGCACGGCCTTGGCCCGCGAGCGGTCGGTCAGCATGAAGCGAAGCTCCGCGGCGACGCGCTCGGGACTGACGGTGACGATCTGCGGGGTGAGTTCCAGAATGGCGGCGCGCGTCGCCGGCTCGATGTCGAAGTCGAAGCGTGCGGCGAACCGCACCGCGCGCACGAGTCTCAGCCGGTCCTCCTCAAAGCGCTTGCGCGGCTCGCCGATCGCCCGGATGAGGTGCGCCTCCAGGTCCTTCCGCCCGCCGACCAGATCGATCAGCCGGTCCTCCACCGGGTCATACATCATCCCGTTGATGGTGAAGTCTCTCCGCCGGACATCGCCTTCGACGTCGGTGAAGGCGACCGTTTCGGGATGCCGGCCGTCGGTGTAGGGACCGTCGGAGCGGAAGGTCGCCAGTTCGAACTGGTGTCCGTCCTCGATGACGAGGACGACCCCGAACTGCTCGCCCACGGGGACGGTCTTCGGGAAGAGGGCACGGATGGCCTCGGGCCGGGCGGAGGTTGCGACGTCGTAGTCGGCGGGTTCGACGCCCCTCAGCATGTCGCGCACGCAGCCCCCCGCGAAATAGGCCGCATGGCCCGACGCCTGGAGCGTCTTCACGATCCGCGTGGCTAGCTCACGTAGACTCAAGGGGTCCTCCCGGTTTGACGGCCGGCTCGGCCTGTGCCGGGCGGGTGCGGTTGGCCAGGAACAGTTCGAACGCCGCAATGCCGATGATCAGCAGAAACACGTAACCGGAAAGCGGATGTCCCTCGCGGAGTCTCATCCGCTCGGATGCGAGCTGCTCCGGGGAACGCACCAGGAGAAGCCGCGCGGGACCGAGCCTGTCCCGCAGCACCGCGTCGCTCACCCGTGAAAGGTCCGACTCGCGCGTGTCCGGGTTCACCACGAAATAGTCCTCGCCCTGCTTCGGCCCGGAAAGCACGTAGTGATAGATGCCGGGACGCCAGGTGTCCTGGAAGAGGACGTAATTCCCGGAGGCGTCATGGGTGGACCTCTTGACTTCCATGAGTCCCGGGCGCACCTCGACCGACACCGTGACCTCTCCCTGCACGTCGGCGAAGTCGAACCGTTTCGGCTGGCCGGCGAGCACCGATTCGAGTCTCCCCGTCTTTCCGGTGACCGCGTAGATCATCTCGTGGAGGATGGGGACGAAGACCTTGGTTGCCGGGAAGTTCGTCCAGCCGGTGGTCGCCGGGACGGAGAAGAAGAACACCTCGCCTTCGCCGATGCGTGCGGAGGCAAGGAGCGGGGCGGACTTCGGCACGACGTTCTCGCCCTGGAGTTCCGCGAGCACCTGGACCTTCGAGCCGTCGTAGCCGTCGATGGGGAAGAAGCGGTAGGCCCGCACGCGCTCAAACAGTTCCGGAGACACCGCCTTGAGCCGCGCGAAGCCGCTCCAGCCGAAGTCGGGCGGCCGCATCTGCCAGAACTCCTGACGCTTCTCCACGTCTCCCACCGCCGCACGCAGAGTCGCCGGGAAGAGTCCCGTCCCTTCGCCTGAGAACACGCCCGAGTACCGTGCGGGATCGACGTGGTCGCCCACGAAGAGGACGAGCATCCCGCCGGTCTCGACGTAGTGTCGGAGTTTCTTGACCGCGGCGGCATCGAGCTGTCTCAGGTTCAGGAGGAAGACGGCGCCGAACTGTTCGAGGGGGAGCGTATCGAGCTCGGAGAGGAGGCGCGGGCTCGGTTCGATGGGACTGAGGGTTTCGGTGTCGCCGGCGACGTGCGGGTCGAGCGCCCGGACGAGGAAGTAACTCTCATCCAGATACCGGATCGCCGCCTGCTCGTCCCGCAGGACCAGCACATGGATGCGGTCACCCACGCCGATCCGGAAATTATACCGGTTGTCCACGTCCAGGGAATCGTCACTGAGCTGCACCCACCCGGTGACCGTCTTCGCCTCGCCGAAGGGATACGTGAAGGAGACCTGGGTCCGAGCGCGGCCCTGGACGGTGACGCGCTGCTCCTTGACGGCCTGTCGGTCCACGTAGAGGGTGACGCGCGCGTCCCGGATCTCGCTTTCGGTCGGGTTGAAGACTTCGGCGGCGAGGGTGGAGAGTCTCCCGCCGACGCGGGGTCCGCCCTTGAGCGTGAGACCCGTCACGGCCAGGTTCATCACCGCCTCCTGGCCGCAGTCGTAGACGATGAGGGGAACGTTCTCTTGCGTGCGCACCGCAGACGCCAGGTCCCCCTCGAGCGATTTCCCCTGGAGATCGGTGAGGACGACGACTTCGCGGTTGGCGTCTTTCGAGGTCCGGATGACCTCGAACGCACGGTTGACGGCGGAGATGAGACTGCTGTATCCCGCGAAGATTTCCCCCTGTGCGATGGAGGAGTGGACGTCGTTGAGCCGGTGGGTCAGCTCGACGGTGTCGCCGGCGTGCGGGCCGCCGGTGAGGAGGAGTGCGACGGAATCCCGCTCCGACATCTCGCGCACCAGTCCCCTGGCGATGTCCTTGGCGACGGCGAAACGCTCCACCCCCTGCTGGCGGGTCGCCATGCTGTAGGAATTGTCGAGGACGATGACGGTGCTCGTCGGGCCGGATCCCGCCGCCAGCGACGACCGGAAGAACGGCCTCGCCAGCGCTAGAGCCAGGAGTCCCAGGAGAAGCATGCGGAAGAGGAGGAGCAGGAGATTCTCGATGCGCTTCCGTCGTGCGGTCTTGCGGACGCACATCTGAAGGAACCGGATCGTGCTGAAGAAGACCTGTGGCGCCCGACGCTGGTAGAAGAGATGGATGATCACCGGGATGGCGGCAAGGGCCGCCCCCAGCAGAAAAATCGGCGCCAGGAAAAAGTCGCTCATCAGCTGTACCTCTTCCTCCGGCCGAGGTAGGCCGTCAGCATCAGGTCATACGGCACCGACGTGTCGGTCACGACGTACTCGACGAGACTCTCCGAGCAGTCCTTGCGGTACTCGTTGATGAAGGACCGGATCTGGGCGAGGTACTCCTCGCGCACGTACCGCGGGTCCACCTGCAGGCGAGCACCGGTCTCCATGTCCACAAACTGCGTCAGGCGCTCGAACGGGAATTCCAGCTCCGTCTTGTCGAAGAGGTGAAAGATGATGACCTCGTGGTGTTTGTGCCGGAAATGTCGGAGCGCCCGCATGACCTCCTTCTCGTCGTCGTAGAGGTCGGAGATGATGATGATGAGTCCGCGCCGCTTGATCGTCTCGGCGAGGTGGTGGAAGATGTTGCTGACGCGCGTGAGGTCCCCCGCTTCGACCTCTTCGAGCCTCCGCAAGAGCACGTTCAGGTGCACCATGGTCCCGCGAGGGGGGATGTAGTGCCGGATCTCGTTGTCGAAGGTCGCGAGTCCGACGGAATCCTGCTGCCGGACCATGAGATAGGCCAGGGACGCCGCAAGGTAACATCCGTACTCGAGCTTCGTGAGCCGCTCTCCCGCCCCGTAGCCCATGGAGCCCGAGGTGTCCAGCAGGATGTGGCACCGGAGGTTGGTCTCCTCCTCGAACTGCTTCACGAAGTAGCGGTCGGTGCGCGCCAGCGCCAGCCAGTCGATGTAGCGGATGTTGTCCCCGGGCGTGTATTCCCGGTGCTCGGAGAACTCCACGGAGAACCCGTGGTAGGGACTGCGGTGCAGACCGCTGATGAACCCCTCGACCACCGAACGCGCCGCTAGGTTCATGTTCTTGAGCCTGGCCACCGTCTCGGGCTTCAGATATCGATATCCGTGTGACTCGGACATCAGCACCCCCTACCCACCAGGAACGTGAGCGACGTGCCGCCGTAGCTGCGACGGTCGCTCACTCGATAGCTTGTCCCCTCCTCAGCGACAGTGGACCGCCGGTCGTGTTGGAGGACCGCTATCCCGCGTTTCCCTTCGACGATCCCCTCGGTCCACAGGAGTTCGAGAAGCAGTGCGAGTTTCGAGCCCGCGCCGACGCTCCGGGTCAGGTCATAGGGCGGGTCGATGAACACGAGGTCGAACGGGCCGCCGAGCGAGAGAAGACGTTTCGGACTCGTCAGCAGGTCGAAACACAGGATCCTGGTCCTGTCGGCGAGCCCGAGAGCTCCGGCGTTCCGGCGGACGACCTCGACGGCACGCCGGTCCTTGTCCACAAAGGCCGCGCTATCCGCCCCGCGGCTGAGCGCCTCGAGCCCCAGACTTCCCGTCCCCGCGAAAAGGTCCAGCACCTTCGCCTGCGCCAGGCGTGGTCCGAGGATGTTGAAGAGTGCCTGGCGAACCCGGTCGGACGTGGGCCGGACAAGTCGTCCGGGAAGCGTCTTCAGAATCCGACTGCGGTGCGTCCCCCCGGTGATGCGCATCCGTCCTCCTTTTGAACACCGCTTGGGGTCCGGGGTGTCGGCCTTCCGACCCCGCACCCGAAGCGCAGATTATACAACGGCCGCCGCCCGCTCGGCAACGTCAAATACCCCGTGAGGAAGTCGCTTATCCTTGACCGTGGGCCTTTCCGACTTATAATGAATATAGTCGTGCAGGTCTCCTCTTTCACCGCTTGAGTGCGGATCGATGACATGACGCGTGATCGACGCCACAAGTTGTCCTTTGCCCTTCGACTTCTGCTTCTGCTTGGGTGTCTTTCGGCCGGCGGAGCGGGACTCGTCCGCGCGGACGTCGTCCATCTCAAGACGGGAGGCACGCTCCGCGGCGAGATCATCAAGCAGGACGACGCTACCATCACGCTGCGCGTCCCGTACGGGACGGTGATCATCGAGATGGTCCACGTGAAGTCGATCGAGAAGGAGGACGCCCTCAAGACACTGCTGGGCGACGCCGACGCCCTGATAAAGAACAAGGAGTTCGACGCGGCCGCGGAGAAGCTCGAGGGAATCCTCAAGCAATACCCGGACAGTGCGACGGCCTGCGAGAAGCTGGTGGGTCTATACGGGCGACGGGCCGAATCGCTTCGCGAACAGGGACAGCTGCTGGAAGCCGACAAGCTGGACCGGCGGATCCTGGAGCTGGCTCCCGGCGACGAGGAAGCCCTCATCCGCACGAAGGAAGTGGACAGGATCCGCGCCGATGCGGTCGCCGCCCAGAAGGAGGCAAGACTTCTGGTTTCGCTCGAGCGGTATCGTGAGGCGCTGGAGATCTTCGACGGGCTGGCGACGTTCGTGGCGGGCTCGGCGGAAGAGAACCGCCGGTACATCGCGGAAGCCCACGCAGGGTACGGACGCCGGCTGCTCGAGTTCAAACGCTTCGAAGCGGCCCGGTCTCACTACGAGCAGGCACTCAAGCTGGAGCCTGCCCTGCTCTCGGAGCTCCGGAACGAGGTGGTCATTGCCCGATTCTCCCCCATCGTCATGGAGATCAACGAGAAGGGGAGAACGCTTTTGCAGGCCCGGTGGGAAGCGCTTGCCGCCCAGCTGAGGGCGCTCATCGCACTCGACAAGGACAACCTGCACCTCCACTACGCTCTCGGGGTCTGCTGTCACGAGCTCCAGCAGTACGCGGAGGCGGCGATCGAGTATGCCCGCGTGACGGGTGAGAAGCCGGACCTCGCCAAGCTGCCGGAGTCGCTCGGCCCGCTCCAGATGAGCGCCAAGAAGAAGACCGAGGGATCTCCGATCATCCTTTCGTTCGCGCAAGCGCGCTTCACCTCGGTCCGGCCCGGGCCCCCGCAGATCCTCGAAACGACCCACTTCATCATTCACCACAACAACGACGAGCTGGCGCTCCTGGTGGCACGCGGGGCGGAATACTACCTCCAGAGGAACTACAAGGTCTTCCTCGACGAGATGCCCGAAAAGCCGTGGCCCAAAAAATGCCATATCTACATCTACCGTACGAAGGAGGAGTACCTGAAGAACAGCCGGCAGGCCGCCTGGTCTCCGGCGATGGCCAGCACCAGTGCCATCGGCGGCGTGTTCGAAAACCACTACATCATGACCTATCAGACCGTGGATGAACTGCTTCCGTCACACCTGTCTCACGAGATCATGCACATCATTCAGAGCGGGATCGTGTCGTACAGCAGCGGGACGCCGACGTGGCTGCGCGAGGGGCTCGCCGTCGGGCAGGAGCCGTGGTTCAAGCGGATGCGGATGGCGAGGGTCATCCGGGAAACCCGGCAGAAAGGGGGACTCCTCGAGCTGGACCAGATCCTGGGCCAGCAGGGCTACCCGGATCCGGAGCAGGTGAACCTCTTCTATGCCCAGTCGTATGCTCTGGTGGAAGCCCTCCAGCGCTCGGGCAGCAAACAGCAGTTCGTGGAATTCTGCCGACAGGTCATCAACGCGAAACCGCTCGACGCGGTTCAAAGGGTCTACGGTCTCAGCCGGGACGGCCTGACGGCGAGCTGGAAAAAACACGAAGCCGACCTGGCTTCGCTTCTGGACGAACCTTGAAAAGTCCATACATTTGCGGGGTCCCCCGTATCGCCCCTCCACGCACATAGCTCTTGGCCGGATGTGCGGGGGCTGAAAACAAGAGACTCCTTGGCAGTGCCTGCGTCATAAGCCTGTCTGGTGTAAACCCTTACGACTATTGTTGTCCGTCGGCAAAGGGTATGTCCCCGCCTCCTTGTGCGTCATTTTCCCTTTAGTCCATCCGACCTTCCTTCCGATTCAATTGTCAAGCCGGCAGAAGACAGATGCCGCAGGGCATCCCGGCGCGACCTCGACTACCCCGGAGGAAGTTCGCAGAATGACCTCTCCGAAAGATCTCACGCCCTCGAGTCCGAGGGAGGACATCCAGGTGGTTCAGGCCCTTCTTGCCGAAGTGCAGGAAGTGGTTCATTCGCTCACCAAGACCTTGAAGATATTCCGCACGTACCCCAGAGACAACAGCACCAGCATCAGCGCGGTGGACGAACTCACCCGCACCTTGTGCACATACCTGGGACGACGTCAGAAGCTGGAACTCTTCGTGGAGCGTCACGAGCTCCAGTGGCAGGGCGTCCCGGTCTATTCCGAGCGGGACCAGCGAAAAAGTTTTGCCCTCAAGCTGGACCTGAACGGCGTCCGGCGACTCGTGTTCTATAACGGACTGGGCCGGCTGGAGGTAACGGGTCTCCTGGAAGCACTCACCGCGGAGCTGGATGAGCAGAGTCTCGAAGACGACCTGGTCACGCTCCTGTGGGAAAAGCAGCTCTCGCACATCAAGGTCTACGTGCTGGACGAGATGTCCGGGGGTCACGACGGGTTCGACGCAAGTCTTTTACCCTCCGACGATCTGGAGGGAGCCCCCGAGGACGGCGTGAGTGAGGGAAGCTCCCAGAAGTCTTCACCGGCCCCCTCCTCCGACGGGACCCGTGGCGGGGAGCCGCTTCTGCCGACGATCTGCGCCGCCACCAAGGCCAAGCTGCATCCTCTCACCGAGGAACAGGCCGGCGCCCTTCGCGAAACGACCGAAAAAGAGGCCTCCCACGATGTCTCCGAGGACTTCACGGAGATCCTGTTCGACATCCTCCAGACCGAGCCCCAGGAGGAACTCCTCGGCAACATCCTCAAGGTTCTGATTGACCTGGTGATGATGTACGTGAAGGGCGCCCTCTTCGCACGGTCGGCGGACATCCTGGGACGATTGCGGGCCCTCGCCGCAGACGAGGAGACTGCAAAGGATCTTCGTGCCAGAGTCACCGAGCAGCTCCAGTTGCTGGCCGACCCCACCTGCATCACAGCCATCCTGGAGACACTTCAGGATCAGGCAGGCGTCAGCCAGGAGGAACTTTCGCGCTTCCTCATGATGCTGCCGGCGGCGGCGGCTTCGGAGCTGTGTGCGCTGATGAAATGCGAGCCGTACAGGGACACCGTACGTTCGGCCATCATGTACCTGGCCAAGGACGACCCGAAGGTCCTAGCGTCCAAGCTGGCCTCCATGGACATTCAAACGGCGGAAAATGTTCTGACGATGCTCGAAGAGGTGGCACAGCCGGAGCTGATCCAGGCCATGTTCCGTCCGCTGACGGACGCGGAGGGTCCGGTGAAACTAGCCTCGGTCAATCTCCTGTCCAGGCTGAAGGGAACGGTGGCACGGGACCTGCTGCTGAGCTACGTCGCCAGCGGAGACGCGACGCTCCGGAAGGCCGCCCTCAAGGCTCTCGGGGGCTTCGGCGAATTCCCCGGACCCGCCACGGCGCTCCGCCAGCAGGTGATGGACCGCAACCTCCATGCCCGCACACTCGACGAGAAAAAATCCCTCCTCGTGACGATCGCGAAGCTCGAATCGCGTCACGCCGTCGAGTTCCTGGGGAACCTCCTGGCAGCGAGGAGATGGTTTGAGAAGCGCAGCCACGCCGAGACACGGGCATGTGCGGCGTTGGCTCTCGGAGAGATCGATGACGACCGGGCACGCGACATCCTCGCACGACACACCTCCGACAAGGCGGAAACCGTTCGGACGGCCACACACCTCGCACTCAGTCGCAGCATGAAAACTGCCGCCGCCGTGGGGAGCCAGACATGACCGAAGCATTGAACCAGCAACTGGACCGGACCGCGAGCGACGGGAGCGGACACCCGGAAGAGCAGAAGCTGCGGCTCGAGTTCCTGAACACACTCCAAAGTCCCCAGCGGCAGGAACACCAGAAACTGCGGCTCGAGTTCCTGAACGCACTGCACGTCGCCTTCAAGGGTGCCCGCTTCTTCCCGCGGCAGAACGAATCGGTCATCAAGAAGACGGAACAGCTGCTGGGTCTCATCAAGAAGGTCATCGGCAGCGAAGGAGCCTGCGTCCTGGAGCACATTCACGGTTTCCTGATGCTCAACGGTTCCCGGCTCAAGACGGACGTCGTCGGCCTCATCCCCTACAACTTCATGATGGAGGCGATGACGAAACTCCGAACCGGGATGGTTTTGTTCGAGGCGACGGTCACGTTTGACGACTTGTGCAACTTCCTTTACATCTTCGCCAAGGTCGATCCGAAGGACCGGGGCGAGGACCCCTTCAAGATATTCGAGGACGGCATCAAGCGGCAGGGCCTGACGACCGTCAACATCGGCCGGGAGGACGAACAGACGCTCTCCGCCCGGAACGAGGACCTGAGACACCAATCGGTGGACATCTACTTCCGCTCGATTTCGGTCGCCAAGAACATCCTGCAGAACGCGCACGCGGGAAAGGCGGTCAACTTCCGACGGGCGAAACGCGCCGTCCAGACCATGGTGGACATCGCCGCGAAGGACGAGTTCTTCCTGCTCGCCCTCAGCACCATCAAGAACTACGACGAATACACCTACAACCATTCCACGAACGTGGCGGTGCTTTCTATCAGCTTCGGTCAGCACCTCGGCCTCACGAAGCAGCTTCTCGGGTCGCTCGGGATGGCGGCACTGCTCCACGACATCGGCAAGACCCGCGTCGACAAGGCCGTGCTCAACAAGACCGGCAAACTCGCGCGCGACGAGTGGGAGACGCTGAAGAGTCACCCGGTCCAGGGCGTCAAGCGACTGCTCCAGTCCGCCGAGATGAACGAACTGCTCATGCGCACGATCATCGTGGCGTTCCAGCACCACAAGCGCGTGGACCTGCAGGGGTATCCCGAAACCCGTTCGGAACATGATCTCAATCTCTTCAGCAAGATCGTCGCCATCGCCGACTGTTACGACGCACTCACCACGCCGCGTGTCTACCGCAGTCAAAGCTACTCCGCGGCCGAGGCCTTCGGCATCATGCTGGATGATACCGGCACAGTCTTCGACCCGGCACTCCTGAACGAATTCGTGCTGTTCCTCTCCCTCTACCCGGTGGGCACCATGCTGAAGCTCGATACCGGGGAATCGGCCCTGGTGTACCGCGCCAATCACGACATCGAGCTCCTGGACCGCCCGACGATCAAGATCATTACGGACACCCGAGGCCAGAAGATCGAGCCGTTCCTGGTCAGTTCGGCCGAAAAGGATGCCGACGGCAAGTACAAACGCAACGTCGCCGCGATCGACGCCCCGAGCAAGTACTTCAAGGACCTCGACCAGTACTTCAGCCTCCTGTGAAATCCCGCCAGGCAAGTGCGCCTGAACGTCAAGCCGCCTAGGCACATCTGCGGCCCTGGTTCAGCTCTATCCGGTTCCCCTTTCGCATGGCTTTTCCACAGTCGGTGTTGTTTTTTCCGAACATGACGTAAGCCATGCAACCGCCGCCGGTTAGGTTTCTCCGAGTGGATCAGCAATCGTCCGCGTGTTCATTTTTCCCAACAGGGCGGTTGCCCGCTTCCAGGCGGCCTGATTTTTCCTAAAACAAAATTCATCCCTAAGTTATTTGACATCATAAATTTAGGAAAATCCGCAACATCGAGGCCGAATTCTTCCCGCATTTGGCATGCAATTTGCTGCAAATCAAACTTGAGAGATCGTTGGACGACCGAGGGGAGACTTCGCAACTTCAACCCCGGGCAAGAGATTCGTAAAATCAGGTCATTCTTGCTGAAGGAGGGCGGGTTATGAAGCGCGTGATCGTGGCAATCGCTATTGTGCTCTCTTTAGCGGCATCCCTGTGGGCGGATCAGGTGATCCTTAACTACACCGAGCCCGGCGCGAAGATCAGCGGCGTGTTCGGGTCGAATGAACTCCGGAACTTCGGCGGCAACGCGCCGAGCGCCTACCTGGGGCTGTGGCCCGGCACCATTTGGGGTCCCGATCCTGATAATGGCTACAACGAATGGGGTGATGTCTATATCCCACTGTACTATGTTCCGCTGCCTGACTGCGTGATCGGCAAGACGATCACCAGTGCCACGTTCCACGCTCACGAGACCTACTATGACGTATCCATAGATAACATTGCGCTGCGCCGGCTTGACCATCCGGGCGCATGGGACGTCGGGGACGGAACCTGGGCAAAGCGCTGGGGTGCGGAACCCGCCAACTATTCCAACGGCGTCAACACCTGGTACATCCATTATGACTGCGTGACGGATGTCGGCACGAACTGGGCCGGAAACCCCGGCCACGACGTCAACGCTGAAATCTACAGCGCCGTCAAAGAAGAGATCGACTGGTCGGCCGTTCCCGCTGGCGAGAACGGTACCTGGGACGTCACACTGCTCGTGCAGAAGTGGGCCAGCGGAGAGTGGGCCAACAAGGGGTTTACCCTCTGGGGCGAATACGGGATCTGGGTTTCGGGCTACCCCGGGTATAGATCCAGGCTGAATAGCCCTGAACTGACGATCGACTTCTCCACGCCCATCCCCGAACCGGCAACCATCGTTCTTTTCGGCACGGGCGTCTGGACTGCCATCGGCGTCCTCAGGCGCCGCCGGATGAGATAGATGTGAACTGAGGGAACGCACGAAGGGGGTCCCGCAGCGGGAGCCCCTTGCTTTTTCTCTCTCGGTTCGCAGTCCGTTCGCCCTTCCCTGTCGATCTGCGTCCTGCCCCAGAGCCGGTTCACCCCACGCAGGCAGCGGGAGCCTCCTTTTTTTGCTGTGCAATCTCGCGCGCATGCGGTACAATACCGGATGAGCGGATAACCCTCAAACCAGAGGATGAGAACGCATGCGACGGGTCACACTGATCGCCGCGATGACCGTCCTGTTTTGCTGTGGGGTCGTCGCTAGCGGAGAGGAAGTTTCCCGCAAACGCATCGCCTGGACCATCGAAGAAGGTGTGGACTACCTCATCACGCAGCAGCAGGCGGACGGGAGCTGGGGTTCGGTCGGCCCCAAGGAGGAAATCGGGGGACTGCCCGTGGCCAAGGCGGCACTCGTCACGTTGGCACTCATGCACGCCAATCTGCCCAAGGGTGCCGACTCGCAGAACAAGGGCTTCGCCTACGTCACCCAGCACGAGCCGGAGCTGATGACCTACGCCGCCGGCGCCGTCCTCAGCATGCTCTACAAACAGGGACACCCCGAAAAGTTCGCTCCGCTCATCGACGAATACATCTACCGGCTGATTCGCTCACAGAAGCTGACGGGCGTCCAGGCCGGTTCCTGGGGATACCACCTCATCCCGTTCG
>Ga0315282_10010272_pt1 | contig 14715 bp, 16 predicted proteins | sample YL17G07_20_MG_FD_203693 | JGI IMG/M metagenome (GOLD analysis project Ga0315282, IMG submission 203693) | Sediment microbial communities from Yellowstone Lake, YNP, Wyoming, USA - YL17G07_20 | ecosystem: Environmental > Aquatic > Freshwater > Lake > Sediment | place: USA: Wyoming | collected...
TATGGCAGCCCATTTTTCAATGAATTAGAGATTAAAATGGAAATAATGAAAGGGATTAATTAACATGAATAAAAAAGAGGAAGTGCTTGTTATTTTGTTTCTTCGACGACTATCATTGTTAATGTTAAGCCTTCATCTACAACTACGAAAATTTTAAATAGTTAAACCGTCTTTTAGTTATTTACCTATACGGAGTTTGAAAATTTGGTAAAACAAAATAGGCTTTTAATGTGGGGGGCGACAGACAATGTCTGAAACAGTTGAAAGCAAAGTTATGGGCAAGTGGCACCACCCAAAGATTGGCAAGAACCCTGAAACTGGAAAAGCGGAATTCCTTCCCCGAATGGAATACGCTAAACTATTACACAATGAGAACTTCAAGATTTGGCATGACACTTACAGAAGCGTCAGCAGCAGACGCATAGCTAAACTCACAGTTTTCAGATTGATGGAAGCCGGAGCCTTGGACAGCCCAGACGATTTCTTGAAGCTTGAACCACACGACGCTAAAAGTCTTGTACGCAAAATTGTGAATAACATTGCAACTGAAGGGTTCACACAGGGCGCTAGGCAAACACAAATCTTCGCCAAGCAATTCTACAACTACCACAACGAAGATTTGGGACGTGAACTAAAATTTAAGAGAAGCGAAAAACCAAAGACTATCCAGAAGAAAATCGGGATTGAAGTGATTCCAGACAGAAGCCAAATTTATAAGATGGCAGCCTCAGCCCTTGGACAAGCATATAAAGGCAACGTCAAAAACACTTTTCTAGGCTATCGAAATAGGGCTTTAACTCTGTGCCTGTGGCAATCTGGCATTAGAGTAAACGCAATGTGCAGACTACGTTATGGCATGGTGAAAAACAGTCTTTACCCAACCATTAAGGTTCCAGTAACCCTCAGAATCACACAGGACATAGACACGAAGATCAGCGCTTACGGTCTAGGCTACTACTGCACTTTCCTAGCTGACAGCGCAGCGAAAGCCCTTCGAGAATACTTAGACGTAAGAGTCGAAACAACGGGGCACGCGTTGAAAGATGACGATTACCTTTTCGCCACGTTAGACGAAAGAAACCAAGTGACTGACAAGCCTATGAAGAGACATATGGTATTGCATGCGGTTAAGGTTTCAGCCGGAAGAGCTGGGCTAAAACACATAGGCATCTGGACCCATGTTTTAAGGAAAGCTTTCAGAAAAGTTTTGAACAGTTGCATCTACATTGACGAGGACACACGCGAAGCGTTAATGGGCCACAAGCTACCTGGCTCAAGAGGAAACTACTTTGACGTTCACGACATAGGCGAGATAAGCGAGAAATACATGAAGGCCGACTGGACTGAGGGAGCCCCTTCAAGATTGAATGGTTTGGAGAAAACCGTCACTATACAGGAAGACACGATTAAAAAGTTGGAGTTGGAAAAGGAGCAGCTTAAAGCGCGCATAACCAAAATGGAGGGGACTGAGGGTCGAATGTTAGAGATGGAAAAGCAGCTTGCGGAAATAAGGAAGTACCTTCAAGATTTGGAGTTGCTGACCAGCAAAAAAGGAGACATAAATTATTGAGTACTCTTATCATTCCTCATGCTGAATTAGAACAGAAAGCAATTCGTTTTCTAAGGAGAAGAGACTTTCAAGAAATAAAAACTGAATATGAAATTGACGGTTATGGCAGGGCTGATGTAGTTGCCTTCGAAGATGGCAAACTTAAAGCCATAATGGAGTGTGGTTTTTCAGATGCTGAAAAAACAGCTAAGGCAAAAGCTCTTGGTGTAGAGTTTATTTTGATTACAAGGAATGGGGAAAAAATATATCGAGATGTAACTGGAACGAAGGTTCTAACCGAAAAACTTGAGGAATTTTCTTCGAAACATAATTTTGCGCTTGAGTCTTTGAATAAAGCCTTGATAGATGAAGTGAAAAGAAACGTTGAGTTAGAAAAACAACTGAAGATTGCTAGAGAACAAGTGGTTTCTCTTATGAGTTACCGTTGTAAAGCATGCACCATGAAGCCAAAATAGAACTGAAAGAAAGCCTTTAACTCTCTTTTTTCTTTTTTGATTGTTTCTCCAGTGATAATTAGTGCAAATTTGCACGAATTTTTTGCTTCATGAAAAGTTAAGCAAATATTGTTTATCACGGTTCGGAAAGTTCCATACGTTGAAAAGTTGCAAACTCTCAGGAACAATAGGCTTTTCAGAAAGTTCAGTTTTGAATTTTTTGAAAATCTCTGAGATTTTTCCAATAGAAGCGCCAACTTTTTCAGAAATTTGCTCATAAGTTAGGCATTGTAAATATAAGTCTTTTTCGAAAAGGAATTTTATGCGAAATTCCCATGCTTTCCATGAATGAGTGGCATAGTTATACAGAAAAAAGCCAGTATAAGAGCGCAGAAATAGCCATTCGTGAATGTTTTTGGGCGAATAAGTTATAACGTGTTCTATTATTTTTCTTCAAGTATAAACAAAAAGAACCTAGGGGATGAGCGCAATATTTCGCACTTCTTGGAGTTCAAACTTCACAGTGTTTCCTGTACTCTGTTTTTTCCGTTTCAATCCTATGCCATTCAGTGCTGATTATAAGCAAAACAATGGTGACTGTGAAAACTCTGATAGTAAGGTTGTTAGCAAGCACGCCAAGCATCAGCATTATAAAGGTGAGAACTTGAACCACGGGATCGATCCCTTTCTGTGCGAAACTCACTTGCTGAACCTCCATAATAGCTTAACAACAAGCCATGAAGTCACTGTTAAACCCACAACAATCAGGAAGTTCATTAAGAAATCTTTGCCGAAACCGATGTAAGTTATGAACATTGTGAACAGCATCACGAAAAGCAGTTTTTGGAAAAGTCCTGATCCTAAGCCCATGTGGTTAGTCTCTCCGATATTTACTTCTGGTTTTCTTGCGCCATTTCCTACGTATTTTTTCATCAATTTGCCATGACTGTAAACTACGTTTTGGCTTCGCAAAAACGGCTGCTACAACAACGGCTGAAATTACAACGCCTAAGAGAACCATGATTCCAGTGTTAAACTCGGCTCCCGGCACTGTGGGTGTCTCGACTGGTGCAACGTATGGCGGTTGCTCTTCAGGTGGCGGTGTTGTTCCGCTTGGCCCACCTGGCCCGCTTGGCGGGCTAGTTACAAAGGTTGGGATGGTTAACGTGATTGCTTTGTTCGCTGTTAAACTTGTTTCTTGCGATGCTGTTTGTGTTCCTGAAGTGGCGAAAACAGTGTAACTTGCTGTTTGATTTGCCAGTTGAGTCCAAACATATCTTGCGTGGGTTGAGTTGTAATATTCAGCAGTTTTGGGAGTTAAGCCGTAATCAGTTAAGTTTGCATAATCGCCGCGAGTTAATGTGAGTGTTGCGCCTGACATTTCAACTCCAATGCTTGATGTAACGTAGGCTGTGAGCGAGTAAACCCAACAGTTCTTATTGATTGTTTGGTTACTGGATTGGTCGGGGTCAGTTAACGGTAAAGTTGTGTTAGCGCTTATCCACAGTCCTTGATATTTGATTCGGTAGTAACTTGTCCCATTCATAACCTTGAATGTTGCCGTTCCCGTGGTTGTGTTGTGAACTGTTGAAGTGTTGTTGGAATATGTGAATGTTATGTTTGTTGCTGATTGAGTTAGTAATGTTCCCCCGTTGTCTTTTGCGTTTATGGTTAAGTTCCAAACCTTACATTTCACGTCAATCGTCTTGCTCGAATCCATTGTAACTGTGGTGCTGTTAACCCAAACGCTTTGAAATTTGACTTTTACTTCAACTATTGCGTTTAAATCGTAATTTGTAAAGTTTGCCCATCCGTTGCTGTCAGACGTTTTAGTGGTTTCGTTAGCGTACACAGTGGCTCCTTCGATGATGCCGCCGTTCCAATCTTTAGTTCTAAGGTTAAGGTTAACACCAACGTATAACTTGCTAAATTTCACGTACCAATTAGGAGATGCCCCCGTATTGTATAACGCTGCTATTTCATGATTGTATGTTTTACGGTAGGAAATGGTTCCGTAACCATACACTATACTGGGAGAAACGCTTTCCCAAACAACTCTTCCAGTCCAAGCGGTTCCATTGTAGTGGTTATACCTTAACTCACTTCCCATACCGTACACTGCATAAATAGAGTTTGTCGAATCATACGTGAGTGCAGTCATGTAACCCTCTGAGAGAGTGTCAATCGTAGCGTTGTTTCCCCATCCAACACTAAAAGTTCTCCTTCTATATTTTGAATAGCAAGTAGTATCAATCTTTTTTAGGTAAGCAGCGTGAACATTGTTTCCATCTGCAACAATAGAGATTCCCATTTCAGTGGTGCTTATGTCTATTGTTTCTGCTGCTTGTAATGTTCCATTGTATAATCTTCCTTTAACCGTTCCCAAGGGCGATTCGTATGCTGCGTAAACATTTCCATTACTTAATGTTACCAACTGGCAAGCATGATAATCATTCACAATCTGAACGGGGGTTCCAGTAGCGTTTGCCCAGCCGCCGTTTGCTAAAGAGTTCACGTAAAGATACGTGCCTAAAGTATAGTCTGTAGTTGAGACATAGGCGTTGTGTGTTGAATTTAAAACGATTGTTGGAGCAGACGGGGTGCCGATTCCATGGTTGACAGTGTTTATTCGCTGTTCAGTTGCAAGCCAATTTACTGTTCCATCCGAATTTGGAACACCCATCCTAAAATAATCGCTTCCATCATCTTTTTGGTAAACATACGCTAAATAAATGCCGTCATAAGTCCAACTGAACTGTCTAGCGTCACATGTGCTGCCAGTGCTTCCCAAAGTTATGCTAGCTTCAGACGACCAAGCGGCACCATCCGTTGATGTTCTATACTTGATTGGGTTGCCTAGATAGTTTGCGTAAGCAGCCCAATATCTTCCTTGAGCATACAACAGTTGGTCTTGATAGTACATGGCTGTAGCGTCTGAACAGTGAACATTAGCCACTGTTACAGCAGGTGTTGCTTCAGCCAGTCTAATTTGCCATGGCAAAACCGCTAGAGTACAGATTATTAATAGGGATAGGAAAAAAGGTTTAAGTTTTCTAGTTTTCATTTTCATCTTCGCCTTCTCGGACTCTTAGCAACAACTCCGTAACCGCACAGTCCAAGCCCACTCAACCCAAGCATCCACTGAAGAGACGTAACACTGAAAGGCACGCCTCCACCATCACCTTCGCCATAGGGAGCCACAACGCTCATTTTTTGAATGGCTTTCCCAGCATATGAAACGTAGCCGTTCAGCGTGTACGTTCCCGTGCTTGGAAGCGTGTATGATCCAGTGTAGTTTTTCGGTGGCGAAGCAGTTAAACGGTACGTTTCCAAATATGTGGTTCCCTTGTACACTTGCACGTACACTTCTGCAAAGTTGCTCGTCGTCAACACTGACGAGGTAATGTAGAACCCGAAGGATAGTGCGGGGTTTGAAACTCGCATCTTTGTTGTTGTGTCAGCTTTTACTCCGTTAATCGTGAAGTATCCTTCGGCAGCAGCAACCTTCAAGTACGTGGTGTCCGTGAGGGTTCCAACAGTTGAAGTTTGCACTGTCCAAACCATAGTGTAACTTGTCCCTTCACTTCCCGAAGTCCACGGGGGCGAAAGGTAAGTAAGCGCTAGCTCCGTACTGTATGTTGCTGAATACGTCAACGTGACAACTACACCGTTAATTGAAACCGTTGCGCTTGTCACTTCCGAAGGCTGCACACCCACAACCACAAGAGCCAACTGATCGTAAGTTGTGCTGCCTGGAATCTGCATGGGATTCGCTGGGTCTTTGCTTCCCCATCCTGAACAGTGCGGTGTTCCCGCGCTGTAATAAATCACGGCCATTATCGAAGGTAGAAACTGTGCTGAAAGAAGCATGAGTGAACCGATTATCAAGTAAATCAGTTTCATCTTTTCTTCCACCTCCTTAACAACTGGTCTGAAAGCATGCAGCAAACTAGCAAAACACGTATTCTGTTTCTTTCGTTGCTAAACAAAGTTTTCAAGTTTTACCTTCCCCTAATCGTTTTAGCTAACGAAGCAACGTGTGGAAGAGCGTACAAAGTTACAGCGCCAGCCAGCAAAATCCAACCGTACCGCATAATCCACGCCCATACGTCCCAAGGGGATGGCACTGGTGTCGGAGGAACTGGAGGCTTTCCCGTGTGCAGGTCTCCAGTTAAAACGTCAAGCCAAAACGTAGCATCCACGGAACCAGTTTCAACTGTGACTACATAAGTGAAGCTTGTAGGATTACCAGCGTTCCACCTACTATAATATTTTCCAGTTGCCGTCATCGTGTAGCCTCTACTTTTAAAAAGCCATAAAACAACTCTAGGTTGCGGTTCGTCGCTGAACTCGTAACTTGTGCCTTCAACCGCTAATTTGCCAAACGTGTAGTAGTCTCTCAACTCGTCAGCTTGAACGTAAAACTCAACTTTCACTTTTTCTTCAGACGGTGGAACCCCGCCTTTAGGAGTTAGTTCCCAATCTATCGTAACAGAATATATGTTGCTGCTGCTAAGTGTGTTCATAATTACTTCTCGCATTTCATAATCTAGGTGTTCTGCGGTAATGTGGCTGCTTTCAGATTGGAAAGTCTCTAAAGTTGCATATCCATTAGCATCAGTGTAAACAACGTCTGGGGGAGGAGTGTAGAAGGGTTGAGGAGAAACAACTGTGATGCATACGTTTGGGATGCCGTTTCCCGTGGTTGAATCGTGCATTTTAAAAGTGTAGGATACAGCTTGAATGTCAGCTAACGGCACAAGTTTGTCGTTTATTACAGTGAATCCTTCAAGTTTTTTTGTTTGGAAATTGGATATTGTGAATAAGATGAGGAAGCTGCAAAGCAGAAAAATCATGATTAAAGGTGACCTAGTTAATGGGCTTTTGTTCATTTGCGAGCCTTCCTTCGGTATTTGCGCATGTACTTGCGCATGTAATTTCTGTACCAGTCCGCCGTTTTTTTTCTACCCATGACAGTTCAATAATTACAGATATAGTTCAAAGTATATAAACCTTTACTAATTAATTAATTAACGAAAAGAAAAAGAGGTGGTTATTTTTACATTAAATTCAATGGAGCGTTGATGGTTTTGCATATTTCTTTTTTAGCACTTCTATAATGTCATAATACTCCTTCCAAACTTCTTCAAGGGTTGCTTTCCATTCAGAATTCCGAATACATCTAATCGTCATTTGCAACATAGTTTTTCTATAGAGAGTGATATGCCATTCCAAGAGTGATAATGCTTCTAAAGCTGTGGGAGCCTTACTAGCCCAATATAATGTGAATAGGAAGTCTTGAAACCAAAAGTCATACATCTTTTCAATACCTTCCTTTGGATCATCAAGCTCAACAATACCTTTTTCCCTAAGAATCTTTAACTCTTTTTCTACACGTTGCGAAAAATCGGTTTTGCCATTTAAAACTGAAATTTTTGTGTCGGTTGGTAATCGCCCAAGTGTCTCATCTTTTTTTAGTCTATAATACACCGTTGGCGGTTTCGTTGAAGAATCAACAACCCGCTCCATAATTTCTTCTTCAAGTTGACTAAGATATTTTGACAATGAAGCTTTGCTTATTTTTGTTTTTTCCAAGAGTTCAGTCCATGTTAATTTTTTGTTTTCTATCAAGGTTTTGATTATTTGTTTTCGCACATCAACTTTTCTTCTCGGCACCTGTTTCACCTGAACCTAGTTCGTATAATAAAAACATTTAAATATTTAAAGCTTATGGTTTTCTTAATAGAAACTTAATACGTAAAAAGTGAACCACAATGGTTGAGTTTAAAATAAAAGTCAACAAACAGCAACGCCTAACCTACATTCCAAAAGCGATCGTTGATGCCATGGGTTTAGAGTTTAATCTGGTTGCGAATAGAGCAGCCATAATTATGTACCCCAAAAACACCAACCTAAAAGATGTATGCAAAAGCCTAGAAATTTTGCTTCGAGATTTTGAGCATGCGGTAGAGATGGAGGCTGCAAAAGAATGAGTAGCCAAAAGACCAGCAGCAGAAACCGACTCACAAGCAACCAGTGGACGCCAATCAAAGCGGCTTTGTGTTTTGGGTTGTTCTGGAAAAACTTAGTGGAGGCTTCAAACCCATGAATGAGACTGAAATGCGCCAGAAAATCGAGAAAATCAAACAGCTTTTGGATAGGCTAGAAATCGAATTGAAAGAAGCACGCGCTATACTCAAAGGTGAAACTGCATGAGCTTCAAAATTTCAAAGATTACGATTGGAAAAGGTTCAACCGTGGGCGATGAGAAAGCTGGAAAATGGGAAAGAAAATACTTTGAAATTGAATGTTTGGTCACGGACGAAAGCCAAATCGAGCTAGCCAAAGGAACCATTGAAGCGTTACTGGATTCTTGGTTAAGTGGATCAGCCTCTGCAATTGCAGAGCCTAAAGTTAAGGGTTCAACTAAGCTACCGTTCGATGCTTCAAAAATTGCATGGCAAGATAGAGAGGGCCAAAAAGGGAAATATCAAATAAGTGAAGATTTCAGCAATCCAGAGCATAAGGCTTTACTGAAGTTTCTTAGCGAACACGCCGGGGGATGCGTGAACAGTGAAGGCTATTTCTTTTGGGTTTACAAGAACGGTTCAACTATCGGAAGAAAACTTAGGTAAAAATAGGGTGTGGAAGGCGTGAGGTGTAAACCCGACGCTTGGAGTTTCGGTTTTCCCGGCTTCGTTGTGGTGTTGGTTAGCCTACGCGCCCACAAAACCCTAAAGGAGCATTAAACCTATGAGCAATTCTAAAAATAAAACTTGTGTAACCATGGCGGGGCAACGGCTTTTACATCATGGTTCCTGTATGGGAGAGTTTGAGCCACAATACACGGGAACAGATTATTTTACGTTCCGCCATAAGCCATGCCGAGAAGAGGAAAAGTGGCATGGACACAGTTTAATCACTGCTGTTCTAATCGACAACGATGGGCGCGTAATCTTCAACCTTAAATGTCGAAGCTGTGGCAAACGTGACGCTTTGAAAACCCATCCGTCCCTATGGGTGCATCCAAGAGAAGAGCCATTTCCACATGAACAATTTTTCAAACTTAGTCCAAAATTGAAGGGTTGCGTTAAAAGGCACTGGTGGGATAACTTATGAAATCAGCAGCCAAGAGTTATTGGGATAAAGGTTTCAATGTTGTACCTTTTTCTCTTTCTAAAGAAAAGTCTCCGTTGGTTGAATGGAAAAAATGGCAAAATCAGAAACAGAGTTTGGAAGAGTTTGAAAGTTTGCCTTGGAGTGAAGCTGACGGTTTCGGTGTTGTGTGCGGCAGACCTAACGATCAGGGGTTAAGTTTAGCCGTTGTTGACTTCGACATTAAAAAGACAAGCCTAGAAGCACAAGAAACTGGTGTGAAGGCGCTTAGTCTTTTTAGAGTTTCAGCTAGAGAGAAAACTCCGAGTGGTGGAGAACATCTGATTTTTTACAGTCGGAAACCAGCAAAAACGATAAGTGCATACCACGACACAGCCGCATTGGAGCTTTTAGGACAGAGTAAGTTATGTGTGATGTTTCCTTCGGGGGGATACTCTAAAGTTAACGACAATTTACCCAGTACGGTGGAAGATTTAGAGTCGGAGTTTCTCAGTGCGTTGAAAAGGGTTGGAGTTATAAAACCGTCTGCGGTCGCAGAGGGAGACACGACCCCAGACTCCGATCGGAGTCTGCGAAAGGTGCAACTTCGCCCATGCTTTAGTAAGTTAATGGAAAGGGAAGCGTTAAGCCATGAAGAAAGAGTGAGCCTAGTAATAGAGCTAGAACATACGGGATACACACAACAAGAGATAAAAGATGTTTTCCATGAACACCAAGCATGGCACACACCAGATTACAACCAAGAAAAAACAGACAAACAAATCGAAAGCATTATTGGAAAGTACGGCCAAGAGAAAAGAGAAACTTTACAGAAAAAAGAACTGTGTTTTCCAGAGTGCCCACTTCAGAGTTTTCCAGACTGTCGAAGAACCACCGGGGCCGAAGTTTATTTTGATGAGGAAGGCAAGTTTGTTCCTAAACTACTTGCTGATGAGCTTATGGGTGAATATAGTTTTGTCACCATGAAAGATAATGAGCAAATTTACTTTTACATGGATGGCTATTATCAACCCTACGCTACATCTTTAATTAAGCAAGAGTGCAAAGCTAGACTTGAACATACATATCGGAGTAACTTGGTTCGTGAAGTTGTTGATTTCATTAAGGCTTCAACGTTTCAAAATAGAACGGAAGAAATGGCAAATCTGGTTCCGTTGAAAAATGGGGTTTTAGATTTAGAAACTTTAGAGTTGAAGGCGCACGATCCTAAACACATGTTTTTCAATTTGTTGCCGATAGAGTATGATCCTAACGCTACATGCCCGGAGATTAAGAAGTTTCTAGGGGAAATAACAGCCACGGAAGAGGATGTTACCCTTCTACTGGAAGTAGTAGGCTATTGTTTATATCGTGATTATGTTATCGCAAAAAGCTTGATGCTTGTAGGTGAAGGGGCTAATGGAAAATCAACGTTTCTAGCGTTAGCAAAAACTTTCTTGGGACATGAAAACGTGAGTGGCCGAAGCTTGCAGGATTTGGAGGAGCATAGATTTGCAAAAGCCGACTTGCACCATAAACTTGCTAACATTTACAGCGACTTGCCCGACAAGGCGCTTTACAGAACTGGAACATTTAAAATGTTGACTGGAAGAGATTTGATAACTGCTGAAAAAAAGTTTATGAACAGCTTTAACTTCGTCAACTATGCTAAATTGTTGTTTTCATGTAATAAGGTTCCAGAGGCTTATGATGATACAAGCGCATTTTTCAGACGCTGGTTAATACTGGTTTTTCCAAACCAATTCGTAGGCGACACTTGCGATCCATACATTCTAGCAAAATTAACTAGCCCTGAAGAGCTTTCAGGATTGCTTAACCTAGTTTTGGATGCTTTAAAGAAGCTGTTGAAGAGGGGAACATTCAGCTACAGCAAAACAACCGAGGAGTTAAAAGAAGATTACATACGGAAAAGTAGTCCGATAGCCGCTTTCATAATGGATTGCCTAGAGGTTGACGTTGACGCTTTCATTGAGAAAAAAGCGTTGTACAAAGTTTTCACGGCTTACTGCCGGGGAAGAAAACTTCCAATGGTGTCGGAGACCACGTTCTTCAAAAACTTGCCACAACATGCTGCACTGATAGATTTTAGACCTGAAATAGCGAAAAAACGGCTTTGTTCATTTAAAGGATTAAGATACAGTGAAGGCGTGTCAAGCGTGTCAGGGGTGTCAAGGGTTTTTCTTACTTTAAGTTCTCTGAAGGAAGAATATGAAAAAGAACCTTGGAACAAAGAGCCATGGGAAATTCTGGAAATACCAAGCGAACCCAGTTATATTAAAATAGGAATAACCGTTGACACCCTTGACAGGGTTGACACAAAACAGCAACAGCTTATAGCAACAAGCGCAGCCACCCCGGCAGCGCCCATTGTAGAAGTTTACCAAGCCCTTCGAAGCACTTTGAAAGAAGCGTTCTACAAGCAAAAAGCCTTAGATTTAATTATTAAGCTACGAAATTGCGACTTAGCGGAAGCTGAAAGACTTTTTCAAACGTTTGAGGAAGAGGGAAAACTGTTCAAGGATAGTTATGGTTTGTGGATGTGGAATAAATGAGTGACTGTGAAACTGGAAAATGTTCCGTAGGCGAAAACTTGAACCGAGGTCGCTCATTCAAGCTAAAATGTAGCAACTGTGGATTTGAATTGCCTTTAAGCTATCAACGTGTGCATGGCATAATCTGTCCACAATGTCAGTCGGGTATATTGTTTTGGATTCCAAACAACGAAAAGGTGGTTTCTAATGAGTAAAGGTTTAAAGGTGACTAAAACTCGAGATTGTTGGTTCATTATCAAAACTGTGACGGAGGCGCCTATGAGAGAGCTTTCCAGATTTGAAAATAAAGATTCCTTGCCCTGTTTTCACTGTGGAAAAAAAGCCCATGTCTTCGTGCATTACGGCACTGATTATGATTACAACTCAACAACTAAAAGACGAGAAACTAGAGAAATTTGGATAGGTCTATGTCAAAAACACTTGGAGGAATGGAAACTAAGCGAAAAGGTGAAGGCTAATGGAATATTTTGAAACTAACCCAACTGAACTTTTGAAAAGGAAGAAACTTCCAAATCCAGACATTCGGATTGATAATGATGGTAATGGTGATGATGGGTGGGGGCTTCAACATTTTCTCAATGTCATACAAATTTGGAATGAACCCAACTGTTCTCCAGACGATACTATTAAACAGTTAAGTGATTTATCTATTCGTCATGTTTTGCATAAATTAGGAATCAACGACTATATTGAACTTAATTTTATGATGAGAAAATACAAGATAAAATTTGTTTTGGAAGGTGAAGGCTAATGGATGAACCTTTAATTATTGCAGCTAGCATGGCTGCTGTTTTCGTGGGGACCATCGTCTTGGTATGGAGTATCATGTATATGTTGGGAAGAGGCAAAAAATATGAATGAAACAGAAAAGGGAGGCGAAAAAAACATGAGTGAAAACGAAAAAGAAGAAACTGAAACACAAGAGTTCAGCCAGTTTGCACAGAGCGCCCTAAGAGGACAACGTGAAATTAGCCAGCAAATCCTAGCGCAAAGCTTAATCACCGCAACGTTCAGCACAAAACCAGAAACGATCATAGCTAATGTCTGCGGCAACGCCATGATGTTTCAGCCACAAGACGTTAAAGACTTAGATTTAGATTTGGAGCTGCTCAAAACAATCTACACCGTCAACAACGCGTTAAACAATTTTTTTGAGCGTAAAATTGACGACACCCACGCTATGCGCAAGGTTTACTGGGGCTTCCAGCCGACACAAGAAAACTTTGACAAATACGTTAAACCTTGGTTCGTAAACTTCAGCTATTACACACAATATATAAGGGAACATTTAACTTCAGGCGTTAAGGTTCGACACCAAGAAGTCATACTTTTAACTCCAGACCGCAGATGCAAACATGTTTTCGCAGTTGTCAAAGACAGAGACATGGGAAACCTAGATAAGTACAATTTTGAGGCGAAAACCAAGTTTTTTGAGGCGAAATTCAAGTTTCCCATAGTATGCCCCAAATGCGAGAGAGAAGTGTACCCTGAACACTTATACTTTGAACCGACCACAATCATTGATGACAACCCGTTCTGGAGCTTCTTCTATGAGGCTTGCCAATGCTTGAGCGGTGAAGGACATGTGCTGATGGTTAACAGCTTCACAAACTGGGCTATGCCGACTGTTCAACGCGCCAAAAAAGAGCTGAGCAAACTTGTGAACCCAAGCTTGTACAGTGAAGTGTTGAAAACTTTGAGCGCGCAAAAAGCGGAGATTGAAAAAAGTGAAGGTAGCATGGGTAAGACTGAGTGACAAGATACGGTTCACTCAACCCCTTGTTTTCTTCAGCTTGGGCCAGAGAGGTTCAGGAAAATCTAGTTTGCTTGAGTCCCTTGCTGAGTTGAACATGCAGCATGGAGCCATGGTCTTCGACATGTTTGGTTCGAGAGATGCGGAAAATCTGGCGTGGTTGAGAAACAAGAATGTTGAAGGCAAAAACATTCTGCTCTTGCGAAGCCCAAACGTTGACGTTAAATGTTGCTGGAATACTAAAAATGTTGAAACCGCAACGCTCAACGATTTCAACGAAAACGACATAATCATAAGCAGCGCGCCTTTATACAACAATTTTGATGAGGAAGCCTATTACATTGGCAAGTTAACCGACCTTTTATTTCACAGGGTTCATTGGAACAGGCTTATCTTTGCAATTTGCAGGGAAGCAAGCAACTTGTATTATTCACGTTTGAAGTTGGTTGGAAATCAGCTCGAAGCGAAGGCTCAGTTAATTTACATGTTGCGGGAAAGCAGACACTCTGGAATTAGCCTTGGCTTGGACAGTTTGAGGTTCACTTCGATAGATGTTGATGTGAGAAGCGTTGTGGATTATCTGATTCTGAAAAGTTTAGGCGTCATGGGCTTGCCTAAAGATTTAGAATGGTTGTATTATTTTTTCAATCCCGCAGTGGTCAGGTCGATGGCGCAGAAAAACTTTATCATTGTAAGCAGAACAGGCGCTCTAGGGCTTGGCGAGTTTGACTTTCCAAAGTGGCATAAGCTTCCAGGCGAAGATTTGCTCAACTTGTTAGATATTAAAGTGGAGTATGGAGAGCCAATTCAAAGAGGCACTGATAAAGGCACATACAAAACCGTATCCGACAAGGAACACAACGACATAATAAGCTTCTACATTCAACAGAACTTGGGTATGGATAAGATTTCAAATAGGTTGAGCAGAAGCACAAAAACCATAAGCGATCACATCCACGCTCATAATGATTCCATATCGAGGGTTGGGTTCTGTCCATCGTGTCGGAGGGTGAAAAGCCCATTAGAGGCTCAAATTGCCAAAAGGGGCTAAGTTTCACTTTTGTTTGTTTGCCTTCCTTTTCACCCCACCCTTAGAGAAAAAGAAAGAGAGTAAAGCTTTGAATAGACTATTTTCTTGTAGTTGTTGTCGTTTCCTCTACTACAATCATTGTTAATGTTGACCGGACTTTGTCAAGCCTTCTGATACGCCACGTTACAATTTCTTTTAGCTTATCCATTGTGTCTGATTTTACTCTTGCGATTATGTCGTAGACTCCGTAGACAGCGAAG
>Ga0315282_10010273_pt1 | contig 14713 bp, 10 predicted proteins | sample YL17G07_20_MG_FD_203693 | JGI IMG/M metagenome (GOLD analysis project Ga0315282, IMG submission 203693) | Sediment microbial communities from Yellowstone Lake, YNP, Wyoming, USA - YL17G07_20 | ecosystem: Environmental > Aquatic > Freshwater > Lake > Sediment | place: USA: Wyoming | collected...
ATGAACAATACTAACGCAACTCGCTCTCTTTCTGACGCTATCTTTGCGAAGCTGCGCCAGAGGTTCGATGACACTGCACCTGAAGGCCCGCTGCGGCTGGATACCCAACTGCTCGAGGACGTCAGGTTTCTTGCTGAAGATACTGCGCGGTGCACCTCTTGGGAGGCCGTCTGCCAACGATGACCGGCAGCCCGCGCCTCGTACGGAACTGGCCGCAGGGCCTTGACCCCTTCCAGGCGAGCAAGCGGCTGACTGAGAATCCCCCACCTGTGGGGCACCGGCACCGTCTACCACAATGACTTCCGCGGTCAACGGCGGCCGGAGGAGTCAATGAGCATCGGGAAGAGATTCCGGATTCACGGCGAACGCATGGTGTTCAGCATCCGGGCGGAGTTCTTCAACATCTTCAACCGGATGGAGTCGGTATCGGATCCCAGCACGGGGAGCCCGTCGAACCCGCCCACGCGCTCGGGCGGCATGCTGACGGGCGGCTTCGGCTACATGAACTACACGGCCATCACGAGCAACAGTATCAACAACACCTACCCCGCACCACGAGCGGGCCAGATCGTTGCCCGGTTCGAGTTCTAACAGGGAGTTTTTGTGGGGCGGTCCCCCTGGACCGCAAGCCCACCTCCGGTGGGGTTCCTGGGCCCCCGCAAAATGGCCGGCCAGGGGGCCGGCCGCGGGTCAGGGACCCGCCTCACGACCCGCCCCACAAAGCTGGCTCTGTGCGCTTCAGTCGATCGGCCGCTTCACCACGGTGAGGGTGATCTGCGAAGCATACTGCTTGGAGTGGTGTACCGCGTTGTGCGCCACCACGCCCTGCACCTCATCGTAGTTGTTGCCGCCCGTGTTCATGTTTCGGTCGAAGCGCGGGAAATTACTGCTCGACACCTCAATGCGGATTCGATGCCCGGCCGCGAAGTAGTTGCTGGTGGTCATTGGCTGGAGCGCCACCTTGTACACCTTGCCCGGCTCCATCCAAACCGGGGGCTTGTGGTATCCGTCGCGATAGCGGAGCCGTTGAATCGCCTCGTCCAGGTTGTAGGCGGGGCCATCGGGATACACATCGAGCAGCTTCACTGTGAAGTCGGTGTCTCGCGCATCCGACGACACGTAGAGCGTGGCGTCGATGGGGCCGCTCACTTCGATCCCCTCTTGCAGCGGCTCGGAAGTGTAGACCAGGATATCGGGGCGCGCCTCCATCTTGCGTTGGTCGAAGGCCCCGGCGGTGATGGCATTACCCGTGCAGCAGACGTTGCCGCCGTACGAGGGCACAGGGTTCATCGGATCGTAGGTGAAGCGGTCCGGGTTGTCCGCGGTTGGCGGGACGGCGCTCAGCGCACCGTCGCCGTCGAGGCTGTTCGCTTTCCCGCCACTCGACAGGAATAAAATCATCGGCTGCGCGCCCTGCGGCGGCCATGTCTCTGCTGTCTGCCACTTGTTGATCCCCATGGTGTAGTAGCGGACTTTGGGCATGGTTTCGAGTATGTGGTTGTTTTCTCCCTTCAGGAAGTAGTCGAACCAGCCGTAGGTGAGCGCGTTATAGTCGAGGCGGGCGTCGCCCATGCTGCGCTCGCCGACCACGGTGTTCTCGGTGGCCCGTGTGTAGCCGCAGTGGGCCGTCGGCGCAATGACTGCATATTGCTGATTGGCGATCTCCGGTCTGGCCGTCTTGCGCACGTAGTTGTAGGCGGCGAGGTTCGGTCCCACCGATACGTCGTACCATGACATGAACCAGAATCCCGGCACGTTGATCGGCATGTCATCGTGCCAGAGCCCGCCGCGATACCAGGCCGGGTCGTTCGGGGTTCGCTTGATCATGGCGCCGCCGGTGGCGACCTCCATTCGGTCGGCGAAGATCCCGCGGGGGCCGCCGGCCGCCTTGATGATGTCCATCTCAGGAAGGTGCCAGAGCGCCTTGGACCAGTCAACGGGCGGCATCTGCGGCGCCAAATCGAATAGCTTTGACGCCTGGATCAAGTCTTCCTGGGAGGTGTTCGGGGGGAACATCGGTCTTACCTGGTTCTGCTCCCCGTAAAGCCACGTGATGAACAGCATCTGGACGGCACCGCCGCGATACCAGTTCCCCTGCTCGTAGTATGGGCCCACGCGTCCTACGCCGGCGCCAAATCCCTGCGGGATCATGGCTGCGTAGGCTGGATTCCCCTGCGCGGCGACGCCCAGTTGCCACTCCGCAGTCGAGGAGCACCCGATGGTGCCAACCTTGCCGTTGGACCAGGCCTGCGAGGCCATCCACGAGATCGCATCGGAACCATCCGACAGCGGAGGGCCGAGGATGTCGTAGTTGCCTTCGGAGAAGAAGTGGCCGCGTTCGTTCATCTGGACATACGCATACCCGCGCTTGACCGCCTGGATCTCGGCACGCATGTCGCGCGGCGCCCCGTTTCGCACATCCCAGAAGTTGAAATTGTACGGGGTGCGGACAAAGATAATGGGATACTTCCTGGAGGTATCCTTCGGGCGGTAGATGTCGGCCGCCATGCGCTTGCCATCGCGCATGGGCACCATGACCCTGCGCTCGATGATGGCGATCGACTCAAGTTCCTTCTCGCTTGCGTTCCGCGCGGCGATGAGCTGCGGGTTCGGCGGGTTGCGTGGCTGCGCAAGGGCGCTGGAAACAGCGCTCGCGACGATTCCCGCCACGAACAGAAGAGAGACGCTGACCTTGCTACCTGGCATGCGTTTACCCAATGGTGCAGTTTGTTTCATCGCGGACCTCGCTTTCTCTGGCTCCGGCCAGACTCAATGACCGTCAACCCTCCCCCCGGCAAGCGCCGGAGGTTCAGATTAGTGTACCGTTTTCCGGGGTGTTCCAGGCAGCGCGATTGAAGAAGAGCACTGACGGGGGAGGCACTTCTGTTCGCGGAAACAGCAGGGGCTGGAGATACATGGCGTACCCGGCCGGCCCCGGTCAGCGCTCGAACCGCTGTGCCGGGAGGACCGAACCGGACGGCTTGGCCAGCTTCGCAGCGTACCCGTCCTTGCGAATCTTGAAGCGATATCCCCAATTGAGAAGCGCCAGTAAGCCGAGCTCGGTTGCACCGAGATACCCCATTTGCCGGCACAAGCGGCGCACTATCGAGGGCCAGGAGTAGAAGCGGCAAAGAGTGCTGTTGTGGCCGCTTTCGAGCTCCGCCGCGCTCATGTTCTTCGGCGTGAAGGTCAGGTGCCCGAGATCGTAATGCTCCCAGTTTCGATCGTGTATCCGGCCCTCCCTTTCGAGGCGGCGGAACAGCGGTGTCCCGGGGAAAGGGGTGAGCACGCTCAATTGCAGAGCATCGGCCTGCGCATCGTCGAGGAATTGCAGGGTGCGATCGAAGATCTCCGGACGGTCGTGGTCGTAGCCCAGCACGAAGGCCGCGATCACTCCGATTCTCCGGCGGTGGAGCGCGCGGATGCCCGCCTCGTATTCAGCGGCGCAGTTGAATCCTTTGCCCGTTTCGAGAAGGCTTTCCTGCACCAGGCTCTCGAATCCGATGAACACGCCGCGGCAGCCGCTCCGCTGCATGAGGTCCAGAAGCTCCGCGTCGCGCGTGACATTGAATGCGATTTGGGAATACCAGCGGATCCGGAGCGGGACCAGCGCCTGCAACAATGCTTTCAGGTAGCCGGGATCGGCGGCGAGGTTGTCGTCCATGAACAGAACGAGCTTCCTGCCTCCGCACCGGATCTCCGCAACCACGTCCGCCACGGGCTTCTTCTTGAAACTGTGTTCGGAGAAAGCCGAGACGGAGCAGAACTCGCAGCGGTGATGGCAGCCGCGCGTGGCTTGCACGACCAAGGCCGGCATGTAGTCGCGCGCGCGGAGCAGCTCCGGATTGACGCGCGGCGAACGGAATTCGGCGGAAGCGAAGCGGTAGAACTTCTCCAGCCGGCCGTGGCGATAATCCGCGATCATGCGGGGCAGATTGGCCTCGGCCTCACCGATGCACACCGCGTCCGCGTGTTCGGCGGCCTCTTCAGGCATCAGCGTCGGATGGTAGCCGCCGAAGAATACGGTCTGGCCTCTCCGGCGAAACCGCCCTGCGATTTCGTACGCTCTCGGAGCGTTGTAGGTCATGAAGGAAACCCCGATAATGCTGGCATCCCCGTTGAAATCGATGGGCTGGACGTTCTCGTCTACTATTTCGGTTTCGATGTCGTGAGGAGCGGCCGCGGCCACCGACAGCGCACTTAACATTGAGAACCGGAAGATGCGGGTTCGAAAGGAAGCGGTCTCCCCCGCCTCGATACGAAACTGCGGGGCCGCGGGGCAGATGATTTGAAACTTGAGCGATGTCACTACTCCCTCAGCCGTCTTATTCACTCTGGGCGCAACGGGACAATCGCGGCAAAGCCACCTGAATCGGCGCAGCCGACCTTGTGCGCGATTCCCATCGAGCCCTCGCCGAGCTGTCGACTCTCCCAACTTATCACCCCTCGGACTCCAGGGCAATCGACCACGATCTTACGGCGACGGCGTTCACTCTGTCCGCGGCGTAGCGCGAGACCGGCAGCTTCCAGGTAGAATCGGCAACGCGTCGTGGGAAGGCGCCCGCGGTGAGCCCAGGGGATACCTCTTGGGCTTGCTGAAGCCCGCCGCAGGCAGCGAGCGGGCTAGCCTCGATTTCCATGGTCCTTCCATGGCCTAACATTTTTGAGTTCTGCCTTTTGCCTTTTGATTTTCTTCTTTTGGGCTTGGCGCGCTGTGCCACGGTGCCGGATCTTCTCACGGCAACAGCACGATCGGCGATCGCCAGACCGCAAACTTCTGCGCCGAGGGATTGAGCACGCTCACCTGGCAGGTGTACCTGCCCGGCTGCAATTTGTCCATTGGGACGCTGAACTGCACCGGGACTGCCTTGGATTTGGGGTTCAGCCCTTGCGTAATCTGAAGGGGCGCGGTCTCGAACGCCTTAACCCTGCCGCGATAGAAGCTCACAGTCGCCACCATGAGTTGGGTGGTTTCGGCGGAAGGTTGATAAGCCTCCAAGTAGACATACATGTCGTGTTCTTGGCGAAACACCCGCGTCACGCTGGGAACCAGCTTCTGGTTGTCCTGGACCAGCGGGTTGGCCGCGATCAGCTTCTTGTTTCGTTCCGCAGTGGCCAAGGCTCGATCGAGCTGCTCGCGCTGGTAGCTCAACACGACGGAGCTGATAGGCACATACTTCTGTTCGGCGGTGAGGTCCGGGACTACGAACTTGGTTTCGAAAGTCCCCATCTTGCCGGTTTGGTTTTCGCGAGCGAGAAATTTCAGGGTATAGGCCCCGGGCTGAAGTGTGAAGCCGGTATCGTACTCCAGGTTGCGCTTGGACAATTGGCCGGTGCTCTCCCCTTTCAGTTTGACCGTGATCTCGTCACGGACAGTGCCCTGCAACACGTTTTTGGCGTCTCTCACCTGGCCGATGAAATCCAGCCGCGTACTTTCCGCTCCGCCTCTTCTGGCGAGCTCGATATCGCTGCCCGGAATCTTCACCGACACGGGAACGAAGTACCGGTCGCGCGCCAACCGGAAGTAATTTACCTCCAAAGCCAGGGAGAGGTCGGTTACGGGATCGCCCAGCATGAGGGCCTCCTGAAGCTGGCGCTCTCGATCGGAAGAGTTGAATTGCTTAAACTCCTTGGAGGCGAAGTAACCGGAGCGGTAGTCAAGCCTGGCCGTCAGATTCTTGTTGATCTGCACCTTGATGCGGCGATAGCGGCCGTCGAGCGCGCCGTGGGTACTGTAGTAACCGAGGATGTAGTAGCTCGAGATATCCTTCTGCGCCTGCACGATGCCCAAAGAGAGGTCGTTGCTGTCGAGCAACGTCTTGCCGCCGGTGTCCGCTGCCAGGGTGTAGAGCGTCTCTTGCTGGGCTTGGAAGTTGTTTTGGGCAGTCCGTTGCGAACTGCCGGAATACATGCCTTGGCCCCCCGGCGACCCCTGGATGGCATCGCCCAACGGAGCGCTTGCTACGAGGCCCCGCGCGTCGACGGGATAGAACGCAACGTTACTGCGGATCGCAGCATTGATGGTCGCGCGTAATTGCGCTTGATTGTCAATTCCGGTGCGGCTCATGCCACTGGCGAAGTAGACCAGGGCTTTCTTTTCGGGCAGAGTGCGAAGCATCTTCACCGCCGATTCCAGCGCGGCCAGCTTGCGGTCCGTGTTGAAGATGTTGAATTCGCTGTCGTCCTGAGTATATGCCGCCCCGGTGTCCGCCTCGCTCTCGTCGCCGGTGCTGCCACTGGCCATCCCGGTTTCGCCGATGGAAAGGCCTCTGATGATGGTGATGAGGCGATCTCGATCATCGGTGAAGTCTTGGAGGACCTTCAGATCGGTGGAGTAGGTGAGGACCGCCACCAAGTCGGAGGGTGTGATCCGGGTATTGAGGAATTTCATGGCGGCCTGCTGGGCGCGCATTTGATCGACGACGGGCATGCCCGCCTGGTCGAAGAACATCAGCAGGAGGCGGCGGTTTTTGTATTTGACCTCGCCGGATTTGGCCGGAGCGATCTGGGTTGCGACCGCCGGTTTAACCCCAGACGCCTCCGCCGGGGCCGCTGAGGCAGCATCGCGCGGCGCCGGCGCAGGCGTGGGCAAGGAGGTATCTTCGAGCCGCTGGTATTCGAATGTCTTGATCTGCTGGGGCTTGCCGTCTTCGGTCACGGTGAAGTCGGAGGCCTTCAGCCCTTTAATGGGATTGCCGTTCTTGTCCTTGGCCGAGACGTTTACGACCACCAACTGGGTGGTGATTTCAAACTTGTAAGCTCCCTTCAGCTCGCCGGGCGCGTTCTGCTGGGCGGAAGCCGGGTTACCCTGCTGCGCGGACACGGCCAACTGCGCGGCGAGAATTGTGGCAATGATCGATCGCATAACTAAAACCTGAACCTCAGATTGGCGGTGAGCTTGCGCATTCCGGCGGCGCCGGTTGCCAAGCCGTAGTTGTTGGCGCCCAGGATGGCGCCCCAACTGGTGATGGTGACGTGGTTGAGAACGTTCTGGGCCTGGAGTTGGAGATCCACGCTGCGCCGCTCGCCAAGCCGGAAGACGCGTCCCAGCGAGCCGTCAAGGGAGAACGTGGTCGGCCCGGGAATGGTGTTTCTCCCCGCGTTGCCCCACTGCCCGGCGAGCGGCGCCGTAAAGGCCGCGGTGTTGAAAAGCATTCCGGAGACCTTCACCGGAAGACCGGTGGCGCTGGCCCGAACGGTATTACTGACTGCCGTTCCGCCGACCTGCGAGCGGTTGCCGCCGATAGTAACGGTGAAAGGACTCCCCGAGCGCACGCTGACGCTCCCACCGAGCGTCCAGTCCTTCATGAGGGCTCCCTTCCAGCCCTGCACCAGCGTGCCGCCGCCCATCCCCATGCCGGTGCTGTACTGAAATCGCACGGACAGGTTGTGTCGCGCATCGAAGCTGGAAAGGCCACGCTCGGCGGAGAGATCGAGCCAGTTCTGTGCCACCGGCGTGTTGCCCTGGCCGCGCCCGCCGGTGCCGGCGTTGTCGATGGATTTCGCAAACTGGTAAGCAGCGTGCGCCATGATGCCGCTGTGGAAGCGGCGGTTCAACTGGAACTGAGCTGCATGGTAGATGGAATTGCCGTTCGAAGTCTGGTAGATGAAGCCGTGCGGCAGCGCCGACTCCGCCGATCCGGGCGGGAGGGAGTTCGGAATGAACTGCTGGTCGAGCCGGGTGCCCTTGGTGCCGAGATAGCCGATTGTTCCGAACATGCTGGAAGGCAGATCGTGCTGAACCGAAATGGTCCAGGTCTGCGCGTACCCGATGCGGTAGTTCGGGTCGATGGCATAAGTGCTGGTAAGCGTCTGATTGGACGCCAGCAGAAAACCGTTCTCGATGCTCAGGGGATTAGCGGTGGAACTGGACACGCTCAATGCCTGGGCGAATGGCGGCTGCTGCGCCATGTTAGTGGCGACAATGTTGTAGACCGAAGTGTTGTAGTAGATGCCGTATCCGCCACGGATCACCATCGAACCTTTGGTCAGAGGCCGCCACGCAAACCCGAGCCGTGGCGAAAAGTTGTTGCGGTCCGGATTGATCAGTGTGTTTGGCAAGCGGCCGGAATAGCGAGTTGTCTGTCCGGGCTCGAGCGCCGTTACAGCCGAGAAGCCGGGCGCGATATCCAGGTTGACCAGGCGGTTGTACAACTCCCTCACGGGAGTTGCGTACTCCCAGCGGATTCCCGCAACAAGACTGAGCTTTGCAGTGATGCGCCAGTCGTCGTTCATGTAAAAGCCGTAGCCCGAGCCGCGGAAGTATTTGTCGGGGTTGCCGTAGCGGATGGAACTTGTTGTGGGCATGCCCAGAAGAAAGTCGGTCAGGTCGTAGCCGGTGCCGCTTTGGGCAACGCCGTTCATGATGTAGCTGGTGGCAGAGCCGTTGAAGGTGTATGTGCCGCGCCCGTTCGTATCGGCGAACTGGTTGAACTGCTGGCGGCGGTAGTCGCCGCCGAACGCGAAGTTATGGAGACCATGAACCCATATGAGGCCATCGCCCGCCGAGCCGGTCTGGTTGCGGTTGAGAGAGAAGTTTCCCTCAGTGAGACCGGCATAGTTGGTGAAGCTCAAATTGGGCGGTCCCCAGTTCATTGGGTTCTGCGACGTGCCGGCAATCCTGAGTTGCGCAGCCACGTTTTCGCGATTCGCGAAATACGGGGACGATAATTGGCGGTTGCGGCTGAAGGTGTACTGCAGGTTGTTGATCAGCCGTGTCGTGATGCTCCGCGACCAACCGAGACTGGCATTGATGCTGCGGCCTGAAGCCGTATCGATGAAATTGAAGATATTCGGGGAGGTCCTGTTGCTGCCCTGATAGCCGACGCCGGCGTTTAGCCTGTCCTGGCTGCTGATTTTAATGTTCGAGACGCGCGAATTGAAGTTCTGGGAATTGTTGAACCCGGTCCAGGAGGTCTGATAGTTGCGCGCGGCAAACGGAAGATTGGGATTGGGGAAGTACTTCAGCAAGGCTGTGGCCGCGGCGCTGATGCGGGTTGCCGGAATCTTGTTGCCGGGGAAGGGTGTTCCTGTAGCCGGGTCGTAGATGGTTACGGGCGCCCCTTGGAGCAGGGTCTGGGAGAAATCTCCGCTACGCTCCAGAGTGGTTGGCATGTTGACCGGTTCCGAAACAGTGCCGGCGCGGTTTCGCTGGAATTGGTAGTCGATGGTGAACAGGATGCGCTTTTCACGGCTCACCAGTTTGGGGATGCGCAGCGGGCCCCCAAACATGACGCCGCCACGCGCGTTGGCGTAGGCTGGCTTGTCCACACTGGCGCCGGTCACGGAGAAAGTCCGCGCGTCCCAGAAGGAGTTGCCCAGGCTGAAAGATGCGTGGCCCATGTACAGACTGCGCGGGTCTCCGCGCCGGTTGCCGAAGGCCATGGCATTGGGGCGGGCCTGCCAGTCCGGGCGCTCTGGCGGGTTCGGGCCGCCCCGCCCACTGGGTGGACCTTCGGGTCCGCCGGGGCCTCCTGGTCCCCCGGGTCCGCCTGGACCGCCGGGGCCGCCAGGGCCACCAGGGCCGCCGCCGAATCCACCGGGGCCTCCGGGACCGCCTCCCGGACCGGCTGGACCGCCGGGGCCGCGGGGAGCGCTTTGCGCGGCCATCCCAGGGTTCCCGCCTGGGCTTTCACTGGCAGGCCCACCCATTGGGGGGCCGCTCAGGCCCATCATCCCGGGACCGCCCATCGGATCCATTCCCATGGGGCGACCGCCGAACCCCCAGTCGTTCTGCTGCGCGATGCCCAGGGCGCTGCTCATGCTGCCCTGCACCACGAACGAATTTGCGGCGCTCTGGTTGAGGTCGGCGACTTCTTCGTTCTTCATTGCGCCCTCGTTGCCGAACGCTCCGGCGTCGGCCGATTGGCTCACGTCCAGACGCTGGAACCCGCTCTGTGCGAGCAGCGAAGGCAGGCCGGTGGCGGGTTGATTTCCTCTCGCTTGGGTCTGGCTGTTCCGCCCCTGCGGGTTGTTATTCTGCGCGGGCCTGGCCCCGGGCCAGGCACTCCGGGGTCTCTCCGGCTCGGGTGCGAAAGCAGTTGCGGCTGGCGGCGCCTTCGCCGCGGCGAGGGGTGCTGGCGCTGCGGGCGCTGCTGGAGCGGGCTTCAGACTGGCAAGGAGCGCTTCCTGGGACAGGAACTTCAGTTCCCATTCAGAAGGCGGAGCGGCGAGTGCGATGCCGACTTCCCGGCGGACCTTCGCGAACCCAAGCATTTCGACCTCGATCGTCCAAACGCCATCGGCCAGCTCAGGGAAGTGAAATGCGCCCTGCTCGTCGGTCGTAGTGACGGTTTTCTTGTCGCCCTGAATTGCGGTTACGGTGACGCCGGGGACGGGCAGACCAGCGGACTTGACAGTACCGCGGTATTCCGAAGCCATCAGCCCGGAGACGGCCATCCAGGCGGCCATCAGGCGCCCAAGACGAGTGCAAGTGCGTTTCGCGGCCATGTTCATCACCTTGTCCATTGCAGAGTTCAGAACCCGCCCGAGCCTCTGTGGTGCTGAGGGGTCGAGCGGCTCAGCGTCTACATTGTGAAGGTGCCAGCCCGCCGTACCAGGTTTCGGTTGAAACTCAAAGCTTAACGTCCTTAACGCATTCTTTACCTTCATCTTGCGGCACGTTAAGCTTCAACCACCGCACTGCGAACAGAGGCGCACGAACGCGCGGCCTACTCGGCGCGGAGGGCTGCGCAGTCGAAAGCGCCACCGGCGGACCTGCCGGTCCGGCCAGGGCGAGGCAGTCCTGCGCGGTGAATCCGGTCTGCCCGGCGAGCGCTACGTAGGCCAGGCTTGTTCCGCTGCGCGACACAGACAGCGCGTAGGGCCTCACTCTATCGCCGGCGCGGGTACTCGGGCTGCATGGCCGCGGCTTCGAACCGTACCCTGATCCGCTTCTCAAACGCGGCCAGCCCGGCCTTGTCGAGCACGTGGGCTGCGTCCTTTTCGATTTGGCGGCAGAACGCGTAGGGGTCATCGTCCATCCACGCGAGCAGCCGGCTCACCGTCTCGTCCGCATCGGCGCCCGACGCCTGCCTGGCTTTGATCCATCGACAGATGAGATCGCCGACGAACTGCCCGAAGCTGCCGCTTGAGTCGTCGAGTTCTTGGGCCTTCTCCTGGCATCCTGCGACGAAGGTCTCGTGGAGTGAGGCAGCACGGGCCGGGCCGGTCCTGGCAAGCGCCCCGATCCTGGCCGCAACCTCCTCGAGACTACTCACGAACGAGCAACACGCGCGGTCGCGAATGAATGCTCCCGGGCTGAGCGCCAGTTCGATTTGCCGCTCCATCGGGTCTATCCTGCCGCGAGGGTTTCGCTTCTATCGATGCTCTCGTGTCTCACCCGCCGCATGTCCGCGGCTGCCTTCTTGCCGGCTAACACCCCTCAGTCAGTTTGCCACGGCTGGCGGCCGAATTCTTTCTCCACCCTTCACCATTCGGTCGGGGGGTTCCGATTCTCCAATCGGTCTCATCTGTGTTGGGTTGCGCGGGCTATGCCGGCCCGAACAGTCCGTATGTCGAGAAACATCCTCTGCGGGCCGCCCTCTGCCGCACCCTCGATGGGCACGAACCCATATCGTGCGTACCAACCGACCCGGTCGCGATACGCGTCAGTGACAATGCAGCGGCAACCAACCTCATCGGCGACGCGCAAGCTGATGCGGAATGCTTCAGAGACCAATGCGTGCCCGAGTCCTCGGCCGGCAAACCGACGGTCCACTGCCAGGCGGGCCAACAGGACGAGCGGTAAATCGTAGGGTGGCCGGCCGCGTACATACTTTCTGGGGAACCTCTCGCGCCGGACGCTTGCCGTCGCAAGCGTAAAATAGCCCAGCACCGCCCGTGGAGCGGCCTCATCGACAGCCACATAGCTGACGCCGATCGAGATTTTCTCCTGATTCGCCCAGGCGTGGTGTTTGAGGTAGTTGTTCAGAGCCGCGTCTCCGCAGTCGAAGCTGTCCAACTCGTCTGGCTCTTCGAGGCGGCGAATGACAAGAGCCATTCAGTCCCGCATGGCCCGAATCAGGGCCTCGGTGGGCGGGTCCGCTTTCGGTGCAGATGCGAGCTGCGCAAGACTCTCCAGTTCGCGCTCCGTCCACTGGATCTCTACGCGCGGCAGGGCAAGGTCCGGAGCTACCCGTTCCAAACGAGGGAACATAAGCACCTGACGTTCGCCACTCACGCTTTCGCTGATAATCCGGTGTCCCAGCTTTCGCTCCGACACGGCCCAGCGAAACAGGGCCAGAGCGTCGGACAGGAAGTCGGTGTTGCTAGTGAGCTGCAGCTCCTCTTTGAGCACGCGCATGGTGCGGTCCTCCGCAGGCGCAAGGTCCGCTTGGAACTTCGCCTTGCGCGCGCGTTTGCCCGGCGGAGACTGGATTCTCTTGCTCTTAGCCTTCAACGCCATTGTGCGCCCCAAAGACCTCTCGGCGCTATACTTCCACTCCTATTATACTGCAAGTACTACGACAAGCGGAGTGAAAGCGGATCGTGGCTGTCCGGCCTATCACGAGGGTATCGTCACCGAGCATGGGAGGGCGGCACCAGAGGCCAGCTCGAGGATGCTCCTTGCGCAGGTTCGTGCTGACTATGCCCAATACTATGCCCACTTTCTGCACAGCCACCGACTGCACCGCACAGCTTGCAAGTCCTTGCAGATCTTATGGTTGAGTCAACCCGGGCACAGCAGAGCGCTTGGTTTCGCGCAAGAAGGCTCGCTACGAGAACTGCACGTAAGCAATTGAAAGGATTGGTCGGGGCGAGTGGATTCGAACCACCGACCTCCTGGTCCCGAACCAGGCGCTCTAGCCAGGCTGAGCCACGCCCCGAGGTCTTCTTCAGTATAAACTGTTGGCGCGCCGGCCGCAACTGCTCCGGGCCGCTCTGCTCCTCACCGCACCGGCTTCACTGCCACGTACTCGAAGCGCCGCGGATTGAGGCCCCGCTCTGTCAGTTGCCGCACGCATTCCCGGGCCGAGTCCCCCAGCGCCTGGATGCGCCGTAACGGCAGAGTGGCGGGCGTGTAGATCTCCAGCGCCATCCATTGACCTGCCAGCGCTAGGCGCACCTTGGGACTCAAGCTTTCCGGAGAGCGGCCGATCACCTGCTGTCGCACGCCTTCACCCATGCTCTACCGCTTTCCGACCTCCGCCTCGAGGGCCTCCAGTTCCTTGCCGGCTTCGGACCACTTGCCTTGGGCCGCCAGCTCGCGGTAGCGGCGCAGGTGGTCGCGGATGGACTCCAGGCGGCGATCCGGGGCGGGCGCGGCGGCCGCTGGCGCGGCGCCTGGAGCCGCGGCGGCAGATGGCTTGGCGGCCTCCGGCACCCCGCCCCGCATCAGGTTACCCAGATCGGCCAGCGCCTGGTCGTAAGTGTCCCTGTAAATCAGAGTGTTTCCGATGGCCAGGGCGATCTTTTTCAACTGGGGCATGCGGGCCTCGGAAGCCTGGATGTAGAGCGGCTCGACGTACAGGAAGGTATTGGCGACAGGCAGCACCAGCATCTGCCCGCGCAGCACCTGGGAGCCTTGCTGGTTCCAGAGACTCAGATCTTTCGAGATGGTTTGGTCCTGGTTGATACGGGCCTCGATCTGCATGGTGCCGAAGATCAGCTCCTGCTTGGAGAGTTGCAGCACCACCAGCTCCCCGAGGTGCTGGCCGTCGCAGCGGGCCACCATCAGGCCGATCATGTTGTCCTTATTGCGCGGGGTGAACGGGACGATGAGCAGGAACTCGGCCTGGTCCTCGCCAGGCAGGCTGGCCACGACGTAGGCCGGGGCAACCGGCTCCGGACGGGCGCCCTGGCCCTGTACGGTGCGCGAGATATCCCAAAGGTCTTCCTTGTTGTAGAAGGCCTGCGGGTCCCGCATGTGGAAAGTGCGGTAGATTTCGGCCTGCACGCGGAAGAAGATTTCGGGGTAGCGGGCGTGCGCGCGCAGGTCGGCAGGCATCTCCGAGAAGGGCAGCAGCAACCGTGGAAAGAGGTGCTGGTAGGCCCGAATGATCGGGTCCGCGGGATCGAAGATGTAGATGTGCGTCTCGCCATCGTAGGCGTCCACGGTGGCCTTGACGGCGTTGCGCATGTAGTTGATTTCTCCCACCTCAGCCAGGCTGACGCTGCGCGAGTAGGGATGCGCCTGCGAAGTGGTGTAGCCGTCCACGGTCCAGACCATCCGGCCCGCCTGGCTCAGGACCAGGTAGGGGTCGTTCTCCCAGGTGATGAAGGGTACCAGAGTGCCCAGGCGCGCCCGGACATTGCGGCGGATCATCATGCGGCTTTGGGGCGTGAGGTAGCCCGTGAGCAGGATGTTGGGGTCCGCCTGGGCCACTGCCGCGGCGATGCGCATGGGCAAAGAGGAAACCGGGAAGCCGCCCTTGCCTTCGTAGCGGGCAAAAACGTTGTCCGAGCCCGACGGGTAGTTGAACTCGGGCTGCTCGGTGTGCACAAAAACCGGCTCGTGCGTGATCTCCCCGAAGTACAGCTCCGGGCGCGTGAGCTTGAGGCTCTGCGTCTTGACGACCGGGGGCGCATCCTGGATGAACAGCAACGGCATGCCGTCGGCGGTGATGCGGTTGGCTTCCGCCATGACCAGGCCGTAGCCGTGCGTATAGATGAAGTGGGGGTTGATCCAGCGGGTGCGCGCATCCGGCAACTGCAAGATGTCCAGTTCCCGGGGAGTGAGCAAGACCTGACGAAGCTGGCCGTCAATCATGTA
>Ga0315282_10010274_pt1 | contig 14712 bp, 12 predicted proteins | sample YL17G07_20_MG_FD_203693 | JGI IMG/M metagenome (GOLD analysis project Ga0315282, IMG submission 203693) | Sediment microbial communities from Yellowstone Lake, YNP, Wyoming, USA - YL17G07_20 | ecosystem: Environmental > Aquatic > Freshwater > Lake > Sediment | place: USA: Wyoming | collected...
ACGGCGCGCCGCGCGAGGTGAGGAAGCTGATGAGCCGGCCATCGGGCGACCAGGCGGGCGCGCTCTCCCCTTTGTCGCCGAACGTGATCTGCCGCGCGCCGGCCGGCGAGGCGGAGGCGACCGGCACGCGCCACACGTGCGTGCGCGATTCCTTGCGGTCGTTCTTGTCGCCGTCCTTGCCGGCGCTCTCCCAGCCGCGGACGGTGAACAGCACCCAGGCGGCATCCGGCGAGATGGCCGCAGAGCCGACCGCTCTCATCGACATCAGATCGTCGAAGGTGACGGGACGCGTGTCGGCGGCTGCCACAACGGTGCCGAGCGCGACCACCGCCAGGGCCGCCACAACCGAACCGTGCACGACCGATCGCCACAAGCGCATGGACACCCCCGCACTTCACAAAGAGGGGTCGGGAGGTTCCCGACCCCATTTCCAGCAGCAACAGGCGGGAAACCGGGAAACGGGATTATACTGACACACTCGGCGCTAGGCTCTAGAAGTGGTTTCAAAACCCACAGGCGGGTGGCGGCGAGCGGGGCGCCCCGCCCGCGCCGCAGGCCCGACGCGCGTGACAAGTGCTGTTCGGGCCGAGCACGGGTGGGGTCCCCAGCGCGGCTGCCGCGCTGGGGGCCCCACGGGTGGGGTTGCTCGCCGACAGGACCCGAAGAGCGACAGACGGGGTTTTGAAACCACGCCTCGATCGTCGGCGGGGCTGAAGCCCCGCCGCTACGAACAGCATGGACCTCCAGCTACCCCTCGACTACGCCGCAATCGAGCGCATCCTGCCCCACCGGTTCCCGTTCCTGCTCGTGGATCGCATCACCGAGTTCGAGCAGGACACGCGCATCGTCGGCATCAAGAACGTGTCTGGGGACGAACACTACCTGAGCCAGCGCCCGGGCAATCGCCCCGTGCTGCCGCCGACCATCCTCACGGAGGCGGTCGGGCAGGTGGGCGCGATCCTGATCCTCGCCAAGCCCGAAAACCGCGAGCGCCTGATCTACTTCAGGGGCATCGAGCGCGTGCGGTACCGGCGGCCCGTGCACCCCGGCGACGTGGTCGTCATCGAAGCAATCGTGAAGCGGCTGCGCAGCCGCATGGGAGAGTTGCGCGGCACCGCGCGTGTGGACGGCCAGGTCGTCATCGAGGGAACGATGACGTTCGCGCTGGGCCCCGCCGGCCTGGAGCGGAACGGGGCGTAGGACTGCCTACTCCTTCCCTCCTTCCCTGCTTCCCTTCTTCCTTCCTTTCCAGAGCACCCTCCCCAGGCGCCCGTGATACGCGGTGAACTCCGCCTCGCTCGTGTCGTCCTCGACCGCCTGCCGCACCTGGTTGATCTTGGCGTCCAGATCGTCGGCCATCGCCAGGATGAAGGCCTCGACCGTCATCGGCTCGACCGGCGAGCCGAACTCTTTCGACCCGTGGTGTGACACGACCACATGCTCGATCTCGGTCAGGAGCTGGGGCGGGAAGTTGTCGATCTGCTGCGCCGCGTCGCGCACCATGATGGCGCCGAGCGCGATGTGGCCGACCAGGTACCCGTCGCGCGAGTAATTGGTGGTCAGATCGTGATCGAGCTCCTGCAGCTTGCCAATGTCGTGCAGCAGCGCGCCGGCGACGGCAAGGTCGCGCTCCGCGCCGTACGCCTCCGAGAGCGCCACGGCCACCTGCGCAATCTTCAGCACGTGCTCGAGAAACCCCCCACGGTACGCGTGGTGGACCACCTGCGCGGCCGGCCACAGGCGCAGCTTCGTCTCCTGCTGCCTCGCGACCACCTCGAGAAGCTGCCGGATGAACGGATCGCCGACGCCGGCGATGAGCGCCTCGAGCTCCGCCCACATCTCATCCGCCGGGCGCACCGACGACTGGATGCAGTCCTCCTCTTTGAACCCCGCTGCGCGGTCCTGCTCGGGATTGACGCGCCGGATGTTCTCGACGATGAGCTGCAGGCGGCCGTTGTACAGATTGCCGCGGCCCTTCACCTTGACGAACTCGCCCGCCTCGAACTCGCCTTTCAGGCGGTCGACATCGTCGAACACCTTTGCCGCGATCCGGCCGCTGACGTCCTGCAGCACGAGCGCGAGGAACTCACCATTGCGCCCGGGGCGCAGCTCCTTCTGACAGCACAGAAAGAACCCGAGGCCGGAAGAGTCGGCGTTCAACTCACGGATAAAGGGGAGTCTCATGGCTGGTTCTTGGTTCTTCGTTCTTGGTTCTTGGTGCGGTTCTCGGTTCTTGGTTCTCAGCCTGGTGCGTGGTTCTTGGTTCCTGGAGCGGTTCCTGGTTTGTGGCCCGGCGGGGGTCGCGGCGCGCCGCGAAGAGCGGACTCGAGCGATCGAAGCATTCTGGCGATCGAGTTCGAGGCTTCCACGAGCCGGCTGCAGTCCGACGGCGAGATGTAACCCCGTCCCTCGGCCGCCAGGAGGAGCGCGCGCGTCTCGCTGTTGGAGCCGGCGGCGATGCGCAGGAAACGTACGAAATCCCTGCTACTTCGTCGCGCAAAGCCTTCAGCAATATTCGCCACGACCGACAGGACGGCCCCGTTCAGCTGATCGCGCAGGACGAAGTCATCTCTGAGTCCGGACGTCCTTAACAGGCCTCCGAGTTCATCCGACAGGGCCTTTGCCGCCTGCCATACCCTCAGCTCTTCGAACCGATTCACGCCCATGCCGTCCGCACCCGGCACACCTCATGCCAACCTCATGCGCCGGCCGATACAGCGCCTGCCGGGAACCAAGAACCAGGGACCCGCACCAGGGACCAAGCACCAAGTACCGCACCAAGAACCAAGGACCAAGAACCAAGAACCGACAAGTCTCAGTTCTTAGTGCATCCGTTTCTCCTGTCCCTTCCAGAACCGCTCGCGCAGCTCCTTCTTCAGGATCTTGCCGGTGCCGCCCTTGGGCAGCTCGTCGAGGAACTCGAACCGCTTCGGCACCTTGAAGTGCGCGAGCCGCTCGCGCGCGTAGTCGAGCAGGTCGGCGGCAGTCGGGCGGTGCCCGGGCTTGGGCACGATGAGCGCGACCGGCACCTCCCCCCACGTATCGTCCGGCGCGGCGACGACGGCGCATTCGAGCACGCCCGGGTGCGCGGCGAGCACGTGCTCGATCTCGACCGACGAGACGTTCTCGCCGCCCGAGATGATGATGTCCTTGCGCGACCCCTTTCGGCTGGCCCGTGGTGCCCGACGTGTAGAAGAGCTCGGCCACCGAGTCCTCGTCCACGGCGTCGAGATCGGCGCCGAAAGGGGTCACCGCGGCGAGCAACGTCTCGTAGTCGTCGGCCCACGCCGGCCGCTCGGACGCCTCGCAAACCACGTAGTCCCGGATCCCTGGCGTCGCGGCGCGCAACTGCTCGACCAGGGGCAGGAACTCGGCGTGGAAGATCAGGACGCGCGTCTCGGCGTGCGCGAGGATGTACGCGATCTCGGCCGGCGTCAGCCGGATGTTGATCGGGTTCAGCACGGCGCCGGCCTGCAGGACGCCGTAGTAGCCCTCGAGCAGCTGGTGCGTGTTGAACGACAGGAACGAGACGACCTCGCCCCTCCGGACGCCGACGCCTTCGAGCGCCGCCGCCAGCCGGTTCACCCGCTCGTCGTACTCGGCGTAGCTGAAGCGGCGGTCGCCGTCCACGATGCCGATTTTGCGGCCGTAGAGCTGGGCCGCGCGCAAGCGGAACTCGAGGGGGGTCAGGGGGACGTTCATCGTTTTGCGATCGAGGTCAGGCGCCCGCCACGGCCGCGACGCGGACGGCGTTGGGACCTTGCTGGCGGGCGACGTCCAACGCCACGTCCCCGCGCTCGATGAACGCGCGGGCATCCAGCTCGCCGGCGATCGCCGAGGTGACGGCGAAGCTCGCCGCGACCGACACCGTCTCGCCGCCCCACTGCACGGAGGTCGCCATCACCTCCCGCTGCAGCGTGTGCGTCACGCGGACGGCGCCGTCCAGCGGCGTCTCGGGCAGCAGCACCAGGAAGCTGTCGGCGCCGTGGCGGCACTTCACGTCGGCGCCCCGCAGCAGCTCCTGCATCCGGCTGGCGACGGCCGCCACCACCGCGTCCCCGCACAGCCGGCCGTGCTGCTCGACGATCGCGTCGAGGCCGCTCAGCTCGAAGAGGATGAGCGAGACCGGGAGCCCGGCGCGCCGCGCGCGCCGCAGCTCGGCGTCAATCAGGTCGACTGCGTAGGCCGCGGTGACGCAGCCCGTCAGCCGGTCCCGTACGCTCTCCCCCCGCACGCTCTGGGCCGCCTGCGCGTTCTTCAAGGCGGCCGCGACGAGCGCCGCGGCGGCCGCAAGCAGCCGCCGCCTCGTCTCGCTGAACAGCGCCTGCCCCTTCGACACGCCGAGCACCCCCAGCGTCACGCCGTCGGCAACCAGCGGGAAGCAGATGTGGCCCTCCCAGTCGATTCCGTCCGCGCGCGCCCGGCCGTCGCTCTCGAGCAGGACGCGCATCGCGACGTCCTCCCGCCACGTCTCGAGGTCGTCGGGCGCCTCGCGTGCGACGCCGACCAGCGGCTCCCAGTGCGCCCCGGTCCGCATCAACACCCACCCCTCGTCCTGGCCGACGAGCAGCGGCACGTGCTGCGCGATGACGTCACGGATGGCATTCACGTCGGTGGCCGACGCGAGCGCCTGCCAGAGCGCGATCAGACGCTCCAGGTCGCGGGCCCGCTCGCGGGCGATCCGGCTCTCGGCCGCCGCCGCGGTCACGCGCGCCTTCAGGTCCTGGCGTCGGCGCCGGTAGTAGAGAGCGAGGGTGAGCGAGAGGACGACCAACCCCGGTCCCAGCGCCATCGCGTGGTCGCGCTCGAAGTCGCGCGCCGCGTCGAGCAGCGACGCGACCGGGCGCATGAAGATGACCACGCCGGCCACGGCCAGGCCGGAAACCAGGATGAAGTCGTGGCGACCAATCAGCCGCATGGGGCACAAGGAAGAAGGGAACGAGGGGAGAAGGGCCTTCTTCCCTTCTTCTCTTCTTCCCTTCTCGCCTTCTCCCCTTCTCCAGCTCAATCCTGCGACGGGTTCTGCAGGCGGCCCTTGCCGGCCACCAGCTTCGTCGCGACCGCCTTCACGGCCGTCTCGGTCGCCTCGCCGAGGATCGTGTCGTGAAAGTCGGACGAGCCAAACGAGATGGCGCCGGCCGCGCTCGTGCCGCCGCCACCGCCGCCACCGAGCAGCAACCCGCTGCGGCTCGAGGTGCCCTCACCCTTCGCGCTCACCATGATCTCGCCCGTCGTCGTGTCGATGATGCGCGCGGTGATCGCGACGTTCGCCTTGCCCTTCGTCCGGCCCACGTCGCCGACCCCGAAGCGGCTGCCGAACACGCCGCCGCCGATCCTCGCCTCCTTGCTCTCCAGCCCGAACTTCGTGACGCTGCCGACGATGATGAAGCGGGCGCCGAGCGCCTTGCCGATCTTCACCAGCTTGCCCTGGTCCGGATCGGCCCGGTCGCTGTTGGAGAAGTTCTGCTCGGCGAGGATCGCGTCGAGGCGCTTCCGCTCGATCAGCCGGAAGCTGCCGTCGTTGACCAGCTCGTCGACGAGCATGTCGCAGATGCCCTTGCCGATGTCCTGGTTGCCGCTCCACCACTGCTGGACGGTCCCGAAGTCGAAATCGAGAATCGCGACGGTGGGCCGTCCCTGGGCCGACACGTCCCGGACGCCCACGAGGGCGACGAGCGCGATGGCCACCAACCACGCGCCGAGCAGGCACTTCCGCATTGGTTGTCCTCCGAGAAAACAGGGAATGTTCCGAGCGGAACTAGAGCTTAGCCGGGGGGCTCCACGCTGTCAACGTACGCGACGAAGGGGTAGTGGGCAGCCCACCACCGACGAAGGGGCACGGGCGGAGGGTTCATCACGCTCGTGTCCCGTCGCTCGTGACTCGTGACTCGTGACTCGTTACTCCAGGAATCCGAACGGTCCTCGCGCGAGCCACATGCCGCCGTCGATGGTCAGGACCTCCCCGGTGATATAGCTGGCCGACGGCGACAGGAGGAACGCGACCGAGTCGGCCACCTCAGCGGGGGTGCCCCAGCGCTTGAGCGGCACCATGTCGGTGATGCGCTTCACCATGTCCGAGTCCGGCCAGAGCTGCTTGGCCGCGCCCGGCGACTCGAAGGGGCCCGGCGCGACCGCGTTCACGCGGATGCCGTAGCGCGCCCATTCGACCGCCAGCGTCTGCGTCATCGACATCACGCCCGCCTTGGCGGCTGCCGAATGGATCGTCCCCGCGCTGCCGGTCCAGACGTAGTTGGCCAGGATCGACACGATCGATCCGCCGCTCTTCCGCTCGATCAGGTGCCGGCCGACCGCGCGCGAACAGTAGAAGCTGCCGTTGAGGACGATGCTGACGACCGCGTTCCAGCCGTTCGGGGAGAGATCCTCGGCCCGGCAGATGAAGTTGCCGGCGGCGTTGTTGATGAGGATGTCGATCCGGCCGAACCGCTCTGCCGCGCGGGCGACCATCGCGTCGACCTCGGCCGGATCGCGGACGTCGGTCTGGACCGTCAGCACCTCGCGTTTTTCGGCTTCGAGCATTTTCGCGCCGTTCGTCAGGTGTTCGGGGTTGCGGCTGGCCAGGACGAGCCGGGCGCCGAGCTCGCCCAGCCGTCGGGCGATGGCAAGGCCGAGGCCGGTGCCGCCGCCGGTCACGATCGCCACCTGGTCGTTCAAGAAGGGGGTGTCCGACATCTCAGTAGTCCTTGGTCCTTCGTCCTTCGTCCTTGGCGCGGTTCCTGGTCCTTGGCGCCGCGCCTGGCCTCTGGTCCCTGGCCTCTGGCCTCTGGCCCCTGGCGTTTCATGCCCCTGTCGCTCAGGATACTGCCGAGGTGCGACCACGGGGAAGTATTCTGAATCCCTCGCGTGTATGCCACCTGTCCACTGCCGTGAGCGCCACCTGCGACGGCTCAGCAGGCCCTCGGGCGTGCGTCGCAACGGCTTCGAGTAACATGGGAGGAGGGAGAATCTGGTGAACACCGAGCAGGACGACCAACCCGTCGTGGCGCAGGCGAACGGCGAAGACCCGAGCGCCAAGCGCCCAGCGCCCAGCGCCGAGGTGGTGTCCCTGCCGGTGACCGGCATGAGCTGCGCGGCGTGCGCCCGGACGATCGAGCGGACGCTGCAGGATCTGCCGGGCGTCCAGGCGGCCGGCGTCAACTACGCCACCAATCGCGCCACCGTTCGCTTCGACCCGTCGATGGTCACGCTCCCCGACCTCGTTCAGGCAGTGCGCGGAGTCGGGTACGACGTCCTGAAGGTTCCCGAGGCCGCCGGGACCGCCGCCGCCGGGTCCCCCGCCACGGCCACTGCCACGGCGGCAGCGAGAGGCACAGGGATCGCGGCCAGCGAAGGCGAGGCGGTCATCGAGGACCTGCAGGAGAAGGCGCAACGGGCCGAGTACCAGCGGCTGCGGATCAAGCTCGCCGTCGCCGTCCTGCTGACCGCGCCCATCCTCGTCATCAGCATGGCGCACCTCGAGTTCGCCGGCTCCGACTCTCTGCAGCTCGGCCTCGCCATCCCCGTCATCGTCTACTCGGGATCGCAGTTCTTCCGCGGCGCCTGGGCGAGCGTGCGGCACCGCAACGCCGACATGAACACCCTGATCGCCGTCGGCACCGGCACGGCCTTCCTCTACTCGGCCTTCGTCACGATCGCGCCAGGGCTCGTCGCGCAGGCGAGCGCCGACGCGGGCATGATGGAAGGCGGGCCGGATGTCTACTACGAGGTCGCGACCTCCATCGTCGCGCTCGTGCTCATCGGCCGGACGCTCGAAGCGCGCGCGCGGGGCCGGACCTCCGACGCCATCCGGCGGCTGATCAAGCTGCGGCCGCCCATCGCGCGGGTGGTGCGCGACGGCGTGGAGATCGATCTGCCGGCCGCCGACGTGGTCAGGGGCGACATCGTGGTGGTGCGCCCCGGCGAGCGGATCCCGGTCGACGGAGAGGTCGTCGAAGGCAGCTCGGCCGTGGACGAGTCGATGCTGACCGGCGAGTCGCTGCCGGTGGAGAAGGCGCCGGGCGCGGCGGTGTTCGGCGCGAGCCTGAACAGAACGGGCAGCTTCCGTTTCCGCGCGACGCGTGTCGGCCGCGAGACCGCGCTCATGCAGATCGTCCGGCTCGTGCAGGAGGCGCAGGCCAGCCGCGCCCCGATCGCGCGGCTCGCCGACATCATCTCGGGGTACTTCACCCCGGCCGTCATCTCGATCGCGATCCTCACCTTCGTCATCTGGTTCGACCTGCTGCCGCCCGGCGAGCGCTTCACCATGGCGCTCGTCAACTTCGTCGCCGTCCTCATCATCGCGTGCCCGTGCGCCATGGGGCTCGCGACACCGACCGCGATCCTCGTGGGCACCGGCAAGGGCGCGGAGAAAGGGATTCTCATCCGCGGCGGCGACGTGCTCGAGCGCGCGGGGCGGATCACGACCGTGGTGCTCGACAAGACCGGCACGATCACCCGGGGCCAGCCCGAGGTCACCGACATCGTCACGGCTGCAGGGATCGAGAGCCTTGCGGCTGCAGGGATCAGGGATCAGGGGTCGGAGGACGGGGCTGAGCGGGATCAGGGCACAGCTCGCGCGAGCCAGGGACCAGGGACCAGGGATGAAGTTGTCTCTGCGGTCTCTGTGCCCTCTGCGCTGAATGGCACCGACAGCCTTCTGCGGCTGGCGGCGTCGGCCGAGCGGACCTCCGAGCATCCGCTCGGCGAAGCCATCGTCCGCGCCGCGAAGGACCGTGGTCTCTATCTCGCCGACGCCACCGGTTTCCAGGCCTTCCCGGGACGCGGCGTCCGCGCCACGGTCGGCGGCATGCCGGTGCTCATCGGCAATCAGCGCCTGATGGACGAGCGGGGGATCGACACGACACCGCTCCGGGCAGAGGTCGCGCGGCTGACCGCCCAGGCGCGGACCGTGATGTTCGTCGCGCTGGATCAGCCACAGAGGCACGGAGACACAGAGAACACACTTCTTCCGGAAGGCCACAGAGACAGGGAGGCACGGAGCGACCAGCTCCGGCCCCTGGCCCCTGATCCCCGATCCCTGGTCTTGTTGGGGGCGATCGGCCTCGCCGACACCCCGCGGCCGGAATCGGCTGCCGCGATCCGGCGGATGAAGGACATGGGCCTCGAGATCGTGGTGATCACCGGCGACAACCGCGCGACCGCGGAGGCGATCGCCCGGCAGGTGGCGCCCGGCGGCGAAATCGCCCGCGTGGTCGCCGGCGTGCTGCCGGATCGGAAGGCCGAAGAAGTCAGAGCGCTCCAGCAGGCCGGCCGCGTGGTCGCCATGGTCGGCGACGGCATCAACGACGCGCCCGCGCTCGCAGAGGCCGACGTCGGGATCGCGATCGGGTCCGGGACGGACGTGGCCATCGAGGCGGCCGACATCTCGCTGATGCGGAACGACGTCAACGGTGTCGCCGACGCCATCACTCTCTCAAAGAAGACGATGAGGGTGATCAAGCAGAACCTGTTCTGGGCGTTCGTCTACAATGTCGTCGGGATCCCGATCGCGGCCGGGCTGCTCTACCCGTTCACCGGGTGGCTGCTCAACCCGATGATCGCGGCCGCGGCGATGTCGTTCTCGAGCGTCTCGGTGGTGAGCAACAGTCTCAGGCTGCGCAGGGCCTAGCCTGCCACGGGGACTGGTTCTTGGTTCTTCGTTCCTGGTTCTCAGTGCGGTTCCTGGTTCTTGGGGACCGCGCTCAGGACGACGGACCAAGAACGAAGGACTGGCAGCGCATGGAGACATCGCAGGTGATGGTGACGGTTTTCGGCGTGCTGCTCATCGCCGGCGTCTTCTTCTTCTTCTTCGGGCCCCGCAAGCGTCAGGCGCCGCGCAGGCAGCGCCAGCAATGAACACCTGATCCATCCCGTTCTTGGTGCGTTGTTCTTCGTTCTTGGTGCGAGTTCCTCGTTCTCCCTCCTTGGTGCGCACCAAGCACGAGGGACCAGATATAATCCCCCTGCCGTGTCTCCCCGCCACCCGGGCGACAATGTGACGGCATCAGGCGAGCCGCGCGCCGAGGCGTTTGCGCGCCTCTTCGAGGCTGTGCACGAAGGCGTGTACATCGGCACCGTGCGGGCCGGCGCCGGCGACGACGTCACCATCGCGGCCAATCCGCACCTCAAGCTCATCTTTGGCTACCCGGTCGAGACCGAGGAGACCGAGGTGCGGCCCTTCGACGCCACGCGCTTCGTCGATCCCCAGTCCCGCGCGACCTTCATCGAGCGGCTGGTGCGCGACAGCGCCGTCACCGACTACCTGCTGCGCCTGCGCCGCGCCGACAGCACGCCCGTCTGGGTCGAGGTGACCGCCCGCGCGGACGCGCCGGCGGGCGACGGCGGCATCCGCGTCGAGGCGCTCGTGCGCGACGTCAGCGACCGGAAGAAGCTCGAGGACCAGGCGCGCGACCTCTATCACCAGCTCCTGCAGGCCGAGAAGCTGGCCGCCCTCGGCCAGACGATCTCGGGCGTCGCCCACGAGCTGAACAACCCGCTGGCCACGATCCTCACCTGGGCGGAGCGCCTCGCCGACCGCCCGCTGGACGAGTCGGTGCGGCGCGGCCTGCACACGATCCTCAGCGAGTCGGAGCGGGCGGCGCGGATCGTGCGCACCCTGCTCACCTTCGCCCGCAAGCGGCACACCACGCGCTCGATGGTCGACCTGAACCACATCGTACGCGAGACGCTGGCGCTGCGCTCGTACGAGCAGCGCGTCACCAACATCGCGGTGATCGACGCCCTCGCCGCCGGCCTCCCCGAGGTCTTCGTGGACGCGCACCAGATCCAGCAGGTGCTGCTCAACCTGGTCATCAACGCCGAGCAGGCCATGCTCTCCTCCAACGGCCGCGGCACGCTCGTCGTCCGCACCTGGCACGACCTGGAGAACGAAGCGGTCATTCTCGAGGTCAATGACGACGGGCCGGGCGTGCCCGAGGAGATGCAGTCGAAGATCTTCGACCCGTTCTTCACCACGAAGGAGGTGGGGAAAGGCACCGGCCTTGGCCTCACCGTCGCCTACGCGATCATCCAGGAGCACAACGGCCGCATCTGGCTGAACTCGTCTCCGGGCGGCGGCGCGTCGTTCTTCGTGGCGCTGCCCACCAGCGGCGACGCGACGCGCCAGCCACAGCCGCAGCCGCTGTCGTTCATGCTGCCGTCGACGCCCGGCGGATCAGTGCTGGTGGTGGAGGACGAGCCGGCGCTCGCGGCTGCCGTGGCCGAGGGGCTGACCGACGCCGGTTTCCTGGTGGACCGCGCGGGCGACGGCGAGGAAGCGCTCGGCCTGGTGGCCGAGCGCACCTACGACCTCATCATCTGTGACCTGAAGATGCCGCGCGTGGACGGGATGCAGTTCTACCGCGCCATCGCCGCCGCCAACCCGTTGCTGGCGCGACGCGTGATCTTCGTGACCGGCGACGTGGTCGGCACCGAGGCCGAAGCCTTCCTCGAGGAGAGCGGCTGCCGCTGGCTGGCAAAGCCGTTCAGGCTCGGCGACTTGCTGCGCGCGGTGCGCGAAGTGATCGAGTAGAGCCGGGCCGTCGGGCCGTTCGCCTTGCCGCTGCCATTGCCGTTGACGGGTGCCGGCACGGCGCGCTGGCCGTTCACCGGCTGCGTGCCGACGGCCGCCTGCTGCCCGTTCCCCGCCGCGTGGTGCCAGCCGCCGGCTGCCTGGTGCAAGCTCATCTTGGCCGGCGTCGGGCGGAACGCGAGCACCGCCTTCAGCAGGTTCGGCGTCACGCTCGCCGATCCGGCCGCGGAGGGGGCCATGTCGGGCACCAGCACCTGACGGAGGCGCTGGATCGCGCGGGCATGAAGCTGCGACACGCGCGACTCGTTCACCCCCAGCTCGCCGCCAATCTGCTTCATCGTCGCTTCGCCGAAGTAGTAGAGGCCGATCAGCCGGCGCTCCCGCGGCGGAAGCGTCGCGATGGCCGCCACGATGCGGTCGTGTGTCTCGGTCCGCTCGTACGCGCAGTCGGGCGCTTCGGGCTCCGACGGCACGAGTGCCGGCGGCAACGCCGTCTCGTCCAGGTGATCGCCGGCGGCGAGCGGCGAGGTGGACTCGATCGCGTGGATGCGGACGATCGTCCGGCCGAGCCGCTTCTCGTCCGAGCCGACGCGTGCGGCCAGGTCGGCGAGCGACGGCTCGTAGCCCAGCTCCCGGCGAAGCTGCTCCCGCGCCGCCTCCAGCTCGCGCCGGACCCGCCGCACCCCGCGCGGCCAGGCCTCGCGCCGGAGCGCGTCGATCATCGCGCCGCGGACGCGGCGCTCCGCGAAGGTCTCGAACTTGATGCCGCGCCCCTGGTCGAACCGGCGGGCCGCATCGATGAGGCCGAGCACGCCGTCCTGCACCAAGTCGCCCATGTCGATCGAGTGCGGCATCGACGCGGCGAGCCGGCGGGCCAGCGCCTCGACGAACGGCAGTCCAGCCACGACGCGGTGGCGGTCTCCGGGTGGCAGCGGGTGGGCGTGCATCGCGAGCTCCTTCGGGGCGTGTCCGGGTGCGTTCGCGCCCGGCGTCGGGTTGTCAGCGACGTTTTTTGACTGCCTGCCCGGCCAGTTACAAGACTCGGCCGTGCTGCACGGGCTGTCGAGGTCGCAACGCTGGTGCCAGCAGCTCACGCAAAGAAAACACGAAGGCCCAGCAGCGCAGTTGATCCGAGCAAGTGATAGATTTAAAGTAACTTAGCTGGATTCAGCTCGTGGCTGGTTCAGAAAGCGACAGGCGTGGTCCGACTTGGAACGCCAGAGCGTTGACGCGACAAAAGTGTAAGCAGCCAAATCCTTGACGCAGTTGGCGGGAGGACGTGGCTAGTCGGAGGCGACTTTCACCCGTATTTCCTTGGCGGTCGCGAGCGCGTCGAGCACGCTGGCCACCACCTGGCCGGCTCGGGCCCGGTTTGCCTCGTCCGGCGACTTGGCCTCAAGCAGTTCGGCGTGCGAGAGGATGATGCCCAGCTGGTTGTTCAGCCGGTGAAACAGGAGGCGCAGCTCGTTTTCGTCCATCGAGAGCTGCTCCCGGGCGGCGGGTGTCATCGTAGACACCTTATCGGATGAACCGCCGCCGCTCCCCAGCCCCCGGTTCTGGGAGCGCGATTACAAAACTGGGGACCAGGGACTAGGGACCAAGGACTGGACAGACTCATAGGCAGTCCTTCGTCCTTGGTCCTTCGTCCTTGGTCCTTGGTCCTTCGTCCTTGGTTGACCTGTCTCGCCTCCCCTGTCAAAATGCCGTCGCTTCGCGAGACCCTAGAGAACATGCCTGAGCGCAAGCACCTGCTGCTGGTCGAAGACGAGGGACCGCTCCGGGAGGCGATTGCCGAGCGGCTCACCGATGTCGGCTTCGAGGTCGAGCAGACCGGCTCGGGGGAGCAGGCGCTCGACCGCCTGGCCGAGTTCGCCTTTGACATTGTCATCACCGATCTGCGGCTGCCGGGCCTCGACGGCTCCCGGGTCCTCGAGGCCGCCGTCGAGCGTTATCCCGACATCATCGGCATCGTCGTCACCGGCTACGGCACCGTGAAGGATGCGGTCGAGGCGATCAAGCGCGGCGCGACCGACTTCATCACCAAGCCGTTCCAGTTCGACGAGCTGCTGCACGTGCTCAACTCGGCCCTCGAGCAGCGGCGGTTGAAGTCGGAGAACGCCTACCTGCGATCGCAGCTCGAGGAGCGCTACCGCTTCGAAGGCATCGTCGGCCGGAGCCGCGGGATGCGAAACATGTTCCAGCTGCTCGAGACCGTCGCGGCCACGAGCAGCACGATTCTCATCACCGGCGAGACCGGCACCGGCAAGGAGCTCGTCGCGCGGGCGATCCATCACAACAGCCCGCGGCGCGCCCAGCGGTTCGTGGCGATCAACTGCAGCGCGATTCCCGAGACCCTGCTCGAAGCGGAGCTCTTCGGGCACGTGCGCGGGGCGTTCACCGGCGCGGTGGTGACGCGGGCCGGCAAGCTCGAGCAGGCGCACAAGGGCACGCTCTTTCTCGACGAGGTCGCGACGATGAGCCCGGGGCTCCAGATGAAGCTGCTGCGCGTCTTGCAGGAGCGCGAGTTCGAGCGGGTGGGCGACTCGCACACGATGAAGGTGGACGTGCGCGTGATCGCGGCGACCAATGCCGACCCGGCGCGGCTGGTGGCCGAGGGGAAGTTCCGCCAGGACCTCTACTACCGGCTCAACGTGATCCCCATCCACCTGCCGCCGCTGCGCGAGCGCAAAGAGGACATCCCGCTGCTCGTGCACCATTTTCTCGATCGGCTGTGCCGCGAGATGACGCCGCCGCGCCCGACGATGACCATGTCGCAGCAGGCGATGCGGCGGCTGATGGCGTACGGCTGGCCGGGCAACGTGCGGCAGCTCGAGAACGTGCTCGAGCGGGCGGTGACGCTGAGCGCGGGGCGGACGCAGCTCGAGGTGGCGGACCTGTCGCCCGAGGTGCAGCAGGCCGAGGAGGCACCCCCGGTGCGCGGCTTCCATGTGCCGGACGAGGGGATCGACTTCCAGGCGTTCATCCGCAACGTTGAGCGCGAGCTGATCCAGCACTCGCTCGAGAAGACCGGCGGCAACAAGGGCCGCGCCGCGCGCCTGCTCAAGCTGAAGCGGACGACGCTGGTGGAGAAGATGAAGCGGCTGGGACAGGCGTAGGTTCGGGGTTCGGGATTCGGGGTTCGGGATTCGGGGTTCGGGGTTCGGGGTTCGGGATTCGGGGTTCGG
>Ga0315282_10010275_pt1 | contig 14711 bp, 13 predicted proteins | sample YL17G07_20_MG_FD_203693 | JGI IMG/M metagenome (GOLD analysis project Ga0315282, IMG submission 203693) | Sediment microbial communities from Yellowstone Lake, YNP, Wyoming, USA - YL17G07_20 | ecosystem: Environmental > Aquatic > Freshwater > Lake > Sediment | place: USA: Wyoming | collected...
GTGTGTCTTGTAAGGGCACGAATGGGAGATTGACCTAAGTGTCATTCCCTATTTGAGGGCAGTATAAATATAAACAAGAACAAAGTAGCGTAAAAAACTATTTGCGCTACATTATCATGGGAGAATAATATGCAGATGCAGAAAGAAGTTCATTTGACAGGGAAAGATTTGACGAATATGGTGCAGTTAAGGCCGGAGGATGTAGGCAAATACGCCATTGTGCCCGGGCCAAAAGACAGGCTGGATGTACTAATGAAAAAGATCGAGAACCCCGTGCGCAACTTTTCATTTATGGAATACACCATGTACACCGGTACATATGAGGGGATAAAAGTTACAGGTATTAACGGCGGAAGATTCTCCACTGATACCTCCATCACTACTGAAGTAATGTGCAACGCCGGTATCCCGAACATCATCCGCATCGGCACCTGCGGGGCTTTAGACGAAAATATTAAAGTAGGAGATTTATTTGTCGTTGATGAGGCCATCCGCGGGGACGGAGTAACCCCTTATTATGTGGGTAAGGATTTTAAGACGGTAGGTGATAAAAAGATTTCTGACCTTTTGTATGAAGTTGCCAAAGGAATGGGATTAAACGTGCACCGCGGCAAGGCCTGGACCACGGATGCGTTACTGCGCGAGACTCGCGAGATAGTCGAACCGAAACGCAAAGAGGGCGCAAAGGTTGTAGATATGGTCTCCTCAACGCTGCTGACCATTGCCCAGACCTATAATATCAAGGCCGGCTCTATTTTAGCGGTAAGCGATAATGTGGTTACCGGAGAGATGGGATTTATGAACCCGCTTTATTACATGGCAGAAAGCAATTTGATCAAAATCGCTTTAGAGGCGGTTAAAAAACTAGAAGGAAAATAACTATGAAATTTTCACCCTTATTCTGGCCGATCCAATTAAAAGGCAATACGATCCGGATCCTTGATGAGACCAAACTTCCGCAGAAGCTTACCTATATAAAGGCCGGGAATTATCTGGAGGCCTGTAAGGCGATCAAAGAGATGAAGACCCGCGCTGTGGGCCAGGTGCTTTTGGTAATGTACACTTTTATTTTGAGCAACCGGCAGAAAAAAGATCTAAATAAAGTTAGCCGGGCGATTAACGCTACACGGCCTACACTGGCCTTTAAGGTTTTGACTGATATGGTCTTAGGCTGGAAAAAGAGCGGGGCACCGCTAGAGAAAAGTATCCTGGGTTTTCTGGAGATGCTTAGAGCCAAAAGGATCCGCCAGGCGCAAGAAGCTGCCAAACTGCTTGAAAACAGGGATGTGATCCTGACCCATTGCAATGTCAGCGGCCTGATGCCTTTGATCGCCGAATTTGCCCGAAGACAAGGTAAAAAAATAAGTTTCTATGTTACTGAAACGCGGCCCTATCTGCAGGGCTCGCGGCTTACTGCCTGGGAGATCCAGCGCGCGGGATTCCCGGTGACTATCATTACCGACAATATGGTGGCTTATTTACTCTCTCAAGGCAAGGTAACCAAGGTTATGGTCGGAGCAGACCATCTTACCCAAAACGGGGATATTGCCAATAAGATTGGGACCTATCAGATAGCGGTAGTGGCTAAATATTTTAAGGTTCCTTTTTATGTCTTATGCCCTCCTGCGTCAAAATTAAAAAGGGGTAGGGATATTAAGATAGAGATCCGGCCCGGGGATGAGTTAAAGATCTACCAGGGATTATATTTGGCGCCAAAGAAGGTCAAGGCATATTATCCTGCCTTTGACATTACGCCGGCAAAGTTAATTACCCGGCATATTTATCTGGGGGTTTAAATGTCAGAAGAGGAATTGAAATTAGAAATTATTCAGGTCGGCAAAAGGCTTTACGCGGCAGGTTTAGCGGTAGCTAAATCTGGGAATTTAAGCGCTAAGCTCGACGCGGAGAATATCCTTATCACCGCCAGCGGCACCTTTTTAGGTCAGTTAAAAGAAAACGATATAGTAAAGGTAAGTTTGGCCGATGGTAAAGCCGAAGGAGGACTGACTCCAAGCTCGGAACTGCCTTTGCACAGCTTAGTCTATAAGAATTTTTCCGCTAAAGTCGTGGTCCACTGCCACCCGCCCCTAGTTAACGGGTATTTTGCCGTCGCGAAAATGCTTAAAGCCATGAGCTTTGAGACCAAATTTTATCTGGGTGATGTCCCGGTTGTTCCCCAACAGACACCCACAGTTACGGATCCTGCGCCGGTAATTGCCGCCTTAAAAACAAATAACCTGGTGGTGTTAAAAAATCACGGGACAGTGGCGATCGCCGATAAATTTGAAGAGGCGTTAAGTATTACCGAGGCATTAGAGGAGGCGGTTAAGAGCGCCGCCCTTGCCCGGCTATTTGACAAAGATGTACTGGATGAGTTGGATACAGCCTTAAAAGGCGACCTGAAGCGCAATGATCCGGTGTATGAAATGTTTTCTTATAAGCATATCCAGGCGATCGTTGACCTGGTGAATAAGGATGAGTTCATCAGCCAAAAAGGTAAAGAGCTGGACCTGACCGTAAAATTAGCGATCAAACTCGATGACTCTGACAAAGTTTTTAAATTTAATTTTGAAAAAGGTAAAATAGTGAAGCTGGATACGGACTCTGACGCCCCTTTTGTAATTTCTGCACCCCGGCCGGTCTGGGAACAGGTATTTCTGGGCAAGCTGGATTCATTCGTGGCGGTTACCCAGGGAAAAATGAAATTAAGCGGACAATTAGGCCAGCTTTCCAAATGGTATGTGCCGTTTAGCCGGCTGTTTGCCATATTTAAAGAGGTAAAAATCAAATGAACTCAAAATGCCCGCTTTTTATCAACGGACAATTTATAGAGACCGCTGAAAAGCAGAACATCATTAATCCCTCGACAGGCAAGGTGATTGCCGAGGCATCAATGGCTTGCGCCAAGGAAGTGGAGATGGCTTTAGCCGGTGCCAGAGAGGCCTTTGATCATGGGCCATGGCCGCAGTTTTCCCCGGAGCAGCGTAAGGAGTTTATCCTTAAGATCAGCGCGGGTATTTTAGATAGCGCCGCAGAGCTTGCCCAATTGGAAACGCAGAATACCGGAAAACCCATAAAAGAGACCACCTTTATGGACATTCCTTCAGGCGCTAAAACTTTTGAATTCATCGCCAATAATTTTATTGGTTATTTAAAGAATGATGAACCTGATTTGCCGGCGGAAGCAAAAGCCAGGTTGGAGCGCGAGCCTGTTGGGGTAGTAGTATTGATCGTTCCCTGGAACTACCCGTTTTTGATCGCCTGCTGGAAATTAGCTTCGGCTTTAGCTAGCGGCAACACGGTTATTTTAAAACCATCCAGCCTTACCCCGCTTACTGCCTTAGAGCTTGCTAAGATTATCCATAAGGCGGGCGTGCCCGCCGGTGTGGTTAATATCATTAACGCCAGCGGCGCAAAAATAGGGGAGGCGCTTTGCAGCGATAAGCGGGTGGATATGATCTCTTTTACTGGCAGCAATGAAATAGGAAAACAGATCCTGCAGTATTCTTCCAAGAACGTGAAGAAGCTGATCATGGAACTGGGAGGTAAATCCGCGGCTCTGGTGTTTGGCGACGCGGATCTGGCTGTCGCGATAAACAGCTGCCTGGCTTCCATATTCCTGAATCAGGGCCAGATGTGCACTGCTATGTCCCGATTTCTGGTGCAAGAAAGTATTTACGATAAATTTGTGTCCGGTTTTGTGGAAAAGGCCAGACGCATAAAATTAGGCCTGGCGGAGGATTTCCAGACCCAGATGGGCCCTTTGATCAGCGACAGCCAGCGCAAAAAGGTGATCGCCTATATTGAAAAAGCAAAGGCCGAAGGCGCCAAAGTTATCTGCGGGGGCAAGATCCCGGATGCCCCTGAGCTTAAGAACGGTTATTACTTTGAGCCGACAGTCCTGGTTGACGTAAGCAGCCACTCCCATGTTTTTAAGGAGGAGGTTTTTGGCCCGGTAGCCCTGATCCATAAGTTTTCCGGTTCGGATGAGGCTCTTAGCCTGGCTAATAGCGTAGATTTTGCTTTGGCTAGCTGCATCTGGACAAGCGATATTTCTTTGGCTGATGGGTTGGCTAAAAAAATAAATGCCGGAACTGTCTGGATCAACACTTACGGCATGTTTTACAACCAGCTCCCTTACGGCGGGTTTAAGCAAAGCGGCTTCGGTAAGGAGCTGGGCAAGGAAGGTTTTCTGGAGTACACCCGCGTCAAAAATGTGATCACCGACCAGTCCAGCGAAGGCAAGCCCCTGGTAAATTACTGGTATGGATTCTAATGAAGGTAATTGAAGTTTTAGAGCAGCGCGCAAAAGAATTACCGCAGAACCCGGCGATTATCTTCCGCGGGGATAAGCTGACCTTCGCGCAGCTTAAAGATAAGGTCTTTTCTCTTAGCCAGGGCCTGCTTAAGCTGGGAATTGGCCGCGGGGATAAAGTTGCCATTTACCTGCCTAACTGGCCGGAGTATATTTTCAGCTATTTAGCCATCTGGGCAATCGGCGCCTGCAGCGTGCCCTTAGACTTCATGCTCACTGAAGATGAAATAATCTCCTGCGCCGCTCATGCCGAAGTAAAAGCCCTTATCACCAAACACAAAGCCAATATTTCTTTTGATAATCTCAAGAAAAATATCCTTTCGCTAAAGCAGATTATTTCCTGTCAGTCCAAGGAGGAAGGGGCTGTAAGTTTTGAGGATCTTCTTAGCCAGGGAGGGGTCCGGCCGCCGCGGGTAAAGGTTGAGAATAAGGACTACGCCATAATCTTTTATACCTCCGGCACAACTGGCAAACCTAAAGGTGCCTTAATCAATTATGCCCAGCTGGATGCCCCGCCGAAATCTATGGCTTTTTTTGTGAACGCGGATCTAAAAGCCGGGGATACCAGCCTTTGCGCTTTGCCTTTTTCGCATTTAGGCGGCCTGATCTATATCCAGAATACTATTAGCTTTGGCCTGACCCTGGTGTTAATGGAGCGTTTCATGCCGCTGGATTTCTTAAAGAATGTGCAGAATTACAAGGTTAATTTTTTCTGGATCGTCCCCTCCATGTATTACGCGCTCTTACAGCTGAAAGAGTTTGAGACATTTGACCTATCTAGCCTACGTTGGATCGTTACTTTCGGCGCCTCCAATTCGCCGGATGCCCTGCGCAGGTTCCAGCAGTTCTGCCCTAAGGCCTCTCTTTTGAACGGCTGGGGCCTGACTGAAACCAATGCTCCCACCGTAGTCCTGCCTATGGGCTCAAAAAATATTGAGAGCGTGGGCCGCAGCGCCCCATGGATTGAGGTAAAGATATTCTCGGAAAGCGGTCAAGAGCTTAAGACAGGAGAGGTAGGAGAGGTGGTAGTAAAAAGTTGGGTAGTTACCGACGGGTATTTTAAGGATGAAAAATTGACCCGGGAAACTATCCGTGACGGCTGGTTCCATACCGGGGACCTGGGCAGGTTTGACAGCGAAGGTTTTCTTTATATCGTCGGCAGGAAAAAAGAGATGATCAAGGTCGGCGGGGAGATCGTTTTTGAGCCGGAGGTAGAAGCGGCTTTGCAGAAGCATCCTGATATTGCCGAGGCAGCGGTGATCGGGGTGGTTGATAAATTAAGAGGGGAGGTGCCCAAGGCTTTCCTGGTAGTTAAAGAAGGAAAAAACATTTCCGAAGAAGATCTGCGTTATTTCCTGCGCCGGCATCTGGCGCATTTCAAGATCCCGCACTATTTTGAGTTTCGGCCGGCACTCCCCAAGAACCGCACCGGCAAAATCGACAAACAGCAACTTAGGGACGGTTCTCAAAACAAAGTAAAACTGTCCCCTGGGGACACTTCTGCTTTGAGTTAAGAACCGTCCCTCGCTTATTATGCAAGACATTAAGGAATTAAGCTTAAAGGAATTAGAGGATAAGTTACTTTCCCGGAGATTCCCCAAGTACCATGCCAGGCAGATATTTAACTGGATTTACCAAAAAGGGGCTTTTGAATTCAGCAGCATGAGCGATCTGCCTCAGGCCTTGAGAAAAATCCTGGCAGATGACTTTTATATTTTGGGCCTGGAACTGGCGGATTTGCAGAGATCCGCCGACGGAACCGCTAAATTCCTTTTCCAGCTAAAGGATAACAACCTGATTGAGGCGGTGAACATTCCTGCCGGAGAACGCCTTACCGGATGTATCTCTTCGCAGGCAGGTTGTAAGTTTGCCTGCAGGCTTTGCGCCAGCGGCCTGAAAGGATTTAAGCGCAATTTAAGCAGCGGGGAGATCCTGGATGAAGCGCTTTATTTAAAAAATAACAGCCAGGACAGTGCATTAACGCACATTGTATTTATGGGCACAGGAGAGCCGCTGGATAATTATGATAATGTGCTTAAGGCGATCCGGGTGATCAACGCGCCGTATGCTTTTAATATCGGCGCCAGGCGGATTACTATTTCCACCTGCGGGATAATCCCGGGCATAAAGAGGCTGCAGGATGAAGAGCTGCAGATAGAGCTTTCCATATCTTTGCACGCAGCCAGCGACCGGCTGCGTTCAGAGATCATGCCGGTGAATAAAAAATACCCTTTGGCGGATCTGATCGGGTGCTGCCAGGAATATATCGCTAAAACCAACCGCCAGATCACCTTTGAATATACCCTGGTTAAAGGCCTGAATTCGGATTCAAGTGCCGCGCAGAAATTAGCCGCGCTTTTAAAGGAGCTAAGGTTAGCCAAGGTGAACCTGATCGCGGTAAACCCCGTTAGAAATGGCGCCGTGCGCCGCGGGATTTCTAACGGGGCAAGCCCGATACCGGAATTAAAGATCATGCCTCCCGATAAGGCCGAAATCGATTCTTTTAAAGAGCATTTGTTTAAAGCCGGGATTAATGTTACATTAAGAAGGGAGCGGGGGCAGGATATTGCTGCTGCCTGCGGCCAGCTAAGGTTAAAACATGAGAAAAATTAATTATAGTATCGGCTTGCTTGCGTTAATCCTGGTTTTGGCAGGCTGCGCAAAGCCGGAGATCAGGAACGCCAACAATACCGGCAGTAATATCATTTGTTTTGGCGACAGCATTACCTTTGGTTACGGGGCAAACCCGGGAGAAGATTATCCTTCGGAGTTAAGGCCAATGGTCAAGCTGCCAGTGATCAATGCCGGTGAGGATGGGGATACTACATTTCTGGCCTTAGAACGCCTGGATAATGATGTTTTGGCCAAAGATCCGCGCTTGGTTATCGTGGAATTCTGCGGGAATGATTTTCTCAAAAAGATCCCCCGGGAGGATACGGTTAAGAACTTATCCCGGATCATTGACCGCATCCAGGAAAAAGGCGCGATGGTGGCTTTGGTAGATATCAGTTCCGGGATATTTTTTAAGGAGTACAGGAGGGATTTTAAGAGGCTGGCCAGGGAGAAGAAGGCGATATTTGTCCCGTCGGTTTTAAGCAGGATCATCACCAATCCGGAGATGAAAAGCGATTTTTTCCATCCTAATGAAAAGGGATATAAGGTTGTTGCCGGCAGGGTGTATAAGGCAATAGCCCCGTATATCGGAGCAAAATGAGAAAAATAAGCTTAAGGCAGATGAAGGAAAAACAAAAAGGGGTTATTTGCGATATCGCAGCCGGCACAGCACTCCATAATAAATTCATGAGTATGGGAATTTATCATGGCAGAGAGATCGCTAAGATTAGCTCCATCGGCCTTAGGGGGCCGGTGGCGATCAAGGTAGGCAGAAGTGTTTTGGTTTTAGGTCATGGAGTAGCTAATAAGATCATGGTCGAGGTACAATGATCAAAAAGATATTTTTAATAGGCAATCCCAATGTCGGCAAAAGCGTGGTCTTCTCGCGGCTTACCGGGGTGCGGGTCATCTCCTCTAATTATGCCGGCACCACAGTTGAGATCATGCGCGGCTTCCTGAAGCTTGAGGACCATGAGATCGAAGTAGTGGATCTTCCGGGCACATATTCCCTTGAGCCGGCCTCCAAATCCGAGGAGGTCGCGGTATCCTTGTTGAAGGAGTGCCCTAAAGATGAAATAGCGGTGATTAATATCGTTGATTCCACTAACTTAGAACGTAATCTCTATTTGACCTTACAGCTGCTTGAAGCAGGGCTGCCGGTTGTGGTTGCCCTGAATATGTGCGATGAGGCAAAGCATCACGGGGTAAGCCTTGATACTGATAAACTGGAAAAAATCCTGGGAGTACCGGTAATATCAACATGCGCGGTTACCGGTTCAGGTATAAAGCTGCTTTTAGAAAGGATCCATGAGGCAAAACCGGTCTTACGCGATAAATTCTCTCACCGTCAGCGCTGGCAGGATATCGGCGCTATTATTGAACAGGTGCAGAGCCTGACCCATCGACACCATACTTTGCGGGAGATCTTAGAGGATGCCTCGGTAAGGCCGTTCAGCGGAGCGCTTATTGCCGTCGGGGTGGTCTTTGTTTCTTTTCAGGTGGTGCGGTTTATCGGCGAGAGTTTGATCAGCAGGATCGCTGACCCCGTATTTCTCAATCTCTACCAGCCTCTCCTGGTTAAACTAAGCTCTCTCCTGGGCGAGCAAAGCTTTATTCATCACTTGTTGATCGGGGACCTGATCAACGGCCGGATTGATTTTAAGCAGTCATTAGGCCTGCTCACCACCGCCCCTTATATTGAGTTTGCCATGGTGCTGCCTTATATAATCTCATTTTATTTTGTTTTGGGCCTCCTGGAGGATATCGGGATACTGCCGCGGCTGGCTATGCTTCTGGATAATCTTTTGCACCATCTGGGGCTGCATGGTTTTGCGATCATCCCGGTACTTTTGGGTTTAGGCTGCAATGTCCCAGGGATACTGGCTACGCGTAATTTAGAGTCCAGGCGCGAGCGGTTTATTGCCGCGACATTGATCTCTATCGGCGTGCCCTGCGTGGCGCTGCAGGCGATGATCTTCGGTTTATTAGGCAGGTTCTCCGGGTTTTATGTTTCCGGGGTATATCTTGTCCTGCTGGTTGTCTGGCTGGTCCTAGGTATAATCCTTAACCATACGGCAAAGGGTTATAGCCCTGAATTCCTGGTTGAGATCCCCCCTTACCGGATCCCTTCCCTGGCGACCTTGTGGCATAAATTATTTTTGCGTATCAAGGGATTTTTGATTGAAGCCGCGCCGCTGGTCTTGCTGGGTGTTTTGGTAGTGAATGTGCTTTTATATTTTAAGTTGTTTGATTTTTTTACCGGCATCTTTGCCCCTGTAGTTAAGGGGCTCTTCGGCCTGCCTAAGGAGGCGATAGTTTCCCTGGCAATGGGGTTATTCAGGAAGGATGTTGCGGTAGGGATGCTTCTGCCCTTGGCATTAACCGTCAAGCAGTTGTTTATCACCGCCGTGCTCCTCTCAATATCTTTCCCCTGCGTGGCGACCTTTATCGTTTTCTTTAAGGAGTTGGGGCTGAAGGACCTGATCAAGGCCAGCTTGATCATGCTTAGCGTGGGCCTGGTTACCGGCTCCCTGCTTAATTTCGCGATACGCTAAATTACCTGATATTAGCTTCAATACAAAGCAGGAGGTCTTCGAAGGATACCGGTTTGGCGATAAACACATGGCCTCCGATACTGCCTTTCTTGGAAGAGGTGACTTCTTCTTTCGTCACTGCCGCGGTCAGGAATACTATGGGGGTATAATTTATACTTTCATCCGATTCTATCTGGTAAGCTATTTCGCCGCCGTCAAGACCCGGCATCATAATGTCTAACAGGACCAGGTCCGGCTTAAAGGCTCGTACAACAGCTAAGGCATTAGAACCATTATTCTCCGTAAGGACTTCATATTTACCGCAGGAATCAAGATTGAGCTTCAGGGTTTTGGTAAAATCCACTTCGTCATCAATAACTAAGATCTTCTTTTTCTCCATGAATACCTCCCGGATTTAACTTCTGTGTAATTTAGTGCACTGCTTCCAAGTAATGCCCAATAGGAACTTTTCAGCTATTTTTCTTTTACGATTTAGGCAGGGCAGGCCGGGTTTGTAATATAACCAAGAAAGAAGTTTTAAGGATTCATTTTTAGCAAACCTTAGCGTCCATGCAGACACGCACTTTTTATTTCTTAGCCAAGAATTCAACGCGCCTTTTATATTCAATTCTTTCTTTAGTGTATTTCTTATCCAGCGCAGATACTTGTATGAAGCCGAGTTGAATGCGGTATATATACGTGTATATTTATAGCGTACTCCTTTGTAATGCATATATCTATCTATATAAGTAAAAATTGAGCCATCTCCGTCTAAATTTCCACGCAGAAAGTCCTTGAAATACAATCCAGGGATATTTATTTTTCCTAAATGATAAGTCTTATTGGGCATTAAGCCTATACTTAGCAACCAATTATAAAAACTAACATCGCTAAATTGTAAATGGTAAGCCTTTTTAGCTGATTTAATTGAAGCATATTTCTCAGAGACCTTGTTTTCTAACGAAAGGCATTTTTTAAAAGTTCTTAATAATTGCAAGTCGGTAGATGTGAAATCAATATGCCTCTTATCTTTAGAGAGGGATCCATCGGTTGTAATTAATCCGACTATATAGGCGAGATGAGGAGACCATTTGTATGGACTATTTTTGCCCATGATTAAAAATGCCGAGAGAGGGAGTTGAACCCTCATGAGGTTGCCCTCAACGGTTTTTGAGACCGCCGCGTAAGCCATTCCGCCACCTCGGCAATATTTAGTTGACGTCTTACATATTATATTCTAAAATAGCAAAGGTCAACAGATAAATTAAATATAGAAATTTTGGGGCTGTAGCTCAGCTGGGACGAGCATTTGCCTGGCAGGCAAAGGGTCGAGGGTTCGATCCCCTCCAGCTCCACTTAAATTTTCCTTGTCGGAAAATTTAAGTGGCACTAAAGCGAGCGTTAAACGGCGCGACAAGCGCCGTAGCGAGCGTAGTGCCTAACAAAATGGCGGATAATCTCCGCCTTTTGTTTTATAAGCTATTGACGCTGATTTCAGCCAGGAGTATAATCTAAGTATTATGATCCTAGGGGTGCATGTTTCCGGGGCAGGCAAGATCTATCAGGCGCTGGATATCGCGCATAATTTGGGCTGCGATACCATGCAGATATTTGCCAGGAGCCCGCAGTCCTGGCGCAACGAATTTAAGCTTGAGCCCAAAGATATTGATGAATTTAAGGCCAGGCGTAAAAAGTATAAAATCAATCCAGTTTTCATCCATATCTCCTATCTGATAAACTTGGCCTCTCCTGAGCCGAGGCTTTATAATGGCTCTATCCAGGCCTATATTGAGGATATCCAGGACGCAGAGAAGTTAGGCACGGATTACATCGTTACCCACATGGGCAGCCACAAGCAAACCTCCGAGGATGCCGGGATCAAGCGGCTGGTTGAGGCCTTAAATAAAATATTGGAGAAAACCAAAGGCTCTAAGGTCGGGATATTGCTGGAAAATACCTCGGGCAGCGGCTCATGGCTGGGTTACAGGTTTTATCATCAGCACAAGATCCTGAAAGGCCTGAAAGAAAAATCACGTGTAGGTTTATGTCTGGATACGGCGCATGCTTATCTGGCAGGTTATGACCTCTCAACCAAGCAGGGCTTAGAGAAGATGCTTGATGAGATTCAGGAACTGGTGGGAATAAAGTTGATCAAGCTAATCCATCTTAATGACGCAGCCGGAGAATTGGGCTGTCATCATGACCGGCATGACCATATCGGCAAAGGGCACATCGGGCTTAGCGGGATGAAGAGGATAATTAACCACCCCAAATTAAAAAACATACCCATGATCCTGGAAACACCCAAGAGCAATGAAAATAGCGACAAAGATAACCTGAAATTAGTCAGGAAATTAGGACGCTAATATGCATTATAATTTTAAAAAGATAGAAGAAAAGTGGCAGAAAAAGTGGAAAGCTACTCGTGTCTTCCGCGCGCAAGCCAATCCAAACCGCAAAAAATATTACCTCCTGGAGATGTTCCCTTACCCGTCGGGCAAGATCCACATGGGCCATGTGCGCAATTACACTATCGGGGATGTTGCCAGCCGCTTCAAGATGCTGCACGGGTACAATGTAATGCATCCTATGGGATTTGATGCCTTTGGCCAGCCGGCGGAGAACGCCGCGATTAAAAATAAGACCAAGCCGGATACCTGGACGCGCAAATGTATCAAAGAGATGGAAACAGAATTAAAGAGAATGGGATTCTCCTACGACTGGGAGCGGGAGGTTTCTACCTGCGACAGGGATTATTATAAATGGAACCAGTGGATATTCCTAAAAATGTTTGAGCGCTCCCTGGCTTATAAAAAAGCATCAGCGGTTAACTGGTGCTCAAGCTGCCAGACCACCTTAGCCAATGAAGAGGTAGTGGACGGCGGCTGCTGGAGATGCCATACGCCAGTAGAACAAAAGGATCTGGAACAGTGGTATTTAAAGATCACTGAATATAAGGAAAGGCTGCTGGAGGACTTGGGTCAGCTTAAGGAATGGCCGCAGCGCGTCCTGGCCATGCAGAACAACTGGATCGGCAAAAGCAGTGGCGTGGATATTTATTTTCGTTTAAAAGGCAGCGACAAGGTGATTTCCGTATTTACCACCCGCGTAGATACTATTTTCGGGGCAACTTATATTGTCCTGGCGCCGGAGCATCCTTTGGTCAAAGAGCTGATCAAGGGTAAGGCGCAAGAAAAAGAGGCGCTGGAGTTTATTGATAAGGTAGCCAAGGAGAGCAAAGTAGTGCGGGCGTCGTCGGATATAAACCCCGTTAGAGATAAGACACCAAAGGCGTCTGACGGCTGCCTGCGGCAGCCTGTCTCTAACGGGGTAAAGAAGGAGGGGGTATTTACCGGAAGCTTTGCAATTAACCCGGTAAATAATGAAGGGGTTCCCATCTGGATCGCCGACTATGTTTTGATGGAATACGGGACCGGCGCGATCATGGCTGTGCCTACGCACGACCAGAGGGATTTTCTTTTTGCGAAGGAGCATAAACTGGCGATGCGGGTTGTGATCCAGCCGAAAGAAAATAGTATAAAAGCGGAAAATATGACCCAGGCTTATGAAGGGGATGGCATCCAGGTAAACTCCGGAGAGTTTGACGGCTTAAACAATCAGGAGGCAAAGACAAAGATCGCTAGCTGGATGGAGCAAAAGGGGATCGGCAAGATACAGACGCATTGGCGTTTGCGCGACTGGTTGATCTCCCGTCAGCGTTACTGGGGGACCCCGATTCCGATAATTTATTGTTCTAAATGCGGCATTGCACCTGTTCCTTATAAAGATTTGCCTGTGGAGCTGCCTAAAGATGCCCCTTTTACCGGTGAAGGGGGAAATCCCTTAGGCAAGGTAAAAAAATTCGTCGAGGTAAAATGCCCAAAATGCAAAGGAGCGGCCAGACGGGAGACCGACACCATGGCTACCTTCTTTGACTCTTCATGGTATTTCTTAAGGTTCTGCTCCCCAAAATTCAATGATGCCCCTTTTGATACGCAAGAGGCCAAATACTGGATGACTGTTGACCAGTATATCGGCGGCATTGAGCACGCCATCCTGCATTTATTGTATTCGCGTTTCTTTACCAAATTCTTCCAGGATATCGGAATGGTGGATTTTCCCGAGCCATTCCAGAGATTATTGACCCAGGGTATGGTTTTAAAGGATGGGGAGGTAATGTCTAAGTCCAAAGGCAATATCGTGGACCCGGATTCCATGATCAAGGATTATGGCGCCGATGCCTTGCGCTTGTTTATTTTGTTTGCCGCGCCTCCGGAAACAGAGCTGGAGTGGGAGGTGAGGGGGCTGGAAGGCGCGCTTAAGTTCCTGAACCGCGTCTGGCGTATCCAGGATAATTTGAAGGACAAGGCAGATGCGCAGCTCTTAACAGCATTGCACAAAACCATTAAGAAGGTGACGCAAGACTATGGAGAATTTAAGTTTAATACCGCCATTGCCAGCTTTATGGAGTTGACTAACGCGATCTATCAGTTGGGAGCCGACAAAGAGGTTTTTTCTAAATTGGTCATAATGCTTAGTCCGATTGCCCCGCATTTTGCTGAAGAGCTCTGGGAGATATTGGGAAATAAAGAAAGTATATTCAAGGCCGCCTGGCCAAAGTATGATCCTAAGTTATTAATTGAAGAAAATGTGGAATTGGTAATTCAGGTTAACGGTAAGGTGCGCAGCAAGATCGAAGTTCCCCGCGACATCCCCGAGGATAAACTTAAAGAGCTGGTGCTTAAAGACGGAAAGCTGGCTCCCTGGCTGGAAGGCAAGTCCCCGAAGAAATTTATCCTCGTCCCCCAAAAACTCATCAATATCGTAGTTTAAGAATCAAATATATCCCTGCCAGTTTTCTCGCCCCAAGGCTGCTTTTTCTACATTTAATATTTCGCTCTCGGGATATTGTACGCGCGCGAAATTTTTCGCCGTGTGCTACGGTTTACGTCTCGCTTTCGGCAGCACAGGTTCCTTACGCATAGAGAATTGCCTGCACTCGCCGTAAATCCTCGCACACATCTGCCGAAAAATTTCCAATTGCACGCTTAACAATATCCCTCGGCAAAATATCTATAGCTTAAACCTGCATTTGCAGGGACTGTCCCCGTAGAAGGCTATTGGCGAAGGCTGGACAGGGGACTGTCCCGTTGGAAGTCGCTTACGCAAAAGTGTAACCTATCTCCCTGGTCTGGATTGTTACCTATCTTACCAGTTCATACCCAATTCTAATTGACAAAAATCTGGGG
>Ga0315282_10010276_pt1 | contig 14708 bp, 12 predicted proteins | sample YL17G07_20_MG_FD_203693 | JGI IMG/M metagenome (GOLD analysis project Ga0315282, IMG submission 203693) | Sediment microbial communities from Yellowstone Lake, YNP, Wyoming, USA - YL17G07_20 | ecosystem: Environmental > Aquatic > Freshwater > Lake > Sediment | place: USA: Wyoming | collected...
TGAACCAAGTGAGCAGACAGATGCAGGAAGGGAGCCCTCTAGTGAAGGTAGTTGACAAACATCTGGAAGAGGTTATCGCAAAAGGAATTCAGGATATGGTGGGCGATTTTATTACAAAGGTCCTTCCATTGATGACCCAGCATATTATCGGTCTCACCGCCGAACGGATTGAGAGGATGGTGAGAGAGATTGTTCCGGATCTGGCAGAGAAGGCGATCCAAGAAGAGATCAAGCGGCTTCAGAAGGGAGAAAAGGAATAGGGAGGACGAAGGGTGCATCAATGGCCACAAAGGTTTTGGACAAATCTTATGATCCTCACCAGGTGGAGGACAAGTGGTACCGTTATTGGGAGGAGCACGGCTATTTCAGGGCTGATGAAGATTCAGAAGAAGAAGTTTATTCCATTGTTATCCCACCTCCAAATGTAACCGGTGTCCTTCATATCGGACACGCACTCAACAATACTCTTCAAGACATTCTGGTTCGATTTAAAAGGATGGAGGGCTATCATGTTCTCTGGATGCCGGGGACAGACCACGCGGGCATTGCCACTCAGAACGTTGTAGAGAAGCAACTTCTGGAGGAGGGGCTCGACCGACACAGCCTTGGAAGAGAAAAATTTATTGAGAGGGTTTGGAAGTGGAAAGAACAATCCGGCGGAACCATCATCGGCCAGTTGAAGAAACTGGGGGCTTCCTGCGACTGGAGCCGTGAGCGGTTTACGATGGATGAAGGTCTCTCGGAAGCGGTCAAAGAAGTTTTCGTCCGCCTCTATCAGGAAGGCCTGATCTACCGGAGTCATTACATCATCAATTGGTGCCCGAGGTGTCAAACCGCCCTGTCCGACCTCGAAGTGGAACATCATGAGGTCTCTGGAAAACTCTATCATCTCAAGTATCCCCTAAAAGAAAGCGATCGCTTCGTCGTTGTGGCAACCACGCGGCCGGAGACCATGCTCGGGGACACGGCTGTGGCGGTCAACCCGGAGGATGAACGTTATCGGGCGGTGATCGGGAAGAAGGTCATCCTCCCGGTTGTCAACCGGGAGATTCCCATCATCGCTGACCCTTATGTGGATATCGAGTTTGGGACGGGCTGCCTGAAGATCACCCCGGCGCATGATTTCAACGATTTTGAAATCGGCCTGAAACACTGCCTTGAACAGACCAAGGTCATTGATGAAGCAGGCCGAATGAATGAGAATGCGGGTCCTTATCGAGGGATGGATCGCTTTGAGTGTCGAGGAAAGATCGTCGAAGATTTTGAGCGGGATGGGGTGTTGTTAAGAATCGAGGACTACCGTCATGTGGTGGGCCATTGTTATCGCTGTAAGACGATCGTCGAGCCGAACCTTTCTCTCCAATGGTTTGTCAAAACCAAACCTTTGGCCAAGACGGCCATCGAGGCAGTTCGGGATGGCCGGACCCGAATCATCCCTGAGGTGTGGGAAAAGACCTATTTTGAGTGGATGGAGAATATACGGGATTGGTGCATCTCTCGGCAGATCTGGTGGGGCCATCGTATCCCGGCCTGGTATTGTGATCAATGCGGGCAAGTCATTGTATCCAAGGAGACACCCACCTCTTGTTCAAAATGCGGTGGCGATCGTTTAACCCCCGAGACGGATGTCTTGGATACCTGGTTCAGTTCTGCCCTCTGGCCTTTTTCCACTTTGGGATGGCCGAAGGAGACAAAATTGTTGAAGCGGTTCTATCCCACATCTGTCCTGGTGACCGGTTTTGATATCCTCTTCTTTTGGGTAGCCAGGATGATGATGATGGGCCTGAAGTTTATGGGTGACGTCCCTTTCAGGGATGTGTATATCCATGGTTTGGTGAGAGACGAGAGGGGGGAAAAATATTCGAAGACCCGCGGAAACGTAGTCGATCCACTTGACCTCATCGACCGCTTCGGAGCGGATGCGCTTCGTTTTACGCTGGCGGCGCTGACCATGCCCGGAAGCGATTTAAAACTCTCAGAATCTAGGACAGAAGGCTACCGTCACTTTGCCAATAAGATCTGGAATGCCTCGCGTTTCGCTCTGATGAATCTTGAAAAATTCAATATTGGCGAATTAACCAAGGAGGTTCCTCCAGACGGGTTTAGCCTTCCCGATCGCTGGATCCGGGGAAGGTTAAACAATGTCATACGGGATGTTCGGAAATCATTGGAAGACTACAAATTCAACGAAGCCTCCAATTCCCTTTACCAATTTATCTGGCACGAATTCTGCGATTGGTATCTTGAACTGGCCAAACTTTACCTCTATCAGGAAGGGGGAGAGAAGAGACAGAAACTCACCAAACGGACGCTTTTAGAGGTCTTCGATGCCGTTCTCAGGCTGCTCCATCCCTTTATGCCGTTTATTACGGAAGAGATCTGGCAACAGCTTCCCCAGCGTAAAGAGAACGAATCGATCATGATTGCCCAATTTCCGAAACCGGACAAAGGATATGATGATGAATCCGTGGTCGATGAGATGGGACTGATCATTGAAGTGATTAGTGCCCTTCGAAACATCCGGGGAGAGATGAACCTACCACCGGGAGAACGGATCATGGTTCTCCTCCGCACGAAGAGGGAGGAAGTGGAGAAGAGGCTCCGTGAAAATCAATCATTCATTCAATCCCTCGCCCTGGTCGAAGCGTTTCAATTCGGACGGAATCTTGAGAAACCACTCTACAGCGCTTTTGTCGCTGTCCGGGATGTTGAAATCTTTGTCCCCATGGAACGGTCTCGGATGGAGGAGGAGGCGAGAAGGCTGCAAAAGGAAATAGTGAAGATTGAGAAAGAGAGTGCCTTCGTCATGAAGAAGCTCTCCAACGAGCAGTTCCTTTCTAAAGCCCCCCCTGAGATTGTTCAAGAAGTGAAGGGAAAAGCACTGGAATTCCGTGGCCAGCGTGAGAAGTTGGAAGAAAGCCTCAACAAAATAAAAGAGATGATCGGGTAACGCGGTTGGGAGAAGGTAAGATGAAAATGGATATCGAAAAAGTCGCAAGGCTGGCCCGCCTTGAGTTGTCTGAGGAGGAGAAGGTGACTTTCGGGAGCCAACTGGAACAGATCCTCACCTATATGGAACAATTGAACAGACTCGATACCTCTGGGGTGGAGCCTACTTCCCATGCTATCCCCGTCTACAATGTCTTTAGGGAAGATGAAGTGAAGCCCTCATTTCCGCAAGAAGAGGTGTTAGCCATTGCGCCCGATGATGAAGAGGGACATTTTAAGGTGCCGAGGATCATTGAGTAACTTTAATGTCAAGTTTCAAAATCCAAATGTCAAAGGAATGTCAAAGTTCAAATTCCAAATATGTTTGACATTTGAACTTTGGATTTCATTTGAAATTTGAGCTTTAGCATTTGACATTTTCGGTTTGAGCGAATGGGGTATTCATGGAACTACATCAATTGACCATTCACCAATTGCATGATCTCTTAGTGAAGAAGAAGATCACTTCCAGGGAGGCCACGGAGGCCCTCTACCGGCATATTAGAGAGGTGGAGGGAAAGATCAAAGCCTATCTCTTATTGACAGAGGAAGAGGCTTTTCGCCAGGCTGGTCAAGTGGATCGTAAAATTGCTAAAGGGGAAGAGATTGGAGACCTGGCAGGAGTCCCGATTGGACTGAAAGATATCCTTTGTACGAGAGGGATTCGAACGACTTGCGCTTCTAAGATTTTAGGAGAGTATGTCCCGTTTTACGACGCGACTGTGATTAAAAAACTTAAAGAGAAGGATGCCGTTTTTTTGGGAAAGCTCAATATGGACGAGTTTGCCATGGGATCGTCCACAGAGAACTCAGGATTTCAAATCACTCATAATCCCTGGGACCTTAAGCGGATTCCAGGTGGATCCAGTGGTGGGTCGGCAGCGGCTGTGGCTGCTGATGAATGTGTTGCCGCTCTCGGCACCGATACAGGAGGCTCCATCCGGCAGCCGGCCGCTTGTTGCGGAGTGGTCGGATTGAAACCAACTTATGGTAGAGTATCCCGATATGGGTTGGTAGCCTTTGCTTCCTCTCTGGATCAGATCGGTCCGATCACAAAAGATGTGGAGGACTGTGCCATCCTGATGAATGCGATCAGCGGATACGATCCTTGTGACTCGACCTCTGTCAAGGCGGACGTCCCGGATTTTAAGCAGTCGTTAAAAAAGGATATCAAAGGAATTCGAATTGGAATCCCTGAAGAATATTTTATTGAGGGAATGGACCCGGAGGTGGAGAAAACAGTCAAAGAGGCGATTGATTCTCTTGGAAAGTGGGGAGCGGAGATCCAGAGGATCTCTTTACCCCATACTGAGTATGCGGTGGCGATTTATTACATTATTGCGACCGCAGAGGCCAGTTCCAATTTGGCTCGATATGACGGGGTAAAGTATGGCTTTCGTTCAAGAGGGTACCGGGATCTGATGGAGATGTACACACAGACCCGTGCAAAGGGATTTGGAAAGGAAGTGAAACGACGGATCATCCTGGGTACATATGTCTTATCGGCTGGATATTATGAAGCCTACTATCGCAAGGCTTCACAGGTAAGAACTCTGATGAAGAAGGATTTTGATGAGGCTTTTCAAAAGGTGGATGTTGTTGTGTCGCCGACCGCCCCCACACCGGCCTTTCGAATTGGTGAGAAGACGGAAGACCCCCTCCAGATGTACTTATCCGATATTCATACCATTCCGGTGAACCTGGCAGGAATTCCGGCAATTTCTATCCCTTGTGGGTTCAGCCACGAAGGGCTCCCCATTGGCCTTCAGGTCATGGGGAAGCACTTTGATGAAGGGATGCTCTTAAGGGTGGCCTACACTTTTGAGCAGAATACGGACTATCATCTCAGGAAACCAAGCCTTACTTAAGGTCGGTGTCGTCCCCGTCCTGTAACCCCCCTTCATCCCCCCTTAACTTAAGGGAGGAATAGAGGGGGGGGTTATTATTTCGTATTTTCTGTTATCCAGTTGAGGTAAGACGAAGAACCTTCCACAATGGGAACGCTGACGATCTCAGGAACCGAATAAGAGTGAAGGGATTTGATTTTTTTCTCCAGCTCCTCAAACCTATTTTTTTGTGTCTTGATGATCAACAACCATTCTTTTTCGTCCCAGATCCTTTCCTCCCATCGATAGATAGAACGAATTGGAGCGACAAGGTTGACGCAGGCGGCCAGACGACTCTCCACCAGGGCATTGGCAATTTTCAGCGCCTCCTCTTCAGAACCACAGGTGACCAGGACAATGATTGGATCAGACATAAATCTTTAAGGTTGAGGTTAAGGATAAGATGTCAGTTAGCGCTATGCGCAGTCCGCTAAACGCTTAGCTTGTTCAAGTTGTCACCAACGGATCATTGAAGCCTGCAATCTTTTTCCCATCAACCAGACCATCTTTGGTCCAACCCCTTTTCTGGTAATAGATATCGAGGATGGCCTCGTAATCTTCCCGTTTTAAGATCTTCCCTGCATGGGGTCCTTCTGTCATCGGTAAGTTGAATACCCTTTCAGGAGGATAATCATCCTTCCGGGAAATGCCAAATTTCATATTGATGGCCCGGGTGAGGTCATAAAGATCCATAGACCGTTGTAGAAGCTCATCCAACGTCTTCTCGACGCCTGTGACCGCCGAATAGAATTCTGCATACCGATGTTCATCAAAGCCTAACTCGATCCAGGGCAACCGGCAGACTCCCAGCATGTCGAATAGGGGCCGAAGCGTCTGGTGGTAAATCACCAGATCGGCCTTCTTTTCCAAGGGCCAATCCATTCCCATCTCCAACTCCTTTGCAATTGTCCAGGCCCGCGCATGATGGGCTCCGATATCCGAGGTGGCGTATCCCAATGCCATGGAGATTGCAATTCGTGCATCGTAGGCAGATTGCTCCAGCCCTTTTACCTGTGAGATGATAGGCTTCAATTGAGGCCACTGTTTGATCACCCCGAGGCTCCCTTCAGCAAGAATATTCCCGATTCCTCTCCGGTGGGCGATGCGATGAACCGTGTCTAAGATGGCCTCTTCGGCTCCCCATTTTAGGTTGAGGCCATCAAGGTCTTTTTCAGAAAGAAGGCCGGTCTCCTGCGCCTCCATCAGCACTCCGATCAGGTTTCCGGCAGTAATCGTGTCGATTCCGAGCTCATCACAGAGTTGATTTGCCTTGAGAATGGCGGCAAAGTTTTGGACTCCGATATTGGGGCCAAACATGCAAGCCGTTTCATACTCCGGTCCTTCCACCACTGTTCCCCGGTATTTTCCTTCTTTCACCAGACAGACATTCCCGCAGGCCATGGGGCAGGCGAAGCAGGAGGTATCACCGATCTTATATTTTGAAAGCATTTCATAGCCGTTGATTTTTTTTGCATGTTCGAAGACCCCCTCTCTGAAATTATAAGTTGGCATGACCCCGGCTTCGTTGACATAATCGATGACGGACATGAGGCCCTGTTCCTGCCAGAAGGTGAAATTCTTGTTCTCCCTCAGACTTTGGAAAGAGGCGTCTGAAGCTTTTTGCAGTCTTGGAAGATCAAAAACAGGAAGATCTTTAGAACCCCGAACAGCAATGGCCTTAAGGTTTTTCGATCCCATGACCGCGCCGATGCCAGTCCTTCCAGAGTTTCTTCCCCAATCTGAGGTGACACAGGCATAGCGGACCCGATTCTCTCCTGCAGGACCGATGGTGGCTACTTTAATATGTTCATCCTTTAGATCCTCCTTGATCATCCCTTCGGTCTCCAGACTTCCTTTTCCTTTCAGTTTCTCATTGGGAATAACTTTCACTTCTCCATTATCGATCCAGAGATAAGAAAGTGATCCGGCCTTTCCTAATACGGCAAGGGCATCAAAACCGGCCTGTCGGAGTTCTGCGCCGAAAGACCCTCCCATGCTCGAATCACCGTAAATCCCTGTTTCGGGAGAAATGGAGATAAAGGACGTTTTCCCCGAGGCAGGAAGGTAAAGACCAGCCAGAGGTCCGGGAGAGATCACTAAGAGATTTTCTGGACCGAGGGGATCAATGGTTCGCTTCTGGAGATGATCCCAAACCAGTTTGGCCCCGAATCCCCTTCCGCCGATATATTTCGAGGCAAAGGCTTCATCAAATTCTAAAGGCTTTGCCTCTTCACGATCGAGATCGACCCAGAGGATCTTCCAGAAATATCCTCCTTTAATCTTCCGCTTTTCCCTTTTCGATGTCGGCATATCTCAAAACCTTCCTTTCCCCCTTTTCCACATACTCCACTTCTTTCATGTGCACATATTTTAAAACGCTGGTCATCCTTTGGGCCTGACCCAATACATGTTCAGGTAAGAAGAGGAGTGCATTCTTGGGGCAGGCCTCCACACAGCGTGGATTTCCGTTACAGAGATTGCATTTAAAAGGCGTTTCGATCTCCTCGTGAAGGAAGACAGCACCAAAAGGACAGGAGGTCACGCATTGTTGACAGGAGATGCACTTTTCACTGTCAATATCGTAGATACCGTCCTTCGTTGTGATGGCTCCTGTCGGACAGTTCTCCATGCATTTGGCAACCTTGCATTGTCGACAAACAATGGGCATCCGTATGATCGGGTGAGGGTAAACTACCATCACCCGAATGGCACTCTTTTTAGGGTTGTTCACGCCGAACCGACTAATCGAACAGACCAATTCACAAATCTTACATCCCGAGCATCGCTCAGGCACGACGGCCAATTTCCAAGACATGATTTTCTCCTTGTTGGGTCACTTTCCCCCTATCGAGAGGCGTTGTCAAACCCCCTTTTTTGTCATTGCGAGCGATCGGAGGAAGCGCGGCAATCTCTTAGGTGTCATGCTGAACCTGGCTCAGCATCTCGTTTTGTCCATAGTAAGTAAAATGTAACCAAACCTTGTCTGGCCAAGGGCATTTGAAATTCGTTGGATGCGTCATCCTGAACCGATCTATTTCAGGATCTATGATTTAGGATATCTTATAATTTTTAGCTAAACTTCAACCTTTACCTTAACATTAACATTGTGTTGTTGTTACCCGAACTTATTATTCTTTTCTCCCTAAAACTTTTTTAAAAGCTTTTAAAGCCTTCTCAATATCTTCAGCCGTAACATCCAGATGGGTGACCAGGCGGATTTGGGTCTTGCCGATAGCATGGATGAGGATACTTTCCTTCTTCATCATCTCAGCCACCTGGAGAGCTGTCATCCTTGTATTGGCGACATCGAAAATCACAATATTCGTTTCGACGTGTCTTGGGTCAATGGAGACTCCTTTAAATTCCTTCAAACCCACCCCCAGGCGCTTTGCATTCTGGTGGTCTTCTTTCAGACGTTCGAAGTGGTGGTCTAAAGCATAAATCCCGGCGGCAGCAATGATTCCTACCTGACGCATTCCACCGCCGAACATTTTTCGAAACCGATGAACACGATCGATAAACGGTTTGGGGCCTGCGACTAAGGAGCCAATGGGAGCCCCCAATCCTTTGGAAAGGCAGACCGATACGGAGTCTGCCCATTGAGCATATTCATGGGGTTTAATTCCTGTGGCAAACGAAGCGTTCCAAAGCCTGGCCCCATCGAGATGAACAAGAAGCCCTTTTGATTTGGCCAATCGATAGATCTCTGCCATTTTTTCAAGAGGAAAGATGGAGCCACCACCCCGGTTGTGGGTGTTTTCGAGGCAGACCAGTTTTGTGACAGGAAAGTGATGATCAGCAGGTCTGATGGCTTCTTCGATCTGAGAAGCGTCGAGAATACCTCGGACGCCTCTTAAGCACTGAAATTGGATACCCGAAAGGGCGGCTCCCGCTCCCCCTTCGAAATTATAAGGATGAGAAGAAGATTCGATGATCACTTCATCACCGGGTTCCGTATGGGATTTGATGGAGAGCTGGTTTCCCATCGTCCCTGAGGGGACGAAGAGGGCAGCCTCTTTCCCAAGTAGATTGGCCACCTTTTCCTGGAGGAGGTTTACAGTAGGGTCTTCTCCAAAGACATCGTCACCCACCTGTGCTTCTGCCATCGCTTTTCTCATGGCAGGCGTGGGTTTGGTCACGGTATCGCTTCTGAGATCGATAAAGTCTTTCATGTTTCTCCTAGGATTGACTCATTGAAGGTTCGGAGACAGACATTGTCCTTCCCCGCCTAAACGTTTTCTAACCACACAAGAGAAATACAATTTTAAACAATAGGTGTCAAGATTTAGAAGAGAAAACTCCTTGCATTTCACTGTCTGTTGCGTTATTTTGGTTTGCGAGGAGGTTAAATTTATCCCATGTTTAAGGGGGCGATTACGATTTTCGGCTTAGTCATCTTTCTTTTCAGTTGTACAGCACACGTCGCCACCCAGCCTTCTTCTCCCCCACCTGTTCCACCCCAGCCTGTTCTCCTCCCCGACCTCACTATTTTAGATCTCTCTTTAAGCGAAAAGGGGAGGGTGGAGGTGGTGATTTTGAATATCGGGAAGGGGCCAGCTCCGTATGGTGCTGGGAGTTTGGCGATTTACGTGGATGGTCTTTTGAAATGGAAAGACTCTCTTAGAACCCTTCCGGATCAGAGCTTTCTTGAGCCAGGAGGTACTTCCCGCTACACCACTCCGGTTGAGTTGGCCGGTAGGCACGAGGTCCGGGCCGTTCTGGATAAGGAAGAGAAGACGGTTGAAGAAAGTAAATTGAGTAATGTTTTTCCTAAAGTCTTAGGAAAAGAAAAATCGGAGGCCAGCCCCCTCCTTCCCGACCTTCGCATTACAGATATTTTTCTCAATCGCCAGAGAAAATTGTCAGTGACCATGGCCAACACCGGAAATAGCCCGCTTCCCCTAAAGGTTGGGAGTCTGAAGATCTTTGTTGATGGACTCCCCAAGGGGAGTTATCCATTGGAAAGTTTTTCTGATCAGCCCTTTCTTCCACCAAAGGGAAGCGTTACGTTCTCCACTCCCGTAACCCTTTTCGGCCGCCATGAAATTCTTGCCCGTGTCGAGGTTACTAATGAGGGGAAGCAGCCCGATGAAGAGCGTAACAGCCTGAAGAAAATATTGGACGGGCCTCCTGTTGGACCGGACATCATGGTGGAAGATTTGGATTTGACAGAGGACTTAGAACTGATGATCATCCTCTCCAATCCCGGGGAAGTCGATCTCCGTAAAGGCGCCATCTTTCAAATTCAAGTTCTTGTGAATGGCCAGAAGATTTCGGAATTTGACCATTTCATTTCCGAGGTATTGAAGGCCAATCTGGGGAATCGTTACGTCGTTGCCCCTCCTTATCAGGTCGGAATTGCTGGAATCTCCACAGTGAAGGTTTCTATCTCTCCGGAATTATCTTCCGATGATATTTATTTAAAAAATAATGTCCTCGAAAAGACATTCATCATCTTTCCGTTTAAGATTGGGCCCCGGGGTGGAGAGGAGTTCTCTTTTTCCTTCTCACCTCCGCCCCATCAGGGTGAAGGTCAAACAGAAAAGGTAAGGGCAGTGGCCAGATGGGGAGGGGGGAGTCCCTCACTCATGCTTTCCTTTAAAATATCAGGAAGCCTCAAGGGAATTCTCACTCTCTCAGGAAGAAGTCCCCTCAAAGTAGAATTTCCCATCCCTTTTGAGGAACTTCAGAAAGAGAGCGCATGGCGTGTCTTCGTTACGAACCTTGCTGGTAAGAAAGTAGAAGGACATCTCATCATTCAACATCCGTGACAGTAAGGAGTAAGAATGCAAGGGGTCTATTTGTTTTTGGGTTTAATCATAGCTGTGGTAGGGGTTCTCTTTTTCCTGATGGAACAGAGATGGAGGAGGAGGCTCGAGGAGATCCGAACAGATTCATCTTCCCAACCCATGTGGGCCTTGATGCAGCAGCAGATGGAACAACTCAGAGGACAGATGGGCGACGGACTCAACAAGAATATTTCTCTCCTCACAGAACAGTTGAGAGCCATTAATGAACAGGTGAATCAACAACTTCAGCTGGTGAACCAACAGCTTCAGAACTCCAGCGGGCAGATTGGGCAACGACTGGACAGCGCCAGAGAAGTGATCAGCAGGGTGAGTGAAAAGCTGGGAGAACTTTCCAAGACCAGTGAACAAATACACGAAGTAGGAAAGAACATCGCCACCCTTCAGGAGATTCTTCGGCCTCCTAAATTGAGAGGAGGATTGGGCGAGCAATTCTTAGGAGAATTGTTGTCGCAGATTCTACCGCCCGAATTCTTCACCCTTCAATACACGTTCTCGAGTGGGGAGAGGGTGGATGCGGTGGTGAGAATAGGCGAAAAGCTTGTTCCCATCGATTCCAAGTTCCCCCTCGACAATTTTAAACGAGTCGTCGAATGCAAGACCGATGAGGAGAGAAAAGTGTGCCAGAAGATTTTTTACAGAGATGTGAAGAAACACATTGACGACATTGCCACTAAGTATATCCTCCCTCAAGAAGGAACCTACGATTTCGCCTTGCTCTATATCCCCGCGGAAAATGTCTACTATGAAACGATCACCAAGGATGAGTCGTTTGGGGAAGAGAAAGGGGTCTTGAATTACGCACTGACTAAGAAGGTGATCCCGGTATCTCCGAACTCCTTCTATGCCTATCTCCAGGTGATTATTCTCGGCTTAAAAGGATTACAGATCGAGAAGGATGCACTGAAGATACAGGCCTTGCTCTCCGGTCTGAAAAAAGATATCGGAGGCTTTCAAGAGGATTTTCAGTTAGTGGGAAAACACCTCCTCAATGCCATGAATAAGTTTGAAGAAGCCAGAAGACGATTGGATAAATTCAGTTTTAAATTGGAACAGATCGAAAACCAGCCGTCGTTGCCTTTTAAAGAAAAACAGGATGAAACAAAAAATTCCTAACAACACAAGGTTGAGGTTCAGGTCGAAATTTTGAATAAGGAGCGACCAAACCCTTTTGGATAAAACCATAGGTAAGAAGATGAGAGCTAAGAACCCAGTCATCGAAGCCATCAGGACGAGAAGATCCGTCCGTCAGTTTTCCAAGGAGTTGGTTTCGGATGAGGTGCTGAATCAGATTCTTGAATCCGCTGTGTGGGCCCCTTCCGGGAAGAACAACCAGCCCTGGAAGTTTGCCGTCATCCGGGACCCGGTGCTGAAAGAGCCCTTGGCCACCCTCACCCACTCTCGATCCATCATCCAAGGGGCGCCGGTCTGCATCGGGGTTTTCTTGGATCACTCAAGAGTTTATGACAGGACAAAGGATGTCCAGGCAATGGGGGCCTGCATTCAAAACATGCTCCTGGCCATTCATTCCATGGGATTAGGAGGCGTATGGTTGGGCGAGATTCTAAAGAATAAGGAGAAAGCGGGAGAGTTATTAGGGGCGGGTAAGGATTTGGAATTGATGGCCGTGGTGGCCTTTGGCCATCCAGCGAAAGCACAAGGTGAATCCAGCGAAAGAGACTCATTGGAGAAGAAGGTTTTTTTGAGAAAATGATCAGGAGCTATATTGAAAGATGGTTCCCAGCAGGGAAGAATGCCTGAGGCTGATGAGTGATTATGGAATGTTAGAAAACATTATCGCCCATAGCCTGGAAGTGGCGAAGGTCGCCCTTTTTCTTTCTGCACAATTGAATAAAAAAGGTCAGCGGATCGACGTCGTTTTGGTGGAGGCCGCCTCTTTGCTGCACGACCTTGCGAAGACAGAGTGCCTCAAGACGAAGGAGGATCACGCCCAGACGGGCTCTCAGCTCTTAAAAGGAATGGGATACGAAAGGGTAGGGGAGGTCGTGGCACAACATATCTGGTTAGAGAAAGAGGGAAACCCGGCAAGCGTCTCTGAAGAGGAAATTGTGAATTATGCAGACAAACGAGTGATGCACGATCGGATTGTTTCATTGGAGGAAAGGTTCAGAGATCTCAAAGAAAGATACGGCAGGCATCAGAGAGCCATGGATGTTTTGGAGCGGCTGCAGAAGGAGATCTTTGGAATTGAGGATAAAATTTTTTTTATATTACAGATCAACCCCGATGACCTTCTGCATCTTCAACGGAAAGCGGACTGAACAACGTTTATACGATGGAAGACGGACCGATAAAGAAATTATATTTTCAAAAATAAAGACTTGACTTTTAAAATATCGATGGGCTATGATGGGCATCGTTTTGAGTAGCCCGACACCATTTTATCCCAGAAAATATTTCCCCCCCAGGAAAAGGAGGTGATTTAAATGACGAAGGCGGAGTTGATCGCCGGCATAGGAAAGGAGGCCAGAATCTCGAAAGCGTCAGCTGAAAAAGCCCTTAATGCATTTACCAATACGGTGATGAAGGCATTGAGGAAGGGAGACAAGCTGGCCCTGACTGGATTTGGGACTTTCTCTGTGGCCAAGAGGAGGGCAAGAACAGGAAGAAACCCACAAACCGGAAAGGAAATTAGGATTCCTGCCACGAGAGTGGCAAAATTCAAACCAGGTAACCTGCTAAAGAGTGCCGTAAAGTAGTCCTTAATAAACTAAACGCTGTCTTATAAACCTTGACAAAGAGGGGAAGAAGGTAGTTGAATCCTCCCCTCTTTTTATTATCAAAAGGAAACGAGGATATGCTATCTGCGAGATAGCCTATTCACAGGTTATGAACATAGAGGTTTCGAAAGCTGTCTCTCTGACCACAAGATGTTGTGTTTCTGCAGTAATAAACCACAAAAATATAACCTATTGAAATCTAAAAGTATTTTTTTGAGTCCCATTATCCCCGGATTTGATTGTGTAAAGGAATTGAAGGGCTGCGTAAAGCCGGGGGATTTTTTTCCACAGGATTTAAACATTGGTAAAGGCTGCTCTTGCAAGCATTGATTTCTCTGCATCAGAGGGTAGGACAGCTCTCCTGGCCTTGATCTTAAGCCTACTGCTCCGCTCATCGTGTGGAGACAGAGACGGGATCAACAAAAGAATGGGTTCCACGCAGCAATGATAGAAAATTCCTGTCGTGGAGAAAAGTCTGTTACTCCCGCCCAATGTTTTTGGGCTTCCCTCGAACGGATTACTTCTTGATCTTTCTAAGAGGCTTGTTTTTCTTGGGCGGGATCACGTGTTGTCCGTTTCCAATATGGGATAAGAGGAAGGGGTGGGATCGAATTGCAAGATGGAGGGCTTTTTGTTATCTTTAGGTAACTCCTGAAAGAATTCTTCGTAGGGTTGGCTGATGAAACATGTCATTCTTGGGACTGCCGGACATATCGACCATGGGAAAACCTCCCTTGTAAAAGCCCTTACGGGCGTGGATACGGATAGACTCAAGGAGGAAAAGGAAAGAGGGATCACCATCGAGCTCGGATTCACTTTCTTAGACCTACCCAGTGGGATACGCTTGGGAATCATCGATGTTCCGGGCCATGAAAAGTTTGTGAAGCATATGGTAGGGGGGGTTTGGGGGATCGACCTGGTTGCCTTGGTCATTGCTGCAGACGAAGGAGTTATGCCCCAGACGAGAGAGCATTTGGATATTTGTAAACTTTTAGGAGTGAAAAAGGGGTTAGTCGTTCTAACCAAAGTCGACTTGGTTGACGGGGATTTATTAGAGTTAGTTAAAGAGGAAGTATCTGAAATTGTCCAAGATACTTTTTTGAGAGGCGCACCGATCCTTTCCGTTTCCTCCGTGACAGGGCAAGGGATCCCTCAACTCGCTTCCACACTCGATCACCTCTCACAGGAGATTGAAGGGAGGCCAGCCGATGGATTAATCCGTTTGCCGATCGACCGTGTCTTCACCATGAAAGGTTTCGGAACCGTCGTGACAGGAACCATGATTT
>Ga0315282_10010277_pt1 | contig 14707 bp, 19 predicted proteins | sample YL17G07_20_MG_FD_203693 | JGI IMG/M metagenome (GOLD analysis project Ga0315282, IMG submission 203693) | Sediment microbial communities from Yellowstone Lake, YNP, Wyoming, USA - YL17G07_20 | ecosystem: Environmental > Aquatic > Freshwater > Lake > Sediment | place: USA: Wyoming | collected...
ATCCCCTCAGCAAGCAGCTGCGGAATCTCCTCATCATACGGTATCCTTGCAGCAATCTTCCTCCCAAACCTCCTAACTGCTTTCCTCTCGTTCTCCCTCGAGATGCCGACCTTGTTCATGACAATACAGTATGGTATCTTGAAATACTCCACCATCTCCAAAGCCCTCTCAAGGTTCTTCATCCCAGCTGGCGTTGGCTCCAAGACCCCTATCGCATAATCGCACCCGGCCACAGCTGCTATCACTGGGCATCCTATCCCCGCAGGGGCATCCACCAGCACCAACTCAGCTCCTCTCTCCCTGGCTATCTCATCTCCCTTTTTCTTCAGTTCATGAACAATCTTCCCGCTTCCAGACTCGCCCGGAATGAGCTTTCCGTAAACCAGCGAGAAGTTCTTTGTTTCCCTAACAAACATCCCGCCAGTCAGCTTTGGAACCAGCTTGACAGCGCCCGGGGGGCATGCCAGAACGCACGCGCCGCACCCCTCGCACCGCAGTTCGTCAACCTTGATTCCCTTTTCCGCTTTCAGCGCTCCAAATTGGCAAGCTTCCAAACACTTCCTGCAAAGATTGCATTTTCTGTAGTTGACAACTGCGATTTTGGATACATACAACTTCTCTTTTCTAACGTCTCTCCCAGGGAAAATTATGTGTTGATTTGGGCAGTCGGCATCTCCGTCAACCAGCACCAGCTTCCTCCTTTTTGAGATCTCTAGAGCAAGCGAGGAAACTACACAGGACTTGCCAGTTCCGCCCTTGCCGCTCAGAACGACGATTCTCATCTCACCATCTTTTCCGCAAGCTTAAAGAAATCCTTGGAGATTGGATTCTCAGGGTATCTCTCAACAATTGGCACTCCATCCACGTAACATTCAATCATTTTTTTATCGTAAGGAATTTGCATCAATGCATGTTTTACTCTTCTTTTCGAAATAGTGCTCCGGTTAACAATCAGATCATATCTTATCCTGAGTTTTCTCAGAACAGATTCAATGACTTCCAAGTCATGAATGCCAAACAAGGTTGGTTCAGTCACAGCTATTGCTCTGTTGCACCCCTCAAGCGCGCGAACCACCTGGCAGTGTGCTCCTGCAGACGTGTCAATTATGAAAATCTCCCCTCTCCCTTCCCCCAACCCCCTGATTTTAATCGCGTCAACTATCTTCTCTGAAAGTGGCTCGGATGGCTTGAGCTCGGCGGAGAAGAGCTCCACTCCGTATTTTTCAGTTTTGTAAGTCCATCCAACAGTCTTCTCTTTTTCCCGTATTGCATTATGGGGACAAGCCAAGACGCATGCTCTGCATCCGTTGCAGATTGGCTCGAGCAGGGTGGGAATCTTTCCTAGAAGGTGGTATAATGCATTCAGCTCACACACCTTCACGCATTTCCCGCATTTTTTGCATTTCCCGCTGTTAAAATAAGGTATGAAGGAAGTCACTTTTTTCTTCATCCTTCTCTTGGCTCCCATAACTATGTGAGCACTGGGGCAGTCCGCATCACAATCAAGATAGGTAACTCCTCTCCCAGTTTTAGCAATAGCAACAGCTAGGTTTACAGCCACAACAGTCTTGCCCGTTCCCCCCTTCCCACCAGTGACCCCAATGATCATAAGAGAAACACGCCCCACTCAATGCTTGCAGACGTTTTCATCTGCCTTTAACTCACCCTTGAGATATTTCTCAACAGCATCCTTAATCTTGCCTTGGACCCCGAAGATGATTTTTATTCCCAGGGATTCGAACATCGCAAGCGCTCTGCTGCCCATCCCTCCGGTTATCATCAAATCCACATGGAGGGAGGAGATAAACTTTGGAACTGCGCCTTGGATGTGGTTGTGGAAATATGGGTTATCCACTCTCTCAGCCTTTATTATTTCCCCTCCCTTGCTCTCCACAATTACGAACTCAGGACACCTGCCAAAATGCTCAGAAACCTCCCCATCAATTCCTCCTCCGCTAGAGGATATGGCTATCCTCATCTCAATCCTCTCCCGAACCTCTTTCTCTCGGAACCCATTCCGAAGTGTCCGGGCACGGTAGGAACATTTACTGCTGGAAGTTTGCCTTCGAGCAAACTTCTCACAGCATCTCCCACTTTTCCTCCAGAGAGATATGTGTGTATTCCAGCTTGTGCCAGCACGGCCATTGCATTCGGGCCGCAGTTGCCTGTTATGAGACTCTTGGCTCCGCTGTTTACGATTGCTTGGGCTGCAGCTATGCCGGCTCCTCCTCCTGCCCTGCCACCTGGGTTGGGAGTCACATTCGCATTCAGAATTTTCTTCTCTTTCTCATCCACCTCAAGTATGGTGAAAGTGGGGCATCTGCCAAAAGTGGGGCATATGGAATCCTCCAACCCCCCTTTGAAAGTTGAAACTGCTATTTTCATATTCCCACTTTCACTGCTGAGGCTTCTCAAGCCCCGCTATCCTCTTCTTTATCTCCTCAAGTTCAATTCTCAGTTCCTCTGAGTAGGACTTAAGCTCTTGGAGCTCCTGCTCCTTGCTCGGCTGCGGAAGCGTGGCGCTATGGGTGCTGGGAAACCCGCTCGCATACGCCATTCTCCGGCCGAATCCCCTGCCACCTCCAGAGCCGAAGCCTCTTCCCCCGCATCTCCAATTTCCTCCACCCCACCAAGGACCTGTTCCATCTCCCCACGGCATTCTAATCACCTCTTGCCTTTCGGCAATTTATTTAATTTAATCGCCCCTTACCATCAAGGAGCCACATTTAGGACATTTCATGGTTGAACATGGAATACCTCTTTCATGTTTTATTTTATAACCACATTTCGGACATGCGCAAAAGCCATCAGGACCCAATCCTTTGGTTTCTTCTAGCATGCCTATCATACTTCCCTTTCTTTGCCATCCGAATCCTCTTCCGAATCCCATTGGTGACTTATAGAAGCCAGTTGAAACTTCGTGGCTCTTTATTTGAATCGCAACATACATGAGATTTTCAATGTTCTCAATTAATTTTTCTCTCAGATTATCTGATATTTTTGTTGCCTCTTCAACACTCAATTTGTTTGGTAACTTTATTTCCAAATTTGCTGTTATTGCTGAACCTCTTTTTTGGGTTTTTAATTCTGAAACTTCTATTTTTTGTTCTTTTGCTATTTCTTTAATTTTATTTTCTATAATCTCTCCAGCAGAAGTATCAAGTAAGGAGTCGGTTGCATTTTTCCCTAAGGAAAATGATTGTTTGATTATATACACTCCGATTAAGAGAGCCAATAAAGGATCTGCATAAATCCAAAATTTATTCAAGATTAATCCGAATAATACTGCAATTGAGGTATAAACATCAACTCTAGAATGAAAACCGTCTGAAAGCAGGCTCATTGAATTCTCTTTTTTTCCAAAATGAATTTTAATTCTTGACATAATTTCATTGATTAAGGCTGAAAATATCATTACCCCTAATGCAGGATAAGTAATCTCAACTTTTCCTGGATTAAGAAAACTTTTGTATGCTTCGTAAGCAATTCCTATTCCCGTTCCAAGTAAAATTAAGGTTATAATCAATCCTGCAAAAACTTCAAATTTGTAATGGCCATAGGGGTGTTCTTTATCGCTTGGTTTTTTTGCTTTTCTTATTCCAAAAAAAGAAATTGCAGAAGATAGAACATCCATTCCAGAATGCAGGCCTTCTGCTAAAATAGCTGCAGAATTTGCTGTAATGCCCACTACAATTTTACCAATTGCTAAGACTAAATTTACAACTACAGATATTCCAGCTATTTTTTCTTTCATATTTATGCTCTCTTATTGTTATTTTTGTTTTTTTATTATGGAGTAATTCCCCCCATGAATCTTGATTGCCTTGCCCTTTGTGAGCGCCTCGGCAACCTTTCTTCTCGCTGATTTGAGGAGCCTGTGCAGCGTCGGTTGCGATATCTTAATCCTTTTTGCCACCCGCACCTGCTCCAATCCCTCGTAATCTTTCAGCCTGAGCGCCTCAAACTCCTCAACGCTCAGCTCCACCTCCTTCAGCTCAATGAGCGGTATCGCTCGCGGCTTGAAGTAGGTCACTCCGGGCTCGGCGTAAACCATTTTGCATTTTTTTGGTCTTACCATAATGAATATATATGCGTAATATATATTTATAAATCTTTCTGCATATATATTCATAACTAACATAGGTGGCTTGACATGAAAAAAGCATCATTTGCATTTTTGTTCTCACTTCTATTCTCTGGCATCTGCTTATCTTCGGGAATAAATGTTACATTTTACTATGGAGCAGGCTGTCCGCACTGCGCTGCCACGATATCTCTCCTAAGAAATTATGAGGATGTATACAACCTCAGCATAGAGGAGAAAGAGGTTTACAGCAATACGAGCAACAACAAGGAGCTTATGGAGCTCTACTCAACTTTTGGGATAAACCCAGCGAGCGATGAAGCAGGAGTTCCAACTGTTTTCATTCCTCCTAGAACTATGGTGATTGGTGAAATACCACCAGAGAGATGGGAGGAAATTCTCTCCAATTGTAGTATGGGAGCATGCCCCGAGGGAGCGTACAATTACAAGGGATTGATAAAAGGAGATTCAGCTCAGAAACTCACAATCCCGGTACTCGTAGGAGCTGCATTGGTGGATTCTATAAACCCATGCACAATTGCAGTTATGGTTATGCTTCTTGGTATGATAATGCTGTCCAAGGGAAAACAAGAGGCACTTCTGGCTGGCTTGGCCTTCTCATTTACAATATACGTAATGTATCTCCTGATGGGTTTGGGGATATTTCATGTAATAGCATCGTCAGGCCTCACCAATCTTTTCTTCGTCATAGTTACCATTGCCGCACTCCTGCTTTCTGCAATGGAAATTAAGGCTTACTTCTCCTATAAGCCGGGCTTCGGTTCCGTTGAAATGCCGATGTTCCTCAGGCCATACGCAAAGAAAGCCACGTCTGGCGCAACCTCAGTACCAGGTGTGGTAATCGCAGCAGTACTATGCTCCCTGTTCCTCCTCCCTTGCTCCTCAGGTCCGTATCTGATGGTGCTGGGAATGCTTGCCAAATCAGCGACCGCCGAAACTTTGAGCTATCTGGTGATCTACAACATAATTTTCATACTGCCAATGCTAATCATAACAATTGCTATCTATCTGGGAAAGACCACTGCTGAAACAATGGGTGAGATTAAGGAGAAGTATATCAGAGAGATCCATCTGATCTCGGGGATTATAATGTTCCTCCTCTTCCTTCTGATGTTGAATGAGACATTCCGTTTCTTTTAGTAAAAATGTTGTAACTATGAATAATCAATCCGTTGATGGGGAACGAAAGTGGATAGAGAGCAGGATGTGGTATATAAAGCACAAGGTTGCGGTAATGAGTTAGAAGAGGGTGATAGGTATGGAGAATATGGTACCAAAAAAAATGTTCTTGACTAAAGGTGTAGGGAAAGATAGGGATCCTTTATCTTCTTTTGAGCGCGCCTTGAAAGACGCTGGAATTGAGAAATGCAATCTAGTGAACGTTTCGAGCATATTACCACCGAATTGCGAGATAATCCCAAAAGAGAAGGGAATTGAGCTTCTAAAACCGGGGCGGATAACCTTCGTGGTGATGAGCAGGAATTCATCGAACGAGCCGAACAGGCTTATAGCATCTTCAATAGGAGTTGCCATACCGGCAGACAGATCAATGTACGGCTACCTCAGCGAGTACCACTCCTTCGGGGAGACTGATGAGAAGGCAGAGGAGAAGGCGGAGGATCTGGCTGCGTGCATGCTTGCATCCACTCTGGGCATAGACTTTGATGTGAAGCAGAGCTGGGATGAGAGGGAGCAGCTCTTCAAACTCAGCGGAAAAATAGTCAAGACAAGAAACGTTGCCCAGTCTGCCATTGTGGATAAGGATGGGATGTGGATGACAGTCCTTGCAGCCGCAGTCCTGCTTCTTGATTAGATTACTACGCTTTCAGCTTCTGATATGGATGAGCCACTGTAATCTTCCTCATGAGCTGCGCAATCCTTTATAAACAAATTTGCGCAGCTTATTCCTTGATTTTACACTGTCCCAGTTGCTGAAACACGTAATATTGCGCAGCCCTCTTACCTCAGCAGATTCGGGGCAAAAAGCAGCATCATGCCTAGAATTAGGAGTATTGAGCCGCCAATCACTCTGGAGTATTTCGCATATCTCTCCCCGACTCCGCCTGCAACTGCGAAAGCGGCAAGCCCGAATATGATCAAGTCGTCAAGCATAAAGAAGAAAACATAGGCTGCAATGTAGGCATAATACTGCCAGAAAGCCAGGTTGCTCAGGGCGAGCACCTGCGTGAATATCGCCGGTATTGCGGAGGAGCAGACGAACTCCACGGAATTCACCACAAACGCAAGCGCGATGATTCCGATTATTGTGGCTATGCCGAGGGGAGCTGAGACGAGCTGCTGCATCCTGCCAATTGTCTTCTTCTTTTCCTCTCCACCCACCACCTCGCATGTGAGTGCGCCTCCTCGCGTTTCAATGTACTCCTTCAAGGAGAGCACCCCTCCTCCCAAAGCGATAAGCCCTATGAGTATGGTGACTGGACGCACATAGCCCAGTATGAGGAATACGTTAAGCCATGCAGTCATGAAGAGGAAGTAGAGCACTCCGGATGCGAGTACGAAAGTTCCGGCTATGAGCCAGATTCTCTTCGGGTCCTTCAGACCAGTTTCCATCACAAGAGCTATGAGGTAGACGAGCACCCACATGGCGCACGGGTTGAACCCGTCAACAAGCCCGAGCACCACTGTAAGGATTGGGAGGGACATTCCAGCTATACTTGTTTTGCCGAGAACTGGTATATCGACTGCTGTTGGAGGTGTTTTTGTGCCAGCAACATCAACAACTTCCGCTGTTTGGTTTGCGCATGTTGCAAGGCAGGTGACTATCGCATTGCGTATCTCGTTCGGAGTGATCAGCTCCGAGAAGCCCACGAACGCCTGCTTGCCCACGAATGTTGTCGGCACTCCTATTCTCGTTGTGTCCAAGCTGTATTCTTCATACATCTTCTGCAACAGCTCAATCTCCTCAGACCTAGTGACATCGTGGTAGACGAATGAAATTTGCGGGAATTCCCTTGCGAGTTGCTCGTTGAACGGCTTCTGCGCTGCGCAGTGGGGGCATGTCGGGCTGTAGAAGAAATGCACCGTGAAGTTTGTTGAAATGTTTGTCGCATTGGTTGGCGGAGCAATTGCTGCCTGTTGAGCAGTGGGATCAAAAAGGAACATGAATATTCCAAGAACCACCAGTGCTGCCACTAAATATCTGTTGAAAGGAACGTTCAGGAAACCTTTTATCTGCTCTATTATGCCGTCCATTATTTCTCCTCGCAACAGCCGAGTTTGAATTCAACATTTCTTCTCTTCGCAAGCTCCTTTATTTTGCTTATTGGCGGGTGGCTGATTGCCTTTGTCGGGCAGATCGCCTCACATCCCCTGCAGCCAACTATGCATCTGAGTTTGTCAGCTACGAGAGGCTTGCCAGCCTTTTCATCGGTCGAATAGACGCCATGGCTACATTTTTTCACACAAGCGAGACAGCCAACACACTTCTCGTAATCAATAATCGGAAACCATTCAATTTTTTCCCTCTTAATTCCAAACCATAATTCTGTCATATTTATCACTCTTTTATTGACTAAAATCTCCTGAAGCCGCTTTTTATCTCATTGGTTTTTATTTATCATATTAGACTTGGCTCCAAAACCTGAATGTAGCGATTTTGACAATGTCGCTCATCACAAGGAAGACTATGCTGAGCACCAGCAGGTCTAGGATATAAGTCAGCGGGATAGATGTCATAAGCCATCCCCGACTTGCTACTAGGGTTGCAAGGGCGATATCAAAAATGGATGCGTAGAGCAGCGCCCTGCTTGGATATGGCTTTGACCAGAAGAAGCCGCGCTTCCTTGTTGAGTAAAGGACTGCCTGCGCACCAGCGAAGACCAACCAGATAAAGACAAGGGTTTGTGCTGCATCAAGGCCCATATGCAGATAATTGATACCTAGCCAGAACACCAAGCAGTTGAACAAGAACAGCAATATTGCAAGCCCCAAACCTGTAATCGCAAGTGATTTCAGGTCCCAGCTTCTGGGCGTTTGAGAAGGCTCGACGTTGTCCATTGACAAAGCAAATGTCGCTATTTCGCCAAAAAACATATATAAGACGATTTGCAGAGGGTTTATCACTAGCTGCATAAACAGGAGGGTGCCTAGAGAAATAAATAAGGGGATGCCCACCTTTCTGGTGATCATTGCCAGCACCCATGCTTGCAAACGTTGGAAGATTTTACGGCTAACCTTGATTGCTGTCAGGATCTCGCTTAGGCCTGCGTTAGTCATAACAAGGCCAGCCGCGGACTTGGCCACATCTGTTGAATCCGCCACGGCAATACCCACATCCGCCTGTTTGAGGGCAGGAACATCATTTACTCCGTCGCCAGTCATGCCGACAATATGGCCTGCCTTCTGCAAAGCCTCAACCAGCATAAATTTTTCTTGTGGAAAAACGTTAGAATATACATTGAAACGGGCAAGGGTCTCTGCATCCATGCGTTCATTAATTTTATTAGGTGGCGCGACCTCTCCGAGGATACCAGCTTTTGAAGCGACTGCGTGTGCTGTGGCTTTTCCGTCACCAGTGATAAGTATAACTCTTATCCCCTGATTCGTGAGTTTCTTAACAAACTCGGCTGAGTCCTTGCGAAGGGGATCAATAAGTGCTATCAGTCCGCACATGTTAAATTTTGACTGGTTTCCTTCTGCAACAGCAATAACGCGCGACCCATTTGAGGAAAGTGTAGCCACCCTATCTGATATATCAGACCAAGATGTGCTTGTCAATTTCGCAATTACTGAGGGCTCCCCTTTGATGATACGCATCTCTTTTTTGCCATTTAGTATTACAGCCTCAGAGCGCTTTGTTGTGGGATCAAAGGGTACGAAGCTCAGGCGGCTTGGTAAATTTTCCCCAATTCCTTGCGCACGTGCTGCCTTGATTATGGCAATGTCAATAGGGTCCTGTGTCGCTTCATCAGACGCAATAGCTGCCATCCAGAGTATACTGTCTGTATTCCCTGAACTAGTTGACTCAATTTGTTCAACGCTGAGTTTATTCTCCGTTATTGTCCCGGTTTTGTCTATGCAGAGAACATCCATGGCAGCTGCATTCTCAATGGAAGGCAATTGTGTGGTCAGAACCCCGAAGTTAATAAGTTCACCTGCTCCTTTCATAGCTGAAGTCAATGACATCATCGGCAAAAGCACGGGAACTGAAACCACAAGCAATATCAACGCAAAAGGCAACATGCTCAGAAGAGGTGCTCCACGGATTATGGTAAATGTGAAAACTGCGATAACAAGCATGATGTCCAGCATCAAGAGATACTTTGCAATGTCAACAGCCAATTTTTGAAGGCGGGGCGGTGCTTTTGCAAGATGTGCTATCTCCACAGTCTTTCCGAAATAGGTACTTTTCCCGGTTGCGGTTACTTTGCCGCTAGCTTCTCCATAACGGATTATGGATCCGGAATACACACCGCCACCTTGATGAACCTCGACAGGAAGCGACTCGCCTGTCAGCTGAGATTGGTCTACAGAGATAGTGCCGCTGATAAGTGAAACATCGGCAGGAACGATGTCACCAACCCTTAGATATATCTTGTCTCCTGGGACGAGTTCTGTTGCAGAAAGTATTTGCCAGCGTCCGTCTCGCAAGACACGGGCAGTGATGGATAGGCGCTTTCGCAACAAAATGAGAGCTGCCTTGGTTTTCTTCTCTTGGTATGCGCCCAGTAAGGCCTGGAACAGCAGGATGGCTGTGATAACACACGCCTCAGCCCACCGTCCAAGAACAATGTCTAAAATAATTGATACCTCAAGCATCCAAGGGATTACACCCCATAGGCGCTTGAGAAACATCATAATCGTAGATGGATGCGCTTCTGCAATAGTGTTCGGACCGTAATGTTCCAGCAGTTCCTTTGCCTCGGAGCTTGTTAACCCACCTTGCTTGGAATTCATGAAATCCTCCCGTAGAGCATGCCGGCTGAGACCGTGAGGATGAAGATGAGCGCCATGTAGAGCAGCGTCCTCTTATCCCCCATGATTTTCCTCAAAACAAGTATGCTCGACAGGGAAATCACTGGGTCTGCAAGCATATAGGCGAGCAGCGCAGCCCGGGACATGCCAAGCTCCAGAAAAGTCTTCGCCATGGGCACCTCCACAAGGGTCGGGAAATAGATGAATATGCCGAAAATCACGGGTATCGCCATTGAAACGAAGTCTTTGCCCCCAACATAGCTTACAACCAAATCCTGCGGGAGCAGCACCCTGATTATTCCGGAGAGGAAAACACCTCCGAGCAGCAGGGGGAAAATCGTCTTTGCGAACCCCCAGGTCTCATCCATCCAGGAGCTGATTTCCTCGTTTGTGAAGTATTTCTTTGAGATGAAGTATGTGAGCAGCACCAGCAGGGCGGTGAGCCCGTACTTCAGCAATTCCTCGCTTATCCTTGTCCCAACAAGCAGGATTGCCAGCAATGCAGCGAAGAGGTAGACCAACCTCCTGCCAGGTTTTGTTGCTTGCTTCTCCCCCAGCGGGATTTCCTCGCCTGGCTGTTCGGGGAAGACGCCGCTTATGGTGATTCCGACTATCACTGCGAAGAGAATTGAAAATGTGATTCTAGCAATTGCAATGTCCCATCCGATGAGACTTGCCGTGTAGAGAATGGCGACGATGTTGGTTGCGGGAGCAGTGTAGAGAAACGCAAGCGCAGGCCCCAAGCCCGCGCCGCTCTTCCTTATTCCCGCGAATAGAGGCAGCACAGTGCAGGAGCAGACCGCAAGCATCAGCCCGGAAACTATAGAAATCGGATAGGAGATGTATTTCGGAGTTTTCTTTCCAAGGTACGGAAGCAGCCCTCCTTTTGGTAATATAGAGGCCATTGCTCCTGCGATGAAGAAGGCAGGCACAAGGCAGAAAAGAGTATGGGCAAGCGCATAATCGTAAATTGCGTAGAAGCCAGCATAGAGAATCGTGTAGATATCCGTAGAAACACCTCACTTCAGCATGACTGTGAGCTCCTGCACAGTCGGAATTTTGCCTGCGAGAACAACTTTGCCGTCAATCACTAGCGCAGGTGTTACAAAGACATTCCTCTCAATGATTTTGCTTACGTCATACACATGGGTGATTTCTGCCTTCACCCCTGTCAGTTTCACAGCTTCCTTCACGCGCTTCTCCAATTCAACGCATTTTGGACAGCCGGTTCCAAGAACCTCTATTTTCATTCTCACCACCTCGAAATATCCGAGAGAACTCTCTTGCCTTTGGGGGAGAGCGAGTAGATCCTCCTTGCACCCTCCTCGCGCACCTCAACCAGCTTCGCATCAAGCAGAACCTTCAGGTGCTGGGAGACCGCAGGCTGTGAAATTTTAACCATTCGCGGAAGCTCGCAGGCGCAAATCTCTCCACGAGAAATCCTATCGAGAATTCTCAAGCGGGTATCATCCCCAATGGCTTTCAGAATCTTCATGATATAAGTATATACTTATATATTTATAAACTTATGTTTGAAATTTAAACCGTAAAGGACAATCGAGAGATTTCCCTCTTGGTTTACTTGCTAGCTGCGCAATCCTTTATAAACAACTTTGCGCAGCTGATTCCTTGCTTTTCATATGTTTCAATTGCCAGAACCCTTAACTTTGCGCAGCTCTACTGCTATGAATATTGCTAGATTATTTGCTCTTGCGCTTTTTAAATGAACCAAGAGCAACGATTCTTAAGTTTTCAAAGGAGATGAGGCTCAGAACTTTAAAAAAGATAGCAAAATTCTGCCGAGAATAATATGTGTTCGCAAGAAATGGTGTTTGCTCAAGCTGAGATTGAATACCTCTAGCTTGCCGAAAATTAAGTCAGATGCAACACAACTTCTGCAGGGAGGATAATGCGAAATAGGTGTTGTCCAGAGTTGATATCCCCTGGTAGATTGACCTCCTGAACCCTCCGTTCGTGTTCTGGCAGGAGGATAGGAACCACTCTGTTTCCGCCGGGTGCCTCGGTTTTATCCCAAGAAGCTCTGCGCATTCCAGCCCGAAGTAGATGTCCTCGATGTAAGGAGGAGTTATCCCAGGTATTGAAGTGAATCCTCCCTCCCTGTGCTGGCATCCCTCAACAAATTTTTTCGTTTTCTCCAATTTCTTCAGAGGATAGCCTGCAGAATGCAGGCAAGAGAGCGCGTGGAAGGTTGAGATTATGTCGGATGCGCCTGTCCCGAATCCTCCGTGCTTTCCCTCAGGGAGAATCCAATCAATCTCCTTCAGGCTGACTTTTCTTCCTAATGTTTTCAGAATTTCAACAACACAGTACACATATTTGTAAGGTGATGAAGAAGTGTCATACTCAGCTGATAAGAAGCCCGATATGAACTCCTCACCTTTCACAAATCTCTTACCGTTCAGATACCTCTCCAGCCAGTCCAGGAAGTGCAGCTTTCTAGGCTTGCTCCCGAGAATTTCAAGCGATTTCACAGCATAGAAAGCAGATGTCATGCTAGAGAAGCTCCCATCCTCGTTCTGGAGGCTGAGCAGGTACTCCTCTGTTTTATGCGGATGAGGGATATTCTCGCCAAGCATCTGGAGGATTGAGAGCGCGTAGAATGTGTCAGACGAGCTGGAGGGAAACTCCGAGCCGTAATGCGGAGGCGAGAAGCCGTATCCTCCGTCATCATTCCTCCTCTTCAGGACGAATTTTATTATTTTGTTTTTATCCACTAGGCCGCTCATGAGAACACCCGGAATGTTGTTCCATCCTAGATTGAAACCAGCCAGCCGTCCTTGTCCAGCTTGAACCTGTGCGCCGGGTTTTTCGCGCAGACGAATTCGCCGGGCTTATCCTCCCTCAGCGCGCTTGCTATTGAGCTTTCCATGTTGCACTTGGGACAAACTCTCCCCATCGTCTCACCCTCTCCCTTAGAAGTAGAAGCTATCAGCCATTGGAGGCGGTTCGGCTTAAAGCCAGGCTAGCTCCATAGCCCGTATTATATTCGAAGAGAGATTATAAAAACCTATTTTCTTACCGCATCCACTCCTGGAACTCGTGGTCTATCCTTTCAGCCAGTTCTGCCAAGCCGACTTTTGCTTTCTCAAGCTTTTCCAACGCCTCGCTTATAGAATATTTTTCCAAAAGCTCTTGCGACTGGACTAGCTCTCGCTTGCTTGAGTGAATAAACTCCGCAATCTTGATTAATTCGATTTCTGATAGTTTATATTCTTTTCCGTTGCCCTCTGCGTGATATGAGACTCCTTCCAAAAGCCTCATGCAACGTACATTCAAGGCAAAGAGAAGATTTCTGAAGTAAGTCTGTTTTCTAAGTTTAGCATGTGTAGTCTCACTCTGTTTTATAAGGGAGGAAACTACTCTTACCACATCCAGTATGTTCAACGCTGCCTCAAGCCGAATGCGCATTGAATACAGGCGCAGTGCCTCGTTCTTCCGCATGCCAAACTCATTCTCCCAGAATAAAGAAGAGCGAAATGTAAACTAAGAGGAGCAGTATCAACGCTAAGGAAACTGCATTTTTTAAGCTGATTTCTATCCTCATCCTCCGCTCCATCTTTGGGAAATGCATATAGGTTCCAAGAAATATCATGATGCCGAAAACCAAGGCGAACATGACTGCAACTGGCAATGTTACGAACAAGTTCGAGTTCATGCAACCACTCTGCCCATCGGTCGGTCCATAAAACCATCTTTCAATCTTGTTTTCTTGAAGTTAAATTTTGATTTGGCATTCTATCTCCCTCTATCTTGCCACTTTTTCCTCTGCTGCCTGATGATGCAGATTTCCGCGAAGGAGTACAGTTCACTCAACTTATGCCTGAATAAGCTCTCATCTCCTTCGTCCTCGAACCATGCCTGGACAATCCATTGGATCTTCTTCATCTATTTCACCAACTACATGCCTTAATTTTCATCTAATGAACTTGTCCAAAGCAAGGTTAAGGTGCCGATAATTCCCACGACAGCTGAAAATGCAAAGCCGGAAGCAAATCCAAAAACGGACCAAAGGGAACTTACTATGATGCTCGACGCGAAATCACCAATGCCGTTTGCCGTTGAGAGCACCCCATAACCCAGCCCTCTTTTATTGTCATCCAGCAGTTCTCCAACAACCGCGCCCTCCAGCGAATCCTCAGCGGCTATAAATGCGCCAGCAAGCGCGAAGAGTATGCCGTAAACGAGTAAGTCCACAGGCGCGAATATGAAACCCATGAATGTGATCACTGCCACGCCATAGCCTAAGGCAAGCATCTTCCTTCGACCAAACCGGTCTCCAAGAGAGCCGAAAGGGTAGGATAACAGTGCGTAAGACACGTTTCTTATCAGGTAGAGCATGGCTCCTGCAGCAGCTGCGCCTATCACTCCCATCGAGGGGCTTAGCTGGGTAACTGCAAAAAATATCAGGAGAGTGTGCGAAAAATCGGCTATGCCGAAGCTTAAAACTGCTGCGATGAATAGTTTGAATCGCTTTGGCATTTCCTTAAGCGAGAGCATGAAGGGCTTGCTGCTCTGCTCATTCGTATTCTTTTTCTCTCTCACCAAAAGCCAAAACGCAACTGCAGCCAAGATGCCGGGTATGACGGATACCAAGAATATTTCCCTTAACTGAACATGCATGCTGGAAATGAGATAAGCCGCAGCCAG
>Ga0315282_10010278_pt1 | contig 14707 bp, 14 predicted proteins | sample YL17G07_20_MG_FD_203693 | JGI IMG/M metagenome (GOLD analysis project Ga0315282, IMG submission 203693) | Sediment microbial communities from Yellowstone Lake, YNP, Wyoming, USA - YL17G07_20 | ecosystem: Environmental > Aquatic > Freshwater > Lake > Sediment | place: USA: Wyoming | collected...
TCTTTAGAATCATTTCAAAACAATGAATCAAATCATCTATATACAAAACATCTATTTTTTGTTTTCCTGTATCACGAACTATGATTTCTTCATTTTCATACGCAGACCTAATAAATCTATCAATTACCTCATCATCACCATATAAGTTTGATAAACGAAGTATCACATGGTTTATACCACTCTCACGTATTTTTTCTTCTGCAGCGACTTTCAGGGCGCCGTACATAGTATCGGGCTCCAATTTCATATTCTCTTTTAGGGGCATTTTCCTTTTTTTGAAAGTAGAATAAGTCATAATACTGGATGTAAAAATAAATCGATCCACACCATGTTCAATAGCTTTATTTATCAGAAGATGAGTGCCATGAATATGTGTCATTACAGCTCTAGCAGGATTTTCTAAACATTTTTTTTCTCCACCACCGTTGGTCAAATGAATCAAAATGTTTACATTCTTCATGAGTGAATCTAACAGTTTTCCATTTGTGATATCTCCTTTTACAAGTCGTACATTATTTCCGATAAGTTTCTCTAATATGGTATATCTTTTTCCGTGATCTAAAGAGATTAAATCAAAATTATTTTGTAGTTTAAGAAGAAGATTACTTCCTATAAATCCACCGCCACCCGTAATTAAGATTTTCAATTTCACACCATATTAAAGTCAATTATTTCATTTTTTTTGATAATTCTTTTTGCCTTTTTACCGATTATCCTATAAAAATTCTTTGGTTCTAACCCACCACCGCTCCTTTTAATAGACAACATATCTTTTGTAATTATAATCCCTTTCGGTATGTCAATCGCTGCGATAATGTACTTTCTAGAAAGTTTAATCATTTCTTTTTCTGATTTCGTTGGTTTCTTAATTGATGAGCCAAGTATTGTTTTCAGATTATTTACAACAACCTTTTCAATACTGATATTATTAGAAATGCTTAACAAATACTTTTTTAGATTATTCATACTCACAATTTGTTTTTCCGCTAATCGAATACCTTTAATCATCTCTTTTAATTCAGTTGGTTCAACTGAAGCTTTATGATCTGGGCCTGGAAGATTTTTATCGAGAGTAAAATGTTTTTCTATCACTAGTGTACCAAGTAATACAGCTACTATTGCCGCACCGATGCCTTTTGTATGATCTGAATACCCAACAGGTAAATTAAATTCTTTTTTTAATGTTAACATTGCTCTCAAATTAACATCCTTTAATTTAGTCGGATAATTAGATGTACAATGTAATAGAACAATTTCTTTATTCCCAGTATTGTTTATTATCCTAACTGCGTCTTTGACCTCTTCTAAAGTCGCCATTCCAGTTGACAAAATTATTGGCTTATTCTTCTTAGCAACATACTCTAAGTGCGGATGATTTGTTAAATCAGCTGAGCCAATTTTATATGCCGGCACGTCTAATCTTTCCAATAAGTCAGTGCATTTTTTGCTTTCTGGCGTCGACAAAAAAATTATTCTAAGTTTTTTAGCATAGTCGGCCAGAGACTCAAAATCTTTTTCCGATAACTCTAGTTTTTTTAACATATCATACTGTGATTCCTCTGACTTAGTTGTACTTTTTTGATATTCGGGTTTGGGAAGTTCTTTCGTTACAATTTCTTCTGTTATCCAGTTTTGGAATTTTACAGCATCTGCATTGGATTCCTTAGCAACTTTGATTAGTTTCTTAGCTAAATTGACATCTCCATTATGATTAACACCAGCCTCTGCTATGACAAAACAAGGTTCCCCCTCTCCTATTAGTCTATCTCCAATTTTTATTTTTTTCATTGATAATCAGCTCAGCCAATTTGAAATCGATAATATCATCTATATCGATCGACCTTTCCTTGGGCATAATGACTGCTCTATGATCCACGCCGTAAACGGTGTTTTTTCTCATTAAAACATTTCTTCTGACAACAAAAACAGCGCCATTTTCTTTATATAATTCTGGAAAATCTTGTCTTCCTTTATATTTTTCCAACGATTTTCTATCAAGAGGTATCGCCTTATCTCCAATTATTTTGAACATACATGATGGCAGATAGTTCACTTGACAAAACGTCTCCACCGAATCCGCATTAGTATCCAACACTTTCTTGATTGAATTATCTATATCAGATACTTCGCGAAGAGGAGATGTGGGCTGCAAAACAACTACAACATCTACCTTGTAATTCTCTTTTTCCTCCAGATATTTCACAACATGCTGCAAAACTGGGAGTGTTGGGGTTTCATCTTCAGCTAATTTTTTTGGTCTAACAACAACTTCTGCACCATATTTTCTAGCAACTTCGGCAATTTCTTCATCATCAGTAGAAACTATTACTCTGTCTAAAAAATCGCTCTTTAGTGCAGTTTCTATCGTATACACAATCAATGGTTTACCAGCTAAATTCTTTATGTTTTTACGTGGTATACTCTTAGAGCCACCGCGAGCAGGAATTATAGCTAAAATCAATGGTTTTTTATTTTTCATGAGATCACTTATTTTTAATCATTCTATTGATTAATTTTACTATTCTTTTTGATGCAGATCCGTCTATCTTATAGGCATGATCATACACAAATCCTTTCATATTAGATTCCAATTTTTTTCTTATTTTCTTATCATTTAAAACCTTAACTATAGCTGGTTTAATATCTTCAGATTCGTGAACACCTATTGCCGCATCACTCTTAACAAATGATGTTTCATCTGGTTTAGTCTTTAAATCTACTATAATAACAGGTTTACCTAAAATCATCGCCTCTAGGGCTACTGTTGACGATATGGTCATCAAAATATCACATGCGTTAAGTAATTCAAACAAATTAACATCTTTAGTTATTACAACATCTATATTCACTTCTCTTGCTATTCTCTCGTGAAGAGATTTATCATACTCATTTGGGTGAAGTTTGATTACCAATTGTGTGTTTGGAATTTCTTTTACTGCTTTGAAGAGAGAACGAAATAAAAATTCATTTACATGTTCTGGATGAGGTTGAGAAGCAAAAACTATTATCTTTTTATCAGGACTTATTTTTAGTTGATCACAAATCTTCTTTTTATTATAAATTTTAGTGACGTGAGCCAATATATCATATTTTGGTTGCCCTGTAACAATAATCTTGTCTGCTGAATATGAACCATATTTAGTTAGAATTTTTTTATAATACTCACCACTAACCGCTGTTTTATCAGGGATTGGACAAAAACTGAAGTCAAGAAAATTACGGGTTAAAATTTCATCTTTAGTATGAAAGTATCCAAAACTATGTGGTTCTATTATTCCATGTTGAATGCCTAATGTTGGTATACTATTTAACTTCCCTGCAACAACAGCAGCTCTTCCGTACAAACCATATTCATCTAATATTACAATAATATTTGGGTTTTCAATTTGCACTACTCTTTTCATCAACTCAATGTATTTTACCGATTCTACGAATTTTCGAGAAAAAAGTTCAGAGAATTTATTTTCCAATAGTTCAAATATGGGAATTTTCTGATATTTTAAAGAATCAATAAAACTTTTTTCTTTTTTTAAGTCTTCCCAAATTTTTAATAATTTTTTCTTTTCTTCGGTTATTTTTTTCTTAATAGTAGAATTTGAATAACCTTCTATGTGTTTATAATTTTTTTTAAATAAAAAATCTAACCTGAAAGTTGGAAATGGATCAGTATCAATAAGCAATATTTCATTTCTTTTTATTTTTTTCAATTCTCGTATAATGGGACCTAAAATAATGTCTTCCTTTATTGTTTTTTTTGTTTCGGGGTTGATTGAGGTTTGTTGGTATGTGGGGTGTGTTATCATTAAAATTTTATTTTTTCGGTGTTCTACAGGTTTTAGGGTATAATTCAACTTTGTGGCAAACTTCCTCAAGTTTCCTTTAATTCCCTTAAAAAGTTTAAGGACAAACGGTAGAAAGATTCTTGAAACATTAAATTTTATACTAGAAATAAAATCTGGGATTATTAATAACTGAATACTATAAACCCCAGCTAGAATTTTAACAATTTTTGATGTTAGTTTCTTATCGTCAATTATGATAATTTTATCTGGGTTTTCTTTTTTTATGACTGTATCGATAATTTCAATGTTTTTTATTATTTCATCGATCGAATAAAAATGACTCATAGAAAATTGATAAAACCATGCGTCCACAAACCACCATAAGTTTATGTTATCAAAAGTGACTAATTCTTTGAAGATTTTTTTGTTAATTTTTTTATTTGACCATTTTTTTATCCATTTTATTGCTTTTTCATTAACCTTACTTAATTTTTTTTGTAAAGATTTGTAATCATTCAAATTTTTGTAAATAAACCCATAATTCTTAATTTTAGGAAGTAAATCCCCACCTAGTTCAAAGACGATAATTTTATTTTTTTTGAATTCTCTAAGAGTTGGTAGTATTTTTTTCACATCATTTTGAGAACTGGCAATCGTTAGAATCTTATGTTTTTTCATGTAAATCATAATATTTTTACTAATATAAAATAACACATTAACTGGGGTTAATGAATAAAATTCGATGAATTTTAAGTTGAAAACTACTATAAATAATTTCAGAAATGATATGTGATTTGCTATGACTAAGGTATTATTTTTAGAAAATATGTGGAATGAAAAATTGGGAATCATGACACTTTCATCTATTTTAAAGGAAAATGGACATGAATGTGATATTTCCATTGGAAATGATAATAAAATTATTAATTATCTGGAAAAAAACAGTCCTGATATTATAGCTTTCTCTTGTTTACATGTATTTTACTCCCTGTTTTGTAAGCCAATCCTAAAATCTTAGGATATTTTTTTTCATTCTCAAAGTTTAATACTAAATCTCTGAGTGTATAATCATACTCGCCTATAAGACCAAAATCTACGGCATCGTTTTTTAAAACTTCTTTTGGTAAAGCCGAAACGTGATCACCAACGAAAGCTATCTTAGTATTGACAGTATTTTTAATTTTTTCCGCATTATGATAGTCTATGTATATAGAGGGAGTAGAACATTCGCTGATCACTAAATTTGGCGAAAACTTTTTTACCATTTTAAGAATTCGTCTTCACGTATTTCATCAGCTAGAGTGTCTATTATTTTTACCTTTACATTTTTTTCTTCTAAAACTGCTGCAGAATAGGCCATTCTAAAAGGAAAGGGGGCATATTTTAGCTGGGATTTTATTTTGCGAACATGCGCCCATCTACTTCCTGCTCTAACCCCAACTAAATCTTTAGTAAACCATGGTGCGTTTGTAAATAGTACTTTCATACGAATCATTAATTAATTCAAAAAAAGATATTTATATAACTCTTATTTTCTGCACAGAAACTTATTTAAAACAATGGGTAATAATGTAGAAAAGTTTGATAAGAAAAAAGAAAAGAATATTTATGATAGGGTTTATTAAGTTTAAGGAAGTTCAACTTGACTGATTAACTGAATTATTTTTTCAATTTGTTCCTCTTTTAATTCTGGATATATGGGTAATGAAATTATCTCTTTTATAAATTTTTCGACAATCTGTAAACTACCCTTTTTAATTTCAAGGGGAGCATATACCTTTTGTAAGTGTATTGGTATCGGGTAATGTATATCAGTCATTACGCCTTTCGATTTTAACCAACTTTGTAATTTATCTCTATTTTTTATCCTGATCACATATTGGTGATACACATGTTTAACGCACATCTTTTCTACAGGTAAAGTAACTCCTGTTTTTTTTAACAATTCATTGTAAATCTTCGCGTTTTTTCTTCTTTTATCATTCCATTCTTCAAGTTTCTTTAGTTTTACTCTTAGTATCGCTGCCTGTAATTCATCTAGCCTGCTGTTAAAACCATTAATTAGATGATAATATTTTTTCTTCTGACCATAATTCCTTAACAACTTAACTTTTTCAGAAATTTCATCATTATTCGTTAGTACCATTCCCCCATCCCCATAGGCACCGAGATTTTTTGTTGGATAAAAACTGAAAGCTGATGCATCACCAAAACTGCCAACTTTTATTCTTTTATATTCTGCACCATGTGCTTGACAACAGTCTTCAATAACTTTCAAATCATGTTCTTTTGCAATTTCAAGAATTATATCTATATCACATGGATTTCCATATAAATGGACTGGTAGTATAGCTTTAGTTTTTTTGCTTATCTTTTCTTCAATTTTATTGACATCTATATTGTATGTCTCATCCACATCAACAAAAATTGGTGTTGCTCCAACGTATGAAATGGAAAATGAAGTAGCTATCGCAGATAAGGGAGTTGTTATTACTTCATCTCCATGTTTAACACCACATGCTAACAATGCTATTTTCAAAGCGTCTGTTCCTGAAGCAACTCCTATCCCGTGTTTTACATTACAATATTTTGAAAACTCATTTTCAAACTTTTCTACATTTTTACCCAAAATAAAAAAACCTGAATTCAAAACTTCTTTTATGGCTTTATCTATTTCATCCTTTATTGACATATATTGCGCATACAAATCAACTATAGGAATCAATTTATCACCAATATTTTTTCTTATGCTTTCTATAATAATTGATAGTTGTTCTTAATCCTTTATCTAATGATGTTTTGGGTTCCCATCCGATCAAAGTTTTTATCTTTGTTGTGTTTGCGATATAATCACCTATCTCAATGTTTTTTCTTTCTCTAAGATAGGGGACAACTTTAAATGAGCCACTTCCTGTTATTTTTATAATCAGTTTTGTTAAATCCAATAAACTTATTGGAGTACTACTACCTAAATTAAACACTTCTCCATTTGTTTTATCATTAATCGCAACCATAAGTAAAGCTTCAACAACATCATCAATATAGTTCAAATCTCTTAACTGTTTACCGTCAAATATTTTTATCTCCATATTGTCCATAGCTAATCTAATAAACCAATTGATAAATCCTAGTTTATCGTCTTTCATGTAGCCCCTAGGACCATAAGTATTAGTCAATCTTAATGAAGTGGTTTTAATTCCATAGATTCTATTATAAAGCAAAATATACTGTTCGGCTGCGAACTTTGAAATTCCATTAATATCCAAAGGGTTCATTGGGTGATTTTCATCGACAGGAAATTTTAATATTCTACCATATTGACTGCGTGATCCCGTGTAGATTATTTTTACATCTGAATTGAATTTTCTACAAGCTTCCAGCAAAACTAAAGTTCCTCTACAATTTATATCCATGTCATTTAATGGATTCTGTATACTACCCAAATGACTTGTTTGAGATGCCAGATGAAAAATAAAATCCTTTTCTCTAACTAATTTTTTAACAATATCTTCATTTCTTACATCTTTTTCTATTAACTTTATTTTTTCAGAAATTTCATAGAGATTATGTTTATTTCCGCCCTGTCCTTCAATGAATGAATCCAATATTTCTACATTCGCACCAATTTCAACTAATCTATGGGCCAGATTACTACCTATAAAACCAGCACCGCCAGTAATTAAAATATTCGAATTTTTAAAAGAAGGTTCTAATTTCATTTATAATCAACTTATTTTTTTATGATATAATATAACATTATCAAATTATTTTTAAAGATAAAATTTTTATCATTTCTCACCTTTGATATAAAATTATTATTTTATAAACTAAATTTAAAATATTGATTTACTCATAATCTTTCCATAATATCAATTTAACCCATAAAATTCCGAACATAGTTAAAACAGCAAAAATCCTTTTAAAATTAAAAAAGGCCGAAGTGCCGCTTAGCCTTGGATAATGATGAACAGGAACCTCTTTTATTCTAAATCTTTTTTCTTGAATCTTCTTCATCATCTCAACACAAATTACTCCAGTATCCGACCGTAATTTTATATCTTTAAAAACATATTTTCTGAACAACCTAAAATCACAATCTATATCTTTGAGTCTTATGTTGAACAGAATCCTAGTTCCTAAATTATAAAGACCTCCAAAAAATATTCTGTAAAGAGCATCTGATCTTTTTATTTTATAGCCATTCACAACGTCTGCTTTTTCAATCAACGGAAGTAGTCTCTGTATTTCTTTCACGTCATATTGCCCATCCCCATCCGTGTAGAATATGAGTTCTTTTGTTGAATTGCATATACCAGATCTTAATGCTCCACCATACCCTTTATTTTTTTCGTGATGAATTACCCGAACATTTTCGTATTTTTTTGTCAGCTGATCAACGACTTCAGCACTGTTATCTGGGCTTCCGTCCTCTACCAGAATAACTTCGTAATCTTTCGAAATCGAATTTAATATTGGAATGATTTCTGCAACTAATTTTGGTATAGTTTTTTCATCGTTATAAACAGGGAAGAAAACTGATATACTGTATTCTCTCATTCATTTTCCTCCCAATAAAATGTACATTTATTCTTGAATTCGTTCCATTTATCTTTTTCATCAAACGGATAGACATTGCATATAAAAGGCATTTTATTTGTTCTATAAACTTTACATAATTTATTTTTTTTATCAAAATATTTGCAGTTCCATTTTCTTCCGAAAAGAGTTACTTCACAGCAAGAACAATTACTGCATCTTCCTTTTCTTTTTTTAATCGAATCTAATATGTATTTCTTTCTAAAGATTAAAAATAGTCTTCTGCGGATAATCTGAAGATATTTATTCATTAAATCACGATGGTATCAAGTTTTCAGTGGATGCCACCACCATTTATTTTTTTTATACCAATCTACTGTTAATTCGATTGCATGATCAAAATCAAATTTTGGTTTCCAACCAAGTTTATTAATTTTATTTGTGTCGAGTGAGTATCTCCTATCGTGACCAGGTCTATCTTTCACGTATTCTATACAAGACTCATTCTTATCCAACAATTCAAGGATTCTTTTTGTAACTTCGAGATTCTTCTTCTCAATACCAGAAGCAATATTATATATTTCACCATTTTCACCATTCTGCAAAACAAAATCTATAGCTTCACAGTTATCAACAACATATATCCAATCTCTAACATTCAAACCGTCACCATACAACGGAACTTTCTTATCCTCAATGAGATTCGTTATGAATAATGGTATAAATTTCTCTGGATGTTGATATGGACCAAAATTGTTCGAACTTCTTGTTATCAATGTAAATAATTCATAAGTTATATGGAAAGCTCTAACAAGCATATCAGCGCCAGCCTTGCTCGCAGAATAAGGGCTGTTTGGGTTGAGGCTGTTAGTTTCTTTAAACGATGTTTTTTTGATGCTGCCATATACCTCATCAGTAGAAATTTGCATAAATTTTGTTTTGTTTTCGTTAGCTGCTTCCAATAAAATATACGTTCCAAAAACATTCGTCTGGACGAATGAGTTTGCGTCTAATATACTTCTGTCCACATGTGTTTCTGCAGCAAAATTTACTATTGTATCTACTTTCTTGGCTAATTTACTAACGATACTTTTATTGCATATATCGCCTTTAACAAAGCAATAATTCTTGTTCTTTTCCAAATCCTTTAAATTGTTAAGATTGCCAGCATACGTCAGTTTGTCAAGGTTTATTATTCTTATATCTGAATATTTCTCGAGCATTAACCTAATGAAATTATTACCGATGAAACCGGCACCGCCAGTTACTAAAATTTTTTTCATACTACCAAATTTAAATGTTTTATATAAAAATACTTATGAAGAATTATAAGTAGGTGAAAATTATTAAAGGGTTAATATTGGCCGGTGGGTTAGGAAAAAGATTGAGACCACTAACACATACAGGTCCTAAGCAACTAATACCTATAGCTAACAAGCCCGTTCTATATTATTGCGTTAAAGATTTGGTTAACGCTGGTATAAAGGATATTGGCGTGATAGTTGGTTATACCGAAGATAGGATAAATCAAATAAAAGATGCTCTCGGTGATGGTTCAAAATGGGGAGCAAAAATTACCTACATAGAACAAGATGTACCAAGAGGATTGGCACATGCTGTATGGACTGCCAAGAATTTTTTAGGAAGCGATGATTTTGTCGTTTATCTTGGAGATAACATGTTGAAAGGTGGAATTAAGTATTTTGTAGACGATTTCAAGAAGAGTGGGGCTGATGTGAGTATTCTACTTGCAGAAGTTAAAAACCCAAGAATGTTCGGTGTCGCTACTTTAGATAAAAATGGTAACGTAATAGAAGTCGAGGAAAAACCTCAAAACCCAAAGACGAATTATGCCATAACAGGTATCTATCTTTTCAGTCCTGTTATCCTAGAATTTATAAACGGTTTAAAACCTTCGACAAGGAATGAGTTAGAATTAACACATGCAATCCAAAGACTCATAGCTTCGAAGAAACACAGAATAACTTCACATTTTGTCAAGGGGTGGTGGGATGATACTGGAACTGTAGAAGATATTCTATATGCCAATCATATGGTGTTAAGCGAACTTAAAAAAGAGGGAAATAAAGGCAAGTTAGAAAAAGGTGTAAAGCTACTCGGAAATTATGAGATAGGAGAAGGGACTATAATAAAAAAAGGGAGTCTAGTAAAGGGCCCTGTGGTAATAGGAAAAAATTGTAGTGTAGGTCCTAACACCTACGTTGGACCGTACACGTCTATCGGCGATAATACTGTTGTGGAAGGTGGAGAGATAGAATCCTCCATTATCATGGGAGACTCGACGATAAAATGTAATGGGAAAATCGTAGACAGTTTAATAGGCAGACATTCAACGATATCATCTTGTAAAAAATTACCAAGAGGATATAGGTTCATAATAGGAGAAAATTCATCCGTAGACTTATAACTTCATTCACTGAACAAATTAACAAAGTTTTATAAATTTGTAAATAAATATTTCAAGAAAAAATATAGATTTATTATAATAACGTTGAGATGATGAATAAAATAATAAAATTTTTTATCGTGATTATTAGTTTAACTTTTATAACAATAGTTATAACATGATTACAATCTTATATGATTAATCCATTATTAAATAAACCAAGAGTTTACCCCAAAAAGATAGGATTGGGAAGGTGAAAGTTCTATCTCTCAAAAAACGCGGAAAAGTTAAAGAAAGATTGAACTGAATCGAAAAACTTGAAAATATGAAGGTTTTCATAGATGAAAATATTATTTATTGTTCCTTATCCTGAGATTGATATTAATAATGTTTTACCTAAATCTATTGATGCCGAACAAGGAGTACCTCAACCATTAGGCATAGGTTATTTAGCATCTGTATTGGAAAAGGAAGGGGGTGAAGTTAGGATTCTCGATGCACTCCTGCACCGTCTTTCACAAAAAAGTATTCAGAAAAAGGTGGAGAAATTTAATCCAGATATTGTTGGAATGACAGCGATGACTCCTGCAATTCCTGACGTGATTAAAACTGCAAAATTGATTAAGGAAGTTAACAAAGATATTATGGTGGTCATAGGAGGCCCTCATTTATCCGTATTCCCTAAAGAACCCTTATCACTTCCATACTTTGATTTTGGAGTGTATGGAGATGGAGAGTACACAATACAAGAATTGATCAAAGAACTTCAATGTAAAAAAAGATTTGACGCTATCAAAGGATTAATATGGAAAAAAGAAGGAGAAGTTATTATCAATCAGCCACGACCACCTATCGAAAATATTGATGCATTTCCTTTTCCAGCATACCATTTGATGTCTATGAATTTGTACGGTATGATTGGTATGAAAAAGCCTATGTCTACTATGATTGCTACAAGAGGGTGCCCATTTCATTGTGCTTATTGTTTTAAAGACGCTGTTTGGGAGAGATTTAGGAAGCGCTCTCCTAAAAACATTGTAGATGAGATGGAATATCTCAAAAGTACATATGAGGTTAAAGAAATTGCGTTTTATAATGATTGCTGGCCAAGTAAAGAGTTTGTTAGAGAACTATGCCTCGAGATGATTAAACGAAAAGTTGATATTGAGTGGGAAACTCCTCAAAGGGTTGATTTTGTTGACCCTAAGCTTTTGGGGCTAATGAAAAGAGCGGGATGTACAAAATTACGTTTTGGTGTCGAATCTGGTTCTCCAAGAATTTTAAAATTGATGAATAAAGGAATAACATTAGAGAAAGTCCTTCAGGCATTCAAATGGTCCCGTGAAGTTGGAATAAAAACATTTGCTTATTTTATGGTAGGATATATTACTGAAACAAGAGCTGATTTTGAACAGACCATCAGATTTTCTCAAGAAATTGATCCCGATTGGGCGATGTATGCAATAACCACCCCTTATCCTGGCACAAAATTATGGAATATGGCCGTCGAGAAACTCAATTTTGACCCCAATTATTGGAGAGAATATTCTTTAGGTAAGAGGGGGGATAGACTACCGTATTGTGTGTCAGATGCTGTTGAGAGATGTAGTGAAGCTTATAGGCGTTTTTATTACAGACCGAAAATCATTATGCGTAAGTTTTTTGAGTTAAGAAGTTTTGGTGACTTAATGACCTATACTCGAGGGTCTCTCGCAATTCGGAAATAGTTTATAATTTTGAAAATTATATTTAATCAATAAAGTGCAGAGAACATGAAAAAAGTAATAAATTTTTTAATTGTGATTATCAGTTTAACTTTTATAACAATAGTTATAGCATGGCTACATGCTTATGTGATTGACCCATTATTAAATAAACCAATAACCCGCCCTTATGACTGTACTATTTTAATCAATTGCACGGCTGAAGGTATTATCTTTCCAAAAATCAATTGCCAAGGTAGATATTATGGATCAGAATGCAAAGATAGTCTTCCAAAATGGTATAAAAGACTTGATTAAAGAAGGATTTTATGAAATTGACAGAAATTAATGATAGTAAAAGTATAGCGTTTTTAATTCTAGTTAGTTACTTAGCCAGAATAATACTCAGCCCATTCCATGTTATGTTTCCATTTATACCACATGACTTGTATGCAAATATTGGTCCTGGAAAGTGCATGGCAGAAGGAAAATATTTTGAGTGGGGATGCCTGGAATGGAGGGGGTTCGAGGGTGAAATGTCGGCCTATGGACCTTTCTGGAGTGTTTTGATGATGTTTTGGTATTTGTTATTTGGAGAGTTTAATTTCTTCATGTTTAAAATACCTAGTATTATTTTTGATACTCTAACTGTTTTGATGATATATTTTATCGGGAAAAAATTGTTCGATAAAAAGTTGGCATTTTATTTGGGTCTGTTGTATTCTCTTTCCTTTTTCGCATTACATAATTCCGCAGTGCTTGGAGATGACAGTGCTGTTGCCATGTTTTTTGTTTTTGGGTCGCTCTATTTTCTTATCGACAAAAAATTACCGATTTCTGCGGTTTTTACTTCCGTTGCTTTGATGTTTAGAGTAGAGATTGGATTCGTAAGTCTCTTACCGATTTTTTATTATGTATATAGAAAATATGGTTTGAATGTGACTTTTAAACATGTTCTTCTTTTTGGAATTCTTTATTTACTTTTCTTGAGTCCATTTATAATCAACGCAGGAATAGAAAAGACATTATATTATGTTTTAGGCAGTCCACATACTGTAGGACAAAAGGGTCAGTTTATGAGTTTTTACAATATATTCAAGTATGTCACAAATGTGAATGTTAATTTTTTACTTTATCCAATATTGTTATCAAGCTGTCTCATTACTTTTTTACTGTTCTTTATACGGAAAATGACGAACCATGAAATTGAGTTATTCAGAAATATAATCTTATTCTGGACAGCAATATTGCTGTTTGGGGGAATGTTATCTGGAAATTACTTGTATTTTATATTCTCATTTTCAGTAGTTCTTTTTGGCTCAAATTTTCAACGAAAAAATCTTATCGCAAAACAGTGGATGCTTGGGGTTGTCTTAATTTTCACGAGTTTGTTAATCTATTCCACGATATACAGATGGGGTATTATTCAATATTCTGACATTGACAGAAGTATACTACTGTTGGTAACAATAACATCTCCTTTGGGTGTTTTCTTATTTTTAAAGGGCGTGAAAATGAATTATAGAATCATTTGGACAATTATAACTCTTGGTGTAATTATGTGGGAGACCCAACATGCCGCACCCTTGCTGGCTTTGCCAATAGAAAATATCGCGAATCAATTCAATCAATATATCAATATTAACAGATTCACTGTAGTAGAAAAATTATACGGTGATCATATACGAGGAAAACCTGAAGTTTTTTTGGCATACGGTATTTTCTATGGTGTGCCAGCAGTAATTATGTGGGTATGCCTAAGTTTGTTATATTATTATCTTTTAAAGGAAAAACAAGCGACAAGTAAAGATGGATATTTTAGATCAAAGACGGATGCTTAGATATCGAACGTTTAAATAAATTTTAATAATATTACTGAAAATTTTTGGCCTGTTGTTTTATATGACAAGGCGATTTGCCTTTGTTTCTACAAGAGCATTCTTTATCCAACTCAGTAGGAAATTAAAAAAAGTTTGAATTAGTCAAACCTACTTAAAATAAATTTGAACCAAATTTTCAAACTCATACTTCCATAATGATAACCTATTTTAGGCAGTTTGAAAAACAAAAATTTAGGTGATATGAAAGAACCGAATTTTGATTCGCCTCTATTATTTCTATCATGCCAACTCACAGGCACCTCTGCTATTCTATACCTGTTGATATGCGCTTTTAAAACTATTTCAGAAGTAACCTCAAACCCATTAGATTCAGGTTTTATATTTTTAAATATCTCTCTTCTATAAGCTTTAAAGGCGTTTGAAATATCTTTTACATTT
>Ga0315282_10010279_pt1 | contig 14705 bp, 8 predicted proteins | sample YL17G07_20_MG_FD_203693 | JGI IMG/M metagenome (GOLD analysis project Ga0315282, IMG submission 203693) | Sediment microbial communities from Yellowstone Lake, YNP, Wyoming, USA - YL17G07_20 | ecosystem: Environmental > Aquatic > Freshwater > Lake > Sediment | place: USA: Wyoming | collected...
TATGTTATCTATATTAATGATATGTTCGTTCATAATTTCCTCCTATGATGTTATAGTTTTGTGTTGAATTTACTATATTTTATCATAGGAGGTATTTTTTGTCCGAACTAATGTCCTAAGCTCAGAGAATACTATTGACTTTCATGCTGTTATAAATGTATGATTTCTCTGTAATTTTCGTGAGAATTAATCTTGAATTTCCTAATCTGAATAGGGGTATAAGATGATTGAATTCCGTGAAATGAAGCAAGAGGACGAAATCGCAGTATGGGATGTGGTAAATAGGACATTCAATGAATTCATTACGCCAACATATTCCATTGAAGGAGTTGAGTCATTCTTCAAATACGTCAATCCTGAATCTCTTTCTGAGCTTTTTAACGAAGGTTATCCGAATTTTGTCGCAGTGGTTGCGGAAATCAACAATCAAATAGTCGGGGTTATCAGTTTTAGCGTAAGAGATAATGAGTGTCATATTACACTCTTATTTGTGGATGGAAAATATCACCGTAGAGGTATTGCTAAGGGATTGCTTAATACTATGCTTGATATTTGTCGAAATCATAATCCAAATTTGTCAGAGATAACTGTAAAGTCATCACCATACGCTGTAACGATCTATGAAAAAATGGGATTTAAGCAAATTGACTCTGAACAAATTATGGACGGAATACGCTTTACGCCGATGGTGTTAAAAACGTGATTTATGGAGTATATATGGAACTGAACAAAAAAGCACTTTTACTGTCATATTTTACAGTAATATATAACGTAATTGAAGGTATAGTCTCTATAATAGCGGGGATTTTAGCCAGCGGTAGTATTGCATTGATCGGCTTTGGGCTGGATAGTTTCATTGAATCACTGTCAGGCGGGATCATGATATGGCGATTTAGAAAGCATGGCAAAGTATCTGAAGAAGAGGAAGAAAAGGCTGAGAAAATAGCAACGAAATTAATAGCTTCAACGTTCTTTATACTTGGTGCTTATGTATTGTATGAATCCATTAAGAAACTATGGCTTCGTGAGATACCAGAACCAAGCCTTTTTGGGATAGTAATTGCGATAGTATCCATGATAGTTATGCCCTTTTTATTCTATGCTAAATATAAGACAGGCAAGTCACTAAAAAGTAACAGTCTTGTAGCTGATTCAAAGGAAACGCTTGCTTGTACATTCCTGTCAGTCGCTTTGTTAATTGGGCTTGGGTTAAACTACTTCTTTAAGCTGTGGCAGGCAGACCCTATTGTGGGATTGATAATTGTAGTGTTTTTGGTAAGAGAAGGTTTTGAGGCATTGGAAGATGAAAATGAAGAGGAAATATAAAGTTAAGATTTGCGGCACAACGAGTGTTCAAGATGCTCAAATGGCTGTTGATAATGGCGCCGATTATCTTGGTGTTCTCGTAAATGTTTCTATATCAGAGCGTTCGCTGAACATTGAACAGGCAAAGGCTGTGGTTGAATCGTCACGAATACTCGCCTTAACGCTTCTATATAACCTGAGTGCTGACGACATAAGCCACATTGTTGATGTAATAAAACCGTATGGGGTGCATCTACTCGGTCAAACACCGATAGAGACGATACATGAGCTTAAAAAGAGATTGTCCTGCCAGATATGGCTGACGGTCTATCTTCCTGTTAAAGGTCAGGCAGAGGTGGATGTTGACAGGGTTAAAGAACAGATGAAAAGCTATGAGAAAGCTGGCGCTGATGCTATCGTTATAGATACTGTCAGCTTGACAAATACAGGAACACCGGGGCGCTATGGCGGAACAGGAAAAATTGCGGATTGGGATATAGCGAAGGAGTTATTTAATGTGGTTCAAATTCCTGTGTTCCTTGCAGGTGGTATCAATCCCGATAATGTAAGGGAAGCATTGATCAAGATTGATCCTTATGGAGTTGACCTTGCATCTGGAGTTGAAGCAGTTAAATGCAAACGTGACCCGATAAAAGTAAAAAGATTCATGGAAACAGTTAGAAAAACAGAGGAAGCAACAGTGATTTTATCGCATAGTCCAGAAGAAACGAGAAGTATCGGAAAAGGGATAGGTGAGAAGTCATTTGCTGGTACAGTGATCGCCTTGTGCGGTGATCTTGGTTCTGGAAAGACAACCCTTGTTCAAGGGATTGCAGAAGGGCTTGCAGTAAAATCTTTTGTAACAAGTCCTACTTTTGTAATAATAAATCAATATAATGGTAATCTTCCACTTTATCACATTGATACCTATCGTCTGCGATCATCAGAAGATATGTATGAGCTTGGTTACGAGGAATTCTTCTATGGTGATGGGATAACAGCGATAGAATGGGCGCATAAGATCGAAGAATTACTGCCAGAGGAATATTTGCGGATTGAACTTACTTATGTTGGTGAATCCGAAAGACAGATAGTCCTGATACCGTATGGACAAAGTTATGTTGATTTAATAGAGAGTATATAGGAAATAGCACGCGGATAAACGCGGATAAACGCGGATAAACGCGGATTAGGCGGATTTGCGCGGATCAGAAATAAATAATGAGAGAGCAATATGATTATACTTGGAATTGAAACAGCAACAATGACAGGCGGATTAGCCTTAATGGACGAAGGAAAGCTAATAGCAGAATACACCCTCAACATGAAAACGACACATTCATCCAGACTTATGCCTGCGCTGGACTGGATATTGAAAGATTCGTCCTTAGATAAAAAGCAAATTGATAGTGTAGCAATATCCATCGGTCCCGGTTCCTTTACTGGATTGCGCATTGGGCTTGCTACAGCTAAGGGATTAGCTCTAGGGTTAAATATTCCATTGATTGGAGTCGGAACGCTTGATGCTCTGGCAAATAATATTCCTTATCCTGCATATCAGGTCTGCGCCGTTTTAGATGCAAGGAAAAAGGAAGTATATTCAGCTTTTTATAAGTGTGAAAATGATGTTCTTGTAAGGAAAAGTCATTATCAGGTTATTTCTCCTACTGAACTTGTGGATCTGATACACGAAAAAACCATCATGCTTGGAGATGCAATAGACGTTTATAGAGAATTCTTCAAAGAAAAGTTAGGTGATCTTGTCGTCTTTGCCCCGGATGCACAGCGATTGCCAAGAGCGGCTGTTGTCGCTGAATTGGGTTTAGCGAAGCTAAAAAATGGTGATATTTTAGATGTTGCTTCCTCTGAACCAATTTATATAAGACGATCAGAGGCGGAAGAAAAGTCAGAATTAAGAATTAAGAATTAGAAATTAAGAAAAGGAGAAGATAAAAATGGTGGTCAATTCTAAAAATACATTGGTAAGTGATAATCCTCGAACTACACTTGGTAAGAAATTAAAGGAAATTAGAGCGAGGATTATAGCTTCGGGGGAAAAACTTCTGGATTGGGATGATCTTGAAATAGAACTAATAGTTCGTAGGATGGGTTCATGGTTTTGACTTATTGATTATACCATTTAATTCAACAGGTATTATCTATCGTAAACACTAACAATAACAAGAATAAAAAACCATGAACCCATCCTACTACTGACAGCATATTCTACGGTTATTGGAAATGAAATATATATTTTTATTTATACTCATTCTATTACTTTTATATCCACTATCCAGTTTCTCTGCGCTTCCGCCTTTCTGGACGGCTAGTCAGGCGATCTCGCTTGGACAGGCTGTCTCTACGGATGTTGACGCCTGCTTTTATGAGGACAGTATATATGTGGTCTGGAGCGACAACCGCACTGGCAATAATGAGATATTCTTCCGATCAAGCGAGGATGCAGGCTTGACCTGGGGCAGGGAAGAAAAGCTGACTGATACACCAGACGAATCAAGTCAGCCTGTAATCGCCTGCGACAGCCAAAATGTATACGTGGTCTGGCGAGAGAAAGGCGATAAAGTCTCACAGATATATTACAAAGTATGGGATAGAAATATATGGAGTAACGATATTTTAATCTCTGGCGATCAAAAGAACGCTAGACGACCCGATATTGCCTCCACAACAATCATACCAAACTCTTACCTTTATATAGTTTGGGAAAATGCAGATCAGGATAAGATTACTGCCTACCTGATCAGAAGCACTGACGGTGGAAGAACTTTCTCACAGATACAACCTTTGACTAATGGAGCATGGAGTACCAAAGAACCCGTTGTATGGGGTGGTGTAAGGGATGCCTACGTTGCATGGGTTGATAACCGTGAAGGGTCATGGAGCGTATTTTTCAAAAGGTGGGGTGAGGTTCAAAACGGCCCCGATGTGAAATTATCTTCTGTTTCAGATTGTAGCTCTCCATCTATCAGTGGTGCAGAACCTAGAATATATGCTACGTGGCAGTGCGTTGAGGAGGGTTTCGTCTATAATGATATATTCATTTCTCGTAGTTCCGATCATGGGGTTACGTGGTCAGGCGCAGAGAAGCTGACAAAAAGTGAAGCAGAAGCAGTATTCCCTAAAGTCACTGTATCTATTGGCGGTGATCGGAACTCCCCTCAAGCATGGTTCTTCTGGCAGGATGGGCGAAACGGTGTATGGGAGATTTTCTATTCAACAGAGGGAACTGATGGAACGATCTCGGATCCCGCACCAATCGTCATTTCTGACAAGCTATCTATACTACCAGATGTTATCGCAACTTATGGACAAGTGCATCTGTTCTGGACTAATTTTGAGAGCGACTCTCGCTCAAGTATCCTTTATATGCGCAGAGATACTTTACCCCCGAAACGCCCGGGAACACCAATACACTTTAGTCTTACCGCAAATCCAGGATATGATAACCACAATAAAATAACATTTTCATGGACACCTTCTGAGCCTCCGGGGATAGTCACGTATAATGTTTATGCCTCTGCTGATAATGGTAAATTCATCCTCGCAGGAAACACAGATAAAACTACCTTTAATCTGACGGGGGAAAACGGGAAGGTTTATAGAATCTATGTTGAGGCAGTTGACACTGTTGGCAATGTAAGCGTTCCATCAGAAATATCTCAAAAGGTCATAAGCGACTTTGACCCGCCAGAAGTTATAATTCATTCTCCACAATCGAACTCAGTCATTCGTGGCAATGTTCCAATAACGATAAGCGTAAAAGATGCAAACCTATTGGAATCCGATCTTGAGTACGGGATAAGTTCTTTTCCAACAGCATGGGAAAGCCTTGCCGGACCTTTTTATGAAGAGATGGGTCGCATACGCATTATAATATGGGATACAAAGAATCTGGATGGCATATATACTATCAGGCTAACTGCTGTTGATAGGGCAGGGAATGAGTCAAAGACCGAAGCAGTTGTTGATATAGATTCGCGCTCACCAATTGCGATATCATCCGGTGAATCTATGCAATTAACGCCAACTGAGGTGAATTGGCATTATGGTACGCCAGCATGGTCGCCAATAGGTGATAAGATCGCTTTTTATTCCGATGAAGGCGGAACAGAGGATTTATGGGTTATGTCGCCAGATGGCAAAAATCGTACACGACTTACACGAAGCACAGACATAAAAAGGCATCCAAGTTGGTCCTCAGCGGGTGATATGCTTGTCTATGAGTCACTTCCAGCAATTAGTAAAACACAGCCATCAAAACCTGAGCAATGGAAACTATGGCTAGTCGGTTCGGATGGGAAAAATCCTAGACAACTTACCTTTGGGGAAAGCTTGGATATGAACCCCTCATGGTCGCCGGATGGGACATCAATAGCCTTCGACTCAAATGTAGATGGTAACAGTGAGATATGGCTGATTACGAATATGAATAAGGTCATCACTGGCGCATCACCACAGTTAGTTAAGCTAACAAATAGCCGATGGGATAATAAGAATCCCGAATGGTCGCCAGATGGTTCCAAAATAATATTCCAATCCAACGGAAAAGGCTCATGGGATATAATGACGATAGGAATTGACGGAATGAATCTGAATACCTTAGTCGCTACTCCAGCAGATGAAATTGAGCCTGACTGGTCTTCGGATGGGAAATGGATATTATATTCGACAAATGAGTCGGGAGATCACTATGAAATTAGAGCGATAAATTGGCCAGAACAATCTGAACAGATAATATTATCATCACCAGACAGTGACGCACACAATGGTCAGTGGTCGCCGAAAATGGACATGATAGCCTATGAATCCGATGGTTCATTGTTTGTTATTACGATAGTTCATCCTGTTGGGAATCTCGAAGCAATAATTTCATACCCCAGAGGCGGTGAGATACTCTCAGGGAAAGTTGATGTAATAGGAATAGCGCGCGGGGTCAATTTTTCTAATTATACACTTCAGTTTTTTGACTCGGATTCTACGAGTTATCTGTTGGCAGGAGAATCTACGTCTCAGGTTACAGAATCGGGATTTTTGGGTAAATGGGATACGGCGGAATTGGAAGGCAGATATTTATTAAAACTGACAGTTACAGGTAAAAATGGCGAACATGCGGAGGATTCTGTCTTGGTTATGATATCGAATCGCCTGCCTTTTATTTTGGTAGACGAACCAGAGAATGGCTTAGTCACCAGCGAATCCATTATCACTGTCAAAGGGCGCGCAGAACCACAATCAACTGTTACACTAAACGGTGCGACGATTAAGCTAGATGACAATGGCGGATTCTCACAAAAGATTCAGCTTACAGATGGGTCGAATGAGATTATAATAAAAGTCTACAATGGTCTGGACAAGGGTGGAGAATACACGGTTGAGCGAACTGTGATACTGGATACTAATCCACCAGAATTGTCTATCGGATCACCAATAGACTTTCAGGTAGTAAAAGTTCCTTACGTTACAATCAAAGGTAACGTGAATAAAAAAGCTGAGGTTAGTGTGCTTTCAGCACGAGTCTGGACAGATGACAGCGGAAATTTTCAGCGTACAATATCTCTAAAAGAAGGACTTAACGTTATATTGATATCGGCTTCTGACCAACTTGGACATTTTATTTCTGTCCAACGAAGGGTGATCTTTCAGAAAGAAACTGAGGCTGTATCTGATACTAACCCACCAGCGATTACTGATGTATATCCAGAGAATTTAGCTGTCATTACTGGAAAATCTTTGCAATTATCTGCAACGCTCATTGACGACATTGGCATTGATCCGTTCAAGATTGTCTTTTTGTTCGATGACAAAGAGATAAAAGATTACAATCTGGATATAGGTGTTCTTAATACAGATCAGGTCATAAGTGTTGATCAATATCCTGTAATACATTTTAACTATAATCCAGAGCTACCCATATCTGATGGTGAACACAGTTTTAAGCTTCAGATAAAGGACACTTCTGGCAATTCGGCGGAGTCTTCATTCGGTTTCTCCATAGATACAATACCACCAAATGTTCTGGTATCAGCATTTTTAAATGATGCGCAAAACAATATAAGGATTGTTGCTGTTGCAAACAAACCCCTAGCAGGGATCGGTTCTGTTTCTGTGTTATCACAAGGTAGTGCAGGATATTCAATAACCACGCTCACGCAAAAAAATGGCTATTACGAGGCTTTTCTTGATATAGCACCATCTCAGAAAAACCTTATTGTGAATCTCACAGCTAATACTTATCTTGATAACGAAGTAATAGGTCAAGGATACTTGGCATGGAACACTATACGATCTGGTGAGCGAATAAGCCTTGGATCAGGTAGTTACGCAAAATTCCTGTCGGATCCTGTTAACGTTAGAACAGGACAATTAACTGCAATTCTTCGAAGTCAGGATGGGCTTGATACTAACGCACTTGCTTTGTATCGCAGTGATGCTGAGTTTAGAAGGCTTCAACTTTCGGGACTGACTTACATACTTTCGGTATCTCAGGAGAGTAATATACAAGGTATCCTCAGTCTTCCAATTCCATCTTCCCAGACAAAAAATCTCGTGATGTTCCAATGGAATGATGATCAGAAGCTATGGCAGGCATTAGACAGAATCGAAATGTCTGATTCTTTGCTATCTTCTAAAATCACCGGGGCAGGAACTTATGCCCTATTTGCCGATGTAGACCCGCCAATAATCCGCAATGTATCGCCAAGTGATGCACAAGAAGTCCCGCTTGATAGATTTTACGTCGAAGCGAATATCCTAGATGTGGGGTCTGGTGTATCGGAGATCAGATTGATGGTTGATGGAAAAAAGTACGGTTACGATTATGATCCTATAAGTGGACGACTGACATACTTCCCCACTGAAATTGAATGGGGATTGCACAAGATAGAGATCACTGTACTTGATCGTGCAGGTAATGTGGCTGTTTTTTCATCAAGTTTTCTGACTAAGGCGATATTTCAATTCATATCTGTTCGTGCATATCCCAACCCGGCTAAAGATAACATCAATATTGACTTCAAGCTCACAAGGTCAGCAGATGCTAATCTGAAAATTTTCACAATATCAGGGGAACTTGTTTATGATACCAAAAAGGACAACGTTGCCCGCAGTGTTTTCTCTTGGCAATGTAGGAACAACTCGGGGAACAAAGTTGCAAGCGGAATCTATATCTATGTAATTGCGGCAAAGATATACCAGACTACTATCTACAAACATGGAGAGATCGCAATAATTCGATGAAAAAAATAATAAAAAAATAACTACTACTATTCTTGACAGACGAAGAGTAAATGATGTATACTAGATATTATTCTTGATGAATATCCAAAAAAGAGCAATAATAAGCAACTTTAAGAAAAGGTATTCAACTTTTTAGTTACCAGAATCGTTTATTTACAGGGCTTTTCTTAGTTGAAAACTGTAAACTGAAAACTGCTTACATACATCTGATCTTGTTTCTCTTGCTTTTTTATTTTTTGATAACGATTATAAAGCATGGTTAATAAGGTTTTATTATTGATTGAGACATTAACACAAAAGATTTTGAATACTCTGAGGAAGGAGACTTTTTGTTATGACTACCCCATATCAACCATCTGGTGTATATCAGCCAACCACAACATACCGTTCTACTCAATATCAAACTGGCGTTTCTTTTTCTACGACCCCGCGTTCTCCGAGACTTGTCGTTGAGTTATACGTTGATCCTGATTTTCAGGGAGCTAAGGCAACTATAATTGACAATGTTGCCAATCTGTCAGACTGGGGATTTCTTAAAAATGTATCTTCTGCTAAAGTCTTTAGGGGCCCGGGATATTCAACCAGCCCAAACTACAAGGTGATATTACACGAACTAAAGGATTTCAAAGGCAGGCAATTAATTCTGGGTCCCGGATATTATCCTAACCTTCATGACATTGCCTATGATTTTGGTGATATGACTACGTCCATAAGTTTCGGATTTGCTCTGGTTACTGCTGGCCCTGAGTATGGAACTATACCACTAATTGTTGAAGTTTTCAAGGATGTAAACTTCAAAGGACAAAAGAATATCGTTCTAAGAGATGTTGCCCATACTGCTTTGATAGGTCTGCATGATGCAATAGCGTCTATCAGGATCATAAGAGGTCCGAATTTTCCACAAAACGGGTGCAGAGCCATTTTTTACGAACATATCGAATTTGATGGTCAGCAGATGGTAATACCACTTGGTCCGCTTGATTATCATAAGGAACTGCCAAACCTATTTACTCAGCCGCAGTATTTTGGTAACATAATTTCTTCAATAAAGATAGAGTCGTGGGTGTCAGGTGGTACGGGCAGATTCAGAGATATAATCTTCCTTGATGAGTTTGACACCTTAAAACCTGTCTGGCAGTGGATTGATCCGAGAGGCGATTGTACTCGTAATCTTGGTCAGCCTGCTACGGGTGGTATTCTTCGTGAACGAGGGGGGTGGCTTGAGATAAGCGTTGGCCCCAACCACGACTTATGGTGGGGGCCCGATGGCAACAGTGGAAATATGGATGCGCCGCGTATGCTACAGCCCATATCTGGAGATTTTGCCATAGAACTCAAAATGACAGCCTCAGAACAGCAGAAAGAACACGGCGGATTATTGATATGGAAAGACCCAGATCACTACATAAGACTCGATAAAACCTCTGCTCTACATGCTTTTAGAGGGGATATTAGATTCGAGACTCACGTAAATAGAAGATATACCGCAATCGGTCGCGGAAAGCACGATTCGGTTATGAATTTTCTGCGTTTAGAACGTACAAAGCATGAATTTCAGGCATACTCCAGTCCTGATGGGCAAACATGGAATACCTGCGGGCATGCTACCGTTGTAATGAATGACCCATTAATGGTTGGTATACTTGCGATGTGTCCGGGTAATATACCACCGACTACATCACGTTTTGACTACTTTAAGATATTGAGACCCGTGGCTTCTACGACGTTGGGATTGGAATCTCAGCTTCAAACGTACGGGACTTCAACTGCTTCAACGCAACCTAGTTAGTGGTATTTATAAAATTATTATAAAACAATGAGAACACATAATACTCAAACACAATGAACTTTTAGGAAATAATTTCTAGTGCGTTTGAATAGTAAATTCTCCTTTATAATAAAATGTAGGAACAGGCTTGTATGTCTGTATTAAGTTTGTAACAGGAGCGATTACATGCCAATTGCACCGAGGATCATAGTTGAAGTTTTCCGTGATCCGAATTTTAAGGGGAAAAAAGTCACTATCGTTGATTCAGTGAGTGATACTGCTACCATCGGCTGCGATGATATGATCTCCTCAATAAAAGTGTATAAAGGTCCCGGTATTGATGCGGCGCCAAACTTTAAGGCGGTCTTCTACGAGCATGCTGGTTTTACTGGCAGAAGAATCGTGTTGCCGCCGGGGTTCTATCCAGATATACATCAGATACCATATAACTTTGGGGATATAATATCCTCTATCCAGTTTGCTCCATCGCTCGTGGCGACAGGTCCTGATTATGGGGTTGTACCGATCATTATTGAGCTTTATCAGGATCGAGACCTTCAAGGTATTAAAGGTGCAGTTCTCAATGATGTGAGCAACACGCGCGATATTGGGCTTGATAGGTCAGTATCTTCTATAAAGATCACTAGAGGACCAAATTTTCCTCCGACAGGGTGCCGTGCGATTTTTTTTGAGCAACCGAATTTTGAGGGAGCAAGTTTCTCGATATCGCTTGGACGACTTGAGTTCCAAAAATATGTACTCGATTTACATACACATCCTCAGAGATTTGGAGATATAATATCTTCTGTCAGAATTATACCTACGGGTGTATTTAACGTGCTTATAGTCGTTGGTGATACTCGAACAATAGAACCTGCTATGCTTGCTGGTTTTGCTAACATCGAGGGTAATATTTTTAGATATAGAACTATAGTTATAAATCCAAACTCTGGTAATTTTGGTGACCCAACAAACGCAATAAATTTAGGTTCGATTGATCTCTCAGAATTTGATATAATATGGTTTACCTGGAATGGTACAGGGCATGATAAGCAATATTTTCTTGAAAATTCAGAAGCCCCTGTAAGAGATTTTGTGACTGAAGGTGGAACTTTATGGGCGTCCGCTATGGATAATAACATCAATGAGAATGGAACGTGGCGTGGAAACTGGTTGCCTGTGGAAACTCATCCTATAACGGTTGTTGATTCTGATGATGCTAACGTTACGATCACTCCAGAAGGAATGGCTTCAGGGCTATTCTCGTGGCCCAATAAGATTGATCCAAATGTGCTTATAACTGATGACCATTGGGTTACTGATGATCCAATCTATAAAATTCTTGCAACGAGAAGAGCGGTTATTAGAACTCTCGTGGTAGTTGGTGATAATCGTACCCTTGAACATGAGGTCTTGCGGGGAAACACCGTTTTGGGCGGTAATAATTTTGCTTTTGACGTAGTTATGGTTAATCCCAATCCCGATAATTTTGGCGACCCTAATGCTATTAAGCTAAGTTCACTAGACCTTACTCAATATGATATAATATGGTTTACGTGGAATGCACCGGGCCATGACAGAGAATATTTCATTGCGGATGCAGATATACTCATTAAAAACTTTGTCGCTCGTGGAGGAGTTGTTTGGGCGTCTGCTATGGATGATAATATACTGGAAGGCAGAGGCTGGCGCGGTACATGGATGCCATCTGAAGTTTACCCAATAAGAGTGGTTAAGTCAAAAGATACTGGCATACTGATAACTGCTTATGGTAATAATACTGGTTTATTCTCTGTACCAAACAGAATAAACATAGAGTCTATAGCAACCGATCACCACTGGGTTACAACTGACAAGGCATATCAACGTCTGGCTATAAGAAGGGATAATAATGATGCAGTAGGTATACAATTAAGATGGGGCGCAGGTTATTACCTATCTTTTGCAGTGGATACGAGAGATGCAGGAAGATCCGAAGCATCAATGCCGCTTTTGCAGAATGCCTTGAACTATGCGGCAAGTCTGGTTAAACTGAAAGGTGAGTATATAAGCTATAGGCTCAAATGGGGTAAAGGACACTATGTTACCTTTGCCCTAGATACAAGAGACCCAGCAAGAGGACAGTCGGCAAAACCATTTATTCAGAATGCACTGTGTTATCTGGCTAGTTTAGCGTGGCAAACATCTCCGAGACAATTGCATGGGCTTCGTCGTGAAGCTATGAAACATAGTATTGACTATTAATTTTTTATCTTCTTAACCCAACAAAGCTGAAAGCTATTATAAAGCTATTATATAGACCCATGAAGGGGGACAAAAAATGCGTCTTGTTGTTGCGATTTTATCGTTGGCGGGACTCATAGTATTTTCTATGATAGTGGTCCTATTTACAAGTGTTGAGACCACATTTTATGTAGTATCCTCTATCGTTATAGCTGTACTCGGCGTGTTCTTTGCTGTGATATACAGGTATCAGATGCCAAAAGCGGATCAGGCAATCGTAAGAACAGGAGGAAAGAGATATGTTGTTCGCTTTCAGGGCGGTGGAGTCTGGATAAACACAATATTCCACGAGGTAAGACCGATCTCGCTTAACACTATGAGGCTAGAGATTACTCGTGTTGGGAAGGAAGAATCATTGATTACATCCGACTTCATGAGAGCGGATGTCACTGCGGTATTCTATATAAAAGTTCCGCCTAATGAAGATGATGTTGTAAAAGCCGCTCAAACACTTGGTGAAAAGACCATTCCTCTTGCCCAACTAAAGGGGTTTTTTCGCATTGGACGAAAAAAAACTGTTAAACCGGGACAAAGGGACGTTGAGCAAGATGTAATGCTAGAAAATATAAAAAATCTGCTTGAAGATAAGGTAGATGGCGCCCTTAGATCCGTAGCCGCAACGATGGAGCTTGAGGAACTGCAAAAAGAAAGAAAGAAATTTTCTGAAGAAGTAAAGACAATAGTTTCTCCTGACCTGAAAGAAAACGGTTTATTACTTGAAACGGTTACTATTACCATGTTGAACCAGACACCAATCACTGAAATGGACCCAAATAATAGATTTGATGCTGACGGTATCAAAGAGATCACTGCTATTATTAAAGATGCCGCCGTTCAAAAAGAGAAAAGTGTCAAAAATGCTGAAGTCTCAATCATGGGAATTGATGTTAAAGCCGCAAAGCAAAAATTTACCTTTGAACAGGACAGATCATGGGCAGAAGCTGACATGCAGATGAAAATCTCTATTTATTCTGCCGAAAAAGAAGCTGAAACTATTAAGGTACAATATGAACAAGAATTAGTCGGTACAAGGGCTGGTATTTTAAAGGAACAGGAACTCCAAAAAGTTGATATAAACAAAACCAAAGAAGTCGAGATCGCAAGAGCAGAACAGGAACAGAAAGTTCAAGAAAGAATTATTGAAAAGAATCTGATCGTTGAAATCAAAAACATTGAGATGGGTCAGAAAGTAGCTGAAAGAGAAATTCAGAGAAACCTTGAAGTTGGACTTAAACAAATAGATCAGGAACAGAAGATCGGAGTAAAAGATTACGAAAAACAGCTAGCTATTGCGAAGGCGAAGATTGCACAAGAAGAGGGTATCGGAGTAAGAGAGATCGAGAAAATGCTGGCTATCGCAGTCAATAGAGTTGCCCAGGAGCAAAAAGTTCTTGAACGAGAAATAGAAAAGAATAAGTACGTTGAAATAGCCGCAATTGAAATGAGTCAGAAAGTTGCTGAAAGAGAGATCGAGAGAAATCTGGTTATTCAGAAGGTGATGTATAGCGCACAGGTTGGGATCAAAGAGGCAGAAGTCAATTCTTTGAAAATCCAATACGTTCTGGAAAAAGATAGAGTTTTCGCTGAAGCAGACAAAGAAAAGGCAGTTCAAGCTTATTCTGCTACCCGTAAAGCAGAGGGAACAAAAATTCAATATGAGCAGGAAGTTATTGCCGAAGTAGCAAAGATAAGCAAAGATCAAGCAATAACGGTGAGAGATATAGAGAAGACGAAGTATGTAGAGATAGCAGGAATCGAGAAGTCGCAGAAGGTTCAGGAGCGCGACATCGAGAAGAACCTGATGGTACAGAGAGCGACGTATAGTGCGCAGTTGGGTATCAAGGAAGCAGAAGTCATCTCACTGAAACAGCAGTATATATTGGAGAAGGATAGAGCGATAGTAGATGCGGATCAGAAGAAGATAGTTCAGGCATACAGCGCCACGAGAAAGGCCGAGGGGACGAAGGTACAGTATGAGCAGGAGGCATTGATAGAGGTAGCACGCATCAGTAAAGACCAGACAGTGATGGTCAAAGAGATAGACAAGAACCGGGTGGTAGAAGTAGCCAACATCGAGATGGGACAGAAGGTACAG
>Ga0315282_10010280_pt1 | contig 14701 bp, 12 predicted proteins | sample YL17G07_20_MG_FD_203693 | JGI IMG/M metagenome (GOLD analysis project Ga0315282, IMG submission 203693) | Sediment microbial communities from Yellowstone Lake, YNP, Wyoming, USA - YL17G07_20 | ecosystem: Environmental > Aquatic > Freshwater > Lake > Sediment | place: USA: Wyoming | collected...
TAGTTTTGCCAACTCCGGGTTGACCAATAAAAAGCATATGTGGTGGGGTTTCTGTTCTCTCAACTGCAGCCTTAACCGACCTTACTATATCATCCTGACCTATTATATCTCCCCAGTGTTGGGGTCTGTATTTTTCTACAAGTCTAGCCATTTTAGTAAACAACTCCCTCAAATTTATCCAAGTTCATGAGGTTGAATTTTTTAAAATCTAACTCCGGAAACTTACTTTTTAAGATTTCCTTATCATGTTCATCAAGTCTGATGGTTATATATGTTGTCATAGCATCATTGTTCCTAGCCAAAAACAAAAGCGTTTTAAGCAGCTTTTCTTCATCAACAACAAGTAATCCCAACGGTGTAAAAACAAAGAAAATGTCTTTTGTTGATTTTAACCCCTTAATAAATCTCTGTGGCAGAGTTATCCTATATTGCATATTTCTATATCGTTTCAGGGTTTCTCCATTTCGTTTCCATTTGTTTACTGTTGTTCCTTGTATGCATCTTTTCAAAACATTTGGTAATTTCTTATCTGACAATGCTTGCACTAACCCTATGAGAGTAAGGGGTACTATAAAAATCTAACTATATAATTTAGGATTAAATAGTTCGGTTTATATACTACCCCAGAGTCCATAGGTCTTGGTATAATATGTCGTTACCTAAGTTACTCGAACACCCTCCGAATTATCCAGATTTCGTTGAGGGATATATTAGCCAATTAATGGCTATTTGTGGATATACTCGTGAGGAAATTCTCACTGAATACAAAAAGGCTTTCGAAGCATCTGGTGTGGGTTTAGCGCAACAATTTGCATCATCTACACCTGAGAAAATTTTAGAGATTCGCCAAATGGCTGCAATCTCAAAGGTCTACAGAGAAATGAAGGACCTTGCACCAGTAAAAGATTACACTATCGTTTATATCGGTCACCAAGGGTTAAGGGTGTCAGCATCCAAAAAACCATACTGTAACGTTTATGTAGCCTCAGAATCAGGTATTGCACGAATCGCATGCAATGGTAAACACGCAGAAATCTATAAAAGCTTAATACCCATGACCAAGTACACAGCAACATTATCACGCTTTGGCAACTCAGGAGACTTTAGTTTTGACCAACGCTGCAAATTTATCAACCCAACTCCTTTAGGACTAGACATCTACGGTTTCCTTACTGCACTCGGAATTCCTATACTTACAATCGAACAGCTGCCTCTAAATCCATCAAAAACAACAAGTGATGGTTATGCTATTCCTAGTGAATTAAGGTGTGTCTTTGGAAACTTCTCAGGAGAACCTAGAGTTATAACATCTAAAACAGAAAAATTGGCTGATGGTTCAGCTGTACAACTTGGTGTCTGTAATATCACTGACCTAACAGTTAAGCAAAAACCATACACTGATGCTAAAGGTACTCGTATAACTCCCGGAATTACATGTTGGGCTGCACCTGAATTCCTCATGTACGATACTGATGGATATTTCGCCTTTATAGGCACAGTATCACTCAAAAAGGATGAGGCAAGTGGTCTAAACAATCCTGTCATGAATGCTGTCTACATTTATCCCCTCATATCCGCACCACAATCAGCGGTAAGGGATGAGTAGTGTCATTCGCTGATTTATTCGGTACTCCCAAGAAGCAGGAAGAAAAGAAGCCAGAGGAAACCAAGAAACCTGAAGAGGCTAAAAAACCTGAAGAGGCAAAAAAGCCAGAAGATGTCAAGAAACCAGAAGAAACTAAAAAAGAAGAAACACCAGTAAGTCTTGTGCAACAACTAGATAAGGAACCAGAAAAGAAAGAGACACCACCTGCAACCCTAGGCAGTTTATTTGGAGGTGGTACACCAGAAACAAAGACTGAAACAAAACCAGAGGCAAAACAAACCACTACACCCTCATTATTTGGAGGGACAAGTGACACTCTATCCAAGCCAGCATCACCCCAAATGCCATCTCAATTTGATATAACTTCAGAACAGCCACTTTTAGGCAAAACCTTTACCATCTTTGGTGGAAAGGGTGAATCCAAAACTACACTCGCCTTATCATTTCCGGGTAGAATTTTAGCAATATCATTCGATAGGAAAACTGTTTTAACTTGGATCGAAATGTTCAATGCAGACCCCAGAATAGAGGTAAAAGATGGTCTACGTTATATGGATTATTCTTCAAGTGAAAATGTACTTAAGTCCTCTGACATTACTTTCCGATATATTACAGAAATCATGGATAGCTACGAAAAGAAGCCATTTGAAGAGAAACCTGATTGGATTCTTATTGATGGTCTTGAGGAATTTACAATTATCTCTGAGAACGTTATGCGCTATCGCAATGGCTTCCGTATGACTCAGGGTGTTGAATGGCAATTCTGGAAAGACCGCAGACTTTTCCTCAAACAGCTTTTTATATCCTGCCTTGGGTTAGCTAAAAGTGGTATCATTTTTGGAACCAAATATGAATTTGAAGACACCAAAAAGAACAACATCGTCACCGACAACAAGAAGATTCCAAAATGGGTGGATATTGTTGAGGATCAGACAGATGTTGTTGTCCGAACAGAAATGGAAGAGGTAAGAGACAAGAATGGCAATAACTATAACCGCTATTGGGCAACAATTACATCCTCAAAGTTCAGGATGTTCCCAACAGGCGCAAGGATCGATATCACCGTTGCAGATAAACAATATCCTGATCTGTACAATCGTCTTATAAAAAAGGAGGTTAAGCAATGATAAAATTTGAAATAGACCCAAAACGTCTAATAGACATGATAAGAATGGGGCTAGTAAATGGCTCACTAAATGAAGTCTGTGCGGTATTTAACCCCACAGAAGTTATACTGTCAGATATAACAAAAGGCACAATAGGCTCTTATGCTGTGTTCAACAAATCTTACTTTAAAACCTATGAAGTTGATGTCCCTAATCAAAAAGTTATTTTTAGGAAGGGATTGATAGCAGGGTTAAGTGATTTAGGTTTCACATCAGAAGAGACAGTCATAGTAAATATGGATGATAAAGCAGAAAAGATGTACGTTACATCCCCCTTAGGCAAGAAATGGGATGCTATACTCAGTACCGATGCAAACACAAAGCAAATCACTTTTGGATTAGAGAGAATCGCAGGTGTTGGAATACTCCCTGCCGACAAATCCAGAGTTAAAAATTACCATTCCAAGATACCCGTAAAATTACTCACCGATAACTTAGCAAAAGCAGAGAAAGTAACATTTGTTCCTAAAGGAACCGATATTCTTGTTAAGATGAGCTATGATGGTGACTATGAGGGCAAAATAACACTTAAACCAGAGGATATCTTAATTCCAGCCGATCCAGAAAAACCAAGAGAATACACACTATTTGTCGAGTATTTAAGGTCTATAATAGCAAACTTTACTGAAAACGTCCATGTCGTTCTTTATGATCTAGCAATGATTACAACCAGTGAAGGTAAAACCAAGGAAAACCTAGACTACATCCTTATGTACTTCTGTTCCACATCCTCACAGTGATAACAAATGGGTGAAATTCATAAATCTAAATTCCCCGACTTTTTTGATGCCATGATTTCAGAGATGAATAGGCATATGGTATCTCAGGGAGATAGTTGGTGGAACGATGAGAGAGTTCATATTGGGGATAAAAACTATCCTATGGGTGCAGTTCTTGACTCTAAAATAAATATTGCAGCAGAAGATTACTTGAAATACAAGAAAATAGATCAGCTTATAGATATAGCTAATTTATGCGCTATGCGATGGCTTCTGGATAAAAAGGGCTAACTTATGATAGATGCTCTAACAATCCAACTTTTTGGGCAATTTCCACGTGAGGTAGCCAATCCCCAGAGAGTCCCCTGTTATTCATTAGAACAGTTTAAATATTTTCTCACCTATAATGAGGGTTTGCATGATTGCTATACCTCTGTTTATCCATTTTCAGGTGAGGTGGATAAAATATTTTTCGATTTTGATGGTCATGCTCGTGGTTTAGAGGATGCAAAGAAAGTTTACAATTGGCTTATTGAAAATCGTTTCACTGCTGTTCCAATAGCCTCAGGTATAAAAGGGATACATATTTATGTAATGTTAATGCCACATATGTATGAGACACCAAAGGAACTTTTACGAAATGCCTCATACTACATTTTACAGCAAACCTTTGGCAATGATTACCTTAAATCTACAGCCGATCCACGAGTTATTGGTGATATAAGGCGCATATCCCGTATTCCCAATACACGCAGACCACCCAACAATACAATGTGGTGTGTTCCACTACCCGAAGAATTTACAGCAAGCTCATGGATAGACGTTATAAACTGGTGCAAAATGCCCCATGAATTTCCACGATGTAGTGCTAGTCGAAAGACACTATTTGATTTTCCAAAAGTAGAACTACCTGATATATTAGTAGAGGTAGATACACCCAAGTTTGATATGCCAAAAAATGTAAATTATCTTTTAGAAAGTATGCTTAGTCCCTGTCTTTATAGAGGTATAATGGTTCCGAACCCACCACATGCAATTCGTGTGGCAGCAACTGCTGAACTCTTAATGTTCTTAAAGCCACACCAAATAGCGGATATTTACTCGAACTTAGGTTGGGTAGACTATGATTTTGAAACAACATTAACGCAGATTGAGTCCTGTAAAAAATACAAGACTTTCTCATGCAAAAAATTGAGAATGATTGGTGCATGTCTATTCAAAGAACGGGAAGAGTGTCGTGTTTATACACAAATAAAAAGTAAGGAGAACCTTAAAAATGAAATTGTATCTGGCTAGTAGTTTTAGCCTAAAAGAAAAAGTAGATTCCCTATCTAAAACCCTTGAAAATTTAGGGTTTATAATTCCCTGTAAGTGGTGGACAGGATTAGATTTCATTCCATCAGAGGGAAAGTTACTCAGTGATATGAGGGATGAGACTATTTCTGATTTCTATTCTCATCCTGCAACCAGAAATGCCTTTGAAAGAGATAAGAAAGCCATAGAGGATTGTGATGCCTTTGTATTTGTTGCAGATGATGAGGTTAAACCCTATAATGGTGCAAATGTTGAGTTGGGCATGGCTATTGCTTATGGCAAGACATGTCTATGTGTTGGCAAACTTAAAAATTCAGCCATGTACTATCCATTAGTCCAATTCGATAGTATTCCAAAATTGATATCAGCTTTGGTAATTATTAAATCTAAAATAAAAGAGGATAGGAGTGAGCAAAACAAAAAGCTTATAAGCCAGCTTGCAGACGATTTAACAAAGAACAAGCCGGATAAAGAGGATGACTTATATCTTTGGAAGAAGTTGCTTAAATTTGGATTGTAGGTGATCTGTTGGTTTACTGGCAATTTATCACAGGCAAATATAATGGCAAAAACGATAGCATAGACATTTGGGCTAGATCAGACCAAGATGAAAAGAAAAAGCTATCTATTATGGGCTTCGAACCCTACATGTACGTTCCAGCCAGTGATAAAGTACCAGAAAGTGCAGATTGGATAAGGCGAGTTGAGCAGGGTTATGTCTCGATGCTTAACGAGAATTTACAGAAAATTGTGGTCACCGATCCTCTTATGGTTAGAGATCACCGATCCGATTTTACCAAACACTATGAGGCTGATATAAATTTCATCCAACGTTTTCTTATTGACACAGATATATGGTCATGCTTTGAAACAAACTCCCGAAACACAACTATTCCCTACACTCAACTTAAGAAAGTTGATAAAATCATAAGCCCTCTTGTTGTTTTCATGGATATTGAAGTTCGTGTAAAGGGTAGATTCCCTAACCCACGTGTCCCAACAAATCCAGTTATAGCCTGTACATTCTGGAATTCTCGTAATAAAATATATATCACACTTGTTTATGATGACCGCTACAAAGTCGATGCTCAAGTTCAGGTTTCAGATACTTGGCATGTCTGGTACTATACAACCCCAGAAAAGGTTGGTTACGCAATAAGGGAATACCTAGAATTTATCAAACCAGATATCATTACGGGTTGGAACATTCGATTCGATTGGGAATATTACAATGCATGGGCTAAATGGGCTTTACACTCCACTTTAGATTTACAGGACATAGGTGCAGAGCTATTCGACCTATTAGAAGGCTACAAAAAGGCAAAACCAGATTTAGGTTTTAGACTTAAAGAAGTTGTTGTGCGTGAAGGCATTATCAGACCCAAGGACATGATATCAGAGTCATTCGCCATTGAAATGTACGAAGATAAAACCACCAGAGATAACTTTATCACCTATAATAAAAAAGATGTCGAATATTGTGTCAAACTTGATCGTGGTTTTGTGCAAGTTGAAACAGGTGAATATATTCAATACAACTTCATAGAGGATTACTGGAACCAAAAGAATTTTGTCGGTTTAGCCGATATCAACTATACACTTTTACACACCAAGCGTCATGATCCACTATGGCTGAGAATGGCACACAAACTCAGAATTGTCCTTCCGTCTCAACCCGAATCCGGTGAAGAGGAAGAGGGTTTAGAGTATGGTGGTGTTGTGTTTAACCCACCTGTAGGTATTTATCCCGATCTAACTATTGTAGATATGAGTCGTTACTATCCCACGATACTACTATCATTCCCTAAAGAAACCTCACCTGATATATGGGGTTTGATAGGTGTTGCTGTTATTACATTCCTCTCAGACGAAAGGACAAAATGGGATAATGAGGTTAAAAAATACAAGCAAGGTACATCTGAGTACACAATAGCGAAACTTCACCAAACAGTTGCCAAGGCATTTCTCTCAGGTGCATGGGGATATTTTGCATCCCCTATCAGTCGTATCTACTCGAAAGAAAAAGCAGATTTTGTTCTTAAAACAGCAGGCACTGGTTTAGTGAGGATGAGAGATAAAGCCACCCAAATAGGTCATACAACCCGTTATGGTGATAGTGTGTCATCTGATACTCCAGTGTTAGTTAATAAAAATGAAAAAACTGAGTATGTTCCAATAGAAGATGTGTTTATAGCTCCACTTACAACATTTGAATCTCATTTTGATGTAAAGGGGCTTAAGATTTTGTCTGATAATGGATGGTCTGTTATAAAACATATATACCGTCACAAAGTCAAAAAGAAAATGTATAGAATTCTAACAAGAGAATCTTATATTGAATGCACTGAAGATCATTCATTAGTTATAAATGGGAAAGAAGTAAAACCAGACACTTTATCTATAGGTGATAAGATAGATTTAGTATCTGTACCAATATTAGAGGAGAATGAAGTTGATGGTGATATAGCATGGCTTGTTGGTTTTTATTTGGCAGAGGGAAGTTGTTTTGGTTTTAAAGAAGAGTATGGTTTAAAACGTATATGGAAAATATCAAACCCAGATGAGGCTCTATTGTTTAAGTGTAAGGAAATACTTCATAATAAACTTGGTTTGGAAACAAAAATATTAGACACAATGATGTCTTCGAATGTATTTACACTTGTGCCTATTGGTAATCAGAAAGCTGTTTATGAGCTTTTTAAGGTATGGTGTCATACTAAAACAGGAAGAAAAAAGATTCCTAGTTTTATATTGAATGGTAATAAAAAACAAGAGTTTATTAATGGGTTATGGGATGGAGATGGGAGCCAAGACAAATGCACAAAAATACTAAAAATTTCTTTAGAAGATAAATGTATAGTGTCTGGTCTATGTGAATTGTTGAAATCAGTAGGGAATATGTACAGTTTAGGTATAAGGGGTGACAAACCGAATATTATAAGACTAAAAATTATAAGAGATAAATCTGATGCTAGAATTAAAGCAGGGAATATTATTAAGAAAATTGTAGATTTTACAACAAATGCTTATGTTTATGATGTAGAAACAGAGAATCATCATTTTGTGGGGGGTATTGGAAATGTATTATTACACAATACTGATTCTGTCTTTATTGAAGCTCAAATGGAAGAGGTAGATTCCCTAGTCACAAACCTAAATGAAGAGCTAAAGATTTGGGCTGATGAAATGGGTATCACAGAGACTGCCAGATTTAAAATTAAAGAGGATAGGTATGCTAAAGCAACTCTATTCCTACCATTTGAAAAAGCACAACGTGGAGTCAAAAAGCACTATGCTCAGTGGATTATTCGTGAGGGTGATAAACCTGTTGATTATATCCTTATAAAAGGGCTTGAGGCTGTTAGAGGCAACACATCCGAAATTACACGTAAAGTCCAAAAAGAGGTTTTAGAAGCTGTTCTAAGAGGCAACACAGGTGGGTTGATAGATAGATTACAGGGTTTGGTAAAAGGCATTAAAACCAATGTATTTGAGTTAGACGACATTACTATCCCTGTAAACCTCTCATTAGATTTCATAGGAAAGGATATTAAACAGGAATACTATGTTGGTGCATACTATAACAATGCCTATCTAAAAGAGGGTATAATTCCAGAAGATCATGTTAGGTTCTTTAAAGTAAAGTCCACAGGAAGCTTACCCTCAACCCGATGGGTATCATATCTTGATTCCTCAGTTATAACTAAAAACAACATAATTCCCGACTATGACTGGATTATAGACAGAACTCTTCGAAGCCCCTGTGAACGAATACTACAGGCAGTTGGAATATCATGGGATAATATTGAGGGATTTAAGAATGCCAGTGATATATTTGCCTGACCAGAAGATTTATAAGCACTTGCGTAGGTATGAGGGTGAATTAAATTGAGCGAAGAAGACGAAAATTATGATGTGGATGCAAAAGAGATAAAAATCTGCCCTGAGTGTGGTTCCACCAAAATTAAATCAGACCCTGATTCTCAGGAAATTGTATGTTCAAACTGTGGGTTAGTTGTTGATTATCTTCCTCCCGTCAGCAGCCCTGAATGGTCTACTTTTGAGGATGAAACCGAAGATGTTGTTAGAGGTGATCCTATTATTGGTATAAAGATATCTGAATCTCTAACAGGCACAGAAATCTCAATCGACAAAAACCTCCCCTTAAGGACACAAAGTAAATTTAAGCGTTTAGGTATTCTCCAGAGAAGAGTTGGTCTGGATGCCAATAAAAGGAATCTCGTACAAGCCAGAGAGGTTCTCAAGGATTTAAAAAACACCCTAAATCTGCCCTTTGGTGTCTGTGAGACAACAATGAGTACATTTAAAAAGGCAGATGAAGGATTCCTTATTCGTGGAAGGTGTATAACAGATGTCGTTGCTGCCTGTGCGTATTACGCCTGTAGGGTACATGGTATCGACCACAACCTTAAAGATATTTCAGCTGCCTCAGGTGTTACGGTTAAAGTTCTTTCAAAGTGTTATCGCTATATTATCACAGGTTTAAAATACAGTGTAAATCATCGTGTCAGGGAATCCACAATAGCTTCTGTTATCAGCAAGATAGGTTCTTTTCAAGAGCTTGAGTTATTATCCCTCAAGCTTTCACGCAAATGTGACGAAAGAAAGCTTCTTATAGGTGTTTCACCACGCTCATCTTCTGTCGCTTTAATCTATATTTCCTCAATTATCCTAGATTTAGGTCTAACACAAACCCAAATCTGTGAAGTTGCAGGTGTTAGTGAGGTATCACTAAGAAGCAACATCCGAAGAATAATGCGGAAGATTATGTTCACAATTGAGGTTTAACCTTGACAATTCTTTCACATTTCCCTTACCCTGAGGTCAGGCAATATCAGGGAGATGTGTTAAACCTAGTTGAAAAGTACATAGACGATTACAACTACATTTTCTTAGAAGCCCCAACAGGACTAGGAAAGTCTGCTGTAGCCTATGCCCTAGCTAAATACATGTTTGATGAACGTGAGGAACTATCACATTTTGTCGTAGCAGATATTTACCTCCAAAATCAATATCTCAGGGATTTTCCTGATTTAGCCTTAATAAAAGGTAGAAATAACTTCGTTTGTAAAATTCCACTAAATATGATGCCTAGACACTGTTTAGAGAAGTTAGTTACCGATGAAAAGGCTTTAACCTGTGAGAGGGCTCCCTGTGTTGCTGACCCTAAATATCAATGCCCTTTTAAGCCAAAATATGTCAAAGATACGTCTGGTTTAGTTTACGATAAGTATGGCATCCAAATGGATTGGTCAGAAGTTCCCAATAGATGTCCTTATTGGGACCAGAAAGACAAGGCAATTCGTTCACCACTTACTATCCACAACTACTATTACTACTTGAACGAGCAGAATTTTGCCCATTCTTTTACCAAAAGAGAGTTAGGTATTTTTGATGAGGCTCATACTATCGAAAGCATTATGATGGAGTTTGTTCAAATTCCAGTAACTACTTGGACACTAAGACGAATCCAGAAATACTTTGAAAACTTTTGTATTCCCACTCAAATTCCAAGATACGAAACTCTTATCGAGTGGTCAAAATGGTTATCTGATCTAGAGACAAAATTCTCTGAGATAATAACCAAATATGGTTCATCTGATCAGATTAGGGAGATGGCAGGAGACAAGTTGGAAGAGGTTGAAATGAGGGTTCTGGTTGAGAATCAAAACCAAAAGATTAAAGATATGATTAACTATATTGACAGCGATCCAGACAACTGGGTTTTTACAAGGGATGACAATGCCATAACATTCAAACCTGTCATAATATCTCCCTACACATCCCAATTATTTGGCTTTACCCAAAAGAATGTTTTAGTCTCTGCCACAATACTCGATAAGGATAAGTTAAAGTCCTACTTAGGCATAGACGAAGATGTAAAATTCATACGTGTCTCAAAATCCTCTTTTCTTGTAGAGCATAGACCCCTTTATCAGAAGTTTGTTGGCAAAGCTGTCGCAAATGAAATGCCCCTATACCGTGTAAAACTTTTACATGCTCTTGATTATGAGTTAATTCCTAGTCACCTAAAATATAAAGGTGTAATTCACACTCACACAAATGATATTGCCAAGTATATAATGGAAAACTCAAAATATAAGGAATATATGGTCACAAGTGTCGGCAATGTTCGTGCAGTATCATTTGAAGAATTCTTTGCCTCACCCCCACCCCAAATTATGGTTACACCATCGATGAAAATGGGTGTCGATCTCAAAGATGATTTGGCTCGCTGGCAGATAATTTGCAAGGTTCCCTATCCCTATTTAGGTGATCCTCAGGTAGCCAAGCGTGTAAAAATGGATCAGGGTTGGTACTCATGGCAAACCTGCATGTCTATCATTCAGACTTATGGTCGTGTGTGCCGTTCTGATACCGATTGGGGTGAAACCTATGTCTTAGATAGTAAGTTTGCTGACCTCTACATTCAAAATCGTTCTATGTTTCCTGAATGGTTTTCAGAGGCAATAAGGCGAGTTTAGTAATAACGTTTATAAATGCCATCCTCTATTCCTAACTCATGGTCAGACGAAGGCAAAACGTAAAACAGCTACATATGGATCAGGCTGTAAAACACGAAAACAGAGTTGTTAGATTAAATAATGGTCCCCATTATTGTCCTAAATGTCAAGAAGCTACTCTTAGGACATCTATGCATGTAAAACCCAAAACAGAACTTAAAACTATAAACGGGATTGAAAGGGAAGTCGAAATTAAGTATATGTACACTACCCTTAAATGTTCAAATTGTAAGTTTGAATTAGTCGATGTTAGAGTGTATAATACCGCACTTTTACCCGTAGATGTTTACTGCGAAGTATATGACCGTATGGCTGAGGAAAATCCTCCTTCGTTTATTCCAAGAGTATTGGAATGAGGTAAAAATGAGGAAAACGATACTTCTGTTTGCACTTATTCTGTGTTTCTCAGTCGTACCTTTTGTAAAAGCAACCCCAACTGTTACAGTATCTTGGGTTTGGGTTAAGACTCAACTCTATCAGGGAAACGAGACAAGTTTTAAAATTGTGGTTGTTAGTACCTATCCTATGAATGCGACAGTTGGAAAGATAGCCATACATTATTCTTGGATTGCACCAAACACTTTTATAATTATCCCTTTCGATGGAGTTGTATCTTCAAATATTCCTCTAGAAATTCCTGTGTCTGTTAATGTTCCTGTTGATGCTAAGTTGGGCAGAACCTCTGATTTTGCATGTATTGTAGCCTATAGTTTTCTTAATGATTGGATAGACTCAGGTGTTATAAGAGCACCCGAAGTCAATATAAACTTAGGCAAAAGCGTCTATGTTCCTCAACCTATCCTTTCAGATTCCATAATGGGTGTTTGTATTATTTTCCTAAGTGTATTGGTTATAGCATATGGTAAAAGAGAGAGTATAACCCAATTTTTAAGGGAGAGAGAAAATATGGTTCCTTTTTTAGTGTTTTTCATTGTATTTCTTATCAACACACTTTTCATTTCTCTAAATTTTGTACCATATCTCGCAGCTAATAAAAACCTACAGGGGTTTTCCTTACTTGGGGATGAACCACATTACATACTTGCTGCCAAAGCAGTTTTTAAAGGATCAACATCTCCTGCTGTTATTTATACAGCATCTTTTAATTGGCATGTTGTCAATAGTACAGGTATTTTGAATAGAGGACAGCTCATATTTTCTCACCCATTTGGGCTACCTGTTATTTCAGCAATACCATCTTATTTGGGTCAGGTCTTTTTAAATTCAAGTGTATATGGTTGCCTAATTTTTATGGACATTTTAGTATCTCTTATCTCCTTACTCATCTATAAGTCATCTATGGTTTTAACTAAGGGTAACATTAAAGCCAGTCTTTTAACAACAGTAGCTTTTGCTTTCTCAACAGTGCTTTTCATATATTCTGGTTTATTCTTCACAGAGCCAATTATAGCCTTACTTATCATGTTTGCTGTCTATAAACTTTTAACAGCCGAAACCAAATTGGATTGGTGTCTAATAGGACTAGCTTTAGGTATTATGCCATTCTTCAAATATCAGGCAATATTCCTTTCAGTAATATCTCTTGTCATGCTAGTGATATCACTGAGAAAAGATAAGAATCTTAAGTATTTGTTAGGCAGTCAATTAGCTGTTATGTTAATCTTCTTTATCTACATGGTCTTATTTGTTGGTTTAGATTCTGTTAGAATGCTAGGTGCTTATCCCTATGATGCAGGAATTAGGACTTACGAAATACTTGGGTACAATGTGAATAAGTTATTCTATCTCGCTGTTTTTGGTTTATTTTTAGACCAAAACTGTGGTATAATTTTCTATGGACCTGTCCTTATTCTCTCAGCTTTAGGATTCTTCCAGTTTATCAAAATTAAGAAGCCTGTAGTCTATCTATCTATCCTTCTTTTTGTTTTCTGGACAGGTAGCATAAGTGCCTCAACGAATTGGAACGGTTGGTTAGGTTCACCCGGAAAATATATGATTTCGGTTCTTCCTCTCTTATCTTTACCCTTCTGTCTGGGGGTACAGTCATTCATTTCTAATAAGAAGTACCTACTATTCTACATAGTTTTATTCTTTTTAGGTTTTGTATCCAACACCCTAATAGCATCGAATAGAGTTTTAGGAATAGTTATGACATCCATAAATGGTATAAGTATAACTTGGTTTGTGAGGGGGTTAGATATTCTTTATGGAAATGTGCATCAATACCTGCCAGAATTCTTTGATACAATGTGGTATGGTAACTGGAATATAATGCTTTACTGGATAAGTCTATTATTCTTGGCTGTAGTATTATTGCTATATTACTCAGTCAAAGCAACCAATAAACCATAATGTTTATAAACAACCTCCGTATATATGTTTTTTGCCTTAGACTGTTTTCACTTCACGTGGCTAAGGGTCGGTGTCTAAGGTAGGGACTCTTCACCCTGTTGTCTATCGATCCTTAGCAAATCTTCACAACGAACCGTAACATTTATAAATGTCCTTGCTGTATATCATTCTGAGTCAAAATGAAATTTAAGAACTCTAGTCTAATAGTATGTCTATTAGTTATGCTCATGTCTTTGGCTGTTTTACCTGCCAAAGCATGCGAAGATATAGTTTACATTCAGGGACCGAAAGGCGACAAGGGAGATCAGGGAATTCAGGGTATTCAGGGAATACAGGGAATTCAAGGCATTCAAGGCATCCAAGGCATCCAAGGAGAACAAGGCTTACAGGGAACTCAAGGATTGCAAGGCGAAAAAGGCGACACTGGTGCGCAAGGAATTCAAGGTATCCAAGGGTTAAAAGGTGACAAAGGAAACACTGGCGCACAGGGTATCCAAGGCATTCAAGGTTTAAGAGGCTGTACAGGTGCTACTGGTGCTAAAGGTTGCAAAGGTGCTGATGGTCTAAGTGCCTATGAGATCGCTGTCGAATGTGGCTTTTCTGGTTCAGAAACTGAATGGCTTGCTAGTTTGGTAGGTGCTACAGGTGCTACAGGCGCACAGGGTATCCAAGGGATACAGGGTTTACAAGGTGTTCAAGGAATTCAAGGATTACGTGGACTTACGGGGGCAAAAGGAGCTACAGGAGCTACAGGGGCTTCTGGTATAAATGGACTTAGTGCTTATGAGATAGCTGTTCAACATGGATTCACAGGCAACGAAACCGTATGGCTTAATAGCCTTATTGGTGCTACTGGTGCAATAGGTGCTACTGGAGCAATGGGGGCAACAGGTGCAACAGGTGCAAAAGGAGACAAGGGTGATACAGGTGCTACAGGTGCAGCAGGAAAAGATGGAAAAGATGCTGTTGTCGATTATCAACAATTAGCTTTGACACTTAATGCTAGTCCAAGCATCTACGACTACGTAGCTATCTTAG
>Ga0315282_10010281_pt1 | contig 14700 bp, 11 predicted proteins | sample YL17G07_20_MG_FD_203693 | JGI IMG/M metagenome (GOLD analysis project Ga0315282, IMG submission 203693) | Sediment microbial communities from Yellowstone Lake, YNP, Wyoming, USA - YL17G07_20 | ecosystem: Environmental > Aquatic > Freshwater > Lake > Sediment | place: USA: Wyoming | collected...
GCGGATGGTTTCTCCGCCAAGGTCAGCTAAGCTCACCTCAGCCTCAATATCCAGGCGTGGTTGGAGTTCAACGCCAGTTAACTCTGTAGTGGCCAAGTCTAAAAGTGCTTTCTCAAGGCGCGGCAGATTCTTTGTGGGCAGGGTAAAGCCAGCCGCCTGTGAGTGTCCGCCAAAATCAGACAGGAGCTGGCTCTGCTGGCTCAGGGCGTCTATGATGTTGAACTCAGGTATGCTGCGGCAGCTACCGCTGCTTACCTCAACGCCGGTTCTGATGACAATAGCCGGGCGGTAGAATTCCTCTGATAACCTGCTGGCAACCAGACCCATGATGCCCACCGGATAGTCTCGGTCACTGGCCATTAGTAGCGGCAAAATCCCCCGGGCTAAAACCTGCTCCCTGGCTCTGACGAGTGCTTTCTCCGTCAATTTCTGCCGTTCGGAGTTCTTTTGCTCCAGCCATTTAGTTATCCCCTGCGCTTCCTGGGTCGAGTCTGTCATCAGCAGTTGGTAGCTGGCCATGGCATGAGCCAGCCTGCCGGCAGCATTTAGCCGTGGCGCCAGCACCCAGGAAATAGTGTCGGTATCCAGGTAGCCGAGATTTAGTCCCGTCTGGGTTATCATTTCTCTCATACCGAGGCGGGGAGAGGTGTTAATTAGCTTTAGCCCCTGCTTAATCAGGTATCGGTTCTCTCCCAGTAGCGGTGCCATATCAGCGATGGTCCCCAGGGCGACCAGGTCCATTACCTCGTCCAGTTGCTTCTCTTTGCCCAGACTCTCTAATAGAGCCTGAAGCAGCTTAAAGGCTACCCCGGCACCGGTCAGGTCAGAGAAGGGATAGGCCGACCCAGGGAGCTTAGGACAAACGAGAGCCACGGCAGGCGGGGTTTCGGGCAGGGGGGTGTGGTGGTCGGTAACGATAATATCCAGTCCCATTCTCCTTGCCTTCTTTATCTGGGACAGGGCGGTAATCCCGCAATCAACGGTAATAACCAGACTTATGCCTTGCTGGTAGAGGTTTTCCAGAGCGGTTGTCCTGAGTCCGTAGCCTTCGGTCAGGCGATGCGGTATATAGGGAATAGCCTTACCGCCGAGCCAGGTTAGCCCCTGGACGAGGAGAGCCGTAGCGGTAATACCGTCAGCATCAAAATCCCCGTAGACGGCGATGTTTTCTCCCGAAAGCAAGGCTCGGTAAATCCTGGCTATTGCCCGGTGCATATCGGGTAGCAGCAAGGGGTCGCCAAGCTGACACTTGTCGGCAGCCAGGAAAGATTCTATCTGAGTCGGTGTAATGAGGCCGCGATTATAGAGGAGCTGGGCAACCAGCGGCGGAAAGCCTGGAACGTCGGCAAAATACCTGTCGGGAGCCGCCGGCAAAACGTTCCAACGATAGTGCTTCAAGCCTACGCCTCAGAATATCTTCGCAGGACCAGAACCGAGTTGTGACCACCAAAGCCAAAAGAATTGGAAAGGGCAGTGGTCACCTTAGCCCGACGGGCGACATTAGGCACATAATCCAAATCACATTCAGGGTCGGGGCGGGTCAGGTTTATGGTGGGCGGTATGATTTGGTGCTGGATGACCATAATACATATGGCCGCCTCGACGGCGCCGGCAGCACCGATAAGGTGCCCCATCATTGACTTGGTCGAGCTTATTGGAACACGATAGGCGTAATCGCCAAATACGGTTTTTATCGCCTTGGTCTCCATTTTGTCGTTTAGTAGCGTTGATGTACCGTGAGCGTTAATATAGTCAACCTCAGTGGCAGCTAACCCGGCTTTTTTTAGTGCTAGCTGCATGGCTCTAGCGGCACCGGCACCATCCTCGCAGGGCTGGGTAACATGGAAGGCATCGGCACTCGACCCATAGCCCACAACTTCAGCCAGAATGTTAGCCCCCCGCTTTCGGGCATAATCGAGGTCTTCCAAGATAAGAATGCCCGCCCCTTCACTGATGACGAAGCCGTCACGCTCAGCATCGAAGGGGCGTGAGGCTAACTGTGGCGCATCGTTTCTGGTTGATATCGCCTTCAGGGCATTAAAAGCGGCAATGCCTATGGGATTGATTATGCTTTCCGTGCCGCCAGCTATCACCGCCTGGGCATCACCTCGCTTGATGAGTTCATAACCGACGCCAATAGCGTCTGAACCGCTGGAACAGGCTGACGTAGTGCAAAGGTTCGTGCCTTTCACCCCCAGGGCAATAGATACCTGGGCAGCAGCCATATCAGATATCATCATCGGAGCCAGGAAGGGACTCACCCGGCCCGGCCCTTTTTCCAGCATTACTTTAGCTTGTTCAAACAGAGTGGTTAGACCGCCAATGCCGCTGCCGATTACGATGGCGATATTGTCCTGGCTGGTAGAGTCGATTTTGATTCCCGACTGCTCCACAGCCTGACGGCTGGCGGCTACAGCCAGTTGCGCAAAGCGGTCCATGTGGCGGGCTTCCTTGCGGCTGACGTAATCAGTGGGCTCAAAACCCTTTACCTCACCGGCAAACTTGGTCTCAAGCGGCTCGGCATCAAAAAGGGTAATATAATCGATACCAGACTTACCGGCGATAAGACCTTCCCAGGTAGTAGCCATATCCCGACCCAGCGGAGTCAGGGCACCTCTGCCTGTCACCACCACCCTGTTATTAGGACTGTCTATCAACATCACCCCCTAAGAGAGTAAGCAATTATGTTTTAGATATTGTTGCATAATTTCAGCGTTGTCGGCAAGCAGTCTTAAATTTGACCATATGAAAATACGAAAAGTATAATCGTAAGTGCTAGAGGGTTAAGTCGTGGAAAGAGAAGTAAAGGCAAAAAGAATGAGGGTTGCCCTGGATACCTTAGGCTGCAAGGTGAATCAAGCCGAGAGCGAGGTTTTGGCACGGGAACTGGCTGAAGCCGGATACCAACTGGTGTCTCCGGGTGATGAGGCTGATGTCTATATACTGAATACCTGCACGGTTACCCATATCGCCGACCGCAAATCCCGGCACTGGCTGAGATTAGCCCACCGCCGAAACCCCAACGCCCTAGTGGTAGCTACCGGTTGCTATGCCGAGCGCGCCCCCCAGGAACTGGCTCAGATTGAGGGGATTAGCCCTGTCCTGGGCAACGAGGAAAAAGCACGGCTACTGGAGCTGGTGAATAACTATAGTGGTGTAAGCCGTCCCGTTTGTGGTCAAGAGGATAGCCCTAGCAGGCACAGTGACAACTTTCGGACTCGCACCCTGGTCAAGGTTCAGGATGGCTGTAGTAACCTTTGCACCTACTGCATCGTGCCTCTGGTGCGGGGTAGAGAGAGAAGCCTGCCGGTGGTGCCAATCGTTGCCGAGGTCAGACACCGGGTGGCTGAGGGGTATAAAGAGGTGGTACTGACCGGGGTCAAGGTCGGCTCGTATAGCTATGACGGCGTTAATCTGAAAGGGCTGCTGGAGCGTATTCTGGCTGAGACCGATGTCACCAGATTAAGGCTGTCCTCCCTCCAACCGCAGGAAATCTCCCCCGAGCTAATCGGGCTATGGCAAGACAGGAGGCTGTGCCGTCACTTTCACCTCTCGCTTCAGAGCGGTAGCGACACGGTGCTGAGCCGAATGGGACGCCGCTATTCTACCGGCGACTTTAAGCGGACGGTGTCTTTAATTCGGACTCTGGTGCCTGAGGCAGCCATCACCACCGATGTTATCGCCGGCTTCCCCGGCGAGACTGAAGCAGAGTTTGAAGAGAGCTATAATCTTTACCAGAAGATGGGGTTTGCCCGGATTCACGTCTTCCCCTACTCAGCGCGGTCGGGAACCGAGGCGGCCCGGATGCCGCATCAGGTAGACGACAGGGCTAAGAGGCAGCGCAGCGAGAAGATGCTGGCTCTGGCTAAGGAAAGCGCCCGGAGCTTCAGGCAGCAGTTCTTAGGCAAAACTATGCCGGTATTATGGGAGCAGCCGACCGATGGGGTGTGGTCTGGTCTCACCGATAACTATATAAAGGTCTATACCAAAAGTGATGAGGACTTGACCAACAAGCTAGAGCCGGTAAGGCTGGTGGAGATTAGGGGGGATGGGGTGTGGGGAGAGACTGTTGACTAAAGACAACATTATGAACATGTTCAGATAAATGCGTTGGCGTAGATAGTCCGGGCTTCATATTCTTACGTGTCCTTCTCTATCTCTATCCCCAGCACCACCGAGGTCTCAATCTGGCGCTCGGAGATGTCCCAGTAGGTTTTAAGTAGCTCGTCCTTATCCGGCATGAGGCGGAAGCCGTGCTTCTGGTAAAAGGCGATAGCCCACGAGGCATCAGCCCAGGTGCCAACCAGCAGACGATGGGTAGCCGCCATACCCTTAAGGTAGTCCAGGAGCTTACTACCTATCCCCCGTTTCTGCCACTGGGGTAGCACGTAGGCATGGCGGATGAGAGTAACGTCCTTCACTCGTTGAAAGCCCATCACCGCCACCAGCTCTCCATCTACCTCCCAGCCGAAGAAGGTCATTCGCCCCATTTCCTGCTTAAGCTCGTCCCTGGGCATATAGGGCTGCTGGTAGCAGTCAGCCGGTATCACGCCGGCGTAGGCTCTGGCCGCCTCGTTGATAATAGGATATATTCTTTCGGAATCACCTGGTTGGCATTTACTAATCATCGTTTGCCCTTTATTATATCATTCCGAAGCTGGTAAATAACCCCCGTGGGGCTTCCCTTGCTTGTTGGCTTCCGCCATTACCTATATAATAAACTATGATGGGGATTAAACAATGAAGCTAAATTCAGTGCCTAAAGGGGCTGAGAGGTATGTGGTGGGGAAGGTAGAAAGGTTCGACCAGAAGAATAATGTCTTCTTCCGAGCTACCTGGGACCCAAGCCTCGTTGACCTGGGTAAGCAGTTTTACGGCGTATTTTACCCTAAGGACAGGCCGGGATATAGACTGGAGGATTTGGCCTTTGAGCAGGCTGGCTGGTATGCGGAGCAAGCCTTCGCTATGGGAAATCTGGGCGGCAACCGGGGGCTATATTCGTGGGAGACTCCCAAAATATGGTATTCGGACTATAGGCCACCGACTGACCTCAAGCTCGCCATTGATGACCCATCGCGAATGACCAGGATAATCAAGAAGGCGGCCAAAATCTATGGAGCTTCCCTGGTGGGGATTTGCGAACTGGACAGGCGCTGGATTTATTCTCACTACATGCATGCGCGGGAGAAGGAGCACAAACCTGTAGAGATACCAGAAGAGTACCGGTACGCTATCGCCCTAGCCTTCGAGATGAACTATGAACTCATAAGGTTGTCGCCAACGCATACGGGGGGTGCCGGGGTAACCAGCGCCTACGGTAGAATGCCCTTAACCACCGGTACTCTGGCTCAGTTCATCAGGTATCTGGGTTATAAAGCGATACCGATGGGAAATGACACGGCACTCAGCATTCCTATTGCCATAGACGCTGGATTGGGTGAACTCTCACGCATGGGGACACTTATCACCAGGGAGTACGGGCCAAGGGTTAGGTTAAGCAAGATATTTACTAACCTGCCACTGGTGCCAGATAGCCCCATCGAATTTGGGGTGTGGGACTTTTGTCTGAAATGTAAGCAGTGCGCTCGTTTCTGCCCCGGTCAGGCTATCATGTACGGAGAGCCCACCGACCAGCCGATTAGCCTATCCAATAGAGAGGGGCTGCTCAGGTGGCCACTGGCTGCGGAAAAATGTTTTGGCTGGTTTGTCAAGAACGAGGGGCTTTGCAGTAACTGCATCCGGGTCTGCCCCTTCAATAAGCCTCCAGGCGTGCTGCATGAGTGGGTGCGCTGGGGAGTGAAGAACACCCGGTGGCTGGACTCACTCTTGGTTAAGGCGGATGACATTCTGGGCTATGGACGGAGAGGCAAGGCGGAACAGTTCTGGGCTAGCCAGCGATGACTCGGTGAACCGGAGGTGAATGATGAAACCAAATCTGGTGGCTAAGGGAGCCAGCCGGTATGTAGTGGGGAAGATAGAACGGTTTGACCAGAAGAATGAGGCCTTCAAGAGGGCGACCTGGGATACGGCGCTGCGCGATATGGCGCGAACATATTACGCCCGATATAATGGCCTGGCCGTGCCTGAGTCAAGAGAAGGATATACCATCAAAGAGCTGGCGCTAGCTATGTCCGGCTGGCATGTAGCCCTGGACTTCGGCAGCGGGCTGTTCACTGGCAACGAAGGGTTAGAGGCGTGGGAAGCTAGACCAGTTGGTAAAACCAATACTACCCGGATGCCGAAGGGATTAAAACTGGAAGTTGAGGATAGGGCTGAGGCAACAATAGTAATTAAGAGGGCAGCCAGACTATTTGGTGCTTCGCTGGTGGGGGTATGCGAGCTTGATAGACGGTGGCTGTACTCACACTCCTACCACACAGTGACCAAGGAGCACAAGCCGATAGAAATAGGAGAGGAATACAAGTACGCCATAGTTATGGCGCATGAGATGGACTATGAGGGGATAAGGCAGGCGCCTAACGATATAGCGGAGGCGGCGGCATCAACCGTATATTCCCGGATGGCAGGTATCGCAGCGATGCTGGCTCAGTACATACGGGGGCTGGGCTACAAAGCGATACCCATGGGCAACGATACGGCAGCCAGCATACCCTTAGCCATAGATGCCGGTTTAGGCGAATTATCGCGTATGGGGCCGCTGATTACCCCTGAGTATGGCCCCAGGGTGCGGCTGAATAAAATCTTCACCGATATGCCGCTGGTGCCAGACAGCCCCATCGAGTTTGGGGTGTGGGACTTCTGTCTGAAGTGTGAGAAGTGTGCCCGCTTCTGTCCGGGTCAGGCTATTATGCGCGGACAACCGACAGATAAGATAAACAATATATGTAACCGGGACGGGCTGCTCAGGTGGCCGTTAAATGCTGAAAAGTGCTTCGCCTTCCTGGCACGAAATGGCAGCGATTGTGGTGTCTGCATAAGGGTCTGTCCCTTTAATAAGCTACCCGGAGTGCTGCATGAGTGGGTGCGCTGGGGAGTAAAGAATACACGGTGGTTGGACTCGCTCTTTGTTCAGGCGGATGACCTTTTGGGCTATGGGAAAAGAGCAGAAGTCAAGCTTTTCTGGTATAGTTAGTGATGCACTTTGACGGATATTCCTTTTAACACTATATTAATTTAGGGGGTGTTTAGTGAAACCAAATTTAGTGGCTAAAGGAGCTGACCGGTATGTGGTGGGGAAGATAGAGAAGTTTGACCAGAAGAATGAGATGTGGAAAAGGGCTGCCTGGGACCCGGCAATACGCGAAGGGGGCAGGAAATATTATGCCTGGTATTATGGGGCAAAAATGCCGGAGGAAAAAGAGGGATATACCCTTAAAGAGCTGGCGATGGTACACGCTGCTTGGCACATAGCTATCGATTATGGTAGCGGTATGTTTACGGGTGGTGAGGGGTTAGAGGCGTGGGAAGCCAAACCGTTTGGTAAGACTGACACCACCCGGATACCGAGAGGGTTAAAGTATGAATTCAAGGATACTGCCGAGGCAAGCAAGGCCGTCAAAAGAACGGCTAGATTGTTCGGCGCTTCGCTGGCAGGCGTGTGCGAGCTGGACAGACGATGGGTCTACTCACATTCTTATCACGTCATGACCAGAGAACACAAGCCGATAGAAATAGGAGAGGAATTCAAATATGCCGTAGTCATGGCCTACGAAATGGACTACGATGGGATAAGGCAGGCCCCTAACGACATAGCGGAGGCGGCGGTAACAAAAGGATACTCGCAGATGGCGTTCACCGGAGCCATGCTGGCGCAGTACATACGGGGGATGGGCTATAAAGCGATACCCATGGGCAACGATACGGCAGCCAGCATACCCTTAGCCATAGAGGCTGGTTTAGGCGAGTTATCCCGTATGGGACTCCTTGTTACGCCTGAGTACGGTCCCAGGATAAGGCTAAGTAAGGTGGCCACCAATATGCCGCTAAAGCCAGATAGCCCGATTGAGTTTGGAGTCTGGGACTTCTGTATGAAGTGCGAGAGGTGTGCCCATTTTTGCTCTGGTCAGGCTATTATGTACGGACCACCAAGTGACAAGGTACACAATATAAGCAACCGGTCGGGGCTACACAGGTGGGCAGTAGATGGCGAGAAGTGCTTTGGCTTTTTCCCAAAGAATGATACTGCTTGCGGTGTCTGCATAAGGGTCTGCCCGTTTAATAAGCAACCGGGGGTACTGCACGATTGGGTACGCTGGGGAGTGAAGAATACGCGGTGGTTAGACTCGCTCTTCGTTAAGGTAGATGACCTACTGGGTTACGGCAAGCGGGCTAAACTCGATGAGTTCTGGAAGAGCTAGTGACAACATTCAAGCCGCCATACCTGATAAGAAGGCATAACGAGGCGAGACATGTCCGAAATACGGATTGAGGCTATCGGTCGCGAGCTGGTAGAGATAATCAAGAGATATAATGCTGATTACCTTGAGGCTCACCTTGAGCAAAGCGAGACCAGCCACATTACCTACCGCGGCCGAGAACTGGAGTCCGTCGGTCGGACGACTAGCCTGGGGGGAAATGTACGGGCTTTGGTCAAGGGAGGCTGGGGCTTCGTCAGCTTTAACGACTTCAGCGATTTGCCGGGCAAGGTGGAGCTTGTGGTAAAGCAGGCTCAGTTTGCTGGCACGGGAGAAAGTCAGCTAGCTAAGGTAGAACCGGTGGTTGACGTGGTGCCCGGCGATGCAGACAAGAGCCCGGTAGTCATACCTTTAGCCGAGAAGAAGCGATTACTGGATGAATATAATGATATAATCTGGCGTACCCCCAAGATACAGACCTCAACTATCGGTTATGCTGATAGCTACAAAAAGTCCGTCTTCTTGAGTTCACTGGGTAGCTACATTGAGCAGGAGAGGTCGGATGTCATGTTGCGCCTGAGCGCAGTAGCTGTTGATGGCAGCGATGTGCAGCAGGTAGGGCTGAGTTTAGGGAGCCGAGGGGATTTTAGCCAGATGCAGAATCTCCACCGCCAGGTAGCTGAGATGGCACAGCATACCGTGCAGCTACTATCCGCCCCACAGGTAAAAGGCGGGGAATATACAGTGGTGCTGGACCCAATCCTGGCCGGTGTCTTTATTCATGAAGCCTTTGGTCACTTATCAGAGTCGGACTTCGTTTATGAAAATGAGCGTCTGCGGGAGATTATGACGCTGGGCAAGCAGTTTGGCAACACTGCGCTTAATGTCATTGACGGTGCTGCTGTACCCGGACTGCGGGGCAGCTATAAGTATGACGATGAGGGTGTGCCCGCCACCGAGACCTACCTCATCCAGGAGGGCAAACTGGTCGGCCGACTCCATTCTCGAGAGACGGCGGCCAAGATGGGGGAAAAGCCTACTGGTAATGCTCGAGCCATTAACTATCGCTACCCCCCTATCGTGCGCATGACCAACACCTATATTGTCCCGGGTTCAGTCTCTTTTGATGATATAATAGGCGACATCCAGGAGGGGGTCTATGCCAAGAACTGGTATGGCGGCATGACCAGCATGGAGATGTTCACCTTCTCGGCCGGTGAAGCCTATATGATACGCAACGGCAAGCTTGCCGAAATGCTGCGCCCGGTGGTGCTCACCGGCAACGTGTTTACCACTCTTAACAACATAGATGCTATAGGCAATGACCTGGAGATGAACCAGGGTGGCGGCTGCGGCAAACGAGAGCAGATGCCCCTGCCCGTGGCTAATGGTAGCCCCCATATCCGAATCCGCCACTGTCTGGTCGGAGGCCGGTGAATGGAAGACATCCTGGCTCGAGCCAAGAAGGTAGCCGAGGCGGCCGAGGTCTTTGTTGTCGCCTCAGAGTCAACACCCGTCCAATTTGAAGCCAACCGCCTGAAGCATATTCAGGCCAAGCAAAGCACAAGCGTAGCCCTGCGTATTATCCTGCAGGGCCGGATTGGGTATTCGGTGACTACGCAGCCAGGTGATAGACAGAGGCTGGTCGATATGGCAGTGGAAACGGCCGAGTTCGGCATGCCGGCTAAGTTTGACTTTCCGTCTTTCACCGACTATCCACAGGTTAAGGTCTTTGACCCTGATATAGAGCTGGTATCGATAGAGCCAATGGTTAAACTTGGTCAAGAGCTCATTGACATCGTCACCAGTCATACGCCAGGTATTGTATGTGAAGCAGAGGTAATGAAAAGTGTGGTCTCGGTTGATATCATAAACTCCCGTGGCGGGAAGGCCAACTACAAGATAGGCATTTTCAGTCTGGGCGTTGAGGGAACCCTGATTCGTGATACTGACATGCTCTTTGTCGGTGAGAGCGATAGTTCCTGCCATCCCCTATGGGAGACTAAGAGCGTAACCGATGTTGTGCTGGAACAGCTTGAGCTGGCTAGGAATCGAGCTTTAGTTTCTAGCCGACCCATGCCGGTAGTCTTCACCCCCCGTGGGGTGGCTAGTGCCCTGCTCGCGCCCCTCATGGCAGGTTTCAATGGCAAGATAGTTCTGGAGGGGGCTTCACCTATAGCTAGTAAAAAGGGACAGCCGGTTTTTAACCAAAAGTTGTGGTTATGGGATGACCCCACTATCGCCTATCGCCCGCAAAGTCGCCCTTGCGATGATGAAGGGGTGCCCAGTCAACGCACCCCGCTCATCGAGCAGGGGACAGTGACCAATTTTCTCTATGACCTGCAAACGGCGGCTCTAGCCCGTACCCGAAGCACTGGCAACGGCAGCCGAAGTCGTGGCGGGTTACCGGCCCCATCACCTACCGCCTTCGTTGTTGCCCCGGGTAGCGCCTCCTTTGCTGAGATGGTGAGTGACATGAAAGAAGGGCTGGTTATTGAGCAGCTTATGGGAGCCGAGCAGACCAACGTGCTAGGCGGTGATTTTAGTGGCAATGTCCTGCTAGGCTATAAAGTGGAACGGGGTAAAATGGTAGGCAGGGTCAAGGATACCATGGTCTCGGGGAATATCTATCAGGTTTTAAAAGATATTGTAGCTATTGGCAGTGAGCCAAGGTGGGTAGGTGGCTGGCTTAATACCCCACCCCTCTACTGCCCCAGCGTCTCTGTAGCCAGCAAGTAAAGGGAGAGCTTAAAAGGGCTTCGCTTCTCTATGGAAATTATCTTCCCCTTGCTAAGAGGGTAGGGTTAGCTAGATAATAAGAACGAAAATAAAACCTACGGTGGAACTGCGTTCGTAAACAATCTCGCTAGGGGTTGCCCTAACGAGCGACCAAGAGAGGCATAGCAAAATGAGCGATTTAGTTAAGCTGTATGCCCGACCGAAACTTAATGCGCCAAATATGCTGGCCACCTGGCCTGGCATTGGCAATGTGTCAATCATAGTAGCTACATATCTGAAAAGGAAGCTGGATTTTAAGGCGCTAGGCGAGATTGATGCCGCCTACTTCTTTGACCCCATTGGGGTGGTGGTCAGGAATAGCGTTATCGAGGCACCCCAGTTCCCGCAGAGCCATTTCTACTACCGGAAAAATAAAGGCGGCGAGAACGATACTATACTGTTCATTGGTGAAGACCAGCCAGCAACCAAGAGCTACGAACTGGCTAACTGTGTCCTGGATGTGGCGTTGAAGTTTAAAGTCGAGAGGGTGTATACCTGCGCTGCTGCCCTGACCCGTATTCACCATACCGAGCAGCCCAGGGCGTGGGGAGTGGCTACCAGCCGTCATGCGGCCCAGTATCTAAAGGGATACGACCTGGTACAGGAAGGCAACCTGCAGATTGCCGGGCTCAACGGGCTACTGCTAGGCGTAGCCAAGGAGAGAAATATCGACGGTATCTGCCTGCTCGGCGAGGTGCCCATATACGCCACCCGGATACAGAATCCAATAGCGGCTCTAGCTATAATTAACGTCTTAACCAAGATGCTTAAGGTTGAGGTTGATACCACAGAGCTAGCACAACTGGCCAGTGAAACCAGAGAGAAGATGAAGCAAGCGGCGGCCGAGGCTATGGGAGAGTATATCGACTACTTTACCACCCCTATCTGGGAATCCGGTGACCAAGAGGAAGAAGAGGAGCAGGAGGAATAGAACTAAGGAGCAGATTATGCCGTCGACCATCGAAGAAACCATAGCTGAGCTAATTGATAGCAGCAAACCGCTGCTCAGTTCGCGGCTGGCTGACCTATCAAACCTGAGCTCGGAAGAGGTTGGACTCTTTGAACAGGCGTGGGCTTCAATTGAATCGAAACGGCGGCGGCAGATTATGTATCGGCTGATTGAGCTGTCTGAAGACAATGCCAAGCTGGACTTTGATAGCATTTTTAGGAACCGTCTCAATGACCAGGATGCTGAAGTGCGGGCAAAAGCTGTTGAGGGTCTGAGCGAAAGCGAGGATACCTCCCTGATTACGCCTCTAATCAACATGGTGGGGCAAGACAGCTCTGAGAAAGTCCAAGCAGCAGCAGCTATAGCGTTGGGCAAGTTTGTCATGTTAGCCGAACTTGAGAAGCTACGTTCCTGCTACAAACCCAGGATAGAGCGTGCTTTGCTTAGCATAATTAATGACAAAATGAGACCGGTAGAGGTTAGACGCCGTGCCCTGGAGGCGGTGGCACCGTTGAGCTTACCCGAGGTGAAGAAAGCTATCAAAGAGGCATATTATAATAACGAGCCTAAACTCAAAGTCAGCGCGGTATACGCTATGGGTAGAAACTGTGACCCCCTCTGGCTGCCTATTTTACTGAAAGAACTAACCAGTACTGATGCCGAGATGCGCTATGAAGCCAGCAGCGCCTGTGGTGAATTGGGAGAAAGAGAGGCTGTTCCCTACCTCATAGAGCTTGTCAGTGACCCTGATGCAGAAGTGCAGTTGGCTGCCATTCGGGCATTAGGTAAGATTGGTGGTAGCGAGGCTGAAGAGTGCCTGGAGGAATGTCTCAATAGTCCTAATGAGGCCATCCGCCAGGCTGCGGAAGAAGCGCTAAATGAGCTAGAAGTCGAGGAAGACCCATTCCCCTTCAAGTTTGACACAGGATTGACATAACAGTTAAACTTAGACTTAGAGGCAAAATTTTCCCCACTACTCTTGACAAGATGATTATTGCTAACAAGGTCAGGCTTCGTGAGAAAAGGCTAGCCGATGCCGTAGATGACTACGCATGGGAAATAGACCCTGAGTTGGCTAAGCTTGATGCTAGCATTCCGCTAGCTATAAGCTTCCCCCAGTATCTGTCGGAATATGCCAGCGGACTGCGCCACCTGCCCCCAACCAGACATCTGTTTGCTATAGAGACTATTGATGGTAATCATATTGGTAACTGCGTGTACTATGGGGTTGATGAAGCTAAGAGTGAGGCCGAACTTGGCATTATGATTGGCAACCGTAACTACTGGAACGAGGGCTACGGTACTGATGCCGTAACTACCCTGATAAACCACATTTTCAGCGAGACAAGACTCATCAGAATCTACTTAAAAACTCTGGATTGGAACACCAGAGCACAGGAGTGCTTCCAAAATTGTGGCTTTACCCCTTGTGGTCACGTGGTCAAAGATGGGTATAACCTCGTGCTTATGGAGCTACAACGGCAAGTGTGGGAGAGGCGGAAAACGGAAAAAAGTTCGGGACTATTGACAAACTTTGAAAATTGTGCTAGCATTTAAGTTTGCAATTATGCCTCTAATATTTTTCACCTTATTATATCCTTCGTCCAGCCACCACTTTTGTTTTGCATTATTACCACAATAATGTGACGGTTCCGTATATCGTTAATTAAGGAGTGGAGAAGATGGTACCCGTGTTTTCACCATACACCGAGAAGAAGCCAGTTGTTTCCAGAAAATCTTATGCTAAGTTACCCCAGATAGTTGACGTGCCCAATCTTATTGCAACTCAGCTGGATTCATTCCGGTGGTTTCACGAAAAAGGATTGATGGAGTTGCTGAAGGAAATATCTCCTATCACGAACCTCATCGGCAACAGGCTGGAACTCAGCTTCCTGGGCTATGAGTTCCGTGAGCCGCGTCACTCCGAGCAAGAGTGCCGCCAGCGAGACCTCACGTACTCCGCTCCACTTTATGTCAAGGCAAGCCTGCTGGTTAAGGCGACGGGGGAAATCCTAGAAGAAGACCTATTCTTCGGTGATATCCCTCTGATGACAGCCAAAGGCACGTTTATCACCAGTGGCGCCGAACGGGTAGTAGTCAGCCAGTTGCTTCGCTCGCCTGGTGTCTATTTCACGGCAGAAGAGGATGTCGCTAGTGGCCGCAAACTGTGCCACGTTAAGCTAATCCCTACCCGCGGGGCTTGGTTGGAGTTTGAAACCAGCAATCGTGATGTCCTCTCAGCCAAGATAAACGGCAAGCGGAAGATTCCTATCACTACGCTTCTACGGGCTATCGGTTATGGAAGTAACGAGCAGCTACTTGGTCTCCTCGCCAATGAGGATAACTCTCCGGAGCACCAATACATAAAGTCAACCATGGAGCGTGACCTCCTGGTTACCAGTGAGTCTGAAGCTCTAATTGATATCTATAAGAAGCTGCGGCCTGGCGACCCGCCCAGCATAGAAAACGCTAAAAAACTGATAATTAACCTCTTCTTCAACCCGCTGCGATATAACCTGGGGAGGGTGGGGCGCTACAAAGTTAATAAGCGACTGGGACTGGAAGGCAAGGTTAGTGAAGATGAGCGAGCCTTGACCAAGGAAGACATCGTTGAGATAGTCAGGCACATCATTATGCTTAATAATGGCGCGGATACCC